>Ga0164297_10001805_pt1 | contig 22104 bp, 22 predicted proteins | sample GEODES058metaG_FD_113539 | JGI IMG/M metagenome (GOLD analysis project Ga0164297, IMG submission 113539) | Dystrophic lake water microbial communities from Trout Bog Lake, Wisconsin, USA - GEODES058 metaG | ecosystem: Environmental > Aquatic > Freshwater > Lake | place: USA: Trout Bog Lake... | reverse complement strand
GTCCTTCATTTGACCGGTTCTTCGGCCACGTCCACAACATGCTAGCTGGCGCAGCCACGCACACCGCCATTCAGGCGAAGCTGGCAGCTGATAGTGGTGATGAAGACCTGAGGGACTACAACAACCAGCTGCGGGCAGCTATTCTGGAGGCATACACTGGCATCTTCCAGGGCATGTCAAGTGACCCCCAGAAGGCGGCAACGCTGCTGAAGCCCACCGCGCTGCAGGTTGCTGAGTTCGTGGCCATGTGTCATGCAGATGGCACTGCCGATGACGCCGTCCTGGCTGCCGCTGTCGGCGTGCTCGGAGATCTGTCAACGCTCAGCGGTGTGGCTGCGCAGCTCATCCACCACCAGCAACTGCAGAGACTTCTCAACGAGTGCCTGTACCACGACAACGACGCCGTCAAAGACGCCGCAGAGTTCGCCCAACGAGCGCTGCTTGCTGGCTCGCAAAAGCCATGAGTTGATTGCGTGCACGCCGCCCATTCCCTTTCTCCCTTCCTCCCTCTTCACACACACACACACACACACACACAATATCCCTACCCACACACACACACCCTGAATAAGACACACACACCCACCCCATACACACCTGGGCTCCCGGGGATGCATCCTGTTGGAGATCGTCACGGGACTAGATACTGCCCCATAATTGATTCACACCGCCACTATGTGGCCGCCATCACATTCACTCCGTTCATGGGTCCGCGCCGGACAGAACTCCCGTGACGCTCTGCTCCGATTGCACTCGTCGAATGGTCTCCCCTATCAGGGCAGCCACCGACAGCACGGTGAGTCCCTCGAACTGCTTAGACGGCGGCAGCGGAATGCTGTTGGTGACCACGACTTCCTTGAACAGACCGCCCTTCAGGCGATCCACCGCAGGGCCGGAAAACAAGGCATGGCTTGCAACTGCATACACAGCCCGCGCCCCCTTCGCATGCAGTAGCTCCGCGCCGGCATGCAGCGTACCCGCAGTATCAATCATGTCATCCACGAGGACAGCATCGCGGCCAGTGACATCGCCGATAAGATTCATGGTCTGCGCCTGATTGTGACCCGTCCGCCGCTTGTCGATGATGGCCAGCGGCGCATCAGAGAGAGCTTTGGCAAACACACGCGCCCGTGACACGCCGCCAACGTCTGGTGACACGACCACGACGTTGGAGAGTGTGCATGCGCGTGCAATATAGCGAGCCAGAAGCGGTCCCGCCTGCACATGCACGACCGGCAAATCGAAATACCCCTCTAACTGGCCGCTGTGCAGGTCGAGCCCCACTACACGGTTGGCGCCGGATTCCGTCAACAAGTTGGCCACCAGCTTTGCAGCGATGGCCTCACGAGCAGAGCTCTTGCGGTCGGCTCGAGCGTACCCGAAGTATGGGATGACGACCGTGATGCTACGTGCGCTCGCGCGTCTGCACGCGTCCACCATGAGCATGAGCTCCATCAAGTTGTCCGCCACGGGGCTACAGGTTGGCTGCAGGAGGAACATGTCGCAACCGCGGATGGTCTCTTGCACCTGGATGTAGCACTCCCCGTCCGCGAAGCGCTTGCGCAGCACCGCCGTCAAAGGCGTCCCCAAATAGTGCGAGATCTCCTCAGCAAGGTGGGTGTGCGCGCTGCCGGACAATAGACGCAGACGACCCCCGCCGGCATCTTCTTTCCCGCCTCCTGCTTGCCCTTCGGCGACTGCAGACGCGAAGAAAGGTGCGTAACGGCGCTGCCGTGGATGCCCCTCTGTTTTCTGCCAACGCAGCGGTGCGTGACGCGCGCTAAGTGGCAGAGCAGCCGCGATGGTTGTTAGTGCACACTTGCGTCTTCCCGGCGCAGCGCTGGCAGCAGTACGTGGTCTCAGCGCACGTTGCTGCTGTAACCGTGGTGCGAACGCGTCACTGTCACACAGCGGTGTGGAGAGTGCAGGCATCATTCGGGCCCTCAGAGGGAAACTCAGCAGTGCTGACTGTACTGCGGCGCCGACGGGTTGAAATTGGCCAATTTTAGCCCATATGGGCTACAGCAATCGCACTTGCAAGCGTATCATCAATCAGAGTAGCACAGTCCGGAATCGTCGATAATGCACACGTTCACACCGGCGCCCTTGAGATGGATTGCATGGCCAGTCCGCCTGCAACTCGTGCCCCTCCCACAATAGCTAGACCGAACAAACCCGCCAAGCCTGTGCCTGCAGGCGCGGCTTCCCTGTACAGCTCCGCATTCAGGGCGAATGCAACCTCTGCCTCGGTGACCAACGCCTTTGTGCCTGCTGCATCCAGGTGCGCAGCCTCGCCAGCGGCATTGACTGAGCGGTACAGGTCTTCTATATATGCACGCCGATCTGTGGTGACTGCAGCATCGTGCACATAGAATGCCGGTGTGCCGGAGAACTGCACCCCGCTGCACGTGTTGAGGGCAGCGCGAGTTGGTTTTCCGAGCATGGAGCCACCAAACAGGTCAGCGAAGTATCTGACGTAGAAGTGAGAGATGAGCAGCGGCAGGGGCGACGCCGCAGCGGCATCGAGCTGATCTACATAGCGCTGCGTTGCCGGTGAGGGCGCTTCTGCAAGTGACCCGCCGAGCTCTGCAACGTCCCGCTCCAGGGCCTCTCCGCGTCGCAGGCTTCGAACACGGCGCCAAAGCGCCCCAGTCGGGTCGTTGTGGCTCTGTGCCGCTGTGTCAAGATGGCCCTCCATGGTGCTGTAAACATGCCTGTGGCCCTGGAAGAAAGCAAGCGCGTTGCGTCTGGAGGCCAATGCAGCGAGTGCCCCTGCGCCGAAGACTTTCATGTCGTGAGCGCCGCTACGCATGGTACCGTCCGGGGCGTAAGCTAGGCCAGTTTTGTTAGCGGCAGAGTCCCGGAAGATGGAGGATGTGGACGTCGTGGAGGCCGTGGAGGCTGCGCGGGCCCCACGTGCGGCGATGGAACCAGCTGCGCGGCGCATTGTAGGGCGATGCGCGAGGTGAGGAAGGTGAGGCTATGCCTCGCTGGCACTTCGCTCGACATGTCGCGCAACCGAGTGCGTACTTCTGAGCCGGCAGTGCATGATGACGCTCGTCCGGTGAAGCGCTCGCGTAAAGGAGCTCCCGTACGGATAGAAGAGGCACAGGAGCCTCCTGTCCTACTTGACGATGTTCTTGAAGGGGAGGCTGTTGCAGAAGACGAGCTGGAAGTTGACGAGGAAGAGGACGATGATGCAGAGGATGCACGCGCTGCGTTGCGTGAAGTGCCGTTGGGGCAGTTGGCGCAGCTGCGCGCAGACGGCCGCGGCGACTTTGGCGGCCCAAAGCTGCGCACAGGAGGTGGCGAGGGACGCGCCAGAGCTGCGCGCGTTGCTCGTGCGAACAAGAACCGCCCTGTGGAGCAGAGCTCGAAGCGGCCAGTGTCGCGCCTACACATCGCCCCCGGACTGGAGGCATTGGCCCAGCGGCACCGTCCCCTGGTGAGCCGCGACCCTCGCTTCGACGAGGCTGTGGCTGGCGCTGGCGGTTCTGTCACTGATAGTGCGTTCCGCAAGCGGTATGCGTTCCTGTACGACGAGCAGCTGCCGCAGGAGAAGGCGCAGTTGAAGGCCCAGCTGAAGGTACGTCCACTGCGTCTTGGTCTTGCCGGTTGCATTTCTGAGACACGTCCATCGCATATCAAACCCATTTCATTCCAGCGTGAGAAGCGACCGGAGAGGCGCGATGCGTTGAGGTCACAGCTGCTCGGCATTGAGCAGAGCTTGAAGCAAGAGTCGCAACGTCGGGGTGCGGACTCGCGGGCTGCTGTGCGACACAGGCGTGAGCGTGACGCTGTGGCTGCTGGCAAGAAGCCGTTCTACCTGAAGAAGGCGGATGCGAAGAGGGAGGACCTGTTGGCGCAATTCCAGGAGCTGCAGAAGAGCGGCAAGCTGGACAAGTTCCTTGCAAAGCGCCGCCAGAAGCTCGCCACCAAAGACCACGTGCACGCGCCCATGCAGGGCGGCCCACGAAGACGCACAGGGGGAAGAGACGAGGAGCCGTGAACTTCTTGTGAAACCACATCTGTGACTTACATAAGTTTACACCGCCGCTCGCGCGAGCAGCGGCAGCGCAACCGCGCCTTGCGGCGAGCTCACGCCCGGAATATCTGCTGGCGGCGAGTAGGCCCCGAACACTGGAGCGGTGTGCCTTCGGCCTCCTCTCTCAGCCTCGTCGCGCAGAGCCAGCAGCACCATCGGACTGGCGCCGGCATCCAACAACGCCTGCGTTGCAGTCATGCCTCGTGCCCGACGAGATACAGCACTGCTTTGAGCAGGGGGAGGCGCGGTGGAGCGCACAGCGCGACTTGGTGGCGGCGGCGGTGAAACCGCTGGTACTGATGGCGGCTGATCCACACCGGCATCGCCGTCGCGTGTACCACCCGGTGCCCGTGCCATGGCGGACATGCTCAGCGCATTCATGAGCTGCTCCTGCAACGCCGCTGCAGCAGCATCGTGACTCCGACTCAACCGCGCTTCACGCAGAGACGCCACCTGCGCGGCTGCTTGCAGTGCCGCCATCGCGTCGCGGCGAACACTCTCATTGTCTGTTTCAGCCGCGGTCTCTGCAGCCCGAAGCGCGTCTTTGAGTTGACCGAGCTGGTCGCTCATGGCGCGACTCACCTCGTCGCGAACAGATGCTTCCGCGTGTTGAGCACGCGTTGCGGCGTCAGCTAATGCGGCTTCGAGCTTTGCATTCGCCTCCTCCTCCGCAATAGCTGCATCTGTCTCCGCCTTTGCGTGCGCCGCGGACGCAGCTGTATTGATCTGATGGAGTCTTTGTCGCAGGTCTTCACATTCAGCGCTTGCATGGCGCAAACTCGCTGCTGTTGTCGCCGCCTCCGTCCGCGTCTCCCCCAAGACTGTCTCCGCAATACGCAACCGCTTCTGGCATTCGCTCAATGCCGCCGCTTTGTCATTGAAAGATGCCTGCAACGCATCCAACGCCGCGCCACTGGCAGCAGCTTCCACTTGCGCGGCAGTGGCATCACTGCGTGCACGGTCTCGGGCGGTGAGCGCGACTGCAAGAGCCGCTTCCGCCTTCTCTACCCTCTGTTGAGCTTCTGACACCGCAGCAGCTGCATCGTCGCGTTCACGCTGCATGGCAGACTGGCATTGCTCCATCTGGCTCTGCAGCGCCGCCTGCACTTGAGACAAGCTCGTTTGGAAGGCTGTGGCTGTGGCCTCAGCTGCCGCGCGACCAGCAAGTGCCACAGCCAGTTGCTCACGCAGCTGCTCCGCACGCGCAGATGCGGCTTCGCAGCGTGCATTTGCAGCGGACGCCTCCGCTTGCGCCAGCGCACAGGCAGCTTCAGCGCTCTGAGCGCTTCTTTGGGCCTCCTCACAGCGTGAATGCGCATCACTGTGCTTCTCACGCGCACTCTGCGCTGCAGACGCGTGCTCCGCATGGGCAGCCTGAGCAGCAGCGCACGCTTCGCGGCTGGCTCGCAATTCAGCTTCCATATGCGCCAGCTTGGCTGACACAGCTGCCAGCTCCCGGTGGCAGGCCAACAAATCTGCGGCTTGGCTGTCCACCAGCGCCTGTGCTGTGTGACGAGCTGCTTCGCAACGCTCGTACTGAGTGCTACATGACGCAGCATGCTCGGCAGCCTGAGCTGCTCGAGCATGACACGCAACCGTCTCCTCCCGGGCTGCTGTCGCCTCCGCTTCGGCACGCTCACACCGCGCACGCCACTGCTGTGACGTTGCCTCCGCTGCAGCTGCGCGCGTAGACGCCTCACTGGCAGTACGCTGGACATCAGCCAGGGCTGCTTGCCCCCTGGTGTCCAAAGCCGCGACGCCATCGTGCAGCTCCTTGTTCAACCGCTGCGTCTCGTCGCTATGCTCTTTGCTCAACCGCTGGACTTCAGCAGCAACAGCGTCTTTCAGCGCGGAAGCTGCAGTCGCGGCTTGCTCGCGCATCCGTGCTTCGTACACTTCCTTCGATATGAAATTGGAGGCGATCTCCGCGGCATGCGCATCACCAACCGCCTTCAAGCGGCTCTCCATCTCCGCACGTGCTGCTGCTAACTTCTGCGACGCTGTCTCAGCCGCAGCGGCAGCATCCGTACGGACTGCATTCAGCTCACTCCGCAGAGCACTCCGCTCAGCATCCGCCGCAGCCTGCTTCTCAGCCGCGCTCGCTCTCAGCTCTTCAACTAAGCGCTCATAACGCAGCGTCACTGCCTGGGAAGCAGCCTCAGCGGCGGCGCTAGCTTCCCGCTCGGCGCTGGCTGCGGCAGTGGCAGCGGAGGCGCGAACATCGTTGGCGACCGCCTCTGCGTTCGCGGCGCGCGTCCGGGCTTCGAGCAGTGCTGCTTCCGCACGACTTGCGTCTGCCTCGGCACGCATCTGCGCGAGTCGGAGACTGATGGGGGTAGGGGACATTGCAATGTCAGAGACAGCACAGTGGCATGTGTAGCACGGACACGTGCAACGCACCGCTCCGTCGTCTCAGTCAATTCTCGACGCATAGCATCCGCCTCGTGTTGCACAGCCACAAGACGCGCTTTCGCTGCTTTCGCGTCTTGGCTGGCAGCCTCCTTTGCAGCATGCACCTTGTCCTTGATGTGCGCCACACGCGCATTGAGCTGCTCCACTTCCTGCTGCAACGCATCACGCTGAGTCGTCATCTGCATCAGCTGGGATGACATACGCGCAGCATCCGCGCTGCGCTGCTCTTCCGCGTCCAACAGCTGTGCGGACCGCTCCCCTAGCGTGGTGTAGCGCGCCTGCACCGCCTCGAGGCGCGCCAGCGCCGCCTGACACGTTGCTTGCGCGTCAGCAGCACCAGCTTCCGCGGCCCGACGTTCCTTGCGCGCCACCTTCAACTTCTCGAGCGTTAACGTAAGCTCCTGCTTCGCGGCGGCCGCCTCAGCCTCTGCAGTGGCAACGCGTACAGTCGCGTCCTCTGTCACACGGGCAGCACGGTGCAGTGCTTCTGCCTGCACCACCTCCACTGCGGAGCGGCAACGCGCCTCTGCTGCTGAAGCTGCTTCGCGAGCGACAGCGGCGTCGGCAGCGGCAACCTCTGCGGCGCGCTGCGCCTCGTGACGCGCGTGCGCCTCGCTTGCAGCACTGGTTTCAGCCACTCGCTGGTGGACAGTGACGGGCAGGTGTGTGAGGAGAGACCACGAGTCAACTGTGTGAATAATGAAGTGCCGCTCATTCGCGTGCGCGGTGAAACGTACGATTCGTGCGAGCGCGTCGTTCAGCTGCTCGCGCAGCCGGCTTATTTCAGCCTGGTCCGCCGCCTGCAGGGGTGCGGTGTGCGCGTCAAAAAGACTGGTGACTACGCGACAAGAATGACTCGCTGGGAACGGCGACAAGACACGCAGTTGCTTGCACAATGCGCACTGTGGACATGTGTGTATGTGCACTGGAAGTTGACTCACCCGTGCTTGCGCCGCCTGGGCCTCCGTGTCTGCAGCAATCAGCTGCGACAGTATTGCTCGGGTGCGGGCTGCTGCCACGAACGGGCCTCCAAGCTTGGAGTCGTCTGGCGTGCCCATCTGTGGGCCGGCCCGAAGTTGCGCAAGCGGGTCTTGGCGACGGGCGTGTTGAATGACAGCCCACCAGTGGCACTGCAGAGAGGATACCCCTGAAGGGAGGCCGCAAGAGTGCAATTGCATTCCCTGGAACGCATTGTTATTTAGAGACGTTCATCTTCCCCATCTGCTCGGCAGCAGCCTTCGCTTCCCTGGCTTTTGCGGCAGCTCGCTTCTTCGCACTTGCTGATTGCGGAGCATCCACGAACTCAGCGCCAGGCGGGCCTTGCGGTCTAGACGCTGCTAGCTTCTCTGCAGCACCAGGCTTGAGGAAGGGCTGTGCTTCACGAGCCAGGCTGAACTGCGGTGCGCCTGCAGTTGGCGCAGCTTGCCGTGGTGCACCTGGCGGCCTGTATGGCGCCGCCTTGGTGGCCGCAACAACGCTGGGTGCCGACTTAGCTGCGGCGGCTGCGCCCGGAGTTTGAGGCCTGTCAGGAAACGAGCCGCCAGGAGCGGGCTGCCATTCGCATTGGAACAGTTGACCCGGTGCTGCCGCCCAGTCGAACAGCTTCTCGCCGGTGTATTTGCACACTCGGAAGCCGTTGTCGACTTGCAGCCGCGGCGCAGTGGTGGCGGTGAGCACGTAGCGGCCGCAGGGCGACCACTCCAGACTGACGCTGTTTGCCAGTCGGACTTCGGCCATGGGCTTGCATTTCGCGTCAGCCTTGCGGTCGAGAAAGGCGACATCGCCGGGCAGGTTGCCGAATCCAGCAAGCGCCACGAACCGGCCGAAGGGGTTCCATTTGGCCAAGTTGTAAGGACCCGCAGGCACCTCGTACAACGGTTTGAGCTTGTCACTGAACAGGACCGCCTTGGCAGGCATGAACCCCGCGACAGCCATGAACTCAGTACCACGAGGCGACCAGGACACATCGTGGACGGGGCCTTCCTTTGGAAGTGGCACGCTACCCTCCGCCTCTCCGTCGGCACGCAGGAAATGCAAGCTGCTCTCACCATAGTACGACTGGTTGGTCGCATCTACATCCGCAGTGGCGAGTGCAAGCACCGCCGTGCCGTCGCAATTCCACCTGAACCGACAGAACGTGGCTCTGAAGAAGCTCCTCCGCGCTAAAGGCGGCTGCTCGCTCACTGTCGTTGTGCCAGCGCTGTCTTCATCTCCACCCTGGGCAACGGCAGCGGTGTTGCGTTCAGGCAGCGCGTAGATGCGGATGGATGCAGGCTGGCCTTTCCCTTCCGGCACGAAGGCAGCCACATGCAGGGTAGCCCCAGGTGAAAGCGTCGCGGTCGTCACGCCCGTGACACGCAACCGCCGCGATGCAGACCCGCTGCTGAAATCCCTGGGCGCGGAATAGAGCTGCACCTCGTTGGTGACTGCCCTCGCAAGAACACTCTCGTCTTCGCTCCACTGCAGCACCGGCCACTTGTCCCGGATGTATGTTTTCTCGTGCACCGCGAAGGCCACCTCGCCAGAAGGCAGGGCGTACAGCTTCAAGTTCCGCTCATTGGGCGCCTGCGCTTTGTGAAGCACCTGTATGTAGCGGCCCAGCGGGGAGAACGACACCGCCTGCGCCACCGCCTCGCCACCGCCCAGCGTGACGACCAGCTCCTCACTGGCGGCGTCGTACACGTGCACACCTGCACCATGGTGACGAGTCAACATACACGCGGGAAGGGGTTCCCGGGACCGTAGCTGGCGGCTCCGCAAAAGACGCTCTCTCCACCGCGAATGCACCGCACCTTCAGTCGTCCAGAGTGCAAGATACCGTCCGTCTGGACTGAAGTGGGCTCCGTAGCACGGCTTCCTGCGCATCACGTGCGAACGTGTGCGGTTGTAAGGGGCGTCCTCTGTCTTTGCTGATCCGCGAGCAGAGTGGGCGGGTCGTGCGCCCCAGCACGCACGATTTGATCTTCGCACTCGGTACTAGCGAAGCTGGGCCATCTGCGGACGCCACATATAGCGTCGCGCCGTCCGTGCCGCGAGCTAAACGAACGTGGACGATGACAAGTGTGTGAGAGACAATCGCACGGACGCAGGAGCTGGCTGCCCCCAAAAGAAGTCATCGGCAGCGAACGCACCAATGAGCTTAAGCGGCGGACCCGATGGCGCAGCCATGGCGTCGGCGACAAGTTTACCTAGAAGCTTTGGCGGCCCCACCTCCAGCTGCGCACACCACGCCCTTGTCGCAAATTCCTTCTGCGCGCACACATTTTAAGCTACTGAGTGCCTAGTGCACGCAAGTGACACAGCTGAGGGTGGGGCACACCAAGAAGACGCAAGAACAGAGCCCAGCAGCATGGTGGACGCAAGCTCACGCCCCGCTGTGATCATAGACAACGGGACCGGCTACACGAAGGTGGGACGCGCCTGACACGACACAACACGTGCTCGTCCTACGTGCGCAGCGACTGCGGTTGAGCCTTTGTTCACTTGGTCTGACGTCTTCGCCTTGTCAACTGTTCACTAGATGGGTTTCGCCGGCAACGTGGAGCCGAGCTATATCATTCCCACCTGCATCGGCGTAAACGACAGCGTCGCGACAGCCGGACGCAGGGGGCCGTTGGAGGACCTGGACTTTGCGATCGGCTACGAAGCTCTTGGTAACGCAGCGAGCGCGACCGTGAACTGGCCTATTCGCCACGGCCTTGTGGAGAATTGGGACCACATGGAGCGGTACTGGCAGCAGTGCTTGTTCAAGTGCGTGACAGCGGCTGGCTGTTGAGAGAGGCTCCCCCCCCAAAAGTGTGCTCACTTGTTGTGCGACACGCATGTCCAGGTACCTCCGCTGCGACCCAGAAGACCACTTCGTGTTGCTCACAGAGCCACCGCTGAACGTGCCTGAGAACAGGGAATACACGGCGGAGATCATGTTCGAGTCCTTCAACGTTGCAGGCCTCTACATCGGCGTCCAAGCAGTGCTTGCCCTCGCCGCGTCGCTCGCCACCAAGCGACTGGGTGGTGGCACCGCGCTCACGGGCACAGTCATCGATTCAGGAGATGGCGTGACACACGTCATACCAGTCGTCGACGGTTTCATTCTCGCTGGCAGCATCAAGAGCATGCCTATCGCGGGACGCGACTTGACTGCGTTTGTGCAGCAGCTCATGCGTGAGCGTGGGGAGCCGGTGCCGCCGGAGAGCGCGATGGATGTGGCACGGCGAGTGAAGGAGCAGCATTGCTATGTGTGCTCTGATCTTGCTAAGGAGTTCGCGAAGCACGACGCAGACCCGGGGAAATACATCCGCTCCATTTCCGGTGTGCGGGGTAGCACCAACACGGCGTGGTCAGCAGATGTGGGGTATGAGCGCTTCCTGGCGCCCGAGATCTTCTTCCAGCCAGAGATCTATAGCAGTGACTTCAGCACGCCGCTGCCTGACATGGTGGACCGCTCCATCGCAATGTCGCCCATCGACACGCGGCGCGCGCTGTACGGCAACATCGTGCTGTCAGGAGGGAGCACCATGCTCCGCGACTTTGGGCGGCGGTTGCAGCGAGATGTGAAGCGAAGGGTTGACACCCGTCTTGCTGAGACCAATGCCAGGGCTCAGCGCGATTCTGCTGACGGCGGCATCGGCCAGGCGGTGGATGTGAATGTTGTGACGCACGCCATGCAGCGCTACGCGGTCTGGTTCGGCGGCTCCGTGCTGAGCAGCACGCCGGATTTCTACAAGGCGGCGCACACAAAGGCGCAGTACGAGGAGTATGGACCCAACCTATGCCGCGCCAACCCTGTATTCCGCGCAATTTAGATACACAAATCGCGCACGCGCAGTCAAGTCCCTTTCTCATGCGCAACCCCAATCTCCACATCCAGCACAGGCGCCGGCGCCATGCTGCCTGCCACATTGCCGCTGCTGCTCGCCCTATGCGACAATGAAGCCCCTTTGGCATGTGTCTTTGCGAACGAGTAGGCGCAGACACCAGCCAGGCAGATGGCATACCCTGTCATACCCAGTGCGCTCACCGGGTTGCGGAACATCAGCAACGATGCCGCCACTGCGATCACGCTCTTCGCTTTGCCCAGCACTTGCAGCGTCAGCGCTGAGGTGGCTTGCGTGACCAGGAAGTTGCTGAGGTTCACGCAAGCGGCGACGCCGCAATTGAGTGCCAGCAAGAAGGCGAACATGCGGTGGGTTGACACCAACGCGAAAGCCGATGCGATGGCATCTGGCTCGAACAACACAGCGAGAGGTACAAGCATGGCGAGCGCGTAGGGCGACATGTGCGCCAGCAGATTCAGGGAGTGCAACTTGTCACTGTTTGTTGCGGGGGGCAAAAACAAACTCAGGGAGGTGAGCACCACGCGATGTCAAGACATAATCGGGACGCACCCGTCTGAGAGAAGTATTTCTTGCATGACGCTCTTGAGCGCTCGCGACGCAGCGGCCGCGAGGCACATGGCGAAACCGAGGGAGTTGTATAGTGGCTCGAACTGGAATCACGCACACACACAAACACACATCCCGCGCTCAATCACGACATCCGCTCGCGCAGGGGCAATGAATGTGCGCACCCCAGATGCGAGTGCCGTCCCCGCGACAACAGGGAGCAGGGTAGCATACGTCACCGCCGTCTCCTTCTTGCCTTGCAACGCAAGCGCGAACAGCGCCGTGAAAGCTGGGTCCGTGCTCGAGATGGCCTGGTTGAAAGACACGGTTATGTGCTGCAGCGACACGTTGCCGGCGACGACGGAGGCGCAGAAGACGGAGCTCAGGAGGAGGACTCCACCACGTTGTTTGGCACTCCGTAGCGGCTCGCGCGGGACGAGTGAAAAGGGCGTCGATAGCGCAAGTTGAGTCACAAGCACGCAGGTGCACATCTGCGCGGAGGTGGCGTGTCGCGGAGGCGGGTGAGTACAGAGGAAACAAGGCCGCTGCAGGAGCTTCAACGTACGTGGAGTGCTGTCAACGTGATGGGGCACTCGAACGCGTACGTGGAGAGCAGCAGCTTGTTGAGAAGAAGCACGCCGACGTTGCAAGCGAACCAGAACGACACGAGAAGAAGCACTCTGGTTGTTGGACGAGGCATGCTGCCTGCGCCCATAGATTGCGCACGGCTATGCCATTCACCGCGTCCTCGGTGCGCAACTCATCTCGTGCGTTTACATGCGCGTCTACGAGTCATGGCTACTGGCGAAGGCGCTTTTCAATCGACAAACATGCAACATTTGACCTCTTCTCTTCCTTCGTCTTCCCTTTCCCCGCTGAAGGGCAATGCCACTGCCTGACTGTTGTCCTGAGTCATTCGTCCCAACGGTCCTACGGATGGAAGTGTGGTGCATTTCAATTCCTGAACTACACACGAACGGTACAGCCAGGGCGAGCACTGGCCACCAGAGCGGCCTTGCCAGCATCGCCGATGCTGTTCGTATTGACATTCAGCCTCGTCAGCGTCTTGTTCACCTTGAGCGCCTCTGCCAGGGCACCAGCGCCAGCATCACCGATGCTGTTGAAAGCGACATCCAGCCTCGTCAGCGTCGTGTTCACCTTGAGCGCCTCCGCCAGGGCACCGGCGCCAGCATAGCCGATGCTGTTGTGAGTGACATCCAGCATCGTCAGCGTCTTGTTCACCTTGAGCGCCTCTGCCAGGGCACCGGCGCCAGCATCACCGATGCTGTTGAAAGCGACATCTAGCCTCGTCAGCGTCTTGTTCACAACAGCGCGTAAACAGCTGTGAACAGCGCGTAAAAAGATGACTTGCACTGAGAATTACTGCCCCTCACTAAATGGGAGCGCCTCCCGACGCAAAACTGTGGGTCCACTCCCCACCCTCGTCCTTCGGGGGGATTAAATGATGTCTTGTGGCCACGTCACTTTGGGGGGGCATGACCGAGCGCACGTCGCCCAAAGCACGTCTGTTCATACCCACTATTCCTGGGGAGGCTAATTAGAGGGTAAAACTAGGTGGCTACACCCCGGCCGGCGGGTCATAGCGTCTAGTGTCGCGAGACTCCGAGTCCTTTAAGACCGTGTCTATCGCTCCTCCGGAATGGTGTGCTTGCTCCCCAGCTCCAGCCCACCAGTCGCTGCAGCATGGCTCAGCCTGGGAGTGCCTCCCTCCTGCGGGCCACCCGCGAGGGACTGCAGCAACTCCACCGCCTCAGCCGGGTCGTTGAGGAAGTAGCTCGCCTTTGACGGCTTCTGGCCAACTGTGCAGTTGAACATGCCATCCGGCGCAACACCACCGCCACCAGGTGGGCCTTCACGCGCCCGGGCCTCCAGGGTAGCATACATCTCCTCATCGGATCGGTCGTCGCCCAAACAGAGCGTGAAGTCGATGCCACTGCTCCCTCCCGCCAACACCTCCAGCACGCGTGCCACCGCCTGGCCTTTGCCTACGCCCTGCGGCTTGATTTCCACCACACCAGGGCCAGCGACAACCTCAACAGGCTCATTGGCCAGCACGCTTTCCATGTGGTCCAGCAACTCCTTCGCCTGCGTGCTGCCAAACTCCGGGTCCGCATCCCCGTAGTGCCATGCGAGCGCGCTCTCCTTGCGCTCCACGAAGCTGCCGTCCGTAGATTCAGTGTACAGCTCCAAGATTGGCAACACAACCTCGCGCCATCCCCGGGCAGGAGCAGCCGCATCGTCGTCAACAGCGGCAGCATCCGCGCCTTGTGGCGTCCCAGAGCTAGCTTCAGGCACACCCGGCGCAAGGGCTTCCCACTCGCCGCCGGTGTGGCTGCGCAGGTAGGCGCCGTGCTCCGCAGACGCGCCCAGGTTCTTGACGCCCGCGAACCAGTCATCCAGCAACGCGCGTCGGCGACCAGACACGATGTACACCGCGTTACCGGGCTCGCTAGCGAGGACGCTGAGCGCGGTGAGGAGCTCGGTGCTCGGCCGGTTGGGGAAGGAGCTGGAGGCTGGGACGAGCGTGCCATCGTAGTCGAAGATGAGCAACCGCTGCGTCGCCCTGGTGTAGGCAGCAAGCACTCGGTCCGTGGGCAGGCGCCGGAAATTGGGAGCGAGCGCAACGATGCGGAAGTTGAGACCAAAGCCGAGACCGTAGCACCGCAGACTGCTGTGCCCGCGGCATGCGCGCTGCAACTCCGCGAAGTTGGATGCCGCCCAGTACCCAGCGGTGTGCTCACGCACGTAGCGCCAATGCTTCTCATGCCGGGCGGCGCGCTCGTGGGCAGAAATGGTGATTGCCCTGTGGGGAGAGTGCCGGGGGTCAGAGTCAAGTAGGAAAAACACGGGTAACTCAGGCCTGCGCACCGGTACAACGCATCTGCGGTGTTGTCGATGTTCCACGGGTTCACGCGGATGGCGCCGCTCAAGCTGGGCGAGCAGCCCACAAACTCGGAGACGACGAGCATGCTGCTTCTCGGCACCGTCGAGTCCACCTCTGGAGCGCCTGCACCCCCTGGCGGGGCCTCCTCGCCCGCAGCGTTGGGCTCCGCCTCGGGACCCTCACGGCAGGCGATGTACTCATACGGCACGAGGTTCATGCCATCGCGGGTGGCTGTGACAACCACGCACTCTGCGATGCTATACAGCGCGATGCGCTCATGGAGCGGCACATGGCGCTCCAGCAACATGACAGGCGGCACTAATTGACGGCCATCCGCGCCCTGGGGCTCGCCGTACGTGCGGTTAATGTGCGCCACGATGGAATGGATCTCGGCCACCAGCTCCTGCACCTCCTTGCCCCCACTGCGTGCGGGGTTCGCAACCTGGACGAGAACCGCCTTGCTGCGCAGCTCCGGATGCGCCTCCAACAGGGCCTCGAATGCGCGCAGTTTCAACTCCAAGCCTTTGAACACATCCAGGTCGTCCACGCCTACAAGCACCGTCTTGCCTGCGAACTGAGCCACCAACTCGCCACGGCGCCAGATGGCCTCCGGCCACTGCGCCAAGCCGCGTCGGAGACGCTGCGTGTTGATGCCTGTGGGGCAGATTTTGATGGCGACTTTGCGGCCAGAGTAGTCGATGCCGAGGCTGCCTCGTTGGGACTCGTACATCAAGCCCAGCATGCGTGAGCAGCAGGACAGGAAGTGGCGTGCGTAGTCGAAGGTGTGGAATCCGACGACGTCGCAGTTGAGGAGCGCCCGGAGGAGTGCCTCGCGGGCGGGGAAGGTGCGGAACAACTCAGAGCTGGGGAAAGGGCAGTGCAGGAAAAAGCCCAGGCGGCAGGTGTTGAACCGCTTGCGCAGGAAGCTGGGCAGCAGCATGAGGTGGTAGTCGTGGACCCAGACGTAGTCGTCGTCGGGGGCGATGACTTCCACGAGGCGGTCGCTGAACTTTTTGTTGGCCGCCAAATAGGCGCCCCACTCGCCGCGGTCGAAGCGGCCCAAGCTTGCAGGCGACAGGGGCAGCAGGTAATGCATGAGCGGCCACAGCGTTTGCTTGCAGAAGCGCTGAGTCCAGGAAAAGCGCGCGTCAGTTTGGTGTTGCTAGGTTTGCTGACTGGTCGGTCTCCCACTGGTGGCGCACCGTGTAGAAACGCTCCTTCAACTCAGCCCCCAAGTACACTGAGCATCATAGGGAGGTAAGCGGCGCAGTGAGAGAGTGCGTCGGGTGCGACACATGCGCAGGCGGACGGATAAACGACGCTGAGTAAGAATAGAGACACAGTCCCCTGTCCGCGTCGTGCACGCACCCGGCAAGCAGCAGAAGCGGCTGAACAAGTCACTGGACACCGAGTCTTGTTCTGGACCTGCAACCTCGTGCGGGAGGCCGCCCACATACAGCACTTGGATAGCCTGGAACTGCGGCTGCTCGATGCCAGCCTTGGCTTGCCCAACCAGCGAGTCCTCGTCCCACTCAAACTCCCAGCTGTGAGCGGCTGCCCCGGTGGGAGGAGGACCTTCACGACGCTTCATGCGCACGGGCAGCTGGTTCGACACGATGATCAGCCGGTCAGGACGGTCCTCGCTGCGAGCTCCACTGCTGTCTGCCGACAGCGCGCTGCTGCTCCCGGGTTTCATCAGCGGGTTGCCAGGGCCACCCTCTACGAGCTCCGCCAAGTTGGCGAAGCTGGACGAGACATGCGCGCTGCGCATGTTTCGCAGAAGCTTTTGGGGAGGGAGGGCCGTCTCCACCGCCAAGTTGGCGGCGCCAACGTGGCATCTATCGTGTTCCCCTCCGCAGAGCGGCGCTGGAGTAGCGCCCCATTGTGGGGTGTGGCCCGGACTTCCGCGCGCGCGCGTCTGTCTACACGGTGCAGGCATTTGACGGAGTGCCATGGGCGGCTCCTTGCGCAAACCGCGCCGCTCTGGCAGCCGCGCTGGCAGCCGCGGCGGCAGCACACCGACGCCGGTGCTTGTGGACGAGAAGTATACCAAGCCGTGCGGGCTGTACGTCCACAAGTCTATCGACATGCAGCGCCTGAGGAAGCTCATCCTCGCCGGCCGCCTCGCGCCCTGCTTCACCGGCCTGGAGGAGCCCACTGACGGAGTGCTGCTTGAGGAGTGCCCTATCTGTATGCTGGTGCGTGTCGTCCGTCACACGGAACCAGGCTGTCAACGGAGGCAACGCCCGAGGCAACTGCCTACCTCGTGCTGCCCAAGCAGCTGGGTCGAGGCGCATCCTGGTCGGAGTGTCCATTCGTACTGGTTGCATCCCCTGGGCGTGTGTGTGCGCGCTTTTTGCGCTGGGGCTGGCGTTCCTGTCAGTGGGAAGGCGGAGCTGTTGTTTGTTGCCCACTCCCGACCCACTCACGCGCTCGCCTGCGGCCGTGCCTGTCTGCGCAGTACTACCCCGCGCTGAACCGAAGCAAGTGCTGTAACAAGAGCTTATGTACCGGTGCGCAGGCAACGCGCGCGCCGTGGAACGGCCACCTGCTCGGTGTGCCCCTTCAATACTTGGCCGCTCCTGCACCGCACCCCGCCTCCCTGGCGCTGCAAGCTACTTTCCCGGACACCGGGCATGATGATGCCTGCGCTCTGTGCTGTTTGGGCGGCGCTGGAGTGAAGAGTCGTGTGTAGTTCGCACCGCCTTTGGACTGCTCACGCCACTGCCCTCCACCCGCGCAGAGTGCTTCCTGCAAGTCAAGTCCCCGAACAGCCAGGTTGTGAGCTGTCCCTTCTGCAAGACAGTGGGCTACGCCGTCGTGTTCAGAGGCGCACGGGTGCGCACGAACGCAAGCTGTTGCATGCCTTCCTTTGCCTCCGTTGACGTTCCAACTGCCTCTCCCAGACGGCGGATGAGTTGCAGCGCGAGTTGTTGGAAGACCAGCGGATGATAGAAGCCAGGATGAAAGCCAAGAGCGCGGATGTGGCGCCATCAGAAGATAGCAGCACACAGACACCGGCCGTAGCTGTAGCACCGCCAGCAGCAGTCACCGCCGACGGGGAGAGCTGTCCACCCACACCGATGTCTTCAGGCCCGCCGAGCACGCCGCTGAGCGCGCTGCCCATGATTGCGGCACCAGGCAGCATTCGGCGAACGAGCCCCCATGAAGAGCAGGCGGACGAGGACGCCCGTCTTGCGGCTTTCCTCTCCTCCTCGTCATCCTCGACGCCTATTTCTGCTGCCACTGCTGCTGGTGGTCAGCCAGGGAATGACATGACGCCACGGTCAGCTGCCCGCTCCGGACGCAGTCGGCGAGCAATAGGCGTCCACCCCTCGCTGCATGACCATGTGCCACCTGAGCTGCTGGCAGCTGCCATGCGTGAGGGCGCGACTGTATCCACATCCGCGCTGGAAGAGGCGCTCTTGATGCAGGCCATCTGGGCAAGTTTGCAGGATCAGGGAGTGCCTCCGCCAACGTCTTCTCCCCGGCAGAATGGCAGCGGCAGGGGTCAACAACCAGGAAGTCAGCCACAGAGTCCGAGTCTCCGCCGTGCGGCTGCTGCAGCAGCTGCCGCAATCACGGGTCTCAGCCCGCGTGCCCGTGTTGAGTTGAGCGACAACGAGGACGAGGATGGGAGCGTCACAAGCAGCACCTCTAGTGGCGACGATTTTGACGACGATGACGATGACGAGGAGGAGGATAGTGACAGTGAGGAGGGACCACGACAACAAGGGCAGCCACAGCTACGCGACGATGGGTCAGTCTCGCGCAGTCTTCCGGGTGAGCTGCATCCGGGGGCAGTGTCCCGAGACAACTTGTTCTCGCGACGAGCAAGCATGGATGGACGCAGCTTGCTGTCGGAGACATCACGCATGAACGCGCCATCGCAGCCTGACCTAGACACTGCGCAGCGCACAGTGCCACAGCCATCGCCACAGGCACAGGCACAGGCACAAGCAGCGGAAGAGCAAGATGCAGATGCACAGCCGCAGCCTGCGCCTGCAGAGCCGCCGTGGGCGGTGGTAGAGAATGCCGCCTTTGAAGCTGGGGAAGCTGGACCTGAGCATGAGATGGCGCCAGCTGCTACAGAAGCTGCCCCTGCAGGCGAAGGGGAGGCGCAAGCTAACGCTGGATGAGCTGAAACACGCATGGCCACATTTATTCGACGATCCATCAGCATGGGGCACTGGCGTGTCTCTGTCTGTCATCATACTCTGTTGCTCGCTGACATTTCGACCGACTGCGGCGCCTTCAGACGTGCCTTTTCCTCCGCCAGGGCAGCCACGCGTACGGGGTCGAAGCCATTCCACACCCCACCACGGACGTCGTAGTGTCGCAGCGTGCGCACCTCTTGGCAGAGCGCTGCCCAGGCGCACAGCATCCAGGCGCACACATCGTCGGTGACTTTCCCCGGCATGCCGAACTTGCGGCGAATAGCGATGCGGCGCAAGCCGGCATAGAAGAGGAGGCACCAGAGCATGATGAGGCAGCCGGCAACGGCGGCGTAGCTCTGCTTGTTGCAACTCACGTACTGCACATCCTTGCCATCCTGTGACTGGATGGCGGCATTGTACGCAGCGGCGAGAGCGTATGCGGACGGCGTCCCCGGAGGCGGCAGAGTAGGAGGCGGCGATGGTGGTTGTGGCGGCGGGGGCGGAGGCGATTTCAGCATTGTCGAATTGCCAGTGGCGCTGGAATTGCCAGCCGCGGTGCTGTTCGACAAGGGAGGCGGCATGATGGGCGGCATGGGCGCCAGCGGCGGCGGCATGGGCATAAGCAGAGCAGTGAGGTTATATTGGATGCTGATGGACATGCCAGGCGGCGGCAACGGCAGCGTCGGCTTGTACGGCAGGCAGCGCACATAGCCAGCCACAGCAACCTGGCGAGGACACAGGGCAGTGGGTCAGGCGGTTGGTCTTCTCTTCATAGGACAGCGAGGCTGCGTGTTTATGGCACCCCGTGCGCACCCAGAACCAGATGGACGTGAAGGCGATAAACACGAGGATGTGTGGGATGTACCAGCTGTTAAACGCGCGCCGGTAGTTGTCTGCAAGGGGGGAGACGTTGCGCGGTGGTGAGCTCTCCAAGGGGCTTCCAAACCCAGAGGCAAAGTGCGTTTTTGTGTCGCCACGCGCCTGCGAAGCCATGGCAGGGACAGAAGACCACCTCGCAGGAGTTCTTACAGTCCTCGTCCGTGTTCTCCCCTGTGGGCAAACGGGCGACGGTGTCGTGAGGGGGCAGAAGCCAAACACGGCCAGGGGCTTCCACTTCCTTGCAACCACCAACCCAAAGCGCGCAGAGCGCGCCCGCGGGGACGCGCACTGCTGTGTGCACACGCGCAGCACTCAAGAAGCGCAGAGGAGAGGGCGCAGAAGAAAAAGCAGGAGCAGGCGCCGCGTCCGACAAAACAAGAGTAGTCAGCGTGCCCACGAACCTGTGCACTCCATGAGCTCCCCCTTCCACCGGTGCATGTCCTGCGACGCTGGGGCTGCCATCTCGCCTTCCCCCGAAGCCCCCCGCGCAGACAGCGCTCTTGCGAAGGGCCGCACAGAGTGCAAACAATGCATTGCGTGCAAGTTGTGCACGTTTTGATTTGCCATTGCTGCCAGGTCCCGTCTCGAACGTAAGGTCGGGGTAACCAAGACCAAAAGCAGCGCGCATCAGCGTCTGCTTGTAGTAGGCGGGCACCCCATCCTCCGGGAAAGAGTCTTGGAAGAACCACTTCTCGACCATCCCCGTCAATGGTGGTTCCTCCGTGGGGCACCCCCACGGTACCTGATGGATGAAGAAGAGCTCGTGCGTGAAGGGCATCTGGCATTCGCGCTTCTTGTCGTATATGCAGTCCTTGAACAGCAGCTTGCCCTCGATGCCCTGCCGTCCCCGTACAAAGAAATCGGCATCGTCTTCGAGGATGGGCATAATATCAAACATCGATAGAATGTGGCGCTTGCTGCTGCCGTACGCGTTGTTTAGAGCGAACGCCTTGTGCACAAGGCGGAGGAACGGGCCCCAGGCGTTGGTGTCAAGAGCCCAAAGGCCCTTGGTATCGTCGTAGACCGCCCTCTTACTACCATTCATCTTGATATAGTCGGGAAATGCCCGTAGGACGTACATGAGAGCGTCCACGTCGGTCTTGGGTTCACCCTCACCGGGCTGCAACGGTAGAAAGTCCGGCGGTACCTCAAATGGCTTCTGAACAAACCGAAGTCGTCCACGAACGAGTGTGTCGTTCTCGATGACGCGGTTCATGCATGCGAGCAACATGACGGGGTCGAGGTCGGCGTCCCGCTGGACCAAGAAGCCGTCAAAGATGTAGGAGTTGATTTTGACCTTCTCGAACTCGCGGCACAAAATTCGCATGGTTGTCGCAATCAAGCGCACTTCCTCGCGCTGGAGGATGAAAGACATCAGGGTAGCGCCCATCCTCCCGTCCGGCAGCTTCGGCTTGTGCTTCTTGAGTGCCTGCGCGAGCTCGGCGTAGTATGGTTCGAGCGATTTGAGAATGGCCACCATCTCACTCTGCAATCTTGCAATGCGATTGTTCAATGGGCGCTCGCCACTACCGTACATAACCTTCAAGCATGCCAACTTGATGTCATCCCGCGTGAGGCCATCGGACGTATCTTCGAGCCACTCCTCACGGTGGTCGATGTAGTCCGATAGGGTCGCACAGAACACGCCGTATTTGTGGCACAGTGCCCGCAAAATGCATGGGTGTGCATTCTCGAGATCAAAGTCCCAGCAAGGCACGCTGATGATCTTCCGGACCTCCTTCCCGACGAACGCAAGTCCGATACCCTTTGGTGGGTACATCCGACCGCCAATCTCACTGTTGTTGTGAGAGCAAACCACGTGACGCTCGCCGGCAGCATTGCACTCCCTCAGCATGGTTTCCATTATCTTGCGCTGCTGAGCATCCGTCGTGCGAGCGATGCAAGCTTTCACGTTTTCGAGTAAAACCGTCTCGGTGCACGAAAATGTGCCGGTAGACATTTTGCCTACCCTATACCTCCAAAGCTAAGTCTATTTATACTCATCGCGATGGGCTGACCCACCACGGGGGGTCAATCTCGTCGACTGATCTTGACTCAGACCAAAGCGCACCCACTTGAACCTAGTATAATATGATTTTCGAATCCGGTTGTACATGCCAACAGTGGTGATGTACCCAGTGGATGTGGCGCACGTGTCGGTAATATGCCGCGCCCGCTGCCACGTCATCGTGGTCGGCGGCGGCGGCGGCGGTCCCGTCACGGCAATGCATCGGTCGTCTTTCGTGCCATAGAGTTCTCCACAATCGACGAAAGGCTCGTTGCCAAACCTTCGCCCCCCCCCCCGTGGCCCCGCACGCTGCTGGC
>Ga0164297_10001801_pt1 | contig 22131 bp, 19 predicted proteins | sample GEODES058metaG_FD_113539 | JGI IMG/M metagenome (GOLD analysis project Ga0164297, IMG submission 113539) | Dystrophic lake water microbial communities from Trout Bog Lake, Wisconsin, USA - GEODES058 metaG | ecosystem: Environmental > Aquatic > Freshwater > Lake | place: USA: Trout Bog Lake... | reverse complement strand
GAGTGTAAAGGCATCTGGTACGCTCGGGCATGCCCGAGCGTATCCAGATGACCCAAAGGCATCTGTCATAGATGACCGGACTCCGGGCAGAGCCCGGAGCGTAGGCATCTGGTACGCAAGTGGTTTAGGTTCATTTTGTGGAGCTGCGCTCCACAAAATGAACCTAAACCACTTTTCTAAACCACTTCATTCTACGCCAGATGACCCATCGATTCGAGGACCTCATTTAAAAATAGGAGAGTCATGACATGGGACAAAAAGTAAATCCAATTGGATTGCGTCTTGGAATTGTACACAAAGCAAAATCAGAATGGTTTGCAAATCCTCGAACAGGGCAATATAGTTTCTTTGTTCAACAAGACCGTTTAGTTCGTGAGTTTCTTATGAAAGAACTTCAAGATGCTGGACTTTCAAAAGTTCTTATCTCAAGACGGCCTGATCGGTTTATCTTAGAAATTTTCGTTGCTCAACCGAAAGTGGTTCTGGCTGAAAATGGAAGCCGGTTAAAAAGTGTTACTCAAAAAATTCAAAAAATTCTTGAAAGAGAAACACAAACAAATTTCGCACAACGTTCAGATCGAGAATACGCTCTTACAAAAGTACTTTTAAAAAGAAAAACGGATGGAAACGTAGAAGACAGTCCCTCAAAATACGAAGGAAGTCCTTCTCCTGTTATTTCCATTCAAGTGATTCAAATTCCTCAAGAAGAAATTGCTATCGATGCTGTCCTATTAGGTCAACGTGTGGCAGAACAACTTGAAAAACGTGTGGCTTTTAGACGCGTTATGAAACAAAGTGTTCAACAAGCTCGAGCTGCCGGTGCTCAAGGGATTAAAATGAAAATCTCTGGTCGATTAAATGGAGCAGAAATTGCACGATCAGAAACAATCAAAGACGGGCGAATCCCTCTTCAAACCTTACGCGCCAATGTTGAGTATTGCTCACAAACAGCTCAAACCATTTATGGAATTCTTGGAATCAAAATTTGGATTCTAAAAACAAGTGCACGAACACTGAAAACGGGTGTTGGGGCGTAGCCTCAAGCGTGGAATTTTCCACAACGAGTAAAAGCATCCGGCTTTTGAGCTCCGCTTTGATTGGCTACGTTCCGGGCTCTGCCCGGAACGTACTGCGGCAGAGCCCGGAACGTAGCCGGATGACCCATTAAAAAATTATTATGTTAAGTCCAAAACGAGTGAAATACCGGAAACACCATCGCGGAAACTTACGAGGAAAAGCTTCACGTGGGAATACAATTGCTTTTGGAAATTTTGCTTTACAAGCTTTAGAACCAGGTTGGTTAACCTCACGACAAATTGAAGCTGGTCGTCGTACCATGAGTCGATATTCGAAACGTGGAGGAAAACTTTGGATTCGTGTTTTTCCAGATAAACCAATTACTATGCGCGCTGCTGAAACACGGATGGGATCCGGAAAAGGGTCTCCTGAATATTGGGTTGCTGTTATTAAACCCGGCCGTATTCTGTATGAATTAAAAGGAATTCCAGAAACAGTCGCACGAGAAGCCATTCGAAATGCAAGTTACAAAATGCCTGTGAAAACACAATTTGTAACAAATCTTGTAGGAAATGACCTTCCAACATAAGAACTTACAGGTTATAGAATGAAGTATCATTTTCGAATTGGCGAGCTCCGCTCGGGTATCGAGTAGGGAACGCTTGCGTATGAAATAGGTTCGAATTGTGGAGCTGCGCTCCACAAAACGAACCTCAACCACTTTTCTAAACCACGTCATTCTATGACAGATGCCCCAAACGTAAAGCGACTGTCTCACCACCATAACTATTATGATTCAAGTACAAACCTATTTAAATATTGCCGACAATACGGGCGGTCGGACTCTTATGTGTATTCGGATTTTAGGAAGTAGTCGCTCATACGCGACCGTAGGCGACGTTATTATTGGAGTTGTAAAAGATGCGACGCCAAACATGGCTCTAAAAAAATCTGACGTCGTACGTGCCGTTGTTGTTCGCACAGCACATGGTGTTCAAAGACCCAATGGGATGACCCTTCGGTTCGATGATAACGCTGCAGTCATCATTAATCAAGAAGGAAATCCAAAAGGGACTCGGGTGTTTGGTCCAGTGGCCCGTGAATTACGAGAAAAAAACTTTTCAAAAATCGTGTCACTTGCCCAAGAACTTCTTTAAAGGTATCTGTCATAGATGACCGGACTCCGGGCAGAGCCCGGAGCGTAGGCATCTGGAAACGTCCCGGCTTCCCGCAGGCAGAATGAAGTGGTTTAGGCAAGTGGTTTAGGTTCGATTTGTGGAGCGCAGCTCCACAAATCGAACCTATTCCATACACCGGTCAATTCGTAGCCAGCGTAGGCAGATGACCCAAAAGCCTGGACACCCTAGCCGGATAAAAGAATACACAACGGGCTTCGCTCGAAGAAAAGCCTTTGGAAGGTGATCCCACTTATAAAAAACTATGACACAGAGACTTAAAAAATTATATCTGGAAACGATCTTTCCTAGCTTGGTTCAAAGCTTTCCCAAAAAAACAGAAAAAGCTCTTGTGGATTTGACCGCGTCAATTCGTGAGGACATTTCAAAAAGTGGAGACCAAGCCTCTTCAAAAAAACAAACGGCAGTTTTGAATGTTCATGAAATTCCTAAAGTTTTAAAAATTGTTATTAACCGTGGGTTAGGTGAAGCAGCATCCAATTCAAAATTAGTTGATGTTTCATTAGAAGAAATGGTTCTTATTTCAGGCCAAAAAACCGTGGTGAAAAAAGCAAAGAAATCAGTTGCTGGTTTCAAAGTGCGTGAAGGAATGCCCGTTGGTATTTCGGTGACCCTTCGTGGAGATCGGATGTATGCTTTTTTAGATCGACTGATCAATCTTGCGTTACCACGAATCCGAGATTTCCAAGGATTAAAAACACAAGGCTTTGATGGTCGAGGCAATTTCACCATGGGTTTAAAAGAGCAACTTATGTTCCCAGAGATCGTGTATGAAAAAGTGGATAAAGCGAGGGGGATGGATATTAGTATTGTAACTTCAGCGAAAACCGATGAAGAGGGGTACGCATTGCTTAAAGCTTTCGGCATGCCTTTTAATACAGATTCTCTAAAAAAAGGAAAAGAACACTCGAACAAACAAAAACAATTGAGTGGTTCATAAGAATTTGAATACGTTCGAAAAACAAAGGGTCCCCGGAGCCCTTTTGCACGGCCAAACGTAAGGGGGAGCACGTTCGTACGTTCGAACTTCCAAGTGGAGTCAGTTGGACAAGGACACCACGCTCCGGGCAAGCGGCTCCGTTCCGGCTTCGCGCAGTAGGTAAGTGGTTTAGGTAAGTGGTTTGTCGAGTTTTGGCTACGTTCCGGGCATCTGTCATAGAATGACGTGGTTTACGAACGGACCTCGTTCGTATTCCATACACTCCGTGTATGTCGAAATTTGTCGAGCGTAGCTCGACAAATTTCGACACTTAAAACAAGCAGCGCAGCTGCTTGGTTCCGGCGAAGCCGGAACGTACTGCGGCAGAGCCCAGAACATAGCCAAACAAAGAGCCCGCCGAACCCCGGAGTCCGGTGCGCCTCAAATATTTTTAAAAAATCGAGTATGGTCAATTATGCTGTAAGTGATATGCTTACTCGAATGCGCAATGGCATTCGAGTAAAAAAAACAAAGGTTTCTGTCATTTCAAATAGAACAACAAAAAGTATTGCGGAAATCTTAAAAAAAGAAGGGTTTCTTGAAGAAATTCGAATGACTGAACCTGACATGAAAACGGGAAAATCAATGGGAACGGGTTCTGCCCGAACAACCTTTGATATTTATTTAAAATATAAAACCCGCGAAGGGCAAAAACCGGAATCTGTTGTCACGCAAGTAAAATGTGTGAGTCGACCAGGTGTTCGTATTTACGCAAATGCGAATCAAATTCCTCAAGTTTTAAACGGTTTAGGTATTGCTCTGGTTTCAACGTCAAAAGGAGTCATGACCGATAAACAGGCTCGTGATTTACACATTGGTGGTGAAGTCTTATGTATGATTTGGTAATTAGGATCCAGGTTTCGGTTGCTCGTCACTTGGTTCTTTGGAATACAACTCCTCATAAAACAAAGGAGAATCCTAGGTTATCCCATTCCGAGAGGAAGCCGATGACCCAGTGCTAAAAATCGGCCATTGGCCGCTAGGAGGAAACAACTGGAAAGACAAAATCTTATCGAAATGGAAGGCCGTGTCGTTGAACTTTTACGGAGCGCCACCTTTCGTGTAGACCTTGAGAATGGTTTTAACGTTTTGGCGCACGTTTCAGGAAAAATTCGAAAAAATTATATTAAAATTCTTTTAGGTGATCGAGTTTTAGTTGAATTGACCCCGTATGATTTAACAAAAGGTCGAATTGTGTATCGATTACCTCAAAAGTAAGACAGACATGAGTTTCGAGCTTCGCTTGAAATTCAAGCACTTCTTTCTCTTTTTATCAAAATAAAAAATGAAATATTACAACGTAGTGAGTGCAGCAAGCATGAGCTCTGGTGAAACTGAACAAAAACCAGGACGCCCCCAAAAAACGCAAGGTTTTGGTTCGCGTCAATTCAATACGGCAGCTCTTTCAACCGTGTTTGATTACAAAAATACAGCTTATTTACGTCGGTTTATTACAGATCAAGGAAAACTTTTATCTCGACGTGTCACACGATTAAATTCAAAACAACAAAGTCAGCTTACAAAAGCTGTGAAGCAAGCGCGTATGTTAGGGTTCTTATCTTTTACTCCAACAACCGCAGGCAAATAACAATTCAATTGACATCTTGGTTTCCGCTTCGCGCAGGGAGTATGAAGTGTCTTGGTTGGCTACGTTCTGGGGTCTGCCGCAGTTTCGAATCGAGCAAGCTCGAACCTCTTCCATACCCGAGCGGAGCTCGCCAACTTGGTTGGCTACGTACTGCGGCAGAGCCCGAAACGTAAATCGACACTTCAAACAAAAGAGCAGCTGCGCCCTTGGTTCGTTTTGTGGAGCGCAGCTCCACAAAACGAACGTAGCCAACGTCGACGAACAGGCTTCGCCCGACGTAAGGAGCCACCACCTTCGACTATAAAAAGCTATGGCAGTACCAAAAAAACGAGTGTCTCGTACACGTAAATTACTTCGTAGATCACAATGGAAGTTAGAAATTCGAGCGCAAGCTCTTCAAGCGTTATCGTTAGCCTCAAGCCAAACGGGGAAAAAGGCAAAAAGAACAGAGGAAACACCGGAATCAGGGAACTAAGCGAGTGAATCCTTTCAACACTGGATCATCTCGCTACGAGTTGACTTTGCTTGGTAAAACTGACGTGTGGATGGAATGCCGAGTGACGTATAAACGGAAACCAACGTTCCAGCCAATCAGCAGAGTTGCTTGGTTCGTTTAAACAGAGAACAGTCGGATAGTACAGGCAGAACCGAGAACCATCCTACTCGTGTTTACGAACTGCCACATGGAAAGGCCTCCCCCGCATTCGGGCAAGCTCCGGGCTCTGCCCGGAGTCGGGATGATCCCCGGTGTACGATCGTTTTGTCGAAAATTCTACGCTAGATGACCGAACTCCGGGCAGAGCCTGGAGCGTAGGCATCTAGCTACGTTCCGGCTTTGCCGGAACGTAGTCAGATGCCTTCTTGACGTACCAGACGTCAGTTGGGTGAAAAGTTTGGAATAGGTTCGTTTTTTCAAGCTTCGCTTCTTGGTTTCGAATGTCGACAACCCACAGTTCAACACTTCAATCTACAACCGAATCAAGCAGGGGAGCTAAAAAAAACAAGTCAGTTTTTCCTGTGACCACATGGAATCGATTCTAGAGCTGGTGCGTGCTTAGAAGAGCTCTACGTTTCGTCGACTCTTTTTTGTCCGGTCGCAGGCTGCTTGTGCTACAATTGGTTATAAACAAAGAGAAAATGCGGGGTAGAGCAGTCTGGTTTAGCTCGCGAGGCTCATAATCTCGAGGTCAAAGGTTCAAATCCTTTCCCCGCATATATAATAAAAAAATCCTTACGTTTCGCTCAGATTCCCGGTTCAAGGAGAGGGCAAAGATTTGCGATCAAAGGAAACGGGCTTCTTTGTCTAAGCGCGGGGTCGCGGTTGATTTTCTCATAGCATTGTACGGGATCTATACTAAAACGTGTTCAAAATGTCGAACGTACTTTATCTCTGTACAAAAGGTTTTGAATACGTTTATTTGAATCAATTGTCTTGGTTGGCTAAACACTCCATCAAAAAAAGCGCCCCGTTCAACGAACGTGGGGCTGTAAGTGTTCGAATTGGCGAGCATTGCTCGCCAATTCGAACACTTACAGCCCCAGTAAAGAAAGTACAGGTTTGTTCGGCAGAACCAGCTTGAGGCCTAAAAGAAACGTAAACCAGAGCTCGTTATAGACCGGAAACAAACATCCGTACTGGGATACTGCTTGGTTCGTTTAATCTAAAGGACGCATGCTTAATACAGGTTCTGTAGAACGGTCAATCCCTTTCTCGAATCCTGCAGCAGCAGCACGAGCACGTCCAGCATGCCATAAATGGGCTACGAAGAAGAAGAATCCTAATACGTAGTGAGACGTTGCTAACCAACTTCTTGGGTTTACGAAGTTTACAGCGTTAATTTCTGTCGCTACCCCACCTACAGAGTTTAATGACCCTAAAGGTGCGTGCGTCATGTATTCAGCTGAACGACGTTCTTGCCACGGTTGGATGTCATTTTTCAATTTATTTAAATCTAAACCGTTTGGTCCACGTAGCGGCTCTACCCAAGGCGCGCGCATATCCCAGAAGCGCATAGTTTCGCCGCCGAAAATGATTTCACCAGTTGGTGAACGCATTAAGTATTTACCAAGCCCCGTAGGTCCTTGAGAAGACGCTACGTTTGCTCCTAAACGTTGGTCACGTACTAAGAACGTGAAAGCTTGAGATTGACTTGCTTCTGGCCCTGTCGGACCAAAGAATTCACTAGGGTAGACAGTATTATTAAACCACACCATTGTCGATGCAATGAAAGCCATCATAGATACTGCAGCTAATGAGTAGCTTAAATATGCTTCACCTGACCATACGAATGCACGGCGAGCCCATGCTGATGGTTTTGTAAGAATATGCCAGATACCACCGAAAATGTTGATTGTTCCGATCCAAATGTGACCACCAACAACGTCTTCTAAGTTATCAACACTTACGATCCATCCGTCACCACCGAAAGGTGATTTTAAAAGGTACCCGAAAATAACGCTTGGGTTTAAAGTAGGATTTGAAATAACGCGAACGTCACCTCCACCTGGAGCCCAAGTATCATATAAACCACCGAAGTACATCGCTTTCCAAACAAGAAGGTACGCCCCGATACCTAAAATAATTAAATGAATACCAAGAATAGTCGTCATTTTATTTTTATCTCGCCAAACGTAACCAAAGAATGGGAAAGATTCTTCAAGAGTTTCTGGTCCAAGTAATGAGTGGTAGATACCACCGAAACCTAAAACAGCTGAAGAAATTAAGTGAAGAACACCTGAAACGAAGTACGGGAATGTATCTAAAACTTCTCCACCAGGACCTACACCGTAACCTAAAGTAGCAATGTGCGGAATAAGGATTAATCCTTGCTCATACATTGGTTTTTCTGGAACGAAATGAGCTACTTCAAATAAATTCATAGCACCCGCCCAGAAAACAATTAGACCAGCGTGAGCAACGTGTGCACCTAATAAACGACCAGATAAGTTAATTAAACGAGCATTACCAGCCCACCAAGCAAAACCTGTGCTTTCTTGATCTCTTCCACCAACGGAAAGAGTATTGTTAAATAATGTCATAGACTTTTTACAAACCACTTTTGTTAAAGGTCTTCTTTGCAACGTTAAAGATTTGAAAGCGGGCTCCCGCTTTCAATCTTCGATTAGAAAAAGGGGATTGATTCAATATATGCTTTCCCCAGTTCCCAGAGTTCAAAAAAGCTCCGACAAAAGGTTTTTAAGGTCTCATATGTCAAAAAGGAATTCCTTTCGATCTCATTTTAACACAGGTTTTCAAAAAATCCAAATTTGGTAGGCTACCGTTCAGATTTTCTATGGGTTATAAGCGTTTAGACTGGGGAAACTCGGAACGACAGAGAACAACTGTTTGAAGCTCTGCTGCTTGGTTCGGTTTATGAACGAACACGTCGACATTTTGAACGGAAACGAACGTCCGCTATTTATACAGATTCGGGTGAGTTTGTTCGGTTGATCATGTGAACAGTTTGGGAATGCTAGAACGAGCCCTTCGCTTAAGACGTCATCTGGTGTAGAATGAAGTGTCGAAAACTGTCGATGAAGTGGTTTGTCTACGTTCCGGGCTCTGCCGCAGTACGTTCCGGCTTCGCCGGAACCAAGCAGCTTCGCTGCTTGGTTCCGGGCAGAGCCCGGAACGTAGACAACCAAGGAACTCGACAAACACTCCGTCAAAAAAACTAATTTGGGATCTGGTTAATCTGGACTTGCGGATAAAATACGTTCGGGCAAGCCCGAACGTAAAACACTTACGTACTGTGCGAAGCAGGAACAGAGCCGGATCCCTTGAAAAGTTTCTTACATAGTGACAGACCCCGGGGGCTTGAAGCGCCCCCGTTTTAGGAGTCATCTGGCTACGAATTGAGTCGTGTATGAAATAGGTTCGGGCTCGCCCGAACCTAAACCACTTAGGTACTGCGCGAATGTGCCGTTTTGAGCTCCGCTCAAAAGCCGGATGCCTTTAAGAGCGTTTGAACAGGTTTTCACCGAACATACGCCCAGTCTTCAAAAAAGAATTATAACGCGTTTCCACGTGGTAAAACTTCTTCTGGGAAGACTAATTTTTCGTGTGGTTGGTCAGCTGAAGCCATCCAAGCACGAATACCTTCGTTAAGAAGAATGTTTTTTGTATAGAATGTTTCGAATTCAGGGTCCTCAGCAGCACGAATCTCTTGAGATACGAAATCGTATGCACGAAGGTTTAAAGCTAAACCAACAACACCAATCGCTGACATCCATAATCCTGTTACAGGAACGAATAACATGAAGAAGTGAAGCCAACGTTTGTTTGAAAATGCTACACCAAAGATTTGCGACCAGAAACGGTTTGCTGTTACCATCGAGTACGTCTCTTCCGATTGAGTTGGGTTAAACGCACGGAATGTGTTTGAACCGTCGCCGTCTTCGAATAAAGTGTTTTCAACAGTTGCCCCGTGAATCGCACATAAAAGAGCCGCACCTAAAACACCAGCTACACCCATCATATGGAATGGGTTTAATGTCCAGTTGTGGAATCCTTGGAAGAAAAGAATGAAGCGGAAAATACCAGCGACACCAAAACTAGGAGCAAAGAACCATCCAGATTGACCTAATGGGTAAATTAAGAAAACAGAAACGAAAACTGAAATTGGAGCAGAGAATGCGATCGCGTTATATGGACGTAATTGTACTGCACGAGCAATTTCAAATTGACGTAACATGAAACCGATTAAACCGAAAGCACCGTGAAGAGCAACGAAAGTCCAAAGACCACCTAATTGCATCCAACGAGTGAAATCACCTTGTGCTTCTGGACCCCAAAGGAATAGAAGACTATGAGCCATACTATTTGCTGGAGTTGATACTGCTGCTGTTAAAACGTTACAGCCTTCTAAGTACGATGAAGCTAAACCGTGTGTGTACCAAGATGTTACGAATGTTGTTCCAGTGAACCAGCCCCCTAGAGCGAAGTAAGCACAAGGGATCATTAATAAACCCGACCAACCGATGAAAACAAAACGGTCTCTTTTTAACCAATCGTCTACAACATCGAAAATACCACGAGTTTCTTCTGTACCTTTTCCAATACTAATTGTCATACGCGCTTTTTTTTAAATACATTGTCCTGGGTCGACACATGAAAATCTGATAGACAGCAATCTTATGACGTAGTCACTAGGTTCCTTGGTTTACGTTCGAGCTTCGCGCAGGGAGAATGTGGAATACGTACTGACATGTCAGTACGTAGCCAACGTAAACAAATTTCAAAAGCTGCACTCAGAAAAAAGTGACCCAATCGAATGAGGAATATACCTGAAATGAAAAATGGAAAAAAAGATGGAACCTTGTCTAAAGCAATGCTTGAAAGAGGCCACACACTTTTTTTTTGCAGAGCACTTTTTAGGCTTTGCTGGGACATTTCAGTTTGATAGCTTTGTTCTTTTTTTTATGAATTACATATAGTATAGCACATTTTTCAATTTTGTTGATTCTTTTTTTTGGTTTTTCGAATACGGACTGACTTGCCTTAACGAACTGACACCTGTTTGCAATACATTCGAAAGGAGAATGGTTTGTCGAGTTCGAATAAGCGAGCGCCTTGGTTCGAATTGTGGAGCTGCGCTCCACAAAACGAACGGAGCTAAAAACGTTTCGGGCTCTGCTGCAGTGCCGGCTTCGACGGAACCAAGCAGCTTTGCTCCTTGGTTGGCTACGTTCCGGCGAAGCCGGAACGTACTGCGGCAGAGCCCGGAACGTACTGCGGCAGAGCCCGGAACGTAGCCAACCAAGACCCTTCATCCGCCGTCCGAACCAAACAGCCCGCTCTCTTTGGCATGAACACCGAACGTAACAGATCTAAATTTTCCGGCGAATTCGAAAGACTTCGTACCTATGCGCGTGGCACCCTTTGTACAAAGTCTTCCTTGAGGCTGGGGCGACTTGAACGCCCGACCTTAGATGTCGGAAATCTAAACTCTCATCCAACTGAGCTACAACCTCTAAAAGTATCGAAGCTCGTTTGTGAAGGGCAACAAAGGGCTTTTTCTTTGTTGCCCTTTTTCTTTGTTGCCCTTTTTCTTTTGCCTGAGTGGGTCAACTCATTTTGAAGTCCGAGCGTGATTGAACTCCAAACCGGACCCGGTATCAACAACTTGAAACGAACCCTTATTGAGTCAGACCCCGGTGGCGTTATGGTTTTTGTCTCTTCTGTTTAGTCTAGTAAAACTTTCATACTCACCGGATCAAAAACTGCAAGTTGTGAAAGAATTTTCCGGTTTAATTGAATTCCTTTTTCTTTTAATGCGTGCATGAACGTAATATAACTTTTTGATTTTCCTGTTCCATTCGGCCCTCGAACAAATGAATTGATACGTCGAATCCATAGTCTTCGCATCGATCGTTTAAATAAACGGCGATCGGCGTAACTAAGGGATAAAGCACGCATCGTTCTTTGTTGAGCTGTTCTGAATTGAACAGAATGTGATCCGCGAAACCCTTTTGCTAAACGCAAAACGCGGGCGCGTCTTCTTCTCGCAACAAATCCTCTTTTTACTCTCATTTTTATGTTTCCATTTCACTCGATTCTCTGGCTCCAGGAAGTTCTTTAGAATACGTTCCGGCTCGCCGGAACGTAGATAGATGACCTATTGTTCAGCTTGTAAGCCAGAGAGAAGGGCAACAACAAACACATTTTGTTGTCGCCCCTTTGGTTATCTTCGGCGAATGCGCGGTACGTTCGTTTTGTCGAAAAAGTGGTTTGTCGAGTAAGTGGAAGGTCTTGGTTGGCTACGTTCCGGCTTCGCCGGAACGTAGCCAACCAAGACCTTCCATACACGGGTCAATTCGCAGCCAAAACCCGACAAACCATACGCGAGCTCCTTGGTTCGAATTGTGGAGCTGCGCTCCACAAAACGAACTTTAACGAACTGAACCGGATGCCTTGGTATAAGTCGCGAAGAATCAACGGGCGTAGCACAGAGCTACGCCCACGCTTCCCATGCTCTTCCCAAAAAGGGAAGGTCTTGAAAATCAAACCCCGCTTGTTCTCTTTTTATTTTCGGATACAGGTTTCTTTTTACGGCTCCAACGCTTTCGGTCGTGTACTCCGTTCGTTTGCGTTCTTGGAAAGTGGTTTGTCGAGTTTTGGCTACGTTGGCTACGTTCCGGGCTCTGCCCGGAACCAAGCAGCGAAGCTGCTTGGTTCCGGCGAAGCCGGAACGTACTGCGGCAGTGCCCGGAACGTAACCAACCAAGACATTCCATACACAAGCCCGAACCTATTTCATACGCAAGCCCGAGCGTACTAGATGATTTTAACACGCGTCAACTCGTAGCCAACGTATTCCAAAGAACCAAGCAATTCGCGTTCACGGATTTGTTTGGCGGCTTTAGGCAAGAATTTTTGATACAACGCCTGCACCTACGGTACGGCCCCCTTCACGAATTGCGAAACGCATCCCTTCTTCAATAGCTACGGGTTGAATCAGTTCAACAAGCATTTTTACGCGGTCACCAGGCATAACCATCGACGCTTCACCGCCATCATCGGCTTTAAATGAATCGATTTTCCCAGTTACATCGGTTGTACGAACATAGAATTGAGGTCTGTATCCGGGGAAGAATGGAGTATGGCGTCCACCTTCTTCTTTGTTTAAAATATAAACTTGGGATTCAAATTTTGTATGTGGTTTAATTGTTCCAGGAGCTACAAGGCACATTCCACGCTCAATATCAGCTTTTTGAATCCCACGAAGAAGAATACCGCAGTTATCACCTGCGAAGCTTTCTTCAAGTGTTTTTTGGAACATTTCAATCCCTGTAATTGTTGAAACTTTTGTTGGTCGTAAACCTACAAGTTCGACAGTATCGCCAACTTTTACCGTTCCACGTTCAACACGTCCCGTAGCAACCGTCCCACGACCTGTAATCGAGAACACATCCTCTACGGCCATAAGGAAAGGTTTTTCTGTTTCACGTACTGGCGTTGGAATGTACGTATCAACAGCTTCCATCAGTTGGTAAATTTTATCAACCCATTTATTTGTTCCTTTAGCAATGGTAGGATTTTCTGTGACTGCTTCTAAAGCAAGAAGAGCGGATCCTGGGATAATTGGAATTTCATCGCCGGGGAATTCGTAGGTATTTAACGTTTCGCGGACTTCCATATCCACCAGTTCAAGAAGTTCTGCGTCGTCAACTTGGTCTTCTTTATTTAAGAAAACAACAATGTTTGGTACACCTACTTGTTTTGCTAAAAGAATATGTTCTTTTGTTTGCGGCATTGGACCATCCGACGCGGATACAACTAAAATCGCTCCATCCATTTGCGCGGCTCCAGTAATCATATTTTTTACGTAGTCGGCGTGTCCCGGGCAGTCAACATGGGCATAGTGGCGGTTTTCAGTTTCGTACTCTACGTGAGCTGTATTAATGGTAATACCGCGGGCTCTTTCTTCTGGTGAAGAATCGATTTGATCGTATCGTTTTGCAACAGCATTTCCAGTTGCTGCTAATACCATCGTGATGGCAGCCGTTAACGTTGTTTTGCCGTGGTCTACGTGTCCAATTGTCCCAATATTCGTGTGTGGTTTTGTACGAACAAATTTTTGTCTTGACATAAAAAGAAATTTTTATTTGGCTCATCCTATCTACCGAGGAGATAGTCTGGAAGGCAGCTTATTTCGTAAGAATGGGATGCCGTTATCGAAAAGCGAATGTATCTACACCGAAAAGGCCGCGTCCGTAGAATAAAGTTTCGAGTTTGTTACGTTCCGGGCAGAGCCCGGAACGTAATCAACTTTGTTTTCCACGAACTTTTTTGACAGCTCTAAAAAATGCCTCGTCATTTGTCTAAACATGAATACGCTTGAAATCTCTACGAATTGATTCGTGTACGAAATAGGTTCGGGCTTGCCCGAACCTAAACCACTTACCTAAACCACTTACCACGGAGCCAGTTGAAAAGCCGCTTGTCCGTTTGTCTTCAAAGGTACAGGATAGATTGAAACTGAGCGAAGCCTCAAAAAAGAAGGTGAAAGATGACCCGGGAATTGAGAACCGAATGTATCGAACGTGCGGCTCAGTATTCCCGGTTCGTGTTATAAGTATCTTTGATTGTAAGATTTTGGTTATTGAATTTTTCTTTGGCTCCCGTTTTTTTCGATGAGGTTTTTAGGTCAAAAGGCATCTGGACTCCGGGCAAAGCCCGGAGTCCAGACGACCCGTGTTTTACGAACTGACACGTCCGTTCGTATCCGGGTTCGCCGTTGTTCAAAAGTTCAATTTCAGATTCGGATTTTTAAAATCTGTAATTTGCGTATGCTTTATTGGCTTCCGCCATTTTATGTGTTTCTTCTCTTTTTCGAATTGCGTTCCCAGTTTTATTATTGGCGTCCATCAATTCATTTGCCAGTTTCATAGCCATTTCTCGTCCAGGTCTTTGTCGTGCCGCTTGAACAAGCCAACGAAGCGCTAACGCGGTTCCACGTTCTGCATCAACTTCTAAAGGAATTTGCATATTTGAACCTCCTACTCGACGAGATTTTGTTTCAACAAGTGGAGTCACGTTGACAATTGCATTTTGAAAAATTTTTAACGTTTCAACTCCTGTTTCACCTTCAGAAAGTCCTCCTGAACGAGGTGAAGGCAAGTCGCTTGCTTTTTGTTGTGAACGAGGTTGAGTTTCTGGAGTATTTTGCTTCCCAGCTTGGGCTTTCGAGTCGCTTCGATTTTGAATCTCCAACGTTGCCGTGATTTTTTCAAATGAATCATAAAGAACTCGTGAGGCTACACTTTTCTTTCCATTTTTTAATAAACGCGCAATCATCATAGATACTAAACGGCTTCTATACAAAGGATCGGGTTGAATGCTTCTTTTTTTTGCAACTTGTCTTCTAGACATGGAAACCTCCTAAAGGCGCCAAACGACTTCATCGTTTGACAACCCAATGATAACGACATGCGATAGGCTTCGAATAAATTCGCCATTCAAAGCTTTAACAGAGTGTCTTGTTTACGAACGTAAACCCCCACACCGCTCTTTTCGTCGTTTTAAAAGTATAATGGCATCCCAATCTTACATAAGGAGATGCCGTAGTTCGAAATGTCGGGTAAGTGGTTTATGAACGGACCTCGTTCATAGTCCATATGCGAGCTCCTTGCTAAGTGGTTTAGGTTCGAATTGTGGAGCGCAGCTCCACAATTCGAACCTATCTCATACACGGGTCAATTCGTAGCCAATTCTTTCGACACTTCACTTGGTTCGTTTTGCGGAGCGCAGCTCCGCAAAACGAACTTGAACGAACGTAGGGCATCCGAAGAGACTACATCATCGGACCCCTTTTTGCGAACCTACCCGAAAGCAAGTGACCAAGGTCTACTCTTTCTTTTTCGGTCTTTTCGCCCCGTATTTTGACCGAGATGTTTTTCGATCTTTTACAGAAGCTGAATCAAGGGCACCGCGTACAATATGGTATCGTACCCCGGGAAGGTCTCGAACCCGGCCACCGCGTACAAGAACAACTGAATGTTCTTGAAGGTTATGACCGATTCCACCGATATACGCAGTAATTTCAAATCCCGTTGTTAATCGTACGCGCGCTACTTTACGTAACGCTGAATTTGGTTTTTTAGGTGTTGTTGTATACACTCGAGTACAAACTCCTCGACGTTGTGGACAACTAATCAAAGCAGGTGCTTTGGTTTTCTTCTCTCTTTTTTTGCGTTCACTTCGAACCAATTGTTGAATAGTTACCATATAAAATAAAATGTAGTGGAGAAAAGAATTTTCTTGGGGTCATTTGGTTGAACGTAGAAAAAGGAATCATCGTCCCGAACTTCGTACCATACGCTCAGCCGTGCCAAGGTACTCCATTTGATTGAAAATCGAGTGCAAGTTTCCCTTTGAATTGAGTATGACATGGTAGCCATACTCATAAACACACCGAACCAAGGCATCTCAATCATAGATCATGAGATTTCATTAGACAAAGAGGACGTGTACGTCCCCCCCATCCCCGCCGTGAGCAAATAAAAAACGAAGGTGTTTCGAAGTTCTTCCTCTTTTCTGACGCGGGGTCTCCACCGGTTGATCGAATGTTTTGGACCGGTTTATTTCATCCTTCCACAATTATAAAAAACAACCTTTTTTGCGAGTATTACTTTTTTTAACCGCTAAACAAATAAAAAGAGGAATCTGCCCGGGCACGAAAGGGTTGCAATGATATGAAAAAACAATGGGTCCTCCAGACTCCAGGGTTCGGCGAGCTCCTTGGTTGGCGAAGCCGGTACGTAGCCGCTTGCCCGAAGCTTGCTCGAATGCGCCGAAAGCGAAGAGCCTGCGTCCAGGCAGCGAGTAACAGAATGTTTGCCAGACAGCCAGAATATCTCTGGGCTGTCTGGCCGTCTGAAAGAACAGAAAGGCCTTTGGAAAGAGTTCGTCAGCCTTAAGTAAAGACCGAGCGCGTAATCGTAATAAACTGCGCAGACCTTATTGTGTGGTAAGTTCAGTTACCCAAAAGCCCGAGGCATTCAGACATTCAGATATACTAGGAGGCCCGAAAGCCTCGAGACAAGAGATGCATGTCGGAATGCCTGGACGAAAACCACTGGTACGTGCCTCTTTCGCGAGATGCGCCCCGCAGTCAAAATCTGACAGGACGAAATGTATTTGTGGTTACAACGTTTTCCATCAGACGACCCGACCTCTTTCTTCCCGGGCCGCACGCTCCAGGTTGTTCCTTCGTCTGGGCCGTCAGAAGGTTTCCGGCTAGACGGCCAGACGGCCAGATATTCAGACAGAGCCCTCGAGCATCACGTAGGTAGCACCTTTTGCTTGTCTGAATGTCTGAAGTCCTGAGTTCACTGGTCTGGCCATCGGGCTGTAAGGTCGTCCCGGCGGCTGAGATGCTTTGAAGTCACCGTTTCTTCTCAAACAGTCAGACTCCTTTTTTTCGCAAATAGACACAGAAGCCCCGCGCGCTTTCAGTACTGTTCCTTTTTACGCTTTTGTGCCGGGGTGTGTAAACTTATTACCAAAATAAAATGACTTGTTTTTCTTCTTTATTTCTGGTATACTCTTGTTCATAGATCAAAAAAGACTTTATCTGAGTAACGGATGAAAGCCAAACAAAAACAGCTTACGCCATAGCCATTGGCGCTCTATTTTGACTTTGTTGAACAACAAAGGACTCGTCTCAAGGTCATTGCCATTTTCGGTTCGATATTCAATAATGGAAAGTGAGTGGGCAACAAACAAAAGAGTTCTTTTTCATACCATTCATAAACATAAAAAACCTTTTCTAAAAAAGAAAAACGGGGTGTTAGCTCAGTGGTAGAGCATTCGCCTTACAAGCGATCGGTCATAGGTTCGATCCCTATACACCCCATATCTTGCCCTAAACGTATCTTTTGTTCATCGCATATTTTAAAAGAAAAGTTTTAAAAGATCCATAAGTTCATGATAAGTTCATGATGAGCGGATAACGGTATCGAACGCCAAATAAAAATAAAATGACCCGTGGTGTTTTGGTTCGAGATACGGTGGACTTCAGTCCGAGAGCAGGTTCAAGACCTTCTGAGCCCTGTGTGAATTGAACACACGTTGTTCCATTAGAAGTGGAATGTATTGATCCACTATACGAAGGGCTCTCTTTTTATCGCGCAAGGCAGAATCAACTTTCACACGAAACATGAGAAGTTTGAAAGGTGTGTTGGGAAGTCAATTTGTTGATTGAAGGTTTTTCTAAAGGTGTTTTAGATGTTTTTTGATTTTAGTTTTGTTTCTTCTTTCTCCTATCCTCGGCCCCCTGTCTTAGTATACTTTTTTTTTCCGTCGTGTCAAGTTTTTGTTCACTCAGCCTGTTTGTCAAAACAAGTGAACAAAAACTTCAAAAAGAGCAAGGATTTGCTGGCACAAAAGAAAGTTTTGTTTTTTTGTATGACTCACGGAGTGTACCACTCATAAAGTAGAATTTGAGAATTCCATTTCTTTGATGGAAAAACAAAGTTTCCGGGTATTTGAGTCCGCTCACTTTCTCCCGAGCTTGAGTTCGGTAAAAGAGATGGAAATTTGAAGCTGGACACAGCTCTTGGGCGCCGCCCGAGAGCTGTTCAAACCGAAATCAAGGGGGTTTTTCTGTTTTCGTTTCTCTGACCCCCTCTGCCGGTTTCTACGCTTTTCACCCTATTTTTCCTACATCTGAGAAAAAAAGAAAAAGAATAGAGGGGGTCTGGTTGACTTCTCTCCCCCTATCGTTTACAATAAAAGCATGCTTGAAAAACATTTAAATTTATTCGTTTCCTAGTTTGTGATTGTCCATCCAACCGGATTCAATCACTCAGCTGAAAAAGCGCTGGAACGGGTCGCATATGTAAAGTTGAATGCAAGCATTTGCCCTGAGTGTGAGACTAAGCGACCTCGCTCTTGCCTGTCACTCCACGGTGATGCGTGGGTGGGACAAAGTTCTAGGAGAAGAACAAGATGCTCGGGCATTGCCCAGCTCAGTACGCAGTTGTTGAAACGAACGTCAAGGCAAGGCTCCGTCAACGGGATACTCTCGTTGCTGATGCCTGTCACCTTTGGTTTTCTTTTTTCAATTCTGTACACCAATTTTTTGAGAGTTTGATCGTGGCTCAGGACGAACCCTGGGGGTATGCTTAACACATGCAAGTCGGACGGAGTATGGAGCAATTCATATTGAGTGGCGGACGGGTGAGTAACGCGTAAGAATCTACCCTGAAGTGTGGTATAACCGTTGGAAACGACGGGTAATCCCGCATATGAAGCAATTTGAAAGAGCAATCGCTTCAGGATGAGCTTGCGTCTGATTAGCTAGTAGGTGGGGTAATGGCCTACCTAGGCGATGATCAGTAGTTGGTTTGAGAGAACGACCAGCCACACTGGGACTGAGACACGGCCCAGACTCGTACGCGAGGCAGCAGTGGGGAATTTTTCGCAATGGGCGCAAGCCTGACGGAGCAATACCTCGTGGAGGATGAAGGTTTATGGGCTGTAAACTCCTTTTCCCAGAGAAGACATTTTGACGGTATCTGGGGAATAAGCATTGGCTAACTACGTGCCAGCAGCTGCGGTAATACGTGGAATGCAAGGGTTGTCCGGATTTATTGGGCGTAAAGCGTCTGTAGGTTGGTTCTCAAGTTTGTTGTTAAATCTTTCGGCTTAACCGAAACTCGGCAGCAAAAACTAGGAACCTTGAGTGCGGTAGAGGAAAAGGGAATTCCTTGTGGAGTAGTGAAATGCGTAGATATAAGGAGGAACACCAATGGCGAAAGCACTTTTCTGGGCCTGCACTGACACTGAGAGACGAAAGCTGGGGGAGCAAACGGGATTAGAGACCCCGCTAGTCCCAGCCGTAAACTATGGGAACTACATTTTGGGAAGTTACATTTTCAGAATGGTAGCTAACGCGTTAAGTTCCCCGCCTGGGGAGTACAGTCGCAAGGCCGAAACTCAAACGAATTGACGGGAGCCCGCACAAGCGGTGGATTATGCGGTTTAATTCGATGCAACACGAAGAACCTTACCAGGGTTTGACATGTCACGAAGGAGAGAGAAACCTTTCCGTGCTTCCCCTTCGGGGGTTGAATGTGAACACAGGTGGTGCATGGCTGTCGTCAGCTCGTGTCGTAAGATGTTGTGTTAAGTCACGCAACGAGCGCAACCCTCGTGCTTTGTTCATTTGTCAAAGCAGACTGCTGGTGATAAATCAGAGGAAGGTGAGGATGACGTCAAGTCAGCATGCCCCTTACGCCCTGGGCTACACGCGTAATACAATGGAGAGTACAAAGAGAAGCGACAGGGCGACCTCAAGCAAACCTCAAAAAGCTCTTCTCAGTTCAGATTGGAGGCTGCAACTCGCCTCCATGAAGGTGGAATCGCTAGTAATCGCCGGTCAGCTATACGGCGGTGAATCCGTTCCCGGGCTTTGTACACACCGCCCGTCACACCATGGGAGCTGACTATGCCCAAAGTCGTTACTTTAACTGTTTACAGAGGGGGACGCCTAAGGCAGAGTGAGTGACTGGGGTGAAGTCGTAACAAGGTAGCCGTACTGGAAGGTGTGGCTGGAACACCTCCTTAAAAAGGATACAAACGAACATTCAACGGTTGAAAACGGCGGCTAGGTCGTCGTTTTATTTCCATACCATTTGGATATTCGTGTCATGTGAAACAAAAAGCAGAGTCAATCAAGTCTTTCTTGATTTGTACAACGCTGTTCCACACGACGGGCTATTAGCTCAGTTGGTCAGAGCGCACCCCTGATAAGGGTGAGGTCCCTGGTTCGAATCCAGGATAGCCCAAACAGCAGGTCACTGACCCAGTTCTTTTTTAAAAAGAACCCTGCGGTCGGGGGTATGGCTCAGTTGGTAGAGCAATGCATTTGCACTGCATAGGTCAGCGGTTCGAATCCGCTTACCTCCACATGACCTGGAAACAACACACCGGGCTTCGCCTGTGCGTCCGTACAGAACTGTACAGTTGTTTGAATTGAGAAAAAAATCTTTACAGATATCGAAAAAAGAAAGGCGTATGGTGGATACCTAGGCACCCAAAGACGATGAAGGGCGTACTTACCGACGATACGCTCCGGGGAGCTGGAATGACGCTTTGATCCGGAGATTCCCGAATAGGGCAACCTATAGTACTTCTTTTTGAATTCATAGAAAAGAAAGAGACAACCTAGCGAATTGAAACATCTTAGTAGCTAGAGGAAGAGAAAGCAAACGCGATTCCCGAAGTAGCGGCGAGCGAAATGGGAACAGCCTAAACTTTAAAAAGAAATCTTTTTAAAGGGTTGTGGGACATAGAAAGAAAAAGTTTTCGCCGGCAGTTCGTCGTGCGTCAGCTTCTAAATAAAAAAACGACCAAAAACAATGAAACAGCTGAGTCCTGTACCAAAGAAGGTGAGAGTCCTGTAATTTTCATGGCGTTTTCCTTTGAAATCATTTCAAATGACTATGAATCCCGAGTAGCATGGGGCACGTGAAATCCCGTGTGAATCTGCGAGGACCACCTCGTAAGGCTAAATACTCTTGGGTGACCGATAGTGAAACAGTACCGTGAGGGAAAGGTGAAAAGAACCTCAACAGGGGAGTGAAATAGACCATGAAACCGTACGCTCACAAGCAATGGGAGACTCTTGAGAGTTGACCGTGTGCCTGTTGAAGAATGAGCTGGCGACTTATAGGGAGAGGCTTGGTTAAGATACAATCGAAGCCAGAGCGAAAGCATGTTTGAATAGAGCGTTTGTCTCTTCTTATAGACCCGAACCCGCGTGATCTAACCATGACCAGGATGAAGCTTCGGTGATACGGAGTGGAGGTCCCGACCGACCGATGTTGAAAAATCGACGGATGAGTTGTGGTTAGGGGTGAAATACCAATCGAACGCGGAGCTAGCTGGTTCTCCCCGAAATGCATTTAGGTGCAGCCGTTCTTTAGGCTCTGTCCAGGGGTAAAGCACTGTATCGTTGCGGGCTGCGAGAGCGGTACCAAAATGTAGCAAACTAAGAATACTGGATATGTATACAAAGAACGAGTGAGACAGTGGGCGATAAGGTTCATTGTCAAGAGGGAAACAGCCCAGATCACCAGCTAAGGCCCCTAAATAAGTACTCAGTGGCAAAGGAGGTGGGAGTGCTAAGACAGCCAAAAGGTTTGCCCAGAAGCAGCCATCCTTGAACGAGTGCGTAACAGCTCATTGGTCGAGCGCTCTTGCGCCGAAAATGAACGGGACTAAGTACTTTGCCGAAGCTGTGAGTTAGGGTTATTCCTTCCGGTAGGGGAGCGTTCTGCTTGCGAGTGATGAGGGAGGGGAACTTACCCTTTGACGAAGCAGAAGTGAGAATGTCAGCTTGAGTAACGAAAACAGCAGTGTGAATCTGCTGCCCCGGAAGCCTAAGGGTTCCTCTGGAAGGTTCGTCCGCGGAGGGTGAGTCAGGACCTAAGGCGGAGCCGAAAGGCGGAGTCGATGGAAAATCAGGCGAACATTCCTGTACTACTTTGTATTTAGTCCCGGGGGACGAGGGTATCAAACGCTTTTCTGGAATAAAAAACAGAAACTTCCTCCTAGAAAAGCCCGTACGACTTTTGAATACAAAGTACCTGTACCGCAAACCGACACAGGTGGGCTGGTAGAGTATACTAAGGGGCGCGAGAGAACTCTCTCTAAGGAACTCGGCAAAATGGCCCCGTAACTTCGGAAGAAGGGGTGGCGCACTTGTGCGCTCGCAGTGACCTGACCCAAGCGACTGTTTACCAAAAACACAGGTCTCCGCGAAGTCGTAAGACAATGTATGGGGGCTGACGCCTGCCCAGTGCCAGAAGGTTAAGGAAGTTGGTTAGGAACCTTCGGGTCT
>Ga0164297_10001798_pt1 | contig 22152 bp, 22 predicted proteins | sample GEODES058metaG_FD_113539 | JGI IMG/M metagenome (GOLD analysis project Ga0164297, IMG submission 113539) | Dystrophic lake water microbial communities from Trout Bog Lake, Wisconsin, USA - GEODES058 metaG | ecosystem: Environmental > Aquatic > Freshwater > Lake | place: USA: Trout Bog Lake... | reverse complement strand
AGTCGGACTGATTTCTGGTCGGGGCGGGGAGATTCGAACTCCCGGTCTCCTGCTCCCAAAGCAGGCGCGCTAGCCACTACGCTACGCCCCGTCGGCGTAAGTGAGGAGTCTAAGGGTAGAAGTTCACATCTCCCAACCAGACCCGATACCCTTACCCCCGGAACGCACGTCCCCCCGAAAAGGGCGCCCTATCAAGGCACCCCTCCGAGGCAAAATGCGGGTGTAGCTCAATGGTAGAGCCCCAGCCTTCCAAGCTGGCCATGCCGGTTCGATCCCGGTCACCCGCTCCATCTCCGCTTATCTCTAGTTCAATGCACCCACTGACTGTATAAATGCAGAGCCACTTAGGGTCATAGCGTCCGCTCCCGTGGTTGGTCCGGAATCAGTTGCAGTCAAAGAAAGAGTCGAACTTGGGTTCGAGCTTGAAGTCATTATGGTTCCGATCACAATGAAGGACTCTTTTGAATATGAAACAGCGTCACCATCATTGGAATAGCCGAATGAACTCGAAACTCCATAATTGATTACCGCTGATGGATCGGAACTAGTAAGCGATAGGCCTACTCTAATTACGTAAGAAGGTGCTTGTATGGAAGCCAACCTTCCGTTGACGCTAATCATGAATTGATAAGACTTCGAAGGTAGTAACGCACCAAAACCTACACTCGAATTTGATGTTCCTGCAGTGGAAGTACTTAATACCCATGGAGTTATATTCACGACCTGAACTTGAGACGGACCTGTAGGTCCCGTAGGTCCCACAAGTCCTTGCGATCCTTGAATGCCCGTAGGGCCTTGTGGTCCGGTTGGGCCTGCTGGACCAGCAGGACCTTGTGATCCTTGCGAACCTTGTGGTCCTGAAATTCCAGTGCCACCGGTTGGGCCTGCTGGACCCGTTGAACCCGGCAGTCCTGTGGGTCCTGTGAGGCCGATTGAACCATTTTCGCCGGCAGGGCCGGTGAGTCCAATGGGGCCTTGTGAACCAGCAGGACCGGGAATCCCCTGTTTGCCTGTGGGTCCAATTAATCCTTGAGGTCCCGTTAATCCAATTTGTGATGTTCCTTTTTCAGATGTGCCGTTCTTGCCGTCGGTGCCATTTGATCCAGCTGGTCCACGCAATGAAACAGGTGCGGGCCAACGACCTTGAAACTTTGGGCCATAAAAATCGAGAGCTACTGTGTCAATATAAAAGTCACCGTCGTTACCTATGGCATTAGTTGGAGCAGTCTTCCCATTATGAATTGTGTTAGCCAGAGTGGCTATTGGACGTCCTGCCATATGAGCTTTCTTAGTTGCGTTCGTTGCGAATGCGTTTGATGGAAATACCGAAATCAACATTGCACTTATCAATGTTGTAGTGATGGCAATCGATTTGAACTTTGACGGGTGATTCACTTACGCCCCCTATCGGGGTAAGGGCATCCACTGATTGGACACATCCGTAAAGTGTGAGAATGCTGAGAGATTATGGGAAGACGAATACATCTATCCATTTCTTACGTTCAATGGGAACATTACCTTGCGATTGCATACCCATAATCTATAAATAACTCCCACGTGCATCTCAGGAGCATCGTCTTAATTTTTCAGAATCAAACGTTTATCTACTCCCATACGGATGTGAGGGCATCTGTAACTAACCGATCGAAAGGCAACTTTCGATTTAACGAGGGAGAGAAATGAAAGCAAATAAATCGATAGTGGTAGCGGGTTTAATCGCCGCGCTATCAGTTGGTGGAGTCGGAGTTGCATCTGCTTCTACTCACTCATCATCACGGCCAGTCTCATCGACATCAACAACTCGACCATCGGTCGCAAATGTAAATCCTGATGCTGCTGTTCTTGCAAAGCTAGTAACAGCGGGAACAATTACTCAGGCGCAGTCAGATGCCATCTTGGCAGCACTGAACGCAGCGCATGCATCAGTGGGACAAGGGGGTCCTGGAAGAGGGCCTGGATTAGGCGGCCCAATGGGCTTTAATCTCCGCCAGGACGAATCTGTCGTGACCTCGACGCTGGGTATTACAGCATCGGCACTCGAATCCGATTTAGCTGCAGGCAAGTCACTTGCGACTATTGCGGGCTCAAAGACTGCTGACTTGATTAGCGCACTTGTTGCGGCGGAAACTAAAGAAATAAATGCTCGCGTGACCTCTGGTGAAATCACTCAGACGCAAGCAACTACATTGATTTCAGGCCTACAAACTGCGGTGACAACAGCCGTAAATGCCACCCCCGGGACACAGGGTTTTGGTGGCCCAGGTCATGGACATGGTTTTGGAGGTGGCATGGGAGTTCCTCCAGCCGGCTCTTCAACCGCTCCTAGCGGTACCCCAAGCAACTAACAGCAACACGTCCGCGGACCTTCGCCAGAAATGGCGGAGGTCCGCTTTCTTTTGCTTAGATTGTGGAATGCGAATCCACATCGGAAGTGACCACGCTGGTCTTGATTTCAAGAATCGAATCGTTGCTCACCTGACCGAACGCGGCCACGAAGTGGTCGACCACGGTCCGCACACATTTGATCCAGTTGATGACTATCCGGTCTTTTGTATTCCTGCCGCCGAGGCAACTGCTTCAGAACCCGGCTCGCTCGGAATAGTTTTGGGCGGTTCGGGCAATGGCGAACAAATTGCCGCAAACAAGGTAAAGGGAATTCGCGCGGCACTCGTGTGGAATGAAGCTACTGCAATAGCTGCAAGAGAACATAACGACGCGAATGTGATCGCAATCGGTGGTCGCATGCACACCGAAGAAGAGGCGCTGGCTTTGGTCGATCTGTTCTTAGCGACCCCATTTACTCATGATGAACGACATGTACGTCGCATCGCTCTCATTTCGAAATACGAGTCAGAAGGCACAATCTAAGTCTTCTTAAAGTATTTGAGGTCATTCACTTCATGACCTTTTCTTATGCCCTGACCTTCAAATTTAGTTACAGGTCGCCAATTCGGTCGTTCTATAACACCACCAGTAAAGCGATCATCTCCTTCAAATGTTAATTCGATCCATTCTGCGTAAGGAACCCAGTCTGTTGCGATATGAATGTAACCACCGGGTTTGAGCTTCTTATAAATGAGATTAAGAAAGTCCGGCTGCACTATTCGACGCTTCCAGTGACGTCGCTTCGGCCATGGATCTGGAAAAAACAAATGGAACGCGTCGAATGTGTGATCTTCATAATGGTTTCGCAAAATGATGTGGGCATCTTCTTGCATTAAGCGCAGGTTCGACAGTTCCAAACGTTCAATGTGGCCAAGCAATGCGCCGAGGCCAGGTTTGTGAACTTCGACACCGATGAAACCCACGTCTGGGAAGCTTTGAGCAATTTGTGCAGTGCCCTCCCCCATCCCCGTGCCGATTTCCATGATGTACTTCACTTTGTCAGGAAATAATTCGCTTGGGTTGTAAATACCTTCAAGCGGCAGTCCATAAGTCAACCAAGACCTGTCATACGCATTTTGCTGAGCCAAGGTTTGGCGGTCACCGCGCAACTTATAGCTGCGATTGTCGGGGCGTTCCATCGCCAAGTCCTCCAAACATCAACGGTAACTTCATATTAAGATGGCAAGCCTATTCACAACAATCTGAAGAAGGAAAAAATGCCTGGTTTAAACCTCTCTAAAGCTGAAGCCCTTGAACGCTCCGCGCATCTCACTGTCCACGGATACGAGGTCTTCCTCGATGTTACGGGCGATAAAGAGACGTTCATCGCCCGCACCAGAGTGACCTTCAGTTGCAACCAGACAGGCTATGACACCTTCATTGACACGATGGCAGAGCGAGTCATCTCTGCTTCACTCAATGGTGCGCCGGTTGATACTTCGAATTTCGATGGCCAATCCATATTCTTAAATAACCTCCAGGCCGAAAACACTCTGGAAGTAGAAGTCGAGTCTCTTTATTCGAAGACCGGCGAAGGCTTACAAAAGACTATCGACCCCGTCGATAACGAAAGCTACATTTATTCGCAGGGTGAGACCGCCCACATTCGAAAGATGTACCCCTGCTTCGACCAACCCAATCTCAAAGCAACATTTACGCTCTCTGTCTTGGCGCCACAACACTGGGAGGTAATTTCCAATAACCCTGTGAAGGAAGTACGCCAGGACGGCGACGCAAAGTACTGGGAGTTCACAACTACGCCACCAATATCAACTTATATAACGGCAGTAGTTGCTGGACCATATGCGCATTTCCACGACGAGTATGTGGGTGAACGGAAAGTTCCACTAGGAATGTACTGCCGAAAGTCACTTGCAGAATTTGTTGATGCCTCCGAGATATTTGAAGTTACCAAGCAAGGGTTTGCATATTTTGAAAAGATTTTTGGACTGGCCTATCCCTTTGAGAAATATGACCAAGTTGCAGTAACAGATTTCAATTTCGGTGCTATGGAAAATGCTGGAGTAGTGACATTCCGTGAAGAGATTTTGGTCTTCCGTAGCCGTGTGACAGACCGCAGCCGCGAGCGTCGCGCACACGTCATCCTCCACGAGATGGCACATATGTGGTTCGGCAATATGGTGACCATGTATTGGTGGGATGATCTATGGTTGAACGAGTCATTCGCCGAGTGGACTTCATTCTTAGCTCTAGTCGAGGGCACTCGATTTAAGAACGGTTGGGTCAGCTTCATTGGCGATGGAAAGAGTTGGGCATACAAGCAAGATCAGCTCGTAACCACTCACCCAATTGCCGTGGAAATGACTGACATCGAAGCGGTAAATGCCAATTTTGATGGCATTTCCTATGCAAAGGGTTCATCTGCATTGCATCAACTCAGCGCATACGTGGGCCGTGATAATTTCATCAAGGGACTTCGCAGCTACTTCGAAAAGTACGCCTGGAAGAATACGCAGCTCTCAGATTTGCTTGATGAACTCAAAGCGACAAGCGGCCGCGACCTCGATTCATGGAGCGCTACTTGGCTTAAGACTGCCGGTATAAACACATTGCATCCCGTACTCGAAGAGTCGGACGGGCGCTACGCAAAAGTCATTATCCGACAGAGCGCACCAGCCGTACCAGCGGGATCAAGTGAAGTCCGCCCCCATCGACTAGCAGTTGCACTTTACGACGTAATCAGCGGTCAACTTGTTGCTCGAAAGCGCACGGAAATCGATGTCATCGGTGAATTTACTGAAATCCCGGAATTCGCAAATGAGCGAGTCGCGAACCTATTTTTGATCAACGATGGAGATTTGGCATATACAAAGATTCGATTTGATCAACGTTCCATAAATACATTAACCACTCACTTCGCGAACATCACCGATCCCATTGCACGCGTAATGACTTTGCTCGCAGTGTGGGACATGTGGCGTGATGCCGAAGTTTCAAATGACGATTTCTTGCGCCTTGTCCTTGAAGGAATTAAGCGCGAATCGTTGATTACCTTGATGACTTCAATGGGATTAGACATCGTGAACTGTGTGGAAGTGTTCTCGAAGGATGAATCAAGAGATTCACTCCGCGCACAGGTTGCCTCTGAAATAGAGCCACTCCTTCGCAACGCAACTCCCGAAAGTGACATGCAACTTCAGTTCGCACGTTTCTATTCAATGCTTGCCGTAACCCCTGATCAAATGTCATTTGTGCAAGAAATGTTTGAAGGCAAATTGACTGGACTCATTGTTGACAAAGAGTTGCGCTGGTTCTTTGCGACGATTCTGATCGAGCGCGGCTACCTCAACAAATCTGATATCGATGAGTTGCTGGCCGCGGATGACACCATCACCGGAAAACTCAGTCACAAGGAAGCAACTGCCGCCATTCCAAACGCTGCCTCCAAGGCTGAAGCCTGGCAGGCTCTCACAAAAGGTGAACTTTCTACCTCAGAGCGAATGGCAATCGGCCGTGGTTTCATGCGACCACGTCACGCCGAATTACTGGCTTCCTTCGTGGATCCATATTTTGATGGACTATTGGAAATGTGGGACAACACCTCATACGAGGAAGCAAGTTCGAAAGTCGAAACTCTCTTCCCTCGCTACGCCATCAACCCCGAAACTATAGAGAAAGCAGATGCATGGCTTAACGGTTTGGGTAAAAATGCACCCGAGGTGTTGCGGAGATTAGTGAGTGAAGGTCGAGATGACCTTGCTCGTGCCTTGCGAATTAAATCGAGGTAATTAATTACTTCTTTTTTGGTCGGCTCGACAGAAGAACAATTGAAGTAATCCCCAAGAAAAGTCCGACCGGTGTGACAACAAAGATCAGAAATGTCTGGGCAAATGTGAGTCCCTTGCCCGGATCCATACCTGGCTCCACAGTCGTCATAGGCAAGTGGTTCAGGTGATTGAGGATATGCGAGATCATGGGGAGAAGTGTATTAGACGTCGGTTGGGAAAGTTACGCGGAGGCAGCTTGTGACTGCATCTGCTCGATCCCATACGGCTGCAAATAGCTGATCCAACGGGCGTCGGGGCGCCCGGTACCCAGAATTCGCCACGCGGCTCCTACCGGTTCACGAGGCACATGACGTAACCGCCAGCCAATCTCTTTCAATGTGCGATCGGCCTTAACGTGATTGCACTTGTGGCAAGCAGAGACAACATTTTCCCAAATGTGGGCTCCACCACGACTACGTGGAATCACGTGATCGATAGATGTTGCGGGAGCTGAGCAGTAGACGCACTTTCCGCCATCACGTGCAAAGATCGCACGCCTGGAAAGTGGCACCGCATGGCGATAAGGAATGCGCACAAATTTGTGCAAGCGAATTACGGCTGGCAAAACTACTTCGCCACCAGAGTAGTGAAATACGTTCTCGGAATTCTCTACAGCGACAGCGCGTTGATTGAGCACCAAAATGAGTGCTCGTCTCTCTGTAACGACACCTAGTGGCTCATAGGTGGCGTTCAGAACCAATGTTTGTGGCACCGAACTTGCTCCCTAGAATGCAGCGCGTGGCTCGCGCCGTTAGGCGAAATCTTGCCCTACATCGGGGCAAAATGTCAGTAATGAGCGATGAATTTTCGGAAACGCTTCCCGACCTTAAATCAGGCTAATTTCATTCGGGCTGATTGAGCAGTGACTCCGCTGCATATTGCATGTACTCCCAGAGACGGGCTTTGAGCTCAGGTGCCGCTTCCACCTCATCGACCGCTGACTTCATATTGCGAAGCCAGGCATCTCTTTGGGTCGGGCCGATATGAAATCCGGCGTGCCGCATCCGTAAACGCGGATGCCCCCGTTGCTCTTGGTAGGTCGTGGGACCTCCCCAATATTGCTCCAAAAACATCATTAAACGCTCAGCCGCACCATGCAAATCATCTTCTGGATACATGGGCCGCAAAATCGGATCAATCGCCACGAGCGCATAAAAATGCGAAACCAGATTCTCGAAGGTCTTGCGACCCCCGAGTTCCTCGTAGATATTGTTGTCAGCCATTGAAGACTCAGTACCTCAGATTCGCATCCAGACCGCTGTATCGGTCTCCAGAATGTCGCTTTGAATCGGATTTGATGAAACCAATACTGTGCCCGCAGGCAGCGGTATCGCCTTTCCAAAATTTACATAGCAAACAAAATTGCCAGGGCGCTTAAAAGCTAAGACATCGGCACCAGCCGCGATCCACTCCATCGTCCCATCACCCAATCCAGGTTCTTGGTGGCGAATAGCGAGCGCAGTTCGGTAAAGATTTAAAGTCGATTCTGGATCGCGCTCTTGGAGTTCAACTGCAAGCGTTCCCCAGTGTTTTGGTTGCGGCAACCAAGAATCGGCATCTCCCAGTTTGAGGTTATTTGAGAACCCGTAAGAACCTGCGACATTTGCCTTCCAAGGAAGTGGAACGCGACACCCATCGCGGCCAGGATCGGTATATCCACTCAACTTCCAGCGCGGGTCGGTGAGGCGGTCTTTGGGAATGCCCGTCGCTTCAGGTAACGCTAATTCTTCGCCTTGGTAGATGTATGCCCCACCAGGAAGGGCAAGCATCAAAAGGGCAGCAGCGCGAGCGCGCTTGGTTCCACGCCTGATATCGAATTTCGTCACATCGCCAAATCGCTTCTCAATGGTGTCAACACCGCCGCCGCGCAGCCCTAGATCGAACCTATTCACAGAGCGAGTCACATCATGATTTTCTAGCACCCAAGAAGCGGGCGCACCCGTCGTGGTCAATAATTCAAACGACTCTTTGATGTTTGTGGTGAGCTCTTTAACATCCCACTTGGAGTCGAGGAAGTGAAAGTTAAATGAGTTCGCGAGCTCATCGGGGCGAATGTATTTAGGTAGTGACTCCTTTGAAACCCACGCCTCCGCCACACCCATGCGGTCACCAGGATAAGAATCGAAGATTTGGCGCCAGGAGCGATAAATCTCGTGGACTCCATCTTGGTCAAAGTACGGCGACTTCTGTGCCGTAAGCAGGTCACCGGCTTTAATCTCGTCAGGAAGACCGGCCTCTTTGATCATTCCGTGAGCGACATCGATCCGGAAGCCATCCACACCAAGCTTCAACCAAAAATGTAGGACCTCTTCAAAATGCTCACGAACTACCGGGTTATCCCAATTGAAGTCAGGTTGTTCCACGGCAAACAAATGCAAATACCACTGTCCAGGCTTTCCGTCGGGCTCGATCACCCGCTCCCAGGCAGGTCCACCGAATATTGCCTGCCAGTTGTTCGGAGGGAGCTCCCCGTGCACACCCTTTCCATCGCGAAAGACATAGCGCTCACGCTCTGGGGAACCTGGAGCCGCTTCGAGGGCTTCTTGGAACCACTTGTGCTTATCCGATGAATGATTGGGCACGATATCGATAATGAACTTAATGCCTAGCGCATGTGCTTCATCGATCAGCCGCTTCGCTTCTTCAAGGGTGCCGTAGTCAGGCTCGATATCCATGTAATCCGCGACGTCGTAGCCATGATCCATTTGAGGTGACGGGTACCAAGGTGTAATCCAGATTGCGTCAACGCCTAACGTCTTGAGATAAGGAAGACGCGAGCGAATGCCCTCGACATCACCTTTTCCATCCCCGTTTGCATCCGCAAAGGAGCGAATGTAAATCTGGTAGGTCACGGCGTCACGCCACCATGGACGTTCAGAGCGATTCAATGTAGTCATGAAGGACCCCTCTATGTATAAATTTAAATGAAATTAACGAGTTAGTTTGCGATATGTCACGCGATGCGGACGAGATGCCTCGACTCCGAGTCGCTTAATTTTGTTCTCTTCGTAGGCTTCGAAGTTTCCTTCAAACCAGAACCATTGCGAGTCACCCTCATATGCCAAAATATGTGTAGCGATACGATCTAGGAACCAGCGATCGTGGGAGATCACAACGGCGCAACCAGGAAATTCTAGAAGTGCATTTTCAAGTGATCCTAATGTTTCAACATCCAAGTCATTTGTAGGCTCATCCAAGAGCAGCAAATTTCCACCCATCTTGAGTGTGAGCGCAAGGTTCAAACGATTTCGCTCTCCACCCGATAGAACCCCTGCTGGCTTCTGTTGATCTGGACCTTTAAATCCAAAACAAGAAACATATGCGCGCGAAGGCATTTCGACATTTCCAACCTTCATGAAATCAAGGCCGTCAGAGACAACTTCCCACAAGGTCTTTTTGGGATCGATACCGCCACGAGATTGATCTACATAAGAAATCTTGACGGTCTCACCAATCTTTACATTTCCTGAATCGGGGGTCTCAAGACCCAGAATCGTCTTAAAGAGCGTTGTTTTACCTGCTCCGTTAGGCCCGATAACTCCAACGATTCCATTGCGTGGCAAGCTAAACGAAAGGTCATCGATCAGCAAGCGATCCCCAAAACCCTTCTTCAAGTTATCGACTTCTACGACGACATTTCCTAAGCGTGGCCCCATAGGAATTTGGATCTCTTCGAAATCTAATTTGCGCTGCTTGTCAGCCTCGGCAGCCATCTCTTCATAGCGCGCTAGTCGTGCCTTAGATTTCGTCTGGCGGCCCTTTGCGTTCATGCGAACCCATTCGAGCTCCTCAGCCAGGCGCTTTGCACGCTTTGCATCTTTTTGGCCCTCAATCTTCAAACGAGCTGCTTTAGTTTCAAGGTAGGTTGAATAGTTACCTTCGTATGGATAGGCACGGCCGCGGTCCAACTCCAAAATCCACTCCGCAACGTTGTCGAGGAAGTAACGATCGTGGGTGATTGCTACAACTGTGCCTGGATATTTAGAAAGGTGCTGCTCAAGCCAAAGAACGGATTCAGCATCCAAGTGGTTAGTGGGCTCATCGAGCAAGAGGAGATCGGGTTGTTGCAACAAGAGCTTGCAAAGCGCTACACGACGTCGCTCACCGCCGGACAAGACTTTTACGTCAGCGTCACCAGGTGGGCATCGAAGTGCATCCATGGCTTGCTCTAGCTGCGAATCAAGATCCCAAGCATTTCGGTGATCGAGTTGTTCTTGCAGGGTTCCCATTTCGGCCAACAACTTGTCGTAGTCAGCATCGGGGTTCGCCATCTCTTCAGAGATTTCGTTGAATCGATTGAGCATCGCCATCGTCTCAGCGACACCTTCCTGCACATTCTCTAAAACATTCTTCTCATCGTTTAACGGAGGCTCTTGTAACAAAATGCCTACGGAATAACCTGGGGTTAAGAATGCTTCGCCGTTTGATGCGGTCTGCAATCCAGCCATAATTTGTAAGACTGTTGACTTACCGGCACCATTAGGGCCGACCACACCGATCTTTGCGCCGGGGTAAAACGCCAGAGTTACATCGTCCAGAATTACCTTGTCACCATGCGCTTTACGCGCCTTTTTCATCGTATAAATGAACTCAGCCATGGAGCCAACCTTATCGGTTAGAATTACCCGACTTCGAACAGAAGCCGATCCCCCAGCACTTCATATGCGCCTGTAGCTCAGTCGGATAGAGCACTCGCCTTCTAAGCGAGTTGTCGCAGGTTCGATTCCTGCCAGGCGCGCTCTTTATGATTTAACGACGCCAGACTTAGCCGCGCGTAGACCAGGGATATTTCGTGCAGGTTTGGAGTGGCGAGTATCGCCTTCAGGGCTAGCAAGTTGTCTCTCAAGATCGGAAAATGCATCAATAATTTCGGGGGCTTCAAACGTCCTATTTCTCGCCCCACGATTAATTTGGCGCAATATTCCAGCGTCTAGCAGTTCGGCAATCGCACTATTAGTAGCCATTAAAGATGTTCCGCACAGGTTACTTGCGCTCTTAACAGTTAAAACGGGGACTCCGACCAATTTCTGTAAAAGCAGATCCACAGATGATTTCTTTCGAACACTCCCAAGCTTTAATCGCCAATTATTTTCAATAGCGCGCGCACGCGCTTCGAAATTCATGGCATCCACAATGGACCTTGAGCAAGCTGTAGCAAAACGACCAATCCAAATATTCATTCCAGTTACCGCTTCGCTCGAATTAACGTCTCCCACAAAACGTGTTGCAGTTAATCCGGCAACATAGTCTTTGGCCCATGTTGCTAATATGAGTGAGACCGGAGGCAAAACCCTAGTTGCCAATCCTCTTCTCTTGAGGATCATCTGAATAAGGATTCTGCCCGCACGTCCATTTCCATCTATAAATGGGTGAATAGTCTCAAATTGTGCGTGGGCAATTGCCGCTTGAACAATCGCGGGTAAGTCATCGGTGTTACAGAACGCAACGAGGTCCTCCATCAACTCACGGACTAACTCCCACGGAGGGGGTACGAAATCCGCAGTACAAGGATTGAAGTCACTTCCACCAATCCAATTCTGTTCCTCTCTCATTTTCCCGCCATACGCGCTTAGTGGAGTGCCTGCTAATAGGCGTTCATGAATCGAGAGAATTAACTCCAGTGTTATTGGTGCGCCTTGGTGGACTTGTTCAAGGCCATAAACCATTGCCTGAATGCCAGCAAGTACCTCCATGGCCGTTATGTCAGATGCAGATCCATCGAGGCCGCTGTTTACCTCTGCACGAAGGATTCTTTGCGCACCGACTACCAAGCCTTCGATCTTGGAAGACGCCACCGATTCAGCTCGCAATAAAATGCGAGAGAGAGCTTCGGTGTTTACTAGAGATGATGCCTCTGTATTAAACCTGACCATTGCAGACTCGGCGGCGACAACATCAGTGCTGACGCCCCCATCAAGGGAAAATTGCCGCCCGTAGATTTTGTCTGGTATGAAGCATTGATATTCCCCTGGCTGTCGATCTCTTCGAGAGATCCCCGTGGGGTCTCCATGCCAAACGCGTTTCTCAAGCGCTCCCACGGAATCACCCCATGTCTGCCAGCAAAAGAACCTTTATCGGTCACTTTTCTTAGTAAAGTTTAACAGATAACCTTTATTAAGAAAGACTCTTATTAAAGGGTATCCGCTGCGCCGGCGGCTCAGGGCTGAATAACCACCGAAATATCCGCACGACGCCCACTCCTAGCTTGCTCATCGGGCGTTTGGGGCAAGCCAACGCCAGTAGCCGTGATTGGAGCATTTAAGCCATGTTGAGCTAAATAGGTGAGGACAGTATCTGCTCGAATCTGCGCCAATGAATTGTCTTGGTGACTAGATTCCCGAGAATCGATGTAGCCACTGACCGTAACGTTTTGTACTTTCATAGTGCGGATCTGCAACAAGAGATTGCGAAGTATGGATTCATCTGTGTTGGTCAATATGGATGAATCTGAAGGGAAAAAGATTGCGGGCGCATCAAATTGAATGAGCTGCGCCTCATTTGGAGTGGAGCCCGTCGTTACGTTTGTAAGAGATCCGGGAAGGGATGATGGAGGGCCGGTCGGAACATAGTGGAAGTCTTGCTCGGCTAGTAGCGGCGCGGAACCGTCATAGACCTGCAATTGATAATTACCTTCTTGCAATCCAATTAAATTGATAGTAATAGCTGTTGGAGTTTGAGACCAGTTAGACGAAGGAATCTTTACCGTATTGAGGCGAATTGCAGTGACAGTCTCCATGAAGCGTCCAGTGATCACCACCTGAGTCGTATTCGATGTGGGGACATCTTTAATTGATATTCCATTAATCGCAGATTGTTGGAGAGGTGGCAATGCTGCAGCCAAAGGCGTCGGAGTGGGCGTCGGAGTGGGGGTTGGTGTGGGGGTTGGTGTGGGGGTTGGCGTCGCAGTGGGCGTAGAGGTTGGTGTGGGGGTTGGTGTGGGGGTTGGCGTCGGAGTGGGCGTCGGTGTGGGGGTTGGCGCCACAACTAAGGAATCGGAATAGCGAGCAAATCCGTAATTGGGAATTCCGTTGATGGTGATACTCCCCGCGGCAATAATGTCGCCAGTCGGAGAAAAAGCGAGGGTTTCAACGCTGTCGTTTGTGCCGCTCGAAGTTGCGTTGTAGCCGTTAGTTCCAAAGTTTGTGTCGAGCGCTCCGGCAGATGTGTACCTAGCAACCAAAAATGACGTTGGGCAACTTCCCAATACTCCCGTGCATATATATCCACCAACAATGATGTTCCCAGCGCTATCAATGAGTGATGCAGATAGCTGCGTAAAAGTACCGAGGTTTGAAGAAACGAATCCGTTGCTCCCAAAACTATTGTCCAATAGACCATTCTGGGTATACCTGACAATTTGAAAGTGTCCAGCGCCATCGTCAGTTCCCGATGCAACGATTCGTCCTGCTCCATCGATTTTTACCGATGTGTAAGAACTACTTCCGTTCGGGGTCCAGACATTAAAACCATTTCCAGATCCCCCAAATGAATGTACGAGCGAGCCAGTTGAATCAAATTCGCCAACGACATTTCCTGAATTAACGCTTCCGACTACAACGATCGCATCATTAGCGGTGATAGCTAATGAAGACAAGACATCGCTATAAAAAGTTGCTCCCGCATCTGGTGCTGCAGTGATTATTCCTCCAGCGCCAAACGAAGAGTCCAATTGTCCGTTGGGGAGGTACCTGGCGATTGCAAAGTCCTCATTAGGGGTAATACCTGAAGTGTCAGTGTACGAACCGCCTGCGACAATTCTGGAATGGCTATCAATTGCCATTGAGACGATTTGATCGCCAGCATTTCCGGGGGTATGTAAGTTGCAACCATTGGTCCCAAATGTTGTATCAAGAATTCCACTTGCGGTGAACGCGCACAGCGCAAATACTTGAGCACCATTAATTTCAGCATCCCCTCCAGCAATGATGCGACCTGTACTGTCAATGACAACAGCTGTGGCCTGATCATCGACTCCGAGGTACGCCCGGGCATAACCTCCCACTCCAAAGGTTGTATCTAGTTGACCGTTAGAAGTGAATCGCGCAATCTCAAATGCACCGACCCCAGTGCCGTTTCTAGAAATCCGTATCGCTGCCACAATTTGGCCAGAGCTATCTACGGCTACTGAGTTAACTTGGTCGTAAGGACCATTTTGGAGATAGGCGAAACCATTTGTTCCAAATGTCGTATCTAAAGTTCCTGGTGCGCTTGCGTCTGCTGGCAATAGGACAGCGAAGGCAAGTCGTGCGATCAAAAGCAATGTGGAGACGGCAACCGCAATTTTGAAGGCAATATTTCGCGACTGGGTATGTCCGGGAAGAGCTATTTTGCGGCTATTCATCGGGACCTCGCGCCACTCTCAGGATTGTGCATTCAGGGTACTCCTAAAAATAACCGGAAACGAAAAACCCGGCCATACCCCCTCAGGATGGCCGGGTCTCTCTATACAACTAATACAGAGCTAGTTAATAGCTTGTATCAAGAGGTTGGAAGCTTTGCCAAGAGTGATGCAACATAAGCGGCAACTGGGCCACTCTCTGCCGCATAGCTTGGAGCAGACTTCGCACAATCTGATGAAGCAACATACTTCAAGAAACTGGTCATAGCAGCTGCGTTAGCGCCGGTCTTTGCAGTGTCAACGAGAGCGTAGGAGACGATACCCAAGATGTAAGCACCTGGGGTGGTTGTCTTGTAGTTGAACTGATAGAGACCTGTTGAGCTCAGTGTTGCACCAGCAACGAATGCTGATGTGTTTGCAGCTGTTGGGCCAGCGAAGTCACCGTTAGCATTTCCGAGGAACGCTGTGCGGAGCTTGCCGGTTGCATATGAAGTTTCTGCATAACCGATTGAGTATGGCGTTGCGTTAAGACCAGCAGCTACACCTGTTGAACCAGAGTAAGCCTGGATGCGACCGATGTTTCCTGGGCCGTTGATGACGCCTGGGAATACGTTTGCGAATGTCTTATCAGCTGGCTTTGTCCATACATCAGAATTGGTCTTTGTAAAGAGTGTTACAAAGTTCTTTGTTGTACCTGAAGCATCTGAACGAACAACAAGGTGGATGGTTTGGTTAGGAAGCGTGTAATAGCGCTTGGTCTGTGTTGTACGAAGTACGACAGGAGCACCAGTCTTATCCTTCTTCACTGATCCATCTGGATTCTTTGCGTAGACAACAGTAGTGATGCTCTGGTTGTTGTCAGCAACGATCTCTGAATCGTTCCACTTTGTAACTTTGCCAGCAAAGATATCTGACAGTGTTTGCTCTGAAAGGTAGAGGTCCTTTGTACCAGGCAAGTTGTAGATAACAGCGATTGGAGCCATTACCAATGGAATGTTGATGATTGAAGATTTGGCTGGAACGTATCCAGAATCAGAGAAGTTAGCATCGAAAATGCCAGCATCTTCATTCTTTTGACCAGTTCCTGAATCTGAAGAGTTGTATGTGAAGGTATTACCTGTGCTGTTCTGCCAAGCAACCTTGCAAGTATTGAGAAGCGTGGCATCGAATGACGATCCACCAGCTTGAATTGATACGCCTGAAGCAAATGCGCTCTGAGCGGCGAAAGCTGCAACAGCCAACGCTGCTACTGCAATCTTGAATGACTTTGAAGCCTTCATGGAGTTCCTTTCAAGAACTTACGAGCCGATTGGTCGTGATTGGAAACTTATAGTTTTAAAGGAAACTATTGGTCGCCACTTAGTGAACGGTGAACAATCAATATATGAACAGTGGGTTAACAGCCTTTATTAACCGAAGCGACCTGTGACATAGTTCTCAGTTCGCTCATCTTTAGGGCGCGAGAAGATGTCATTTGTCGATCCGACTTCAACCATCTGTCCAGGTCCACCATCAGACAAGAAGAATGCTGTGTAATCTGAAACACGAGCAGCTTGTTGCATATTGTGAGTCACAATAACGATGGTCACGCTTGAAGAAAGTTGAGAAATAGTTTCTTCGATGCGAAGAGTTGATCCTGGATCCAGTGCAGAACAAGGCTCATCCATAAGAAGCACTTGCGGACGAACAGCGAGCGCACGAGCGATGCAAAGGCGCTGTTGCTGTCCACCAGATAGCGCACCACCATGAGTACCGAGGCGATCTTTAACCTCAGACCACAAACCTGCGCGCTCTAAACACTCTTCGAGGAGATCATCTTTATTTTCAGCTTTAAGCTGAGCAAGCTTGAGCCCCGCAAGAACGTTCTCTGCAATTGTCATTGAAGGGAATGGGTTTGGCTTCTGAAAGACCATGCCGACTTTCAGACGAATCTTTGTGACATCTACGCCAGGAGCATAAATATCTTCACCGTTCAACAAGACTTCTCCTGCCATAGCAGCGCCTGGAATGAACTCGTGCATACGATTGAGTGTGCGAATGAAGGTCGACTTTCCGCAACCAGACGGCCCGATCAATGCAGTCACAGTGCCAGGCCAGAAATCCAATGAAACATTGGAGAGCGCATGCTTCTCGCCGAACCACGCGTGAACTCCGCGGGCTTCAAGACCTACGCCGAGTGCATTATTGCCGGGTTGCTTTTGAACGCGAGCGGCCGCAATATCTGAAAGCGATCCCTTTTGAGCAGTGGATTCCATCTCGTCTCCTTGACTATTTTCGGACTCAGGTGCCATTACTTTTTACCCACTTTTCGATTTCCAAGAACACGAGCTGCTGTGAAAAGTATGACAACAATTAATAACAAAACCAAGATTCCAGCCCAGGCGCGAGTAATCGCTTCCGGTGTACCAGCGGAGAAGGCCTGCCAGACGTAGTTTGGAAGTGATCCAAGCGACCCGCTAAAGACGTTGAAGTTCTTTGTTCCACTGCCACCTGTGAGAAGGAGGATAGGGGCGGTCTCACCAGCAACGCGGGCAACACCCAGAATCATTGCTGTGATCAAACCACTTCGAGCGGCAGGCACGACGACTAGGGCAACAGAGCGCCATTGAGTACCACCCAGTGCAACTCCAGCTTCACGCAAATCACCGGGGATCAATTTCAAGACTTCTTGAGAGGTACGCGCGACTGTAGGGATCATCAGAATCGCAAGTGCAAGGGATCCTTGGATTCCATTTACGGTCTTTGTGAATGGGATCAAAATGGCGGCATAGATGAAGAGACCAGCAACGATCGATGGAACACCCGACATCGCTTGTACTAGGAATTCGATTGGACGAGTAAAACGACCGCGGATTTCGGTTAAGTAAATTGCGGTCAAGATTCCGATTGGAACACTGATGATCATCGCGAAAATGACCAGTAAAAATGTTCCGATAATTGCGTGTAACAATCCGCCCTGATTGACCGGGTCAGTAAAGGCGTTGGAGTGCATATCCTTTGTAAACAAGGTCCAATGCAGTCCATGATGACCACGAATCCATACGGTCACCAAAATACTGATAATCGGTGTAACCGCAATCGCGATAGCAGTGGTTACTAAACTGCGGAAAAGACTATCTACCGCCGCTGGTCGGCCCGCCTTGCGAAAGCTCACTGCGAAATCAATAACGAGATAAGCAATAAAGAAAACTGCTGCGTAAGCCAGCTTTCCTTTGAGCGGGGTTGCAGCAACTACTCCCCATGAGATCAAAACTGCAATTGCGAGAATCGCTCCGGTTTCAGCACGATCCTTCGGAGATGCTGCCCATGGCTTGCGAGGTGCGGGAACAGTAGGTTTTGTCACCGTAGACATTAGCGACCGCTCTTTCCGGTACGTGCAACGATCAAGTTAGCCAGTGAGTTCACAATCAATGTAAGGATAAAGAGCACGAGTCCCGCAGCCATGAGGGCCTTGATTTCATAAGGTGAAGCTTCACCAAACTTCAAGAGGATCATCGATGCAACGTTTCCGCCAGCGCTGAAGAGAATGTGCCAGTTAACTTGGTAAACAATGTTGAGCACCGTATATACAGCAACGGTTTCACCCATTGCACGTCCAAGGCCCAACATAATTCCTCCGACGATTCCAGAGCGTGCATACGGAAAAGCAACGGCACGCAACATCGCAAAGCGAGTTCCCCCCAATGCATATGCAGCTTGAATGCGATCAAGTGGAGTCTGCGAAAAGATTTCGCGGGAGATTGATGTAACGATAGGAATGATCATTACTGCAAGTACTAGACCTGCAATAAAGGGCGAGCGCGATACGTAGGGCGCTGGAAGTTTGAAGAATGGAATCCACGAGAAGTACTTATTAAGCAGTTTCGCCCAATACTCCCCTGACGCTTCCAGAACAAAAAATCCCCAAAGGCCAAACAGGACTGAAGGAAAGGCAGCCATGAGGTCGATTGCGGAGACCATAATTTTCTTAACGGCGTTAGGGGCATAGAAAGTTAAATAAATTGCCGCACCAACGCTGATGGGAACTCCTACAACAACTGCGATAATCGCAACAATCATTGTTCCAATGAGCATCGCTGCAATTCCAAAGTGCGACGCTTTAACATCAATTTGACCAGCGTCGTTCGTCACTGCGTCCCAGTTGCTGCTGGTAAGGAAATGTATTCCTTGAGACTTTAAGGCGCTGTAGCCGTTATAAAGCAAGAAGATAAGAATCAATCCCAAGATGACGAGAGAAGACAAGCCGCCAGAAGTCACGACACCTCGGAAGATGCGATCTGAAAGTCTGGGCTTAGTTGTTATCTCACGCTTTGCTGGGACCGCTGCAGGGGTCTGGGTTAGCGTTGAACTCACGGAGGAATAATTACCTTATTCGGGTGGTAAAGAATGGAGTCAAGGTGTCTAACAGGTGAACGGATAGTGAAATCGAGCCCCTGCTCCTTGCGTGCCCTAAGGTTGATCCATGGGAAATGAGGCACCAAATCTGATCTGGGTCGACTGCGAAATGACCGGGTTGGATCTTAATAAAGATGTATTGGTTGAGATTGCTGTCCTAGTAACTGATTCACAGCTCAATGTCCTAGGCGAAGGGGTGGACCTGGTCATCCACGCTCCGGCCGAGGCCCTGGAACAGATGAACGATTACGTCCGGGAAATGCATACAGCTTCTGGCCTCATAAATGAAATTCCAGAGGGTACCTCGCTCGCCGAAGCCGAATCCCAGATCCTGGCGTACCTCCAGAAATATGCCCCCGATGCTGGAAAATCCCCATTGGCGGGCAACTCGGTGAGCGTTGACCGCACCTTTATCGCAAAGTTCTTGCCAGCCGTAAACGATTACCTCCACTACCGCACTATCGACGTCTCCTCGATCAAAGAGCTGGCTCGTCGTTGGTACCCAAAGGTCTATTACGCCGCACCTAAAAAGACTGGCAATCACCGCGCATTAGGCGACATCCGTGATTCGATTGACGAGTTGGATTATTACCGCAAGACCATCTTCATCCCTAACTAGCTCCGAATGGGCTTGCCCAAAGATGCAGTAGAATTCCGACTCCATGGTGGTCGTAGCTCAGCTGGTAGAGCACTCGGTTGTGGTCCGAGATGTCGCGGGTTCGAGCCCCGTCGATCACCCCACTATTTAGTACCGCCCTTTACCACCACATAAAGGCAATCCACAGTCAGGAGCTGCGTTGACAGACATGATTTTCGATGTTGTCATCGAAATCCCGGCCGGTAGTCGCAACAAATACGAGATTGATCACGAAACCGGTGAAATCCGCCTAGACCGCATGCTCTTTACCGCAACGCGCTTTCCCCATGACTATGGCTTCGTGCGCAACACACTTTCACTAGATGGCGATCCGCTTGATGCTCTAGTAATGCTCGATGAACCAACTTTTCCTGGCTGCATTGTTTCCTGCAGAGTTGTTGGCATGTTCCGCATGGTTGATGAAAAAGGTGGCGACGACAAACTCCTTTGCGTTGCAGCAGGAGATATTCGAAAGAATGGGCTGCGCGATATTTCAGATGTTCCCTCGTATGAACTCGATGAAATCAAGCATTTCTTCGAGGTTTATAAGACTTTGGAGCCCGGCAAGCAGGTTCATGGTGGCGATTGGGTGGATCACAATGAGGCCGAGCAGGAGATTAAGAACTCCTACGAGCGATATAAGGCCCATCCATAAGCGTTTTGCCTAGCCCTTGCAGGCGCTGATAGGGTCTGCACCTTACGTCAGTATCCCGCGTTGTTAGCTCAGTTGGTAGAGCAGGTGACTCTTAATCACCGGGTCGGGGGTTCGAGTCCCTCACAACGCACAAATAGAACGTAATATGTCTAACTCCTTTTGCTGGGTCCTAGCAACCTCAAGTTTGGTCAAATTCGTCTGGTCAAGTCCTCGCTCTTGATCCAAACTTGTTCTGCCAACTGCTGATCACTTATCAACGGATTAGCTTTAGCAACTTTTTGTTTTGCAAAATACTTCCCACTATCAAGTTCTACTCCTGATTTAGTAGCTAGGTAAACAGATGTTTGAGATCCCTTTTTAGGGGAAGCTAAAAAGGGCTTCATAAGCTTCCACAAAAATCCCATTATCCCGCCAGAATTACCAATATTGGTAGCAACCGCTCCAGGATGAAGGCTGAAAGCACTTAATCCTGATGACTTGTATCGTCGTGACAATTCTGCAGCGAAAAGGACGTTTGCCAATTTTGATTGTCCGTAAGAACTCATAATCCCCCATTTCCTATGCTCAAAATTGAGATCATCCAATTCAATTTTTGCTTTCTCGGAACTATCAGAAGCCACAAAAATCACTCGGGAAATCTTGGATTTCAGAATTAGCGGAAGTAGAGTTGTCGTTAAGACAAAACTAGCTAGATGATTCACTGCAAAATTAGATTCATATCCATCAGCAGATAAGGATTTCTCAAACGCAAACTGTCCAGCATTGTTTATGAGAACATCTAACTGCGAGTTGGTCTTGGAGTATTCATCTGCAAAAGCCCGCACTCCACTTAGACTTTGAAAATCAACTTTGTAGGTTTTAACTGGATATTCAGACATTGGTTGAATCAGTAATTTTGCTTGATCAATTTTTTCTTGATTTCTTCCCGTAATTGAAAGAATTGCACCTTGGCGTGCCAGTTCCTCTGCTGTTGCCAATCCAATTCCGCTAGTCGCTCCAGTAATCAGAATATGTTTACCTGCCACATTCCAACCGCTTGAACCTTTTCCATTGTCAGTTGTGTCATTTTTCATTTTTCCCCCTAAATGTCAGTGACTGACATAAAGGTACTTCGTTATGTCAGTCACTGTCAAGTCCACTATCATTGCCTTGTGAATCGGTCGGAGGGCAAGAGAGAGCTGCTTCAAGAAGCCGCATTTGAGCTTTATTCAAAGCGTGGGTTTGATGGAGCGACTGCCACTGAAATCGCCCAAAGTGTAGGACTAACCGAACGAACCTTTTACCGCTACTTTCCCGACAAAAGAGAGTCTCTTTTTTCTGATGCAGATGCCCTCAATGGTCTCATTGTCAGCACCATAGAAAGTCTTTCTATAAAAACGAGCGGATTTGAAGCTATTCAGCAGGTATTGATTTCGGTCGGGAATTTTTTAGAAGATAAGAAAGCTATTTCACGCAAACGAGCTAAAATTATTATGGGAAGTCAAGAATTACAGGAACGTGAACTTCAAAAAATGGCCCACTTGGTTTCAACACTTTCAAAATCACTCTGTAAATTGCGATTGTCCGAATCCACGTCAAAATTCTTGGCCGAATTCACACTTCTTATTTTTAAACTTGGTTATGAAGAGTGGTTAGATGGCAAAAAGAATGACAATCTGACGAAAATACTTGTGGATAAACTCAAAGTTTCTAGCCTGATGCTTAATCACCCTATTCCGTAGGTTGAATGTGGATTATTGCCGTATTCCATCCCTATCGTCATACTCTTTATATCAACCTAAATCTCTACTAAAATAGGATGTAGTTGAGATCGTTTTATGTTCAATTTGTGCCCGATATGAGTATGTAATACGAGTCCCTCACAACGCACTTAGCTTTAGTTGTGCCTTCTCAATCATATTTTTTCGATCAAATCCCACTTATTTCCGTATCTATCTTTAAAAACTGCGACCGT
>Ga0164297_10001797_pt1 | contig 22154 bp, 23 predicted proteins | sample GEODES058metaG_FD_113539 | JGI IMG/M metagenome (GOLD analysis project Ga0164297, IMG submission 113539) | Dystrophic lake water microbial communities from Trout Bog Lake, Wisconsin, USA - GEODES058 metaG | ecosystem: Environmental > Aquatic > Freshwater > Lake | place: USA: Trout Bog Lake... | reverse complement strand
CTGATCCTCTTTTTCAATCTCTTCTTTTATGAGCTCCATAAAAGAAGATAGTTAATATATCAGAGAAGGACCCATGAGTGGCAACTACTTTGTAAACAGCGTCCCCGGTCTCGCAAATCCCGGTCTATGCCCTGCGTCAGACGGTACGTTCGATGTGAACGGACTTACTACCCCCTACACTGGCGGCACGGGTGGTATTGCGACTACAAATCTCACGCCGGATCCCAACACAAATCGGATTCCTACCGCACAGCTCCAGACCTACGTCGCTCAGCTGATTGCTAAGGGTGTAGTTCCAAACCATAAGCCGAAGACGGGATCCCCGGCCTCAGCAATTGCTACTGATATGGATGCACTGGTACAGGACGACGCTACATTTTTCGCGGCTGTACGCGACGAGTATTGCTATTACGAGGCCCGTTACGCTTTCGCTCTTAAGCGTTTCCTTACGCTCTCTACCAGCCTTGATAATACGCAGAATGACGCTGCGAAGCAGATGTTAAATATCAGCACGATGTTGAATCAGAAGCTGAACAATATGTTGGAGGTGATCTCCTATGTTACGGAGTACCGTGTTGGCCTGATCAACAGCAACAAGGATGCTATCAATGATTCTAACCGCGGTATCAACGATAAGCTCAGTCAACTGAAGCAGCAATACGGTATGTTATCTGCAGATAATGCCATCATTGAGACACAGAAGGAGATGGTCCGATACACAAAGGAGAAGAACGATAATGTACTCAACCAGCTCCAGCTCTTCATTGTGCTTAACGCATTTGCTATTGGTGCGGTATTCGCTATCTACCGTGGTGCAGCCGGTTCGTGAAGAAGTATATAGTATCTTAAAAGTTCATCACTCTATGGGCGATGAACTTTTCAACAATCCGACTGATCACCCCGGCCAGGAACTACAAATAAGTCGTATCATTAGTAGAGCAACCGCAATGGGCAACGCTATGTCTGGTACAGATCCTTATATCCCGCTGACACAGACTTTCCAGGAGATGGAGAAGATCCAGTTCAGCTACGATTTGCGGAAGAACCCCGACGATTTCAACAGATATGTCTCAGAGCGTACGGATCGTATTGCCAAAGAGACAATGGATAAGAAGCGTGCCTCCTTCCAAAAAGCCCACACTGATCTGGGCAGATATATGGACATGGATCACAACGCCGGTTACTACAATAACCGCAATAATGATCTCCTTTACGTGCAATCAAAGCTCGTTGAGCAGTCCCGGGCTGCGGTCTCCGGCATGAAGCATGACAAGGATCTGACTCGCCGCCAGACCGAGATCAACGAATGGTATTTCAATGATAAGCTCGAGACGCTGTTTTTCCTACAGATCTTCTTCATAACGATGTTGGGTTCGGCTATCGTCCTCTATTTCCAGAAGAATGCCATGATCAGTGCTCCCTTTGCGGCGTTCTTAATGGCTATCCTACTTGCCATCGTGATTGGCACTGGGCTCTACCGTAACCAATACACCGCCAATACACGCGACGCTCGCTTCTGGCACCGCCGCAATTTCTATGATAAGAAACTCTATATTCCTACGAAGCAGCAGTCATCAGCAAGCGATTGCAGCTGTGATAACGGGTCTAAGCTTGTACCCGGTCCCCTCTCTCAATGTGCTCAGAAGGCACTTGATGACGCGAAGAGTGCCGAAAACGCTGTGCAGCAGTACGCCGCTGACTCCGCGAAGCCCTACGGGCAGGCTGCTCTTGCTGGCTGGCAGAGCATTAGTAGTGGTGCGGATACCGCCGATGCGGGCATCAACAGCGGTATCAGTGGCATCAGCGGTGGCATCACCAGCGGCATCAATGGTGTCTCAAGTGGGTGGAACCAGGCCACAGGAGGTGTCGGTATCGCACTTCGGACTATCGGTACACAGGCTCTATCGGACTCAAAGGCAAACTACAACCGCATTGGTGATGCCGCATCTCGTGCGGAGAGTCAGCTGGAGTCAGATGCACAGGCCTATATCACCGGTAATGGTCTTAAGCCAGCCGGAAAGGGCAATGGTTCTGTGTGCCCTTTTTAGATACGGCTATACGCCCTTATTTTACTATTGATCTGTTCAACAGACCAATAGTATTGGGAAACGATAGGGAGACATGGGAGGACAAATCTCATTACCACAAGTGATTGCACAGTTACCTAAACCGGCACCACCCCCACCGCCGCCGCCCCCGGATCCACGAACGGTACGTGAGCAGAAAAGGGTGGAGCTAACTATGGCTCGTAATGATGTAACAACAAAACAGCAGGCGTACGATGTCGTCGCACCAGACGAGGCCTCGCAACGCAAAATCAATGAAGCAAATGCCGCGTCGGCAGTCTATGTAGCTGATATACAGAGACAGTTCAATTACGAGACACGTTTATTCAATCAGAATCTCAGTCAAGCCGTCGCACTTGCTAACTCGCCTACGTATAAACTAGCTCAAAAATACACAAAGACGCTCGAGCAGAAGCGTATTGAGGTGGAGCAGGCGAATATCAAAAATAGGGAGATGGCTTTTACTAATAGACGACGCTTCCTAGACGCCGACCCCCAGTCTGGCGTCCCTGGTACGGGATCCTATCAGACTGTTGACGAACAGATCCTATTGGCTTTTTGGGTTACGTATCTCTTGTTCATCTCTGTCGTAATCTTCTATGTATTAGAGACTCACATGAATTTATTCCCAAATCTGACTGATATGGCAATTACGGGTGTGATAAGCTTGATTGTAGCTATCTTAGTAGCACATATGTCTATCCGATATATAGCTGTCAACTAGCTTGTAACCACTCCGCCGCCGGCAACATAGTTACCACTGATGTCCTCGCCGTCCAGAGCGATACGGACATCATTGTATGTACGACCACCGTCTGTTGTTTTGAAGAGACGGCTCATCCGCTCAATCAGCTCAGGCTTCTTCAGTACCTTACGACCGGGTTGCGATGAGATCCAGTACTTGTAGCGACTGGAGATCTCCGAGAGACTTGCTGTACCACCCACTTCGCGAATCAGCGTCTCGTTCGAGAAGGCCACGAAGGAGTCGTTGTCCTGCTTATACCGATTGATCGCCTCCATCACGCAGGGTGGTGACTTTTCCAGACCGTGCTTGAGATATCGCGTCTCCCAGTAGTGGAGTAGCAGGCGGAGAAACGCCGCCCGCATGTTGTTCTGCTTGAACTTGTCCTCCAGGTTGGAGTCCTTCTCGTAGATGTGGTTGGCCGGATCGATCATCGGATCACCAGGATCCTTGAATGCCGAGACGAAGGGGATCACCAGCATACGCCGCCACGTACCACCGTCCATCGAGCCTACAGGCGGTAGATCGTTGGTAGAGAAGAAGATGCGACCCATGATCTTGAACTTCTCCTGATCGGCGAAGAGACCACGGGCCTCTACGATATCGCCACCCGTGAACTGCTTGATACGAGCCGTGTTCAGCTTCTCACCCTCATCGGGTTCTTGCATGTAGATGAACCGCTTGGCCTTCAGCGTAATAATATCAGGATTCGCCGCCCCTGACTCCGGTCGCCTGCGAGTGAGAGCCGCAGTGTTGAGAGACGTCTGATACTCGCCCAGCGTGAACCGCATCATGTTGATCAGTACGGACTTGCCATTACCACCTGACCCCGTCATAATAATGAACTTCTGCTCACGGTTGTCGCCCTCCAGACAGGCGGCCAGGAGGGTCAGCATAAACTCGCGGAGCTGAGCGTCAGGGAAGACCTTAGAGAAGAAGTCAGCCAACTCACGCTGCTCAGGTGTGTTGGGATCGAATGGCATCAGATTACCCGTTTTCGAGTCGTAATCCATCACGATGGGCTCCAGCTCGTTTTCACGCCCCATCACGAACGAGATGTAGTCATCGGGTCGCCCCTTACGAGCGTGTACCTTTGGCTGGACACCAGCCTTCACCTCACCACCAGGATAGTGGCGGAGTTCGATCACGCAGTTACCGCAGGCGAACGTGTCTTTGCGTTGATTCAGCTGGTCCACGAAGTTCTCGTCATAGAACTTCTCATTACACTCCTTCATGATATTGTCCTTGAAAGGAGCACCCTCCAGAAGCGTACAGGATTTCAAGAGGATCTTTGATTTCTCCTGCATTGCCTTGGACTTTGACTGAGCGGCCTCAGCCGTCGCAGCCGAGGCGTCAGTCCCCAGAAAGGCCCCGCCAGCCAGGGCTGCTAGACGACCTGCCTCGGCAACCGCTGCCAAGTAGACACGAGCCACGTGGATAGTCAACCGTGCCCGTAGCTCGTTGTTGGACTTCAGTTTCTTCCAGTAGTTACCCACATACTGGAAGTAGTCCAGATTCTTCTTACCCGTCATTGTACAGCAGAACTCGTGCTGGTACATTCGACGGACCAGCGTCGCTACCTTCACGTGGGTCGCATCAGGTTGGTTGATGATCCAACCAACGTGCGATCGCTCGGTGATCTCCTTGTAGCGGACCGGATTGTCCTCCCTAGCCCAGAAGTGGAGCGAACCCAGCAGCCGCTTTTTACCATTATTTCGATTTGTGAACTGACTCCACTTCTTGGCATACAGATCGTCGTCTTCACCACTGTATCCCTCTACGCGACGACTGAAATCCGCCCATTTCTTCATCATCTTCTCACTGTCGCTGATATTGTAGAGACAGACACCCAACTCTATCCAGTCACCAAAGTCCTTAGCCCGCCGCTCCGGATTCAGACACTTGTCTACGAGCTCGCAGACCTGATTGATGTCTTCGGCCGTGTAACCGAGCTCCTCATGGCCCTGCTGCTCCTCGTTCAGAACAAAGTCATCGCCAAGAATCTCGTTCTGGGCCGGCGACGCTCCACCCAGAAGAGGAGAGGCCGAGGTAGCGGGCTGTAGCGGCTTCCCTGTAGTCTTTCCACCACCCCACTTCGCCCGATGGGCCTCCCACTCGAACTTACGATCCTCTAGAACCTTCATCGGTGTCAGTGTAGAATGTCCTAGACGGATGCTTAGAGTCTTGGTGAGATCCCAATCATCGTACTCACCAAGGTCCTCCTCCTCTACATTCTCCTCCACGGCCTCCACACGTGCATCCTCGCCGCCCACACCCACGTCTAGGTTGGATGGAACTACGATGATGTTGTTGACACTGTACCAGGCCTTGTCGGGCTTGGTCGCACCATAGATGAACCAGTTGTTGCTGTGAATGACTGACTTGTCAAAGATCTTCTCCTCTGTCTCGTAACCAATCGCATCACCGAACACAGTCGCAACCATCCGCTTCTCAATCAGATAGCCACGGATAGTGTGCTGTGTCTGGGGATCCAGAGTCAAGTCGGGGCAGATGATGTGAACACCGTCCTTGTGATTCGTCTTCTCCTTCTTAGTCTCCACCTCAGGGGCCGGCTTCAGCATCACGAAGAAGCGGAGCGGCTTTCCGTTCAGAACGGAGAGATCGAAGAAGCGATAGAGTGCAGCGGCATACTGAACCACAAAGTTGTTCAACATCTCGTCATCAAAACGTCGCTGGAGATGCGAACCAGCCGTATACTTGAAGTCCAAGTCGATACAGATGGGTCCACCGTGCGGCAAGTGCTTTTCCAGTAGACCACACGCCCGCGGCTTCTCACCGAAGATCGTGTCGTGTACCATCTTGAGAAACTTCTCGTAGTCCTGATCGGGAATAGCGTACTTTCCCATAGTAGTACCAGCCCACTCAGTGATATTCTCCTCCCCCTTCCCTGTAACACGATTGCGATCGAGGCACTCGCGGAGGAGCAGATAGTCGTCCTTAACAGTCTTTGGTGGCATGATTTTGTATCACAAAACCATGTCGTTTGGGCTACTCAATTTTTAGCTATAAAGAGTAAAAGCCACGCTAGGTGATAGGATTATATGGACCAGCGGATCCTCCGCCAACAGCTATAGGTATCCTTGGTACTGAATCACGTATCTTGTCAGCCAGAGTTGAGAACTTGTAGGAGACGCCCATAGAGAAGAAATCAAAGACGTCGGTCTTGTTATCGTAGTCGCACATCCCTACAGCTAGATCAATCATCCGCTGCTTATTCTTGTAATAGTGCTCCAGCATCTCATCGTGAAATTCGTGTGCAAAGGATGGCGGTGCAGTCATCATCTTTAGGAAGGCTGTCTCCAGATTAGCGTGTAGAATCATCCGCGAATAGATCTCCCCTTCAGATCCAGAGGCCCGCGTCTCAAATCCAGGCTCGTTCGCCAACGGCCTATCCACCAGCACAGAGGTAAGAACACATAACAGCAGTGTACTCAGGCTCTGGCATCCAGACCATCGGTCACCCACGTGCCATGTGTTAAGAAGTGAGAGACAGACCTTGCCTTCGCGATACATATTCGGGTTGAATCGCGTGCGTCCGTCTTGTGTTAGTGTTAACATCGCAGGTGGGGAAAATGGATAGTCATTCGGAAATTTAATAGAGAAAAAGTAGTATCCGCCCTCGTAAGGGGTATTAGGAGGACCTACTACTAGGGCTGTCCCCTTTGTCATATCAGATTCATCAACATGATAATAGATTCCCTGTCTACGCATATCATCTGACCCTACATTTTTTATATCAGCCTGTATTCGTTTTCTAGCAGTAGGGCTCAGCATCCCTTATATATGAAAAACAGCCTATTTTATTTAGGTACTGATTCGATCTCTTGGAGGATCGCTTCAGGTGAGCACTGAACGGGATCGACCTCTGGTCGCCTCAGAAAGCGATAGATCCCCTCGTCAAATTCGATCTGTTGAAGACGCACAGAGGAAGGGATCCCATGAGAATTCAGCCCTAACAACAGATCGGCCTCCCCGTATTGATATTTAACTGTCATCCATCTACGGACAACATCCAAGAGTTTGGGGCTGAGAAACTGTTCGAGTGGGAAATAACAGTGGATGGAATAGATAAACTGACAGAGATCTCGACCCATCTTGAAACATGCGTAACGTGATCCGAAATAGGACCCGGCCTCTATACTACTCATCTCAGCATCAGGGGCCTGTGGCCCCTTTGCTATACAGGCAAATCCGTAGTCGATCAGGACCAACTTAGGAAACATCTGGTCGGGGTCGCGGATCAGAATGTTATTGATCTTGATATCACGGTGGTTCATACGTAGTCGCGTCTGAAGGATCTGTAGCAGTGTTGCCATCTGTTTTAGAAAATGGAGGAAGAGTCGATCATTGTAGGGGACTGTGATGGGTTTGAAATGCGTCTTTAGGAACACCATCATTGTCCGCCCGTGAATATACTCCATAGCTATACAGACAGACGTAATGTCGAGAAATGTGAGAGGCTTGGGCACTCTGGAGTGGAGGAAGACCTCATAGACTCGCGGGATCGCGTATTCCATAGGTGTCCCTTTCACAGTGATAAACGCCATTGTCAAGACCGTAGCTTCATGAATATGTGTCTGGATGTCCTCCTCTATGACACGTGTCTTCTGTGGTTCGGTCAGAAGCCTCTCCTCTGTAGAGAGATGTACCGGTGACTCTTTAACAACGATAGTCTCTTTAGTAGATTCATCCACGCGATACCCACCCGTCCGATCTCTAAAATAGAGTTTACGGACGACTTTGTAGACAGCTCCGTAAGTCCCTTCATCCATCTTGGGGCCCCATTCATAGAGCGGCAACGATTCATTCCCACTCAGGTCCAGAAGGGGTCTGGTATGGTGTTCAACTTGTGTACCATGAACTGTTTTTACAGTTATCTTGGAGATATTTCGCCAAGTGGGCATCACCGAATCGGCGAAATCCTCGCCTAAGGAGCAGCCCATGAATCCATGGGCTCCTAAGTCGAATACCATCCCTAAAATGGTCTCTCATTTAAAAGTCGTAGAAATAAGGCGGGAGTTTACAATTCTCTGATATCTTACGCATAAACAGTGCACGGCTCTCTTGTGCAATCTTAATATTGTGGTCTGTCAATACGTCAAAGGTGTCAGGATGCCAAAACGGTGCTCTCCATTGTGTGTACGTGGTCTTTATATTTACAAAGGGGATTCTGTGTGCCAGACAGAGATTTACAAAGTAGTGCTCATCGGGAACCTCGAAATCAGATCCGAAAACTCCTGTAAAGTCTCTATTATTGAAGAAATCGGCAGTCTCGCGTTTCAGAATACACCATTGAGACTGATACATAAAATCCGCCTTCTTGAATAGTGTTTTATCTCTTAACCTATCGTATCTGCGTACGTTCCCTACACAGCAGGAGATCATATTTGAATTCGTCTCAAAAAGTCGTTTATAGATCTCCTCTATGGGCCGAATAGGGATACACTTATCCGACAGCAGAACGAAAAACTCGTTGTCTGGATCTCGAAGAGCTCTTTTGAAGAGTAGTAACGTCGCCTGAACTAAGGAGAGAGACCCCCAAGCCGTGGGGATCCGTTCTTTTAGACAATATCGTTCTAGTCCGTAGCTGGTGTCCACAAATTCGTTTTTGTTATGTATATAGACATTTACTAACTCCTTGTGACGCTCAAATATCCTGCTCCAGAGTGCCGGCTGGGAGAGATTACCGTATGTCAGAAAGCAGAGTGCTAATTTTTTTGTCATCTATTAGATATTCTATTTAAAATAACATCCAGACGACGCAACCACTCTATGGCAATGGGTTCCTGGTCAGTAGAGAGATAGATCTCGTGCCAATCCAATTTCTCAAGTACTAGACTAGTGAGAGCTTCATTATCCTCCCCTGTAAAATGGAGCTGCTCTACAATGGTGTCGGTATCGTCGACTGGAGCGACCATGAATCTCACCAGATCCGAGCCATTTGTAATAATCCGACCGAGACGACTGAGCCGCTCCTCTTCCGTCAAAAGAGCGTGACTCTCCATGCTCTTATCCATCGACTCCAAGTACTGAATAAAATCGCCCCATTTTCTGAAAGCTCTGTATCCCAGCTGTCGTTGTATAGAGACGAGTTCGTTCTCGTATTCGTGTGTCTTGAGAAGGCCGACCATATAGTGGATCTTAGAGTTGATGTCTGTCCGGAAGGGGGGGACAGAGTCCTGTAGAAGAGAATAGAAGTGGTGGAAGCAGATGATAGCCGTGGCGTCACGTGTCATAACTGGCTCATCTCTGATCGTATTCGGCGTCATAAAATAGAAGTAATCACCGTCGCATACGGCTTCGTGATACGGGTCAAACTTAAAATAGATATAGGCTGCACCCCGCCAATCACAACCGTCTATATTGAAGCTAGTGTTCTCTGGCTGCAGATTACCAGAGAGATCCATGCTACGGATGGATCCAGTTGGGCCTACTGAGACGGATTGGAGAAGCTCAGCGTTCAGTGGTCGGCGCATAGATTTGAGTGTTATAGCCCGATGCCGTATTGATTTACGCGTAGTGTTCATTAGATCAGAATGCGGACTTCATTTTAAGCACTAACGCTTAGAAGTCGGTAAAATTTGACAGATAAAACGTACCAGATAGTAAGGAACAGATGGAAGCCGAATATGAAGAGACATACGACGATGGTGCGGAGGAGATCTATGAGCCAGAGGAGGGTTTCGAGGATGAGACGGGTGATGGTATCATCGATCCGACAGCAGGTGGTCCAAAACCCTCCTCAGAGACGCAGGCACTTTTGACGCATCATCCAGAGATCTGGGTGGACTACGCCGAGGCGATCGCAGAAAAGCTCTTGAAGCCAAATCGTTCGTGTTACCCCTTTCTCACACAGTTTGAGCGGACAAAGGTCCTCAGTTTCCGCTCGAGTCAGCTAGCTCAGGGTGCCAAGCCCTTTATCGAGGTCGCGGACGATATTACTGATGTGTATATCATCGCACGTATAGAGCTGAAAGCTAAGAAGCTCCCCTTCATCATTAAGCGACCGCTCCCGGATGGCGACTATGAGTACTGGCGTTTGACTGAGCTCGAGATCTTTGATTAGACCACTTGCTGATTTTCTATTGACTGGTAGGATGCCTACGGCAACCTGTCTAGTAAACTCTACACGCAAACAGTTCACTAGAATTTATGAATATTCTAGTGAAATTGTTGGATACTATCTGAGAGAGTTGGAGAAACAGGGATGGGATCTTCGTCATGATGATATCTACGTGAGTCTCTGTAATACTACTATTGAGTCATACACTGATTATACAGGAATCGTTCAGTCATACTATCACCTACCCCAGACATCAATCCGTTCCTCTGGAGGGACGAATCCAGGTTCGGTCGGACCAAACCCAAACGCCTCATAAAACGCGTCAAAGTGTTTCAAGACCACATTTACGCGCAGCTGGGCGGGTGGATGTACGTCTGTCTTTACATCACGTTCCCTTTTCGCAGTACGCTCCTTTGATGCCCAACTTTTGGCATATTCAATGAAATATTCCCGCATCTCTCCTGGTCTATCGCCGCGTCGTTTTATCACGTCAATACCGATCGCCACAGCTCCAAAGTCGGCTAGATTCTCTCCCAGAGTCAATTCGCCGTCTATCGGTATTCCAAAATAGCTCTCCTTGTTGAATACATCGATCAGTTGACGCGTTCTATTTTTGTACATCTCTACATCCATACTGGTCCACCAGGGATAGAAATTCCCCTGCCGATCGTATTTATGTCCCTCTTCATCAAATCCGTGTGAGATCTCGTGTCCCACAATATTACCCAAACCAGCTAGGTTCTTAATATAAGAGGCCTGGAGCGAAAAGAAAGGCGGTTGTAGGAAGCCCAAGGGGATACAGAGTTCATTCACCTCCGTAAAATAGTAGGCATTCACAGCATAACAGGGGTTAGACCATTTGCGTCGCTCTTTAGAGGATATACCATTGAGATACCGATTATCTATAGCAGCCTGTTGTTTCCGTGCCATCAGGAGATTCATTAAGAAACAGGTCCGGTCAACGGCCACCCCCTCCAATTCGTTCTGCCAGACATCAGGGTACGCAATTTTGAGACCCATATTGTCGATTTTGTCTTTTGCAACAGCCTTGCTCCCGTCAGAGATCCAGTTTAATTTCTCCACCCTCCGTTTTGTAGCAGCAATAATTGTCTTGCATAATTCTGTTGCCGACTCTCGAATTCTCTTAAAATTCTCTGGATCTGTCCCAATATAGAGCCGCCCTAAGAGATCTGGGCAGATATCGTCGCATATTACGAAGACTTGATGATCGATTGGATAGGGTCTCTTCTGCCCGCTGAGAAATCGATTGAAAAAGTCAAAATGGATCGTCTCGAAGGGTTCAGGGAGGACACCTGTCAGAGAGATGAGAGCCATAGATTTTACTATAAAGGCCCAGTCGGCTAGGGTCTTTTTCTCAGCCCACTCATTCAACAGACCCATAAAACGTGGGTTTGACACAATAATTCTACCTGTTGTAATTGTGGCTTCGGGTAGACCGTATGCTGTGAAGAGGGCAATGAAGTCTATAGCGGGATAACGGTTCTGTAGGAGTTCAAGGCTGTGCGGATTATAGGTCATTTCGGTAGAATCCTCATCCTTAAGATCCCAGCAGGTTGCTGAAATTGCCGACTCAAATTCTAGGAACCGCCTGTAATCTCCCAATTTCGCAGCCGCAAAGAATCTACGAACATAGACCTCGTATGCCTTATAGACTGATCCGTGCTTCTGATACTCCTCTTTAAGAATACCCAGATTGGGATCTGAAAGAGCTAGATTGTAGTGATCATTATTGTAGATATCAAAGGTAGTATCTACCATCAATGGTGTACGAATTGCGAATGTGTTGAGCCGTCCAATTGTTCTGAAGCAGTCTGACAGGGTGGTCCAAGAGGCACACTCGCTATCAAGCAGGTCTGTTATGAACATTAAGTCATTGGAACGACCTGTATAGATGCTCTCAATAAACTCGCCGAAGCGGGTTCCGCGGTGTCGTTCCTCCTTGATACATCGGATACAGGTCTCGCGAACTCTCGTCTCCAGGAGTTCAAACACGCTAATAGAATCACTATCTGCCGGCACACTGTGGCTGGCGAGCCAGGACTTATTGAGGTCCTGGTAGAAGGTCTCTAACCTCATCCCTATCGATTAGTGTGAAAGTTGTGTACAGATAATCTGTACACAGCTTTAACAGCACGAAAAGTTAAGTAGATTTGATCACAGTATAAGTGATTTTTTAGGAGTGTGTGAGGGCGACGAAGTGGCAGATGACGACCCAGATGAGGTGATAGACGACCCAGGAGATGAAATTACCACGGGCACCGCTAATACAACGTGAGTGTGCTCTACACGTTTCGGTTCACTTCGCGACCGAGTTATGGCGATTCGTCGCCCACGACCCCTACAGGAATCTAGTGGCCCTGGAGCAATGGGGGCGTACCCACCATCGTCCCCATGAATATTCAACATCTCCTAATTATCTCATAGCTTTTTGCCGCCTATCTATTTTTAATAGCAAATAATAGACCATTCATAAAACGCCGGAAATCCTCTCTGAGGTCAGACTGAGTAAGCATAAACAGTGTCAGTCCAATGCCCCCAATAGGCGTTCGGAGCTGACTGGCATATGCAGTAGAAGCAAACCATAATACTAAGGAGATCACTACCGTGAGTTGTAATACAAACCTACCCAATTCCCGTGCCTGTGCAGGTACATCGCTATTCATAATTGTACATCGCGTCTCGCCATCCTTGTACGAACAGTACTGAGATCCGGCAACCTGTGTAAATCCTATATCTATCGCGGATCCTATGATCAGGGGTAGGACTATAAAGAGAATAATTAGCAGATAGAACGACGGTTCACTCGTAGCTGTTAAGCTTGAAACGGTATAAGAGTTCATCCCTAACGTCTTGTACCAAATTTAAGTGCCGTTATACTGTGGGAGCATCGGCATCTTCGGACCAGCTCTGTCTGAGCAGAGTCACAGCAGGCGGTGCGTCAGGTTCTAATGGTCCCGATAGAAATTCCGCTGTTATCTCGTGAGGATGTTCGTTCTGATTGACGTGTGGGCCAAAAAAAGCAGTCCATTCCTCGGGAGCCGCCTCAGCGATGCGTCCTGTGGTAGCATCCCACCATCGTATAGTAGTCCCCTTTAATGTAGGATGGGCTACGTTTGTGTAGACGGCAACAGGCCACCAGCGATTCTTCCAACAGCACCACGGTGCATCAGCTGTATCAGGATTTCCCCGCCGTCTCTCGATCAACTCAGCTGGCATCCCCACTGGCGGTTCTGAGTAGATCTCATAGTGCCATTTCTGACGGTAGAACCGCCTCCAGGACTCTCCATACATCCGCTGTAACAGATGAATCTTCTCATGTGCAATTATGTGTGCTACGTGATTTTTAGGGAGATCTACAGGGAGAGCTATCACATCGATACCACGTGTATGAGGTAGACCCTCTTCACAAGTCTTGGGCATCATCCAGATCCAGGTACTTACGTGACCGAGCTTGCGTTGGACCTTGTATACGGGTTTACAATCGTTCCCATCGCGTGCTAAGCGGTCCATGGGTGACCATTTATCAGACCAGTCATAGTCGAAATACTCTACGTTGTTTGTCAATTTAGGTATCAGTTTCACAGCCGAATAGACTAAGTAGAGACTGATTCCTAGAATACAACCGATCACTGTTATCCAGAGCAGATCCATCTCCCCTAACGTCTTGTACCGAATTTAAGAACTCCCCAAGAAGGGAGTTCTTAGATTTGCGATACAATAGTAACCAAGCAAGTCCCGAAGTTAAGCTGGGAGCTTAACTTCGGGACTTGGCTGTAACGTCTTGTACTAAATTTAGGTCTTCATACAATAATTTCCAGAACGACGTGAATTGGCCAATGATCACTCCACCAGAGCCGTGTTAGAACCTCTATATTATGTATAAGAGGTAGCAGATAATTTGTCCACATACGTGGTACGATTGCCACGTGGTCTAGATCCTCTCCCGTCGGCTCAAATGTATGCTTACGAATCCCACGTTTTATCCCTGTCAGATAGACGAGCTCGTCATGTACCTCATCTTCCGAATTCAAGTCACCTACTATCAATGAACGGTAGGGACCCGCATTTCTGAGATAGGCAATAACCTGCTCTGTCTGATGTTTTCGTATAGGGCTTGTATCCATCCACCCCGCAAAATAGTGGAGATAATGATCCGCCTGCATATGCGTATTTACGATAAGCAGATCCAAGCTGCCATCACGTGTAGAGACCTTCAGCCAATGGAACCCCTTATTGGCAAGCTGTTCTGCACCGACAGCCTGTTCATATGCTATAAAACCACTCTCTCGTACGATCCATCTATCTGTACGTACAGCTGTTAGAAGACCTGAACCTAGAAGTCGCCGTCCACCTAGATCATTGGGTTTTACGACAGTATATCCATTTGCCACGAGGCTCTTGGTCAACCCAGCAACACGACCGGGTGTAAACGCCTCTTGAATACAGACAAAATCGTAATCGCACCCGTTAAGCCATTCGTAGAGGGGTTCAGTCCATGAATCGGGTAGAAAGGGGAGTCCGTGAATATTGTAAGAAAAAATTTTGAGCCGCATACGCCTTACTAGTTTCAGGGTTTACTGTCGCCACTGCTTACCGCAGTTCAAGCAGCGGATGAAGATAGTCATAGGCTCATCGGCAGAACGCGTCTGCATCTCATAGTACGTACACTGCCGCTTGTAGCACCGCCCACACTTGAACTGATCCGTGGCCATATCCTTGTTCCCCTCTAGTAGCTTTGTCTCCCGCTTCATCTGTTGGTCCATCAGCTGCTGCCAATTCTCAGGATAGAGCTCACCGTAATTCATAAAGGCGATGTCGTGCGGCTTGAACTCCCCCTCCTTCAGTCGCTCCAGTAGGCGCGGGTTGTTCACGTATGAGCTAGGCACGAGATTGGTGATGATCCGCCGGGCCAGAATATTGTAGAGACTGATAAAGCCTGGGCTCTCCCAATTCTTTCGAATTCCGTGCTTATCTGCCTCCTGTAGAGAGGCGTTGTAGATACCGATCTCAAGATCCTGTCGCTGGATCTCCGTAAGATCCTTATCAAGTAGATTGCGGAGCGTCAGACGGATAGCCTCACGGACAGACATTTTGCCTCTCAGTAGATCTCTGTAAGCGGATCAACTTTAACCCTATTTTATTAGTAATCAGTAGAGATGTCTCTCCCACCACCATTCGTCCTGAAAATGGACCGACCGACTGTAGGACCGGACGGGGAACGGATTATGTTTGTACTCCCTATCAGAGATCTTAAATCGGCACTCGAATGGTTCAAAGCTAAGCTTGTGATCAATGAGGCTCTAGCTGGAGCCGCAGATGGGATCTATTCCTGGTTATTGAAGGAAGGGGTGTTTGCAGCCCTTCCAGTAGAATCTGAGCAGGAGATTGGAAGTGTTCATGCTAATCTCTGGTCATGGACACCAGAAATGGGGCGGGTCGTAGCTGCAGGTGAACTGCGTAAAGAGGGAAAAACCGTCGAGTATAATCTTCAATCAGGGAGTTTTATGAAGCCCTATCTCAAGACAGCCGATCACCAGAAGCGACTCGTCGCGGCTGTAAATAAGAGATTCAGACAGTTTGGTTTAGTACCAGTTTTTCTGAAATGTAATCCTGGTGGCCTTGCTAATTGTACCCATACGTACGAGTCGCTATCGGGTAAGAGTATTATCGACGACGCAATTATTATTACGCCTTCATTCGACCTGTTCTTCTATCGTGAGTTTTTCACAGAAAAACGTCTTGATATACCCGAATCTATGGGTGGCATAGCTAGAGCAATGGCAGAGGAGGTTGCGATTGGCGGCAACCGCACCCGTAGACGCAAGACTAGAGGACGTACTCGTCGGGCACGAGTTCGGCAACATGCATCCATTTAGGGATCTTTTTAAAGGCTACTCCAGCGACCTTGGATTTCAGCACAGGCATCGTATCTTCGACCTCCTCATCCTCCTCTTCAACTTCGCCTGGAATAATATCATCCTCAACCTCCTCCTCATCCAGATCCTCTTCCAGGTCCTCCTCCTCGTCCTCCTCCTCCTCTTCGTCTTCCTCTTCCTCCTCCTCGTCATCGAACGCACCAGATTTTGAATTATAGAATCGCTTCCAGAGATCGGCCGAAAGATTCACTACAGCTGAACCCCCTTTCTCTAGACTGGCTACAACACACGCATCGCCGAACAGCAGGGTAGCGTCAAACGGGGCAGGTAGCTCGTGCTTGTTCTCAGTACCAGCACGCCCCTCCTTATAACCGTAGAGACTGAGCTTCATCTTCTGCCAGCTCCAGGATCCGATAAGGAGCGGTCCCTTTGCCCGCTTGAAGGCCTTGGCAATTCCGGCCTCAACAGTACCGTTAGTATCGAGAGTACTGACCTTGATACCACCTTTTGCACTCAATACAATAAAACTTGACATCTTTGAATCGTCTTTTAGGCTGTTCAAAGGGTTCAATCTTTAGGTTTAAAATGGTGAAAATCCGTGTTGAAGTCTCATACGATCTGGCGACCGAACCACCCGAGTTTAACACATTAAATGAGACGACGCGTACAGTCTACCTCTGGTTGAATAAACGATCGCAATTTGTCAGTGATCAGGTCTGGCAGGTGATGACGCGTGCTTCGCACTACGACGATGAACCATCTGCCGCATTCGTAGAACTCTGGCGTCCTACCCTTGATGAAAATCCTCCTGTTGATATTGACGATACATGGATCGAGAACTATAAGTCTATTGAAAAGGACAAACTCACGCTAGAGTGGCATCCTTCTCATAGGTCACTTCGGGTTGTCTGGTCTCAGATGGAGGAGACTCTTCGAGAGGGGAAGGTTCTGGCTTCCGTACAACAAGAGGTAGAACGACTGGCTCTATCACCCCTGCTACTACCGACGATCGACTGACAAAGCAGGCCCAGGGGATACAGGATCTACGCGGGGGAGGATGAATAGGTTCGTCCAACATCGCAACATAATGCGGAAGAGCCTCTGTCATAAATCTCTCTATTTTCAAACGTCGCTCATCGGTAAGATCGGCAAGATGGGCCTTCACAAATGCGGACTTGTATAGCAGATTGAGTGTGGAGATGATAATCTCTGTCTTCTGCTCTTCCCGGAATTTATCGAGGCAGGGATTGATAAACGCTGCCGTTTCGCTAACCAGATCAATACTGAAACGGGACTCCTTGAGACGATTTTGTAGATACCTCTCGGCTGAGGTATATACAGCGTTTACGGCTGATGCAATGGGCTCCATATCTAATCAACGATCTTGATCCCGGTTTAAACCGTTCCGCGTTTTTGCGTAAGCCCGATTCTGTCTAACATTTAGAATAGTGGATGCTTCAGATACTGATACTGGTGACCGTGATTGCCGTATTAGTATTCTCGGTATATTCGATTATACGCATTGTAGCTAAGAAGCGATCGGATCCCATTAAGGAGACTATGTATGACGTTCCATATAAGGAGACATTAGATGAGCCAGCGGTAGTCCCTGTAGCTGTACCAGCACGCGTGATACAACCGCAGGTTCCCGAATCACTACCTGCCCCTATTCGTGAGCAGGTAGCTGATTCTGCTCCGCCTGCTACCGTAGTCGGTCAGACCAGTGATGAGTTGAAGCAGCCCGAGCCGCTCCAGGAGCGTGTCTATCAGCAGACAGAGGAGGCTCCCAACGCTAGAGATCCCTACGATCAAAAGGATAATACTGCACTTTTTGGGTCAAACCTCCGTCATCCCGAAGCTATTATGAGTAATGCGGCAACGGACCGATTCGCTACACTGGACACTGATGTTGCTTCAGGGGTAGCAAGCGAAGTAAAGCGACCGACATCGCTGGATGAGCAGACCTTTTCAGCAGAGATGGCTCAGAACGGTGGTCAATTCATGAACGGGATCTTTGCATTTGATAGTACGGATACAGGTACGCAATTTTCAGCCTTTTAACCAAACCGCGACATAAATTTCATACAAGACGTTAGGGAAATGGGATCCAAGACGGATACATTTATTAATATACTCCTCATACTGACGATAGCTGTTGGTACAGCCTATCTGATCCATAGATACATGCCTAAAACGTTGGAAGGCTTTGAAGAGAATCAGACACCTTTAAATCAGCTCCCTGTCGATGCGGTTGTATACATCAACTTGGACGACCGTCCCGACAGAAGAGCTGAGATCACCGCAGAGCTACAGGCAATTGGAATGCCAGAAGAGAAGATTCACCGTCTCTCTGCTGTAAAGCGAAAATGGGGTGTATTGGGGTGTGCTCTCAGTCACGAGGCCGTAATGCGATTTATCATCGAGCGGGGCTGGAAGCGTGTCCTGATTCTAGAGGACGATGCTGGATTCGAGTACAAGGACCGTAAACGTTGGAACGATGGTGTTGCGGACATCACGAATCTTATCACACGCAGTGGTGACTCCAATCTGAATTCAACGTGGGATGTGATCTTTATGGGTGGATTTATCCGTGATCCAGCTGGACCAGAGAAGACAGAGTTTCCAACCCTCTGGCACACTAAAAATACCTCTTGTCTACACGCCTACATTGTAAGAGGTGAGTACGCAAAGAAGATCCTCTCACACATTGAGGCCTCTAACCAGATGTTGATGAAGCACCCACCTAATGTCAAGCAGTACTATGTTGATAACGCTATGCCCAAGCTGATGGAGACAGATCGTTGGTTTATCTCTATACCCACGTTGGCCTATCAACGAGAGTCCTATTCGGATATAGAAGGCAAGAATGCAAATCAGAACGAGCCACTGAGAGGAGAGGTGGTGAAGGCCTGGAAGGCGGGATCCTTACTGGCTTAAACCGTCACCACGTTACAATAGTAGGATGAATACGAAACAGCAGAAGCCCCTTATCAAGCTACAGCGTTGGGGAGGCTCTTTTCAAGTAGAGGTCGTCAGTGACCCATCCGTGAAGCAATCGCTTTTCGGATGGATGTCTGCTCAAGAGCTAGGCCCGCAGTCGGGCTGGCGATTTGCCAATATGTTGTCTAGTAAGTCTCTAGGCGTGGTCAAACATGCCCCTCTGTTCGTCAGTAAACGCCCAGGTCCTGCTCGTACAGGATATCTCTGTTTCTATAGTCCACTGAAGGTAGCAATCTATATTGAGGATGCTCCTGTAGATCCGAAGATCTGTATATTACGTATGCGACATTCGCCGTCGATCTACGCAACAGGCGGTGCTATTTTCGCTGCTACCTTGTCAGTTCCGGAGTCAACACTCTGGATCGAGGACGTTCTCTTCTGGGAGGGTCGCAATCTCTGGTCAACCCAATCGTTTACACAGCGGTGGGCCGTCTTGAAGAGGTGGTTCGAAACGGATTGGGCTGAGGATACGGCTATTCAACGGGGCCTCATAATCAAGCCGCGGCAGCCACTCCCTCTGACGAGCTTCAATCCAGAGGCAGGTGATGTATGGGAGTTCATTCCTGACGACAACAGCCGCCGACGCCTGATCTGGAAGGATAAGCGGTTGAATCGTGTCACACTGAACTCCTATCCCCAGAAACCCAAACCGCGTATCGAGCGTCATGTGGAGCAGACCCAGACCCAGGCGGAGCAGGTTCAGAGTCAGCAGCAAGCCGCAACCAAGACCTTCCAGGCGGGGATCCTTGACACGTACTTCCCTACTTTGATGTCGGCCTCAGACGGTTCGCTGGTGGCAATTGCCAAGAAGGATATTACAGGTCCAGACGTCTATTCGCTCTTCACTGCTGATGCGAAGCCACTGGGGATAGCTGTGATTCGTAAGATGGCACTCAGTCATGCTATGCGAACGCACTGTACCGAAAAGACGACGGTGCGTGTAGAATGGAATCCCTCGTTTGATCGCTGGGAGATTCTGGATGTCAATGTATCGGCTAGCCCCTCGCCTCACGCCGAGTTTGTAAAAAGTCTGACTAAGAAGTAGAATGGTGCGACGCAGCACACGTAGACGCAATCTCAAGCGTGGTGCCGGCTGGAGCGAAGGCCCCCCTCTCAGCCCCACTGCGTACTATGTTCCCGAATACAAACACTATAACGACTGTTACGATATGGCTCGCCCCGGTGCCATACAGAGCCACCCTGATCCGGCCAAGGCTCAGACCCCTATGGCTGGAGGACGTAAGTCCCGGCGCCAGCGAAGCGGCCGACGCACGCACCGCGTACGTGGTGGCGGCTGCGGTTGTATGAAGATGTCTGGTGGCGGCCACCGTCGTCGTTCGATCAGACGCCAGCGTACAACACGTAGACATCGCGGTGGCCGTTACACTGTAGACGTGAGCCAGAGCATCGGAGGCGACGGACCCAATGTCGCTCCTATCATACCCAGCTTCCCTTGTGAGGCCCACCGTGCAATGCCGCTCAATCCCACTAACGCGGGTATGCTGGCATCGGCTCCCGACATGGACGTCAATGTCAGTGGCCTGAGACCCGGTGCCGCCATGTTTGGCGGCGGTGCTCCGGCCGGCGAGCACCCGTTGGCCTACACGGCCCCACCCGCCGGTTTCTCCTTCACCCCCAATATCCGTCAGGGTCTCGAGCTGAATCCCGGTCAGATCCCATATGAGGAGGTGATACCTCAGGACTCACTCTGTACCTCGAGCACCTGCGATACGGCAATTGCTGCTATCAACAAGCCCTAAACCGACATAGGTATAATCAAAATAATCTCATATATGCAACTTAGAGATGCAGATACGATATGGCACACCTACCAAAAGCATCGATGTTACGGAGATCTGTAATCGGATGTTAGTAGAAAATGGTCAAATAAAAATACCAATCGGCGAAGCTAATAGAGCAGCCCATTTTACCGACCCTGTATATGGTATTTTGAAATCGATCTTTGTTACTACTAGCACAGGTATAACTACCGAATATTCTCATGACACACTGCTTTACATCAACCCTCTATCAGAAGTGGTTTCAGCGATCTGTTCATTCAATTCTCTTATAGATCCAAACGATCGACTAAACTATATTCACAGTAAACTACGAATACGGCACGGCAGCTTCAATAACGAATTACCAGAACAGAAGATGGTAGCGAGATATCTGAGTGGGCGGGAGAGTATACTCGAGATAGGTGGTAACATCGGCCGTAATTCACTCATTATAGCATATATTCTGGCTCAAAATAACAGTAATAATCTAGTAGTTCTGGAATCCGATCCCGGTATAGCAGCACGATTGATTACTAATAGAGATCTTAACGGTTTTAACTTTCATATTGAGGACGCTGCACTCTCCTGTAGAAAACTGATCCAGAAGGGGTGGGATACAATACCGAGTGAAGTGCTTCAACCAGGCTATAAATCTGTAAACATAATTAGCTATAATCAGCTTGTAGATAAATACAATATTAATTTTGATACTCTTGTGCTAGACTGCGAAGGGGCTTTCTACTACATATTGATGGACATGCCAGAGATACTCAAAAACATCAATCTGATAATAATGGAGAACGATTATAGAGATATCACTCACAAAAACTCTGTAGATTCAGTCCTACAGAAGAATAATTTTACTGTTGATTACAGTGAAGCCGGTGGTTGGGGGCCATGCCAGAGTAAGTTCTTTGAAGTCTGGAAGAAGTCGTGTACAGCATAGAAATGTTGGTGGATAGATACCGTACATGGAATCAGTGAAAATTTTGCTTAAGATAAATAATACTAAAGAGTAGTAATAGGAGTCAATTATTAATATGGGGAAATATAAAATAGTCGTGGCAAGATACAAGGAAAATATCAACTGGATCACCGATAGTAATTCAATCATATACAACAAGGGTCCGCCACTTACAACAGATCTACCTGTTGTAAGCCTTCCGAATGTGGGGCGTGAGAGTCATACGTATCTGACGCATATAATCGACAATTATCATACGCTTGACGATTACACTGTATTTTTACAAGGTCGTCCATTTGATCACAGTCCGAATCTCTTGCGAGATTTAGCAGATCTGATTAAACGTATAGAGAGTGGTGAAAAGCTCAATTATGAGAATCTATCGAATAACTTTCTTGATAGCAATATTAGTGGCTGTCCGCATCATCGCGGACTTCCGCTCATCTCGTGTTACAATAGACTCTTTGAATCTTCTATACAGAATAGACCGTTCAAATTCAGTGCAGGTGCCCAGTTTTTGGTGAGTAGAGAGGCAATACATAGAAGACCTCTGGAATTCTATATTAAAGCAAGGGCAATGGTAGAGCACCATATACACCCTATAGAGGGATTTGTTATAG
>Ga0164297_10001793_pt1 | contig 22177 bp, 15 predicted proteins | sample GEODES058metaG_FD_113539 | JGI IMG/M metagenome (GOLD analysis project Ga0164297, IMG submission 113539) | Dystrophic lake water microbial communities from Trout Bog Lake, Wisconsin, USA - GEODES058 metaG | ecosystem: Environmental > Aquatic > Freshwater > Lake | place: USA: Trout Bog Lake... | reverse complement strand
ATATTCCTTTAATTTTTCAGGGTTTTCTTCCTTTAACTTTTGTAAATAGTTAGATCCTAACTCCTTATATTTTTCTTTGTTTTTCTCGTAATATTTTTTATGATTATTTCCATTTGTATATTTTTTTAATCGTTCTTCTAATTCTGCATTCTTTTTTTTCAATTCCTCATTTTCTTTTTTAATAGTATCTATTTCTTCCATTTTATATTATAGTATAAATATTTTTAATATTTTTTATAAATATTTATTATGAAGCACCATACACAAGATTATAAAGAAACTGCTGTAAAATATTATTTAGAAAATAAGGAAGATATGCGTAATACCTGTAAAATATTCAAATGTAAATTTCAATCATTAGCAAGATGGATTAAAACATACAAAAATAAAGGAAATATAAATAGGAAAACTCGTAAAAATCACAACCTCAAAATAACACCTGAAATTGAAAAATTTGTAAAAGAGTATGTAAGAAAATATAATACAACGACTTTATGGGAATTATCAAAACTGGTAAATGAAAAATTCAAGGTTCATCTTACAGATATGAGTATTTATAATATTTTACACAAACATAAACTTACTAGAAAACGATTACGAAGTAAGTATTATCCTGAAAAAAAAGAAGGTCAAGAAAGGAAGATTTGGAAAACTTTTATAAAAAGTTAAATGATTTTGATTATAAAAGAACAATTTGTTTGGATGAAACCTCTATCTATTTGAATATGACTTTAACCTATGGAAGAAGTAGAAGTGGAACAAGAGTAATCAAAAAGACAAATAAATACCCTTACAAAAGATATAATTTATTATGTGCTATAAGTCCGGATAAAGTGGTTGGATGGAAATTATATCCTGAAAGAAAAGGAGGAGTAAAAACTACAGACATTTTGGATTTTTATGATGAATTTATTCAATCCAAATATAAAAACCATTTGGTAATAATGGATAATGCTGTTATTCATAAATCAAAATTGATAAGAGAAAAGATAGAATATGACAATAATCATCTATTATATAGCGTTCCATACCACCCAGAAACTAATAGTATAGAAGAGTTCTTTAGTCAGTTAAAACATTATATAAAAAAGGAAAGTCCAAATACATATGAAGATATTTATAAGGTAATTACTAATATTTTAGATAAGAAAATAACAAAAGAACATCTAACAAATTACCTTAAACATAGTTATAAAATTTATAAATAATAACTGAGTTTTGTCTCATTTTTCTTTTTGGTCGGTGTAATTGATTTTGGAGATGTAGCACCATTTGAAGATGTATTTCCAGACCAGCCACGAATACAACTTGTTGATAGAGATAGTATGATTGATATTTTACAACAAATCATGGGAACTCCTGCATATGATGGATGGTTCACATATCTTAATAGACCAACATTAGATAGTTTAATTAGTATAATACCTGAAATGTTTGATGTTTTATTTGATTATTATCAACAAAATACACCTTTTTGACAAAGTGAATAAAACCAACTTGTATATAAATACATATGAATCCGATTTCAGCTATTGCGGTTTTTGATTCAAAGACCATTCAGGGGACTGTCCGTTTTACCGAAGACTTCAAGTCAGGAAAGGTTATCATCGATATTGATTTGAAAGGTATCAAAAAGGGTCTACATGGACTCCATGTGCACGAATGTGGGGATATGTCTGATAAATGCGAAAGTATGTGTGCACACTTCAACCCTTTTGGACATTCTCATGGAGGTCCCGGAGATAAACATAGACACGTAGGAGATTTGGGAAATTTGATAGTTGACGAAAAAGGGGTAGCCAAATATCAAACAGAAGACCATATGATAAAATTAAGAGGAACAAAATCGAATATTATAGGTCGTGGACTCATTATCCATGCAGATGAAGATGACCTTGGAAAAGGCGGTGAAAAAGATAGTCTTACAACAGGTCATGCTGGAAAACGTATAGCATGTGCCGTTATAGGATATGCTAAGCCAATGTAATTATTCCTGATTTATATAAACCCAATAATAAAAGACCTATAATACTAGAAAAACTCGTATAATAACACCAAATAGACCCTTTTGAATCTGTATAATACATGTCATAAAAAAACGATATTAACGGAATAAAAACAAACGCCAATATAATTATAAAACTTCTATTCCAAAAAAGCAAAAAAGGAAGAATAATGAGAAACGCCCATAAATAAATAACGATTGATTCCATAGGGCTATTTTTATCAAATTTATTACTTGACCATAATAAATACCCTTCATTTGTTACGGTGGTACAATGATTCAGATCATTATAAAAATATATAATTGACAAAATAATAAATATAGAAAAAATAATAATAAAATATTTTCGAAGGTCACTAGATTTATTCCATGGAATAACATAAAGAGAACCGAATAATGGTCCTAATGGTTGTAATATCAATACAAAAGGAACTAGTGTTATCGTTATCAAATTATTCCATTGTGAACATCCATCCTTTATATTTCTAGATGGGTTTGTAAGCCATAATAGAAATTCAACAAATTGCATTGCGCACCAACCGATTAAGGTTACAGCTAACCATTTGAAATGAGGTATACCGGAGGATAGTAAAACAACAATTGCTATAAAAGATACTAAACTAGTTCTTAAACTCGATTCAGCACTATAACACATATACATAATCAATATATCTTCTTGACAATTCAAGGAGATATAAATTATACCTAAGCAGAACAACACGAATACTGCTTTCCAGCAATAGGATTTCCTACACAGCCGCCAGATTGGTAAGAACAAACACCATCAGGAAAATAATAATTGTTAGTTCCTAATTGGTTAGCACAATAAGAACACATCCAAGCACATCCGGTTCCAGAAGAAACCGTAAATTGAATACACGAATTAGGTTCTGTTACGGTTTTATTACAAGTAGGTTCTCCACTTACGATTGCTAAAATATAGAAAACAGATAAGAGACTTTTAATGAAGTTCATATATATTTTTATAGACATTTTTATAAAAATATTTATACGCATTTTTAGACGTATTTTATATAAATTTTCTGGATTTGTCAAAAAGATATAATGCTTCAAGACGCCCCGGAGGGGCGAAAAGCCCAGTCCTCCCTTTTCATGAGAACATTATTAAGTCTCTTCTGGGGGTCGTACAGCCCCTACATTAGTGTATCTTTAAGTCCAACAAATCAGGATACCGGTCATGAATAAGTTCCATAAGTTCTTCGATTTTCACGGTTTTTTTCTCCTTCAATAATTCGGCGCTTTCAAAAATAAAATCATTCGACCTTTCAATAATGAATTTGGAGAACTTATAAGCATCATCAATCAATTGATAAATCTCGTCATCCACGATTTCCTTGTATTTCTCGCTATCTGTAGGATATATTATTTTTTGACCCATACCATAATACGTAATCATCTTATGCGCCAATTTGAGAACCTCCTCGAAATCGTTAATAGCCCCAGTAGTAACCGAGATTCCCCAGAATTGCTCCTCCGCAATCCGGCCACCCAGTAATATCATAAGATGTTCGAAAAGAGCTTCCCTAGTATAAATATTACTAGGAGAGTTCTCAAAGACGGTATATCCTGGCGACGAAGGAGCCGATAGATTGATAATCACCTTCGTGACCTTAGAGTGATGTTTCGATAAGATGCCTACAATAGCATGTCCCATCTCATGAATAGCAATATGGTCGATAATATCAGTGGTAAACTCATGCTCATTCGGTTGCCATCCCACCAAGATTTTATTACAAACCATATCAATATCCTCCCTGGTAAATTCTTCGCGATTACAACGAAGAGCATACAACATGGCTTCGTTTAATAGATTCTCTATTTGGGCCCCGGAGAATCCCGACGTAATATCCACCAAATCAGGAATAGAAACTCTGGGTTCTCTCGGTTTTCCTACAGAATGAATTTGAAGAATAGCCTCACGAGTTTTTTCGTCCGGGTTTCCAATAAAAACTCTTTTGTCGATTCGGCCTGGTCTCAAAAGTGCTGCATCTAATAGGTCCGCCCTGTTTGTCGCTCCAATAACAAATACACCACTAGTATTCTTGAACCCATCTAGAGCCACCAAGAGTTCGTTAAGTGTATTATCGCGTTCTGCCGACGAAGATTCCCCGTTCCCACTTCGAGAACGTCCAAGGGCATCAATCTCATCGATGAAAATAATACAGGGTGTATTCTCTTTGGCCAATTTAAACAGTTCTCTTATCTTTGCCGGGCCAACACCTACGTATTTATCTTGGAATTCAGCACCAGAAACAGCGATAAAATTCGTTTTGGCTTCTCCTGCCAAAGCTTTTGCAAGAAGCGTCTTCCCGTTTCCAGGAGGGCCTTCAAAAATGAGCCCCTTGGGGGTTCTCACATTGTATCGCGAATATTTCGATGTATTTTTCAAGATATCGATACACTGTTCCAGTTCGGACTTTACAGAATCATAACCACCGACACTTTTGAAATTTGCTCCCGAATCCTTGACGATTTCAAAATGCTCTGAAGTTGCGCCCTTTGACCCATCCATTCTGCCTTTTGTTCCTCGATTTTTCCTGTAGGATTCATAATCATCTTTATTATCTGTGTCATAATCATCGTTTTGTTCATCATCCGGTTGTAAAAAGGGGCTCAATATATTTTTGTTTATAAAAATCCGGACCCTTCCGTTAGTGATATTTAGATTCTCTATAGGAATGTGTCCAAAAGGGTCATCATTGTTCTCATTCAAGATGGCCTCCGTCTGTTCTGTTATATTTTTTGAATTAAGACGTTTGATATATCGTTCAAAATACTTCTGCGAGAAAGGATACTTCCGATTTTCTTCGCCTAATGATTGTATTCTTGAAGAGAATCGCGGTTTATTAATAAAAAACCCACTAATTAATCCGGTGTTCAATAATATCGTCCATAATACAACTAGACCACGCATTAAAATATATAAACCGCTAGCGTTTATATATATTTTCTAATTATATAATTGTAACAATATATCTTCTTGACAATCTTGAAAAAGTGCTTCTATGAAGGAATAAACGAAACCGGTCGGCCATCGTGATAAATATGCATATCCCCGATTTTATTGGCATCTAAATTTCTCCGATTATTCGCGCTTTTTAAAAATGGGTTATTTAATAAATCACGAAGCTCACTTTCAGCATCTCCTACATTATTAATCGCAAATGGTAGACCGGATGCATTATTTGGTTCAGTACCTGAATGTATGTTAGCTGGGTCTGTAATCCCAACTTCATATACAACTTTATTCAATATAGCATTAATCGTATTATACAATACCTGACTATTTTGAGATAATCCTGCTGTATTTCTATTGTAAGGTTCATTAAATGAGTTTTTTACAATATACATTAAACGGAGGTCATGGCTAGGATTTACAATCGAACTACTAATGAAAAAATTATCGTATTGAAGCACAGGGTCCAACCATGATAATCCCGAATCCCATCCGCATGTATGACAATCAGGTTCAGCACATAAATGGTCGTATATTTCACGAGGTTTTATTAGAGTATCCGATTTATAAAACGACCTCCCATAATCGATTATTTTTACTATATAGGGAGAATTAAAGGTTACCACGCCGTTAGCAGAATGATAATGATATTTAATATGTTTCCCCCTTATAGGTTCATATAAAAGAACATTGTCTTGATGTAAATCATAATGTGTGAAAACTTTTCGTAAAATCGATAATGGAAAATAGACTTGATAAAGAATAAATGGAATCTCATACAATAAAAATAAATGGAGATCAAGTAGGCCTACTGTCTTGTATAATAGGTCCCCTACAGATTGGACCCCCTTCAAATGCTCTATTAAGATTGCACAGTGTTTCGAATCTTTGCACATTTTTTTATAATTAAATGGATCTTGTTGAAGAGTCAAATCACGGGTTAATGTAGATGCGTTCATATTGACCGACTGTTTTGAATGTTTCCATGCAGCATCGTTATTATAATAATAGAGACCATATGTGTCAATAAAACATGGAAAACTCTTTGATTGAGCATTTATGAATTGTCCTACAATATATTCATATGCTAAATTATCTGCATTAGGTTCAGCAGTCGATTTTAGAACAGCATATGATGTATACCCGCGTTTTTCGTATTTGACTTCTTTTACAAACCCATTTGCTGATACATTTCCTATTTTTTTTACAGGAGAAACAGCGTAATCCATATTGGTAAACCCGCCGAAGAATTCTAGAATTTTCTTTCGGTTTGTCCCGAAAGCCATACATACACCGGAATCAGAACAGACCGCCTTTAAGAATTCCGCGCGTCTTTTATGGGTTGTTCTTCTCATGAAACGAGCTACGACATTTGCTCCTCTTGTTTGTCTTTCTTCTATTTTTCTTGCTTGTTTTACCCGCTTAAATGCTTGCTGGATTATTTTTGCAGACTTATTATGTTTTTCTGCCTTTTTTAATCGGCGAGTTACTTGACAATCTGGGTACTTATTCATTTTAAACTTATGTGCTAAACGACAATATTGGTTTTTCTCGCCGTTTATATACGAACATCTTGGGGCTTTATTACAGTTATTATATGGAAATCCTTTACAACCAGAAACGCATTTGGGCATTTATTTATATTAAACACATAAATAAATTCATTTATCAAAAATATATATATATACAATCAACCCCCGAGAAATCCATGTTTATTGATTTCATGCCAAATCCTCCCATAAAATGTCCAAAATAAAATTCCCTAGTCGCTTTTTATAAAGTGTATAAGCCCATACAACTTGATCGGATTCTCCTAAGAACGGATGGAATTTCAACCAGATTCTTCTAAAAGTGTCCCACATATTGGTAATAATTATTTAGGACCTTATGACCGAAAGTTTGGATGCGTTTGAAGGAGATGAATTCATTTTGTTTTATTGAATTAATAGTGTAATCTTCTTTATGACAAGATAAAGAACATCAAATTTATATGATCCCTAAAAATAAAAGGAGGAATCATAAGGAAACAATTGGTTCTCTTATCAGATAGAGGTTTCGATCCTCCGACCTTTGGGTTATGGGCCCAACGCGCTTCCTCTGCGCCAATCTGATAATGTGGTTCCCTAACGGGAATTTCAAAAATTTTTCAATGGTACATACACATGTACCTAACCCTAATTATTGGATTACAATTTTTTAATGATACATATACGTACCTAACCAAAAATCCATAATAGAAGGGTGCTGGTATCGTTTGGGTTCAAAAATAATTTTGATTTTTAATAGGAAGTGCTGTCTGATACACTATATATACGTTGTGTTTTTTATATTGTTTACAATAAATATTATTCATTATAATTCTAAAAGGAAATACAGAAAGGGGGTCATATGGGGAACCGATGAGCGTAGGGGGAGGGTTCCCTTATTTTATAATCCTGCTAAATGACTAATAGCAAACGGATTACCCTTCAATTGTGATGTTATATCGGCAGTATTTCGGTCCAACTGGATACCAGCATTAAATGACTGGCTCTGAGGACCAACCTGTTGGCCCATAAATCCAATAGAAGGACTCTGAAAGGGCATTGTAGGAGCATTATCTCTATTATTGACCTGGTTCACGTCTCTAGGAACGGCTGACATATTCACATAATTCGAAGCCAATTTCATATTTCCAGAAGGAGTATATGAGGTCAATGTAGAAGATTTCACATCATTATTCCTCTGATTATATTCAGCATCATATGTACGGGGTTGACGACCGCGTTCTCCGGCTGAACCACCACCAGCATAATAAAAATCGCTCTGCGTCATACGGTTATTAATAATAGGCTGATTTTCAGCCACCATATATCCTCCTGTTTGTGCTTGATTGCGGTCAATGAATAGATGACCCTTACCATCTTCAGTAGTTTCTTTGATAGTGGTCGCCGGTCTATCAGCCGGATTAAACAAATATCCATTCGAGACAGTAGAACCCGGGTTCTGATAAGGACGCAATGTTCCCACCGTGTTCTCCTTTCTACTAGGACGCAATGCATCCAAAAGGGGTGCAACAACGGCACCAATTGCGCCTCCAAAAGAACCAAAATAGGTATCTTGCTGATTCGCTGTTCTGTTATTCTGGTAAACCATCCTGGATTTGTTACCGAAATCACCTTCATTCGCTCCTGAAGCATTTGTCCTGTAGGCTGGAGCAATGGGAACCGCCCCTAAATCAATATGCTTCGAAGGCATATATTCACCATCTACGTATGTTGCTTCGTTCGATGCACCTGCTCCACCAACATAAGCTTGTGAAGTATTCTGTCTATTAACGTCTTTTAACATATCTATACTGCGGCATGTAGGAGCAGTAGCAATACCGACCGTTGTCATTAACCGGTCAGCTCCTAATTCAAAAGAAGTATCCACGCGGTTTTTCTGTTGTTGTCCTAAATCACCTCTAGCCTTAATATACGAATTACCAGGCCCTTCGTGACCGTATAAAGAAATCCCCTCCGCCTTCTGATGGTTCTTTGTTCTCAATTCATCTACATTACGGTCCAAATAACTATCTCGGGCAAATAGACCAGAGTTATATCCACCAACACCTTGAGAACCATATCCAGAATTAATACCAGGAGCGACATATTCCTCTGCAAATGGTTTGACATTCGACTGTTTTAAAGAAGGATTAATGCGAGAACGTTCAAAATCAGTTGTATTAGGTGCACCATAGGCCCACTGATAGTTTTCTTGAGGCGCAAATAGAGGAGCACGTTCTGTTTTCGTTATGATTTGAGAACCAGACCCCGTATAATTATCCATTATGGATTCCGTAGAATTGGCATCTGTTCTTAGTGTTCTCAAATGGCTTCCAAAAAAGGGCTGCATATTTTGGTGTTGGAAATAATCAGCGCCCACTTTTTCACCGGTCAAAGATACATACTGAGCGGTCGTTGGATTAGGCACTTGAGAACTAAACATCGAACTATTCTGGGTCGATGTAGAACTGACTAAAGAACTCGGCGCATTAGGATTGAAATATTTGTCTGTGTATACCGACTTACCATCATACGTATTCACTGTAGACAATTTGGAGGTTAAATCATTGGGCGGGTTTTGAACAGGATACTCTTCCGGATAATTCGTATTAGGAACATCGATGTTGGGCAAATTCTTATTTTCGTATTGTCCTGTTCGCTGACTAAAATATTCTTGACCTGACTTTGCCTTTTTATCTTGTGTATAAGCAAGATACAATCCGGCCATGGCTACAACAGGGATTGCTATAATATCCATTTTATACTAAATATATATTATAATATATACTTTTATCTTGGTGTCTTAATGGCAATATTAAACCTACTTGACTATTCTATTTGACCATTCTATTTGACTATTCTATTTGACCATTCTATTTGACTATTCTATTTGACCATTCTATTTGACCATTCTATTTGACTTTATTACACCTATGCATATTCTAAATGCCGACATTTAGGTCGGCATCTTTGAATATGCTTAGGTAACTGTTACTTTGCTATTGATAAATCACCTTTTATATCCAAGAAATCGCCGAAGGCGATTTCAGGATTATATAATCGGCGATTTAAAAGCGCAAAGGTGTAAAATAAAAATCAGAACGTTCAACAGAGAGAACCTGAGGCATTTTCGGTTTATAAAAATCGCGTTCTAGAACTCGGGTCTGAATATTCCAAGGAAAGGCTTGTTCAAAATTATCCTGGGGATTAATCCAAGGATGTTCCCAACGACTATGTTCCATATCTCTATACATCCAAGCAGGATGGGTCGCTCTCGATTCATCCACAATCGGTTTCGCGGTCTCGTAGATATAAGCATCCGATTCAGCCTTGTGTTTTTTATATTCCATTAAATCATGTGACAAGGGACGCGTCAAACCACGGAAATCGCTCTCCAAATTAATAGCATTCGTACACATATTTGCGCCCCATCCTTGAAGCCGCAATTGCGGGTCACTCTGTAAGGGCATATTAGCGCCTCCAGCAACCCCTGGTGTATTCAAAAAATAACGTCCAGTATATGTGCTTTGTTCTAATCCCTTTCTAATTCTTGCCGGGTCATCGTGAAATCTTGTAAAGGACATAATATAGTATCATCAGAAAATCTATCATGAAAAAAACATATAAAAAATATATCATCTTTTGGTTATATGTCCTACGAGAACATTGTTATATCTATCAAGAACGATAAACCAACAATTTGTCTAAATATGATTGTCAAAAATGAGAGCAAAGTAATTCTCCGTCTATTACAGTCTGCTCTTCCCATAATCGATGGATATTGTATTTGTGACACAGGAAGCACGGATAATACAGTCGAAATTATCGAGACTTTTTTTCGAGAAAATAATAAACCCGGAAAAATCATAAGAGAACCCTTTCAAGATTTCGGATATAATCGTTCATTCGCCGCAAAAGCATGTGCCGATATTCCCGGTATGGATTATTTATTACTCCTCGATGCCGATATGGTGCTGACAGGCGAAGCATTAAAGCCTGAGAACATTGAATCCTTCAAGACATCTTTGAAACATGATTGCTACCATGTTTGTCAAGGTTCCCCGGGATATTATTATAAAAATGTCCGTTTAATGAAGAATTATAAAGGATATTCTTATTGGGGTGTCACACACGAATATGTAAGCACCCCTGATGGCACTTCATACGAAGCCATTCCCAATGATACCCTTTTTATAAATGATATTGGGGACGGTGGAGCCAAATTAGATAAATTCGAACGTGATATTCGACTGCTTACAAAGGGTCTAGAAGAGAACCCTAATAATGATAGATACACATTCTACTTGGCAAATAGCTATCGCGATGCTGGTCATATAGAAAAATCTATCGATACTTTCAGAAAACGAATTGAAATCGGCGGATGGATCGAAGAAGTTTGGCATAGTCATTACAGTATTGGAAACTGTTATAGAATGATTGGACAGATGGAGAAAGCTATTTGCGCATGGGTGGATGCTTTTCAAGCCCATCCAAAACGTGTCGAATCTCTATATGAAATCGTGAAATATTATCGAGAACAGGGCAAGAACCAGGCGGCTTATATGTATTTCATTTCTGCTGATGAATCCAATAAGTTATATGGCGCTTCAGATGATTTTCTTTTTCTTCAAAAAGATATATATGACTACAAGCTCGATTATGAACTCACTATTATTGGATACTATGTAAACTATAGGGGAATTTCATTGACCCGAGCATCTATGAATGTTCTCTCTTATCCTCATTTACCTGACGACATTGCAAAAAGCGTGTTCAGTAATTATAAATTTTATGCAAAGAAACTAGTTGACTATGAGACGCCTTTCAACCAGACATTTTTACATAAAGCAACCGATTCTCTAAATCTAATACAAGACGGCATTTTCGTAAAAAGCACACCGTCTATTACCAGAAGAGGAAACCATCTTATTATAAATGTCCGATATGTGAATTACAGGGTCGATGATAATGGCAATTATGTGAATCAAGAAAAAATTACAACCAAAAATGCTGTCGCTGTTCTCGATATTTCTGGACCTATTTGGAAAGTCGTCCAGGAGTTCGAGCTCAAATATGATACATCGAACGACGGACATTATGTAGGATTGGAAGACATCCGACTTTTTACGGAGGGTAACAATATTCTCTACAATGCAAACCGCGGACTCCCTGATGGGACCATGACAGTAGAGCATGGCAAAATTTCGCTAGATGGACAAGATGTCCAGTATCATTACTACCCCAGATTTTCTACACATCAATCTTTAGAGAAGAACTGGGTTCTTGCACCCGGTATTTTCAGCCCCAATTTTATTTATCATTGGAACCCTGAGATTACCGTTGCACATCTCGTGTCAAACAATATTTCTTTGTCAAAAAAAGTCCCCGCCCCATATTTTTTCAAATATTTACGTGGATCCACTAACGCCGTTATCATAAAGGATGAATTGTGGTTCATCTGTCACGCGGTGAGCTACGAAGAACGCCGATATTATTACCACATAGTGGTTGTTCTGGACACCGCGTTCAATCTGAAAAGATGGACGCCCTTTTTCACATTCGAATCTTCAAAGGTAGAATACACGTTGGGATTCGTCTATTTAGAGGAGACGGACCACCTTCTCATCGGATATAGTGTCAATGATGCATCGTGTAAATATATACAAGTGGACCGCAATTATTTCGAAGGACAAATGATAGAGAATCATTGAGATTTTTTTATTTTTGATTTTTTCTTTATATTTTCTTTATATTTTGTGTATATATATTAATAAACCCTGGATGGTTAGTAACACAATTGAAACAGTAGATATATCCGAAATCGGGCCGATGAAACAACTGATTGGATTCGTTTTCGTTATTTTATTTTCAATAATTATGATTGTAAAAGTGTTGGTTTTCAATACACTACAAAAAAAACAATAGGGTCTGAATATCAAGTTATTATAGGTGGTAGTCTAATAGCAGTGCTTTTATTAGTGTTCTCATCTTTATACTGATACAACCGGATTTAATCGGGCTTCCTTACACCTACCATAAGTTGAACGATGCCATTGCGTAATTCCATGCTCCAATATCCCTTCCAAATGCGCCTTGGTGCCATAGCCCATATTTTTATCTAAATTATACCTTCTTGACAATTCCGGATATGTTTGGCATAATTCTTCAATGTATTGGTCTCGAGCACATTTAGCCAAGATAGACGCAGCAGCTATTGCCTGTAATTGGTTATCACCTCCTTCGATTGTCTCGTAAGGTATAGTCATCAATCGGTCGTCTTTGAATACCGAATAGGGTTTGAAATCATTTCCATCTATTAATAGAAATGTTTTTTCTTTGAAAACGTCGATTCCTCTTCCATCATTACAATTCAATATACATTGCCGGATACATTCATGCATGCCTTGAAAGACAGCCTGGCGAATATTAATTTTATCAATGACATCGTGTTCGATATAATGGATGGCCCAAGCCCTTGATTCCTTCTTGATAAACGCGGATAAATCTGTCATTTTTTTTTTCGATTTAATCTTCTTAGAATCTTTAATTCCGGGGTTGTCGAAACCGCCTTCTGGTAGAATAACGGCGGCCACATATAAACGACCGAAAAGGGGACCACGTCCGGCTTCATCGACGCCGATTTCATATTTATTTTCAGGATTATATAGTTGAGCGAGAGACATTTTATTTTAGTATGATTTTAGAAACAAAACACATCAATTTTATTATTTTCATTATTTTCATTATTTTCATTGTTATATGGTTTATTATATATTTTATTATATATAATGAAATTTAATAAACAACTCAAACAGATATTATCCTTTTTGACAACTAAAACTATTTTATGGATTATAATTGCTGGATTGGTTTTTATATTTATATATAACTTATTAAGTTATTTCAAAGTGGTAGAAGGCGTAACAGATACATCTACTCCAATTCCTATAAATTTGATAAATGCGAATCCTATAGCAAAAATTAAATTTTTACCGAATCTTGATAAACCAAAACAATTACAAATTGCTGAACTTTCGTTTTATGATACCAATAATAATCTTATAACGTATAATGATAATCCTCAACTAAATGATAATATAGTGAGCAATACTACTGGAATTTATAGTGATAAAAAGAATAATTACCCATTAAGTAATATGTTTGATAATAACAATACTACATTCTTTCTTTCAGGTAAAACAAACGATACATTAACTATTCAATTCAATCCTCCTGTAAATATTTCTTCATTTCAACTTACAAATACAAAAGACAACAATGACCGATTAACTAATTATTATATACAATTTTTTGATGTATCCGATAATAAATTAATTAAAAACGCAATAATGTTAAATGCGTCTCAATTAACAACGGCACCATACACAGCTACATATAATTTAGTACAACCAACCCCTTCAACAACTACCTCTTCAGACCCTTCAACAACTACCTCTTCAGCCCCTTCAACAACTACCTCTTCAGCCTCTTCAACAACTACCTCTTCAGCCCCTTCAACAACTACCTCTTCAACCCCTTCAACAACTACCTCTTCAGACCCTTCATCAACTACCTCTTCAGACCCTTCATCAACTACATCTTCAGCCCCTTCAACCAACTCTATAGGACCAACAGGCCCTCAGGGCATACCAGGAGCACCAGGAGCATCAGGAGCACCAGGGGTACCAGGAGCACCAGGAGCACCAGGACCAATAGGACCAACTGGACCTCAGGGCCCACCCGGACAAGCCCTATATATCAATCCACCACAAGGTGGAATTACATATACAGAATCGTTTTCGACATATTCTTCAACAATAGAATCACTTTCTTCACCAGCATACATAAATTATACCAGTTAAGAAATAAAAACCCTTAGATGTAAAAAGAATATCCTAATATAAAATATAACAGGATGAAATTTGATGATTTAACCATTTTTCTCATAATATTAGGCATTTTAGTCGTTGTAGTTATTTTTATGAACTGGACTACAAAACAAAGAGACACATTTGTTAATTTCCAAAATAATCAACCACATTCATATGGTAAATCAATATATATTCCTCAATATAGTTCGGATTCTACGCATACCGTATTATCTCTATATGACAATCTATATTTCGATACACAGAACGCAACCTTAATTGAAGTCTATTCACCAAGTTGTGCTCCTGGTCAAACAACTGGATGCCAAGATGTAACAGGAGCATCCATTAGCGAAATCACAGTTGTTCCTAGAGACGGGCTTTCTCTAACAACATATCCTTCAGGACCTTTGAACCCCGATTTAACAGTTACTCCTTTCTCTACCCCACAAAGCCAACAAAAATCGGTGAATCCGGCATACAATCAATTCACTTATACAACTACGTGCGATACCACTGATCTTTATCAAGTTTTCTATGTATCATGGTATACAAACACATATTTGCACGTAGTTGATTTAAGCGGAGTCAACTCAGGAAGTAATATAAAAACATTCAATTTGAGCGCAACAGGTTTAGTCGATGCTGTTACTTATCCTACAGGTTCAACACTACCTCCATTTACAAAATCCCCACCATCATTAAATGACTCGAATAATAATACGAGCGCAACAGACCAAAATTATCTTAACGGAACAGTTAAACTTTATCAATTAGCAGCCGAAACAACCTCAAATGCTGTTATAAAAGCTCTGTATGATGTAACAAACGGGAATATAGTTATTAATCTTGGTACAGGTACATATAACGTTTATAATAGAACAGGAACCGGAACACCTTCTTCCCAAGATACAATTAAAAATAATACGCCTGTATCACGTATAACGAAAACAAATACGTTTATTATAAATGATTTACCGAATGTAGCTATATTAGTATTAGCTTACCAATATGATACGGTTATTGCTATAATTACTAGCCGTGCTCACGAAAACGAATATAAAATGGTATATTGTTATAGATTCAATCAGTCAGGTTTAGTAAATAATAGTTCGAATGATAGTGAAAATGTATCTCCTACGAATGCTCCTACGAATGCTCCTACGAATGCTCCAACTACAGGACCATCTAATTCACCTACATCTTCGCCTTCACCTTTGTCTTCGATGCCAGCTCCTCTAGACGGTTCAACCAATTCTTCGGCTATATTGAACAGCATATCGAATTTGAATTCTGGTGGTTCACAAACAAGTAATGTTTGCGGTGATGATTTGTCTTGTAAATGGTATTGGTATTTCAATACAATTGCACAACATACGAATGGGGTCAATTATTTATCTGATGATTACTTTTTGAAAACCGAGGCAATTCCGCCTGTATGCCCTCAATGTCCTCAGTGTCCAACCAATGGAGGCGCATGTACGAACTGCGGAGGAAACGGAGGTAGCGGTAGCATAGTAGCAACGACTGCGCCTTCAACAGCGCCTTCAACTTCGTCCCCTTCTCTAACTCCTGCAACAAATCCATCATTGCCTCCAGGGGCCGTTACAGATAATTCTGGAAATACATATATCCCTTACACAGATAATTCTGGAAATACACGTTATGTGTTATATTCAAATGGCGGTAGTCAAGCAGGTCAACCAAGTGGTAGCCAAGCAGGTAGTAGCCAAAATGGTCCTGGAAATATAACAGCTGTTGATAAAAATGGCCAGTTCGTTACATCGGCGAACCCTGATACACTTGGAGGTGGATTAGCAGTTTCGACATTGAGTTTGGATCAATTAGGAACAGCAGGATTTAATACAGCAGGTGGATTTGCTAATAATGTAGTAAATACAACTGGTAATGTTGTTGGTGGAACCGTTAATTCTGCAACAAATCTTGTAGGAGGCGTCGCGAATACAGCGGCAAATCTTGTAGGAGGTGTAGCATCCGGAGTTACAAACTTGGCAGGAGGAGTCGTAGGAACAGCTGCTGATTTGGCAAAAAGTGCCAGTTCTGGATTAATGCATCTAGGAAATGGCCAATATGGAGGAATCGGTGGTCAACAAGGAGGATTTGGAGGCCAACAAGGAGGAATCGGTGGTCAACAAGGAGGAATCGGTGGTCAACAAGGAGGAATCGGTGGTCAACAAGGAGGAATCGGTGGTCAACAAGGAGGCCAATCCACGGGTTCTTCATTAGGATATACACCTTTTGGTTCTACACCAGATTCAACATTTGGAAATATACCAGGTAAGACACCAGTCGATAACTATTCATATTATGGAGCAACTCAGTCAAAGGGCGGTAATTATATGCCCGTTACAGCCGATTTCAGCGCTTTTGGTAAATAATCCATGTATATAAGTCAATCATTATCGAAACAATATATAATATTAAATTATATTTAATATTATTATGTGGGGTCTACAACAAACCAATTGTATATCAACTAGACCAATTACTATTGGAGCATATGTAGGTCCTACAGGACCTACCGGTCCTTTAGGTTTAACCGGACCAACTGGTCCTATAGGTCCAGAAGGATTTGCTACAAATACTGGCGCAACCGGTGAAACAGGCCCTACAGGACCACCAGGAACTGGATTTACAGGCCCTACAGGACAAACAGGTATAACCGGTCCTACAGGACCACCAGGAACTGGATTTACAGGAGCAACAGGTCCAACAGGTCCAACTGGCACAACCGGTCCAACTGGCACAACCGGTCCAACTGGCCCAACTGGCCCAACGGGTATAACCGGCTCAACGGGTATAACAGGCCCTACAGGACCACCTGGAACAGGATTTACAGGAGCAACAGGACCTACTGGCCCAACCGGTTATACAGGACCACCTGGAACAGGATTTACAGGAGCAACCGGCCCGACAGGATATACAGGTACAACAGGCCCTACAGGACCCCCTGGAATAGGATTTACAGGACCTACAGGACCTACAGGGGTTGGTGGTCCTGCCAATTTCAGTTTAATTCCAGATTCTAAAACAATTTCAAATTTTATTATAAATATTTTAACACCAAATTCGATTTATTTTGATAGTAATACAACAACAGGAACCGCTCAAGTAACTACACTTGAATCATTTTCATTAAATTATTTTATTACGTTTAGAGTTAATACACAATTTTCATCAAATCAATTATTTGTAGGGTTTTCCAATAATATACCTATACCTATACCAATTATAAATAATATAATTACAACTGATGGACTTTTTGCGTTTCAGTTTGATAATAATGTCAGAATATGGGTTAATGGAAACAATACACTAATATCTACATATTCTATCGGAGACATATTTACTATAGTCGTCGGTAGTTCAGTTATAAATTATTTTAAAAATGGAATTTTATTGGGGACTTATTCGTCGGCAATTATTTCCAATACAGTCGTAAAACCGTATATAACATATTATGGAGCGGCAACCACACTCGTCGATTTAATTTCAATAGGAACCATGGCGACTAGTCCTACAGGACCAACAGGACAAACCGGACCAACCGGACCAACCGGAACAACCGGACCAACCGGAACAACCGGAACAACCGGAACAACCGGAACAACCGGACCAACAGGACCAACCGGACCAACCGGCTCAACTGGACCTACGGGACCACCTGGAACTGGATATACTGGGACAACAGGACCAACAGGATCAACAGGACCAACCGGTTCTACTGGAACTACCGGACCTACAGGACCACCTGGAACTGGATTTACAGGACCCACCGGACCAACAGGACAAACAGGCCCGACAGGACCACCTGGAACAGGATTTACAGGACCCACCGGACCAACTGGTGCAACAGGACCTACCGGACCACCTGGAACTGGATTTACAGGATATACTGGTGCAACAGGACCAACCGGCGCAACAGGACCAACTGGACCAACCGGACCAACTGGACCAACCGGAATACAAGGACCAGCTATGTTTTCACTTATACCAAGTGACTCGAATTCTTCCTCCGCAATAAATTTGACAAAATCAAATGCTTTTACGTGCTATTCTACATCATCAGTTGTTAGAATAATCACATTTGAAAAATACAGTTATAATTATGGGATGTCTTTTAGAATAAATACTACTTTATCAAGTAGTAATGATATTAAAATCGGGTTCTGTGATACTAGCACAAATTATCTTGCTTGTTTTGACTTTACATATAATAGCGGGGGCGTTGTATACTTGAAATATGGTAATAATACCATAATGACAATTACCAACCCGGTATTTCCTGCCGTATATTCAATTATTGTTGGACCATTAGCGGTTCAATATATTTGTAATGGTGCTTTACTTATCACAAATTATACTAGTTTTCCAAGTTCAGTTGTTTTTTCGCAATTTGAATTTACAAATTCAAATATTGTTTATATTGATTCGATTTCAGTTTCATTTATGATTAGTAGTATAGGGTCGACTGGTCCAACAGGTCCCACTGGTCCAACGGGTATAACTGGTTTTACAGGTTCAACTGGTCCTACAGGTATAACTGGAACAACTGGATCCACCGGAACAACAGGCCCAACAGGACCCACCGGACCAACTGGACTAACAGGCCCAACAGGACCCACCGGAACAACAGGAGCAACAGGCCCAACAGGCCCAACAGGACCCACCGGAACAACAGGAATAACCGGCCCTACAGGTCCTCCTGGAACAGGGTTTACAGGCTGCACTGGAATAACCGGAACAACCGGCCCTACTGGAACAACCGGCTCTACTGGACCTACAGGATTCACTGGAACAACTGGAACAACAGGGCCCACAGGAACAACCGGAAAAACAGGACCTACAGGTCCCACTGGAACAACCGGAACAACCGGTCCCACTGGAACAACAGGACCTACAGGACCTACAGGTCCCACTGGAACAACCGGAACAACCGGTCCCACTGGAACAACAGGACCTACAGGACCTACAGGACCTACAGGACCTACAGGATATACAGGAATAACTGGTCCTACAGGCCCCACTGGCGTCACTGGATATACAGGACCTACAGGTCCCACTGGATATACAGGGCCCACTGGAATTACAGGACCTACTGGTGTAACTGGCTATACGGGTCCTACAGGACCCACTGGTTCCACTGGAATTACAGGGCCCACTGGCGTCACTGGATATACAGGTCCTACAGGTCCCACTGGATATACAGGGCCCACTGGAATTACAGGGCCCACTGGCGTCACTGGATATACAGGTCCTACAGGTCCCACTGGATATACAGGGCCCACTGGAATTACAGGACCCACTGGCGTCACTGGCTATACGGGTCCTACAGGCCCCACTGGTTTCACTGGAATTACAGGGCCCACTGGCGTCACTGGATATACAGGACCTACAGGTCCCACTGGATATACAGGTGTTACAGGTCCTACTGGTATAACCGGTTATACAGGCCCCACTGGTCCTCCTGGAACAGGATTTACCGGATATACAGGCCCTACAGGACCTACTGGAACCCCTGGAATAGGCGTTTTAGCAAGCTATTACAAATCGGTTTATAATGTTTCACAACAATTCACTAATATTAATCAAAAAATACTAGTATCTACGAGTTCAATAGCATCAGAATCATCGTTCGGAACCGATATAACATATTCTCAAGGAGTTTTTACTTTAGGACCTAATAGAACATACCGATTAAGAGGTTGTCCAGGAGGATTAGTTTATTCGGGACCAGGAGGATACGCTATTATTCAATGGCAGATTTCAGGGTCTTCAATCGCCTATAGTAGTACAACAAATTATACTGCTGATAATACGAGTGGTTCAATTTCCCAAGTATATGGAACTTGCGAATTTATCTACCAAACAGGTGCAAATCAAGTAAATGCGTCCTTGGTGATTGTAGGACAAAATAATTTAGTGTCAATCGGTTATAATTCGATGCTACCTTGGGCTGACATACAAGTCATCGGAGGTTTTGCTGCTGTTACAAACGCATGGAGTTTTACAGCAAGTAATATTATTTATTATCAGAATGGAAATGTAGGTATAGGAACTAGTGCGCCGAATTATACTTTAGACATTAGCGGTCAAGTAAATATTAATAATCAACCGGTTTCATTACAAGTTGGTGGAGGCGTGAACATTGTAGGTAATTTAAATTTGAATAATCCCATAACTTCTAATAATGTAAATGTTCCTCCTTATAATAACCAAATTGGAAATATAATCTCTGGAACTCCATATTTATCATATGTTATTAATAGTTTTAGTAGTGGTCAATCAGGAAATTTGTTTTCAATTTTTAAAATCCCTACAGGAATCTGGTTAGTAAATTATAATGCTATTTTTGATGTTAGTGGTGCTACTACTGTTTCAAATATATATTATGGACTAACTAGTAATTCGAATGGTTCTCCTGTTTACGGCTTATATAAAATGCCTCAATCAGTATCATTTACTACCGCAAGTTATCCAGGATTCGCTTTTAGCGGGTCTTATATTGTAACAAACGGATTTTCGAATGGTATATATTTAACAGGTAATATGTATTTTAATAACGGTGTTGGTATTGTTGGAAATAGTAATTCGTATCTTAATGCAATTAGAATAGCATGATTTTTTTCGTAATTTATAAATATATTTATACTATCTTATATATATATATAATTTAATGAGCACTAATTCTTATTATCCGGTGCCATGTTTAGGTAATTTAATTGCTGATGCCTCTAATGGCTCTGGATTTGGAGGTTCAATATTAATAACAAATAGTAGTAATAGTGCAAAGCTAGGAACAGCAGCAAGTATAGCTTTTATGGTAGCTAACACAATTGATATCTCTGGAAATACATATCAAGGTGCGGATGGTAATATATATGGTAATTTACAAGGATATGGACAACTTGGGATTAATACTGGTGGTTTTAACGGAAATACCGATCAGTCCGATGTTCGTATCACTGCAGTTATTGATACTGTATCACCAACTGTTGGTACTGCATGTACATTTAGTGTCACTCCAGATTCAACTAAAGCACCGATTGAAGCAATGAGAATTGCTTCATCTGGTAACGTTGGTATTGGGAATCCGAACCCACAAGCTACTTTAGATGTGAGTGGAACTGTAAAGATTTTTAATGCTGGGGGTCATGGAGTCATCCAGCTACAGGGTAACTCATCCAATAATATAGGAGTTGGAAATACTGCTTTAACAAATCTTATGAGTGGAACAAATAATACCGCATTTGGAATAGGAACTTTGTATGGTGTTTCTTTTGGAAGTAATAATACGGCTGTCGGTTCAAACGCACTACAATACGCAACAATTAGTGGTTCAGATAATACTGCTGTTGGATATAATACGCTTAAAAATATTAGTACTGGTTCTAAAAATACAGCAATTGGTTCTGGTGCATTCACTGCTACAACGTTATCACAGTCGACAGCAATTGGATATAACGCACAACCAACTGCTAGTAATCAAATTATGTTGGGAACTAGTACTGAAACTGTTGTTGCTCCAGGAAGTGCGGTTGTTAATAAAGGAGTATCTATTTATACAAATAATATTACAAATCCTATTGGATTTTCTTATTCTGATAATCAAAATCCAAATCAAATATTTATATCAGGTAATGTAGGTGCAGGTTCATTTAATTATTTGTCACTATCAGGAGATATTGGAGTAATTTATTCCAACGTTTATAGTGCTCCTTCATGCGGATTAGTAATTGGTCCTTATAATGGAACAGGAATAAGAATGAATAGCACAGGT
>Ga0164297_10001792_pt1 | contig 22178 bp, 27 predicted proteins | sample GEODES058metaG_FD_113539 | JGI IMG/M metagenome (GOLD analysis project Ga0164297, IMG submission 113539) | Dystrophic lake water microbial communities from Trout Bog Lake, Wisconsin, USA - GEODES058 metaG | ecosystem: Environmental > Aquatic > Freshwater > Lake | place: USA: Trout Bog Lake... | reverse complement strand
GGTCCTCGCTTATGGCCACCAGCAGCGTGCAGCGCATCACTCGCGCGCCGCTTCTTCCCACTGCCCGTGGTCGGTGACGCATTGGTGGGCACCGAGTCGTCGCCCTCGTCGAGGTCTCCAACACCGGAGGAGGGCGAGGCACCGTGCTTCCGCAACTTGCTATTCCTGCAGCCGCGAGCGCGCACGCACATACACAACAGAGGTGCGTCAGAGTGTACTTCAGGGCAACTTGGCACACGCAAGCTGCACGTCCGTGTGTTCCTGCGCCGCGCACCAGTGGTTCTTGATTGCGTTGTCGGTGCGACCAGGCAGGCGCTTGCTGATGGTCGCCCACCGGTTGCCCAGCTCCGCCTGGCTGCTCACAATCTGAGCGTGCGTGCGGACAGGCGGTGCGCGGCGTCGTGTGAGTGCGTGCGTGGACGCGCACAGCAGCGTCGCTTGCGAGCCCTGAACCAACTTGTGGCTCGCGACGCAGCACAGCCGCCTGTACAGTCAGCACCCCTGTGGCGACGCACCAGCGCCTCCTCCTCCGGCGTGAACGGCTCGTGCTTCAGCGCCGGGTTCAGCTGGTTGAACCAGCTGTGCGGGGCGAGGAGTGAGTGAGCGCCAAGCGACAGGGAGCAGGCGGGAAGGAGAGCAGTTGGACAAACCGCCTTCGAGGCGGCGTGCACTTTATGCTCCTCCAGCGCGACCGCAGCGCCCCGGGCGCGAGTTTGCGGGTGCAGCAGACGCGCAAACAAGCGGAGAGTGCGGGAGAGACGCACCGGAGGCGGCAGCTCTTGCCGTTGCGTCGGGGCACGCCTCCAAGAGCCTGTCAGTTCAGTTCAGAGTGAGCGTCTGCGTCAGCCCCGGCTGGCGGCGGAGACGCGGGTGCGGACGCGTGCGCAGGCTGGTGCGGGACGCGTCCCCACCAGGCGGGCCGCACCTCTGCGATGAGGGTCCAGTTGCGTGGCCCAGACGCGGCAACGAGACGTCGAAGCAACTCATCCTCCTACCGAGGTCGGCAACTGGGCGTCAGAGCAGCGGCAGACACCAGCGCGCAACCCGTTGGACAGCTTGTGACTTGGGCAGTGCGAGCACGCACCTCCGGCGTCCACGACACGCGGCTGCGGTCGGCGGCCATATTCGGGCAGCTGAAAGTTGTTTAACTCGCGCTGACGTCCCGGCACTGTGCGTCAGCGCCTGAGACTGACTTCACGCTCAGGTCTCAACAATGCGACGTGTGCAAGGTCCAAACTTGCGAGTCGCCAGCTTGATGGACAAAGGTGTTGGCGAAGGGCACTCGTGAACACTCGGCCAGCGTGGATGATGCACTGTGACTCGCAGAGGGTGTGCATACGTGCAAATTGCACCGTTGCACTGTGATGCGCAATTGCAGGATGAGACTGAGTGCAAGTCTCAAGGCCAATACATGTTATGGCACAAACAGGCCACAGAGCTTTCACACGTCCTGAATGGTGGCCAATGCCATGGTCAGCGCGCCGCCAGGCTGTAAACAGGCGATTGAAGCGCCCAGCCTTTGCGAGCGACGCGCGTCATGCGTCAGGTGTGTAGCAACCCCGGTGTCCCCACTTTGTGCAGTCCCCCCCTGTCTGCAGTCTTTACAGGCCAGCCACGAACTTGTCTAGCTTGTCGGAGATGCCATCGACCAAGTGGCTGCCCGTCTGCAGCTTGCTGTATAAGACTTCGTTTGTGTCGGTGCGCACCACTTCAAAGGCGCCTCGTCTCCAGTTCCCTGAGGGCGATAGGCTCTTCAGGAGAGCCGGGTCGTTCAGGACGACACTGTATTTGTCGCCGTGCTTCTTTTCAATTGCCGCGCGCAACTGGAGAGAGCGGGGTACAGGAGTGCAGTTGTGAGTCCAAGGAGCGCAGTGCAAAAACCAGAAAGGCGCACACGAACCTGGGTCGCACGCGGCAAGTAGTTTCATGCCTGTAGCGCGTGAAGCACGCAAGCAGAGCAACACACAGAGGAGGAGTGTCAGCTGTGAGCACGGACTCGTTCCTTTGGGTTCAACCAACCACTTGCCTGGCAGTACTCAACGTGCAACGGAACAGCAGCCCTGACCACCACGGCTGTGCGTCGGCCAGCGGCGCCGCGGGGCGCCACCCTGGGCGCGAACGCGAGCGCGAGCATGGCGAGGGCGCCACAATGACAATGAGTGCAGTTTTTGGTGCGCCGAGCAATTTTGTGCCCCTCCACCCCTCCGGAAGAGCAGTGGACGCTGTGCTAATGCGGGCGTGGCTATCCGGCAGGCTAGCTGTGAGCTCCTCAGGCATGACACCCAGCGACACTGGCTCCCAGCCTGACAATAACTGCATCAATAGCCTCTCCGACGGAGACTTGCTGCACGTCTTCCGCTTCCTCTCTTCCGCGGAACTCGCTGGATGCAAGGCACGTCCTCCCTGTTGGGACGGACGTCCACTGTCTACCGCAGTCTCTCTCACCTTGTGACTCCCTTCCCATAGGCGGTGTGTCGTCGGTGGCGGGCCTTGTGCAGTGAAGACGCGCTGTGGCGGCCACTATGCACTCACGGCTTCCCTGCTGCCGTCGCCCGCGTGGGCCTGCCGGCGAGCAGCTTCCAGGCGTGGTACGCAGACAGAGCACGTTGCAGTGCGCGCTGGCTCAAGGCGCAGCCCTGCAGCGTGCTGACACTAGCAGGCCACGCGGGGACCGTGTTTGGCGTCTGCCGCTCTCCGCTGCAGCACGGCGTCGTTCTTTCTGCCGGAGAGGACTGCGTTCTGCGCGCGTGGGATTGCAACACTGGCTCCGCTTCGAGCACGCATCTGAGCCCCACCTTGGGCGGCGTGTTCAACGTCTTCGCATGGAATTATGCGGAGAGTGACCCACAGAACGCGCTGGTGGCTGTTGCTGGGTTCAGTGGCGACGTTGTGCTCGCCCCCCTGCTTGGACAGAAAGACCCTCGCAAAGTCCTTGATTTGAGCCAGGCAGTTGTGTGTGCGGGACATGCAGTGCCGGTGGTTTCAGTGCGAGGCCGAGGCAACATGATGGCGTCCTGCTCCTTCGATGGCACAGTGCGTTTATGGCGGACAGACACTGCACTGGAAGGCGTGAGGCATCGCGGCAGCAACGGTGCATGCGACACAGTGTCTCCGGAGCAACTGCCACTGTTCACTAGCTCAGCGGCGGTACTGGTGGACCCCCCTGGTCCGGTGGCTGCAGCGGCAAGCCCGCACGAGCGAAGCGTCTCTTGTATCTGTTTCCCACCCGGTGCTGGGGAGCCGCACACGCTTCTCCGTGGCGGCAACGACGGCCTCATCAAGTGCTGGGACATCGAGAAGGGGGTGATCTCGCAAACGCTGTGGGGCCATACCGGGTGGGTGTGGTGCTTAGAGCACGCAGGCGATGCTGGAGGGCACTGCTACATCAGTGGTGCCACTGACGGAGCAGTGCGTCTCTGGGATGTGCGCGAGAATGGACGCGGGGCGAGGAGTGGAGGGGCGGTAGCCACATGCGGTTCGGCGGACAGTGGACCTGTAGCGGGGCTGTCACTCTGCCCACCTGGCGGGCACAGAGCAGGCCTCGCGTGCTTCGTCACTGGCGCTTTCGACGGCGGTGTTCGCATCTACGACATGCGAATGCTTGGATCTGACAGTGACCGATGCATGGCATTGCTGGGCCAGCCCCTGCGACTGCACGCAGACAGAGTCACGCGTGTGGTGGCCACTGATACGTTCGCTGTCAGTGCCAGCTTCGACAGCACGTTGCGCGTTTGGCGCTTCGACACAGTCTTTTAGGCTTTTAAAAGCTCTCATTCTGAAATTAGATCATCTACTCGCGCGTCATGTCACCTTCCGGTCAGGGAACAAGGATGTGTTCACCTCGGGCGTGAGTGCTTGGCAGAACGCGTCCGGCGATGAAGGGGGCGCCTGCCCGTTTGCAAATGGCGGCGCTGGCCCGTCAGGTGTGATGCCCACCTTGTTGATGTCAGTCCCGTTAGGTGTCTGGTACTTTGCGACTGTCACATTGACGGCTGAACCATCTGACAGTTGCACCGTTGTCTGAATGATCCCCTTCCCGAAAGTCTGCTCTCCCAGCAGCAACGCTCTGTGGTCATCATGCAACGCGGCGGCCAGCACCTCTGCCGCAGAGGCGGTGCCCTTGCTCACGAGTGCTGTGATGCGCACCTCAGGCGGGATGGCGAGCTGTTGGGGGTCGCCTTGAGCCTCGAATATGTCCCTCACCCCGCTGCTGTCCGCAATGTAGACAATCACGCCCTTCGGAATCAACATGCGCGCAACATCAACTGCTGCAGGGAAGAAACCGCCGCCGTTGCTTCGCAAATCCAACACGATGTGCTGTATTCCACTGCCATCGCTCACAATCCTCTGAAGTGCTGATTCCAAAACAGCTGGCGTTGTTGCATTGAACGCTGTCACGCGGATGTAGCCAATGCGCGATGGCGCCGAGCTTCCAGCGCCTCCCGGCACAGGGCACAGGGCAGATGTCACCACGTTCACCTTGATTGCTTCCCGAGTAAGCTGCACCATGCGCGGCGCCTGCTTCGCCGATGCGCCTGCAGGCATGTATGCCAGCGTAACACTCGATCCCTCCGGGCCTTGAAGAAGCGAGGCGGCTTCATAGACCGACAGGCCAGCAAGCGGCGACTCGTCCACAGACAGGATGGTGTCGCCTGGACGCAAGCCTCCTCTATCTGCAGGCCCGCCTGCTGCTGGTGCGATGACAACCACACTGGTCGGTCCAGTGCCGGTGGGAGACGTCGCGGGCGCGATCTCGAGACCCACCCCAGAAAGCTCTCCTGTTGTGGCCCCCTGCAGCGCAGCGTACTGGTCCGGCTCCAAGAAGCGCGTGAACGGGTCGTTCTGTGAGACACATAGGGGAAAAAGAACGAGTCAGACGAGTCACGGGAGAGCGCTAAAGACGGACTCAGAGGAGCTTTGTGGCAGTGAAGCAAAGGCCGCACCAAGGTGGCCAACATCTTCCGGATTGCGTCATACGTCTCCTTCCTGCTATCCATGGGCGTGTTCTTCACCGCTTGCTCCCTGTAACGGAACCAGCTCTGGTTGTTGAACGTCTTATCAACATACGCCTTGTCTACAGCTCTCCACGCCTCCAGGAACAGCAACTGGTTGTCCGTGATAGCGGCTGCATGATCAGGACACAACGCAAGGGCGGCTAATGTGCTAGCAAGCGCAACACGAGCGGCTCGCAAGGAGGAATGTGGCAGAACGCGGCCTTCTGCCGGGCCCAAGCAGCAACACGGAATCGACCGCCGCCGGCTGCGACTTGCGCTAAAGCTCATGGACGTGTGACGTAGCGATGCGCGCGACATAATGCCACTCACGAAGGGCCTAAAGCTCCGACAGAGTCGGCCAGTGGCCATTTGACGTAAGCAGCGCTTCGCAGGGACGCTTTGCTACGTCGAGCGATGCGCATCCATATCCGCTGCGTTGGTCGCCATGGTTTCAGTTTAGATTGCGACGACGGGGACGTAGGTGTCGCGGAGCTGCGGGCACGCGTGGCTGCAACTGCCTCTTGGTCTGCGTCAACCACCAAGCTCGTCAGCAGCGGCAAAGTGCTTGCAGACGGAGAGCGTGTTCAGCTCTCAGACGGCGCCTTGGTCTTGGCGCTGGCAGCGCCACCAGCGGTGGTAAGCAGAGCTCAGCCAGCACCTGGAGCGGAGCTTCTGCCTGACGACCAGCCCGTCGGCACACGTCTTGACGAGCTGAATCTACATCCAGTACTGCGTAATGTTGCGCACAAGCTGGTCAGCTTTGGCGCTCCTGAGTCAGTCGCGGCAGTCCTGTGCACACCTGCTACTCTTCGGAGACTGTTGCTCTTTGCAGCGTGGTGCATGATGAGCAAAACAGCTGCACGATATGATGTTGGCCCACCATTCATCCTGTTCTCCATCCTGGCGTCTATCATAGTCAACTTGGGCGTGCGTCAGCCAGGTTCGCTGTCTGCATATTCCCTGTTCAATCCGGGCGTGCAGTCCCTTCCGGGCACCACATCGGCTGAAGAATTCGATGCACAAGTTCGTAATGGGCTGAGATGACGATACGATGCCTCTTGCCTCGACTTGGGGTCACATCAATCACTCTTCCGGGCCCTCGACTGGCGCATTGCCTCGCTGCCTTGCTGCGCCATGCACGCGCCCCTGAGGCGCTGCGGCGCATGCTTTGTGTGGCTTCTTCTTGTGATAAAGGCTTCGGGACAGCCCTGCTCCCCTACTCGAGCAGTTGCCATGCTGGGTCACCTTGATTGCGACACTGCTCTGTACGGAGACGATGCGGGCCGCAAGGGCGCGTGTTGCTTAGCGCTCGCACAGATCGCGAAAGGAGAATGTTTCTGCAACGAGCGTGGTGCATCAATGCACGAGCATCACACACATCACACAGTTGTCGCAAGCGGTCAGCGTCTGATGCGCCTGGTGGCAGCCGCGCCAGCGCAGTGCGGAGTTAACGTTGGTATTGGCACACATTGCACGATGCACGACCTGTCATACGCCATTGCTGACGACAGTGAAATCGCGCGCTTGCACGCTGTGCATGGCGGGGCTTTTACGGACGTGCATGCTGCCGTCACGTCGGAGCGCAAACTTCTGTCGCATGAGCATGGCCATGACGAAAGCGGGCATCACTCGGCATCACATGATCACCCTGGGCGCAGCTTACTCGGTCATCATGACAGCCACCACGACCGTGACACCGGCGGCGGCGTGGTTGTTCTCAATCCTCCCGTCACTTTGTCGACGTCCATCACATCTGGGGGCGGTGGAGGGGCAACATCTCTGTGCTCACCAACCGAAGTGCTTGCGCCATTCGCGAATGACGCCCTCGGCTGCGCGGCATTGGGCGACATCACTGAGCCCAACGCGACGCTCACGAAAGTCTGCTGCGACGCTCTATGGAGCCTCTCCTCGAGGCGATGCCTCTGTGATCCATCGTTTGCGGCGTTGCTTAGCATGGTGTCTGACAACTTCATCACTGTTCGGGCAGTGACACCGCTAGCATGCGCCTTCCGCCTCATGGTGGGCGCCGAGTGCGCAAAGTCGCCGCCACCTCCGCCGCCATCTCCGCCACCGCCAAAACCGCCGCCCAGTCCGCCACCGCCATCCCCACCACCACCGAATCCGCCGCCACCGAGTCCACCGCCGCCGAGTCCTCCGCCGCCAAGTCCTTCTCCCAGCCCGCCGCCACCAAGCCCGCCGCCTCCGCGTCCTCCTAAGCCGCCACACCCGCCACCGCCATCGTCACCCCCGCCATCGCCGCCCGTTCAGGCGTACACGCGGCTGGTGACGTCAAACGCCCCAGTCAAAATGCAGGTCAGTCTGTGCCCAGGGCAGACCATGATCGCCGGCAGCTGCCTCTTTCCTGCCGAGGACACATTCATCACCATCGTCGATGGCACCAGCAACGCCGTCCTGGCACAGGACGATGACGGATGCGCGTTACAGTCCACTGGCACGGCAACCAGCCTGGGCGCAACTGCCACATTCTCGCCAAGCACCGCCGACTTCGTCCGAGCTGGCGCAGGCATTCTGCCGCTGACGCTGATTGCCATGTGCTACCAGGGCGTTACGTGCTCTGCGGGCGTCACGTGGACCATCCAAGGGCCGCCATGCAGTAGCGTGACGAAAGGCTTGTAAGAGAGACGCTTTCGTCATTGTATTTCACGTCATGACCGCCGCAACGCCCCCGACTCGACTGTGAACGACACTAAGCGCTGGCGTGCGCACGTAACTGAGCATGTCCGCTGCAGGAGTGGACGCAGCGGCACGAAGAACTGCCGCCCCTGGATCCTCCAGCGCAGCGCCCACCAAGCGCCCATATCGCGCCTGCAACCGCGCCAGCTCCGCTTGCAACATGTCAATTTGTTGCGCTGCGCGAGCAGCCTTGAGACTCGCCACATAATCCTTCCACGCGCGCAGGGCTTGCCGCTGGCTCGCAATCGCATCCCGAGCCGCCATGGCCGCCACTCGACGCAAGACCGCCTGCTGCGACGACACATGCAACGCCCACGAGAAGATGCAAGCACGGAGCGTGCGCGTCTGCCAATGGCTCATTGCTCGCGCTTCTTTCCGCATCTTTCTCTGTTGTTCGACAGCACCGGAAAGCCAGCGCGTAAGTGCCCATCGCAGAGTCGCGCGACGACTGCGTGCTGCAAGCGCTTCTGCAGCAGCAGCACGAGCAGCTCGAGGCGCTTGATGCGCATGTGCGAGACGCCACCAGGCAAGGAAGATTGCCTTCAGGCCTCGAGCTTGAGATGCCTCAGCGACGCCTTGCGCGCGCGCCGCAAGACATCTCTTCCGCTTTTTATACGCAACCCAATGCCGCCACTCAGCGAATGCAGCCACAAGTGCACGGCGTCGAAGCACAGCCAAGCGGGTGTCAAGAGCAACGCGGCAGCGCTCCGCACGAGCACATTCCGCCTGCCAAGCATCAAACACAGCGCGTCGATGCGCGCGCTGTCTCACAGATGCCATGCATTTGGCTGCAGCCTCACGTGTGGCGGCTTTCGCGGCCGCAGATTGCAGCGCGACTTGTTGTGTAGCCACGTTTGTGAGCGTGTTCACAATCAGGTCGTGCGCATCTGCGGCGCTCTTCTCTGTGGCATTCACCGCGTCACGCAACGCCTCTGCGTGCTGTATCTCCGCAGCACGTGAGATGGCTGTGCAGCTACGCCAGGCGGCAAACACGGAAGCCCGCAACATGAAATCCACATCAGTGACGCTTCTCCAAGCACGGAACGCAGCTGCAAGGCGTCGGGATGCTGTGTATGTGACCAGTGCACTCACAGCAGCATTGCGTGCACGCGTCAGCTGCACAGATGACTGCCACAGTGCGAATGCAGCTTGCAACGTCGCCTTTGATCGTCGAGCGGTGAAAGCAGCGACTCGTCGAGAGGTTGCGCATCTCGAGCGCCAGACAGTGACCACATGCCGTGCTCGTCGCACAACCGCCAGTCTGACCGAGACCATATCCACTTTCGTGTCGTCCACCACAGCTCGCCATGCACGGAGGCAAGCTGCGAGCTGTGCTTTCTGGCGCTTGGGCGCCACATCCGCAAGGATGGCTTTCCGCCGCTGCTTGTTTGCCGCATGGAATGCCCATGCAGCCATGCAGCGCAGCAGTGTGCGTTTCAATCGAAGCCCCGAGGCGTGTTCCAAAAGAATGGCGAGGTCGTGGGAGTGCACAGCTCGTGATCTCCACTCATCGAAGCTATTTGCGAGCGCAGCGCGTGTGCGTCGAGCGGTGAGTAGACTCACCGCTATGTCACGGTGCTCTGTGCTAGACGCGGTCAAATCGCGCCAGGAGGCGAAGAACCGCCGAAGTGTGCTGCTCCTTGCCATCGTCTCCACAGCGCCTTGGACGCGCTTCCCGTCTTCCACGTTATACCAGAACGCATCCAGGGCGCGGAGGAGTAGTTTACCTGCGTCCGTGCACGAAGCGTGTGTCAGACACAAAGCGTTCATTGGGTTCGCGAGAAGCCCCGTTTGATGCGCGCCGTGTGCGTGATTCAGCCACCAGGAGCACACAGAGCGCGAGCAGCGCCGCACACGCGTATCAAATAGCGCAAGGGAACGCACGTTCAGCAGCCAGCACGGCGCGGTGGCCACGCCGCCACACTTCCCGGTGAAGTCTCGTGTAGCTCCACAGCGCCCCGAACGCGCGGTTCAGCTGCCGCAGCCTGCGAGCTGTGACGAAGGCTGCGAGGCCGGTCGCAGTCTTTGGAGAAAAGAACACGCGCTCGTCGTCCTCATTCTCGTCCCCGTCGGCGCTTTGGCTGCCGTCAGCAGCATTACCGGCAGGTGTGGGTCCGAACAGCGCGCGAACGACGTGTCCACCTGTCGGGTGTTTACCCGCGCCGCTCTGAACGCCTAGTGCATGTACCTCTTCACGCCAGGCAGACCAGGCAGTGCGCAATTTCCGCGCATGCGAACGAGACTGCATGGCCTCCCATGCTGCTGACTGCGCTGGCGACGCGAACGGCACGCCCAGCTGAGGGTCAAGCTCAAGCACCGTTGAAGTGTCTGTCATGGTCAATGCTATGCGCTCCTATGCTGACATTGGTTGTGCGACGAGAAGCCGACTCTGCCAACGTGTCACAATTGTCGACGGCGTCGCAGTCCGCATGCGTGCCGCACCTCGTGCACTCAACTTGGGTCCTCGTTGCTGGCGCGTGACTCAAGCAGCCAGTGCAGCCTCCTTACGCTCTGACCTCAGGCAAGCGTGTTCTCACGCACCGGGTGCAGCAGCAGCAGACGCGTCCTTCCTTGCTGACGACCCTGCAATCGCAGCTGGTGATGACGACAGCGCTGCAGACGTGCTTGTCAGCGCAGCTGCTGTTCCCGCCAGCGTTGGGTCTGGGGAGCACTGCTTAGTCCTCGGCATCGACCCCGACGTGAACGGCGCACTGGCGGCACTCCGGTGGCGGTCCAGCACACGAGACGGAGATGGTGGTGGTGGTGGTGGTGGTGAGTCGTTGGAGACGCACGTGTACGACGCCCCAGTCCAACTGGTGTCCCTCACCTCCCGCCCGGGGCGGCAGCCGCTGAAGCGACACGCGCCAGGCGAAATGTCCGCATTGCTGGCGTCTCTGAATGCGCCGCCCGGCACACTGGCCATGTTGGAGCGTCCGACTGCAAGGTTCGGGAACAGCTTGCAGTCTGCTTTCCAGTCCGGCGCCGGTCTCGGCCTCTGGTGGGGTGTTCTAACAGCACACGGCTTCACTGTACGGTTAACCTCACCTCAAGCCTGGAAACGAGGCTACGATTTGCTAGGCCAAGAGCTGGATAAAGATGACAGCCGAGCTGTGGCATGCGCTCTGTTCCCCGAAGCAGCTGCGCTGATGGGTCGGAAACGAGACCACGGGCGAGCTGAGGCAGTGTTGATTGCCGCATATGGCGCGACGTTGGCTGCAGCCGACGCCGAGAAGGCAGCAGCTGGAGGGAGCGATAGTAGTGACGTGCCGCCTCCGCCGACGGCATTGCTGTCTCTGGCAGCAGCAATACACAGCCGCCGTGCTGCGCTCGGCGACTCGCGGAGTCAGAGAGGGGATGTACTGCAGGCAGCCGCGGATGCGTCTGCTCAAGCCAAAGTTGTGGCTCGCGCAGCAGCAAAAGCCGCTGCGCCACCTAAAGTCAAGCTCACGGCTGCAGAGCAGCGGCAGCGCAAGGCGGAGCGCGCGATGGCGGCAGCGGCGGAGCAGACGATTGCGGAGCTGAAAGAGAAGCTGAAGAGCTTGGGGCTCAAAGTCAGTGGCTCTAAGCAAGAGCTCCTTGAGCGCCTGCGGCCATCATTGACGCCGGCGGAGCCGGCTCCGAAACAGCCGCGGAAATCAAAAGCGAAGAACAGCAGCAGCGAAGATGCGAAGAACAATAAGACCGAACGCAGGAGAATGCCTCATCAACTGCGTGTGTGAATGTGTGTGAAATATGCCATACGCACGTCTAGTGTTGCTCATTCGTTTGGAGCGTCATCCATGGCGGCGTCCTCCACAAGCGCAGCCGCCTCAATTGCTGGCTTGTCCTGTGCTTCTGATCCAACCGCAACCGCATGCGCTGCATCCTCGCCAGCAGTGGCGATGGCATGATGCACATCGCGAGATGGCACTGCGGCAACCACCTGCACTGCAGCAGCCTCTGTCTTGGTTGCCTCCGGCTTCACCTGCGCCGGCGGCGGCGCTGTGATGCCATGATGCACACCAGCGAAAGTGACATCCTCCATGGCAACTGCTACCGGCGCGGGGACACGCGCATGCGCTGGTAGAGGCGGTGGCGGCGCAAGGCCCACCGGGGGTGGGTCCTCTTTTGTCCTTAAGCGCGGAGCGCCACTCTCGTCTGCTACATACAGCACTTGCGCGGGGTCCAGCAGGATGTGACGCACGCAGTAGTGGGAGAGCGGCAGCGGACGTGCTGTACATGGGCCGTCCACAGCAGCTATGCACACCTCCGGCAAGCCCGCCGCTTCCCGAGCAGACGCAACTGCAGCAGCTGCATCCTTTGTACCCACATGGCCATGGCGCAGCACGAATCGGCGGTGGTGCTCACGAAGCCGCTCCAGCAGACGCCAATGGACTCGGGTGTACGCCAATAGCGCTTCCCTCGTGCGTGCCAGACGGCGACGCACGAGGTCTAACCGACTCAGACACGGCTCTGTCCCGTCCAGCGCGGCAGCTGCTGCCTCGCCAGCAGCCTCTGCAGCGCGCAGCTCGTCTTGGTCTGCATCACTGTCTTCGCCAGCATCCGACTCCAAGTGAAGGCCCAACCGCGCGCGCTTTGCACGCAACTCCTCCTCCAACTTAGCGCTACGTTCACGCGTGTTTCGTTTCACTGGCGCCGCTTCCTGTGCAGAGGCGTGGAAGGTCAGGGCGAACAAAGAAATGCAACGCAGTAGTGCTGCTTCCGGGGCGGTAACGCGCCTTGTCGTCCGCCATCTGGTGATGGCTAGGTGGGGTGCGTCAGGTGGACAGGCGAGCGGGCATTAGGTGAGCGCGCCGGAGGGTAGCTTACGAGCTTCAAGCGGTGTATCTGAGACCGCCCCCGTCGCCTGAACGCTTTGTCAGTGTCTATTGGAATGGCGCAGCGTATGTGTGCTCGCATGAGCGGCACGCCGCGTCTGCGCGGCCAGCGCAGCTGCACAGCGCAGTGAGCCATCACACAGACACACACATACACAGCTATGGACCGCGACGGCCGCCGTCCGGGCCCACCACCTGGTTGGGACCGCGGCCGTGCACCTGCTGGAGGCGCTTTCGGGCCAGCTGTGCGCCGCAAGGTGTGTATCCTTATGCATGGTGGAAGATTGGTGACACTTACGCTCGCTGTGCTGCGCTTCTGCTTGCTCGAACTCCACACAGGCACCGGATGACATGCCTGGCCCGCCTTGGGGTCGTGAGGGCCCGCCGCCGCAGCGAGGGGTGCGTCACAAGCCGACCGCCCACGCCCTCAATCGCCCACGTCCTGCAACTCTGACACCTTCTCACCACGCTCTGGTTAACCAACGACAGGGGCCACCTCCACGTGGTGGTCCAGCACCCTTCGACAGACGGTACGCGTGTCCGTGAGTTGACGTCTTTTGCACTGTGCCATAGGGTTTCACTTCCGCGCGCTTCCACGCGCGCGCTCGTTGTTATTTCGCTTCAACTACTGATTCTGACTCAATATTTCTCTGTCTTCGTTCTTTCCATACTGCACAGGGGTCCGCCACCACCGCAAGGCCCACCTGACCGCCGCTTCGGCCCTGGCCCTGACCGCGGGTGGGGCCACCACGGAGGAGCACCGCCGCCGTTCGGGTCCCCTTCTGACTGGGATGACCCCCGCGACGGGCCGCCTCGAGGGCCGCCGCCACAGGGTGGTGGTCCTTTCAGACACGGCCCGCCTGGCGGTGGTCCACCCCCGGGAGGCGTCGCTGGGCCGCCGTGGCGAGGCAACGGGCCGCGTGGTGGGCCGCCACCTGGTGGCATGGGTCCAGCCTCTGCTGGCTGGCGTGGAGGAGATCGAGGACGGCCACGCTCTCCCTCCGGCTCGCCGCCGCCTTCTGCGCGCTCTCGAGGCGGCTTGCCCCCGCCTCCGATGCACGGCTCAAATACAGGCGCAATGATGCCTGGCCCGCCCCGGGGTCGGTCTCGCTCACGTTCCCCCCCACGCAACGAGCGCGGTCGTGGCGAAATGATGGGTGGTGGTCCACCAGGCGGACAAGCACCGCAAGGTGGGCATCAGATACCTCCACAACGCATGAGTCTGCTACGCAGCATGTCTGGTGGCGGAGGCGCGCGACGCAACATGATGGGCCAGCCACATCCTCAGGGACTTGGCGGCCGCCTCCCTATACGCGGGCGGTCTCCGTCACCCTCGCCGAGTGGCATACGTCATAGCCGTGAAGAGCACCGCGAAGCGGGGGAGTTAACGCCAGAAGATGACGAAGAGCCGGGATCCCGGCGTGACATTGGGCGAGGGCACAATGCTTCCGCATCACTTCGAGGAGACCAAGTCGCTGCCGGTGGGCGCAGTCCACCACCTCCAGCCGGTTGGGATGCGTCACCGCCGAGAAGCAGCCGTGGCGCCGGTGGTGGTGACCAAGAGGGCACTGTACCTCGAGGCCGTGTGCGTGTACGAGAGCCGCAAGGCATGGATCTGGATGATCGATCGCCACCGCAGCTGCATCTGCCTGCACGCGTCACTGTGCATGCAGGCGGGCGCCATCCACGGGACGATGCAGACCCATCGGCGCCGCTGCCACCGCCTCCACATCGGCCTGACGCGACTGCTGCTGCCGCAGTCGTCGAGCCAGAGCCGAAGCGGCGCAAAGTAGCGTGGGGCCAAGGCTTGGCACGTCTGAACAGCGGCGATGCCGAGGTAATCACATCGCCTGGTGCAAACCCTGTCGGCGCCGCCGCAGATATGGCAGTACCTCCGCCACCACCGCCACGTGGCGCTGCTTCGCATGCGGATATACAGCCGCAAGGCGCGAGCACGCGAGGCATGCCCGCCCCAGTGCCTGCAGGTGCTCTCCTTGCTGCGTTCACAGCGCGATCTACGACACCACAAGTGCAGACTCAGCACGAGCCGGCTCGTGGACATCCGTCGCGTGGCCGGTATGAAGGTCACGGCGCACCACCTATGGGCAGTCCGCCTCCGCCGCCGCCAGTGGCAGCAACTCACCGCAGTGGGCGGCCATCGCTACTGCATGGCACCGCTGCTGGAGGTGAAGCTGGCGGCGCCGATACTGCGATGGCATCAGCAGCAGCTCAGGTTGCATCTCCGCCCATGGCGCGGCAAGTCAGCAAAGCGGACGTGCTGGCTGACATCGACCGTGTGGATGCAGAAATCACGGCTCTGGAGCGCCGCCTGGCTGCCATTCGCCAGCTGGAAGAAGAAGACGATGTGGATGCGTGCGAGCGGGCGGCAATCAAAGCCGCTGCTGCGCTCGGCGGCATGCAGAAACCGACAAAGCCTGTCATGCTCCGCCTGCCTGCGCCACCCAAGATCCGCACCGCGTTCGATGACACGCCAGCTGCCGTCGTCCTCGCAGCCGTGCGTCGTGAAGAAACATCGAGCAGGTCACAACCCGCGCTCGACGCGACTGTGGCGCAGCTTCTGGCCGCCAACCAAGGCCGTCGCGAAGCAGCAGAGGCAACTATTGGCTTGGGCATCGGTGCCGCAGCCGCTACGATGCGGTCCACTCCGCGTCCACAGGGGGCGCCCTTCGAGGCTGCGATCGAGGCTGTGCTTGCACGGAATGCAGCTCAGCACGCGCGCTTGCGGCCTGCTGTCTCTGCTGTTCTCGTTTCGCGCTCAAGCGCGCTGCAGCAGCGACACGTGCACCTAGCGCTGGAGTACCGCATGCGTCAAGCCCGCTGGCTGGCGGGTTTGGCAGAGCAACAGCGGAGCAGCGGGCAGCAGCAGCAAGCTGCTCAAGCGCGCTCCAATTTCGCCAGTCCCCGTGGCGGCTCACGCAGCGGCGCCATTGGAGATGGCGGCGTTGTGCGCAGCGCGTATGAGGAGGAGCTTCTTATGCAGCGCTTGGCGCGCCAGGAGCGGCTGAAGACGCTCATCGCTGTTCCCCCATCCCAGATTTTGGACGCGCATGACCTCCGCTGGCGCACGCTCGGATCCAACACCAATGCCCGGGTGCTAGACCCAGTGCAAGCGCTTGCGGATGAAGCACGTCGCCGACCGTGGTCTGCAGAGGAGCGGCGCACATTCCTGGAGAAGTTCTCGCAGTATGGCAAGCAGTTCAGCCGCATCGCAGCACACCTGCCATTGCGAAGCACCGCGGATTGCGTCGTCTGGTACTACCGCCACCAGAAGACAGATGCGGGGTTCACGGGCAAGCGCAAGACGCAGCTGAAGCGGCGCCGTCAGTATGCAGAGCTGAAGCGCACATATGGCAGCGGTGGTGGTGGAGTTGCATATGAGCGAGGAGGCGGGGCTGCTGCTGCGGCTTATCCTGGCGATGGAGCCGCACCAGTGGCTGCTGCTGGTCCGCCGCGGTCACGCGCTGGCGCGACGGCAGAGGCCCGCCAAGAGAAGGCTGCGCTCGCCGCCGCCGCAAAGGCTGCCGGCAAGCCAGTTGGTCTCGCTGCTCGTCGCTTGGAGCGCCAGGCGGCTGCTCTTGCTGAAGCGGAGGCGCTGTTCAATGAGGCGGACACGGAGGCGTTGGTGGCAGCTGTCCGCGTGCACGGCAAGAGTTTCAAGGCTATTGCCACCGCGACGGGCTTCTCTGCTGCTCAAGTCAAGATGTTCTGGACAGCACATCGGCTGAGCAAAGATCTGGATACGCTGGCGACGCAGGCGCAAGCGGCCGCTGTGGCTGCTGCTGAACAGGCCCAGGTGCAGCAGGTCGTGCCAGTCGCGGATCCAGCTGCGGCAGCCATGGCAAGCGCTGCGCTGTTATCCGCCTTCCCGGGCGGCTTGCCTCCTCTGCTCCCGCATCCGGCGCTGCTGGCCATGGCTTCAGGCGCGACTGGTGGACAGCAGGGCGACCAGCAGCAGGCTGGCGGAGGAGATTCGAATGCCATGATGCGCGCCATGATGATGCAGCAAGCTGGCATTGCGCTCGCGGCCCAAGCCTTCGGTGGCTCTTTCTCAGGTCTGGGTGCAGGTGAGAACGCCAATGCTGGCGGAGACGGAATGCAGCCCTCTGCGGAGCCTTCAAACAGGGCCGCCCCGCATCCTGTGCTCCGCTGCGTGGCGTTCATCCAGACGCACACCAAAGACGACGACGACGGTGGTGGTGGTGCTGCTGAAGAAGGAGGCATGCACGAGGAGGCGCAAGACGGCGCTGCGAATGTCGCTGTCGCTGAGCAGCGAGAAGGAGAGCAGCCGCATGGTGGTGCTGGTGGTGGCGGCGAAGCAAAAGATGCGGCGCAAGACATGGTCATTGATGAGGAGGCTCCAGACGGCGGAGAAGCTTTGAAGAGCGGAGGAGACGCGCAGGATTGACGAGACAAGGGTTAGAATCGGCACACACGCACTCGTCGCGCACTCGTGAACCATCGCCGTCTCTTCAGCGCAATGCACCCCAAAGGACAGACGAAGAGACACTTGTGCAACCCTCGACGAGTCTTGTGCTGCCGTCTTTCAGCTCACGTGGATACTCAGCCATGTCGAGCGTCGTTCTTGACGCGTCGCCTGTGCCTCCGCCCACGCTGCTGTGCCCCATCACGCTGCAACTCTTTCGTGACCCTGTGGTGCTGACTTCTGGTCACACCTACGAGCGCTCCGCGGTTCTCGCCACCTGGACGTCGCGGCCCGGTCTGGACCCAATGAGCGGCGTGGTCCTGAAGAGCCGCCTCATGACAAACAACCTCTATGTGCGCGAGCAAGTGCAAGCCTTCCTGGACGCCAACCCAGGCCATGTTCCGGATGGATGGCCAGACGCGAAGCTTGCGCCGCTTCCCGAAATCGCGCGAGACGAGACGCCTATGGTCTATGTAGCGCGCGCACCTCCGGTTGATGATGTCTACCTGCCAAGGGCAAGGTTGGCATTGGCTGGCTTGGGCATGGGCACGCCACGAGTTGGCTTCATCGGCATAGATGGCCACGTCCACAATGTTCCTGATTATCCATTTATGCCGGATGTGGGAGGAGAGCTTGAGTTGGAGCTGCTTCGTGCCTACCTTGCGCCGTTCTTTCGTCGTCCACCTTTGCCGCATCGCATCCCGCTCGAGCTGCCAACAGTGGGCAGCGTCGTTATCATCGCGTGCCTGATTGCACTCCACACTTACAGCCTGTCCTGCGCGCTACTGCTGCTTGCGGTCTCGCTATCGGGCATCATCGTTGTCATCTGCGCGCCAGTTTTTCCCAACAGCGCTCCACGACCGCAGGTTGCGAAGAGATTCGCTTTAGTTGGAGGAGTTTGCCTGGTTGCGATGCTGTTTGTGCGGTTCTTCCAGAGCCTCACGAGCCGCCTCGTGTGGCGCACGCCGCCATTCGAGGTGCCCTGGACCTTTATCTGCTGCTGGCTGGCTATCGTCGCGGTGATTTGCTTTGAAACCGTGCGCCAGAATGGACGGCTTGCGACAATCAACATGCAGCATCGTCAAGCAGCATGAAAATGGACAGACAATCAGCATTCATGTGACATGACACACGGAATCATCGATCGCGCAAAGTTCGCGTCTTTATCGACAGAGCTGTGCCTGGGCGCGCTCAGTCAGCCTGCTGCTGTGCCTCCTTGCGAAGCTCGCGCAGGTTGTACTTGTGCATCGCGTGCCAGTCGTCCACGACGCTCATCATGGTGTTCTGGCCGACGCACTCAAGCACAATTGTCTTGTGAGTCTTGTGTGGCGACAACTCCACACGATGGATGGGCGGCACTGCGTCCGCGACCCGGCGAACCAGGTCATTCACCGTCGTGTCCATCAGACGCGGGCTGTGTAGCTCCGGGCGAACAGCGAAGAAGAGCGGCTGTCCGGATGCTGGGAAGTGCTTGTGGCTGATGCGCTGCGCCAAGGCAGTCACCTCCTTCGCAGCATTGCCGCACGTGTCCTCCACCGGCACGAGGCGGACCAAATGCTCACCGACGTGGCCCTTGAGCGGGTCCGCAAGCACATCCTGTGGACGAGGATGGAATGAGAGTGAGATGCAGCTGTCCAAGGGTGAAATTGTCGAATGTGCTCACCTCCATGATTTGGTGCGCGACGCTTACGGGATCGCCCTTGGCAGCGGCTTCGTCGTTCGTCTGCTCCACGAAAAGCGCGCCTGGGGCATCCAGAATGGCGTGTGGCACGAAATTGGGCATCGCAGATGCTTCGCCGTTGAGCTCGCTCCACGCCGTCCGAAGCAGCGCGACAGCTTCCGTGGCGCTGTTAATCTTCCACCAGGCATTCGGCTCCGCCAATGTGATGAGGTAGCCATGCGCCCCGTCTTTCAGCTTGATTGCCGGCGCAAGCGCCGCGAAGTCGTCAGGCGACGCCATGGTTGTGATCTTCTTGTTTGACAGTCGTCCTTGGGCACGTAGTGCGCAACGCTGCAGCTGTGCTGAGGCGCGTGGAGTCAGACCACGAGCAGTCGCGCGAGAGGCGAGTGAAGTAAGAAACATGCCCCTTGGGAGAGAGGGAGTCAGCGCCGCTATGACGTGTAAGATGCAACGTTGGCCGTCACCCGTCCGTGTACATTACTCTCTCACAGCTCATCCAGTGGGATTTCGTCAACCGTCTCTGGCGGAGGCGCATCCTTGCCGTCCCAGGCCTGGGTGGTGCCCAGGCTGCTTGCGTCCGGCAACGTGACTGGCTCTGCGTGGGGCACAACGTTGAGGAACTCCTTCAAGTTGGCGTCCGACAGGGCAGAACGCATGCGCGAGGCTACTCCCTTCTTGGCGTTCACCATCACAACAGACGGGTACTGCGACACACCCAGCGCAGCCTCCAATGCCGGCTGCGCGCCCGCCTCCAGCCATGCCCAGCCCCACGGACGCGACATGAATGCACCAGCGCCCTTGCTGAGGATCTCCAGGCTGCGGGTACGCGCAGCCGCGGTGGTGTCTATGATTGCAGGCAGGAAGGCAAGAAGACACGCCTGGCGCCCAGACGCGGTGCACGCGGCTGTGAAGCCGTCGCTTCCCAGGAGCTGCTCTACCTCCGGCGGCACGCCGTCGGTCTCCAGCAGCTTGAGACCGGCGGACACGATGTCGGACGCCGTCCGGGGCCCCTCGTACGGGCGCGGTTTCTTCTTGTCGCGCCCGAACACCATGATATGCGGGTAGCCCTTCACCTCGAAGCGGGCGCACAGCTCTTCATTCGCAGTGCAATCCACTGCGCCCAGAGTGAGGCCCCGGGGCGCCAGCTCCTCCGCCGCCTTGGCCCAGTTGGGGGCCAGCTGCTTGCAGTGGCCACACCACTATACAAGGAGAGGGAGGGAAGCGAGGCATAAGTGAATGACACAAGGAAGGGTGAATGACACGTGTGGAATGCCTTACCGGTGCGTAGAATTCGACCATCACCGGCGCCTTGGTGTGGATCACCTTGTCGTCAAAGTTGCCTCCTGTCAGCTTGACCACAGACTTGCCGCCTCCAGGCTCCGCTGCTGCGCCGCCACTCTTGCCTCCACTGCCTGCACCAGAGGAGCCACCGGCGGAGCCACCGCCCAGGAGCTGCGACACCTGCTTCAGAGCAGTGCTCATACCCCACTTCGCAATGGCAGCTGCAGTGCGCTCCCCGTTGTACGTGTCCACCAACTTGCCGTCCAGGACGGCCACAATTGTGGGAAAACCTGCAGAGCACGGGATGCGTGTGTGTGTCAGGTGCGCGTAGCGGTGACACGAAGCTCATTTTCCGCAGGAGTTGCTAGAAGACAGAGTTCTGCACCTTTCAGGTTGTAGGCGGCGCCGATCTGCTTGTTCGCGTCGCAGTCCGCAGCAGCGACTGTCAAGCCGTTGATAGCTTTCATCGCCTTCGCGACCTGTTGCGCGTGCAAAGAGGTTTCAGAACCGACCCGGCCCTGTCAAGGAACAACCCGGCGCGCCTTCTCCCACTCCGGCACGAGGGCTTTGCAGTGCCCACACCAAGGTGCGAACAGTTCCAACAGAACAAAGCCCTTGAGCTTGGCCTTGTAGTTGGAGTCTGTCAGGTCCGACATCACTGCGCTGTTGGGTCCGTACAGACCGACTGCGCCGCGAATAATGCACAGCAGCAGCAGCGCCAGCGGCGCAAGCACACCCCTGCGCATGGTAAAGGGAGAAAAACGCACACCAAGAAAGCGCTTTGACGACCGCTGTGGGGAAGTGAGACGGAGGTGGGGACTTGGCGAGACCCGTCGAGCGAGGCGCCGCGGTGACGAGCAACAGGGGCACTGGCAAGGTGCTGCTGTTCGACTGCGATTGGTGCCATAACGATGCGCACTCGCCGTGAAGCTTCAAGCTGTCCTCTGTCTTGAGCTTTTGCGTCTTCAGCGCTCCAGGAACGCCGCCAGCCTGACTGGCTCCACAATGCGAACTTCTCCATCCGCGGTGCCGTACTTGCGCAGCGGCATTGTGGAGACATCAACGCCATCAATACGATGCGCGTACCAGCAACTGGTGCCGAACGGGCAACTGCTTCTCCCATTGTCAAAGTGCCTGCACGGGATGCCTGCCAGTCTTGCTTTGTACGCATCAACCAGCATTGTTTTCTCAGCCTCGTCACAGGGCCATGTCAAGCTCGGAATCACATAGAACGATTGCTCCCTGCAAATGGGGCACGTGCGCGCATGATCCATCGCCTTCGCACTTGGCAGAGCCGCAGCGCCGCCAGCGCGCCAGTCACGGATGCAGGCTAAGCAAAACGCGTGATTGCAGCCGGACAGGAGCCCGAAACGACGCTCAGAGTGCGTCGCCTTCTGTAGGACAGCTTCTAAGCAAATGCAGCATTCGACATCAGCGCTACGCGCCAAAGCAGCGCTGCGGTCTTCACGGACGGCAGCGTGCGCTTCTGTGCCGCTGGGTTGTGTTAACTCCGACCATGGGTCATGGGCAGGAGTGCTCTCGGCAGGCGGCGGCGGCGCTTCGTCACGGTCACCAGTGCCAGCGGATGACACAGTCAGCCGTGCCAAGTCATCAGGCAGTTGCTCTGCCGCGCCAGCGGTAGCCACCACGGCGTTCCAAGGACGCGTTGTAGGGGCTGCCGGTGGCAGCGGAGCTGCTGGTTGCACCACTGGCGGCTCGACAGCTGCCTCCACCTTCGCTGTCGTAGCCGGAGTCACGTCACTGTTGCTCTCAGGCGGGCGGCGAAGGACTTTGGTGGTTGGTATTGCCTTCACCTTCACGTGGTCGTATCGGCACTTGGCCCCGTATGCGCAGCTGCCAGCCAGATAGAATTGACACACATTCTCAGAGCCTTTCGGCGGGAGTGCGTGTCTGAAAGTGCAGTCGCTGCCCAGGCGACAAGTGCCCTGCGCGTAATAGCGGCACATCGGTGCCTCACGCTTCGACATCGCCGCTCAGGGCATGCGAGTGTCACGCGCTACACATGCTTGTCACTGGCGCATATGGACTCTGCGATGGCGATTATCGCGTGCCAGCGTCAGCACAGGTGAAGGCTCGTCGCCAAACTCAATTGTTGCGGAACATGCTGCGCACAGCAGGTCTTCGTGGTGCACACGCACTCGCAGGCCGCTTGTCTGGGAACTCACTTGCATGCCTAGGGGTGCGTCGCGTGTGTCAACCCGTCGCCGTTCAGTTATGTGCTGAGGCCCACTGTACGCGCGCGTCTG
>Ga0164297_10001787_pt1 | contig 22227 bp, 23 predicted proteins | sample GEODES058metaG_FD_113539 | JGI IMG/M metagenome (GOLD analysis project Ga0164297, IMG submission 113539) | Dystrophic lake water microbial communities from Trout Bog Lake, Wisconsin, USA - GEODES058 metaG | ecosystem: Environmental > Aquatic > Freshwater > Lake | place: USA: Trout Bog Lake... | reverse complement strand
TCGTCTAGCGACAAGGGATATAGGAGGCTCTCTCCCCTTCCCGTGACTCCAATTCATTAGAATCGGATTCAACAGAAACATACAAGGGACAGGGATGAGGACAATTCCGGAAACCATAACTGCCTGAGAATCTTAGAATGAGCTGATCTCTGCAAAATTGCGCTCGACACGGTCTTCGGACTTCATTCCGGTTGAAGAGGCTCAAGAAAACTTTTCATCAACTACAACTAGTGAATCGCAGACCCAACGGGACGAGCCATACCAGGCTATGCTGAAAGATATGGGAAGGGGCATCACCCAACCGTGCGCTTTTGGTGCTTTTCTTGAGTGACGCGTTACTTCAGCGTCCAACTGAATCCGTTTTGGTATGGATCAGGGCAAGCTTCTGCAGCTCCTCCGAAAGCTTCTCCATCGGCAAACCTATCACGTTGGATACGGACCTGTCCACCCGCTCGACGAAAGATTCAGCACCTTGTTGAATTGCATACGCTCCGGCTTTGTCCATCGGGATCCCAGTCTCAACATAGGCTTCGATCTCGGCTCTAGACAACTCGCGGAAGGTTACGTGAGTCGTATCGCTGACCACCACTTCGTGGTTTGGTGAAACAAGGGCCAATCCAGTAATGACCCGATGGGTTTTGCCAGAAAGCGCCTGCAACATCTCACAGGCGTGATCCTTCGATTCCGGTTTGGCAAACTGCACGAATCGCCCGTCTCCGGTCGGCAAGGCCACGACGGTATCTCCACCGATCACCAATGCCTCCGGTCGTAACTTGGCGACCGCCTTGGCTTTTGCGAGTGCCAACCCTTCGGCGGTCTGATAAGGATCGGGAACGGTGAGGGCATCTTCGTCGACATCAGAGACTACGATCTCAAATTCCGATATCAAATCACGAAGCAGCTCCTTTCGTCGCGGAGAGCCACTCGCCAATACAACCGGAATTTCACCATTCCAAACCATCGCCAACAGTTTGGCGCAACTGGCTCTTGGCTGGCGCTCTGTGGTCGGGAGTATTCTTTCGGGGCTGAGTTTCGATAGCTTCTCTGATTGCAGTAGTTCTGTTTTTTAAGCGGAATGAATTCCGCGGACCTTCTCAAGCGCGATTTTGCAGAGTTCAGCCAGTTCTAGGTGGTTTTGATGCTTATGGCTTCCGGAGTTGTCCTCATCCCTGTCCCTTGTATGTTTCTGTTGAATCCGATTCTAATGAATTGGAGTCACGGAAACGAGAGACAAGTCCGTGCTCCCGTTTCCCTCATGGAACCGATGAAAATCGCAAAACGGACAAACAAGGCCCGGATACGCCACAATAGGGCTTGATCGGAAAGTTATGCGAGTCCCTTTTTACGATATCAAGGCGCAGTACGACGAACTGCAACAACCTCTAGACGCTGCTGTCCATGCGGTTATGTCCAGCGGAATCTACTCAATGGGCGAGAATCATCGTCTCATCGAAGAGGAACTTGCCGCTCTGCATCAGGTCAAGCACGGAATTGCGGTCAACTCTGGCACTGATGCGCTACGCATCATCATGGACGCGGCGGGCATTGGTCCAGGGGCCGAGGTGATTACCAGTTCATTCACCTTTGTCGCTAGCGTGGAAACGATCGTTCAGACCGGTGCCAAGCCAGTTTTTGTGGACATTGATCCCGCCACTTTCTGCATCGACCCCGCAAAGATTGAAGCAGCCATTACGCCGCGAACCAAGGCAATTCAGCCGATCCACCTGTTTGGCCAACTAGCCGACGTGGCCGCAATCGAGGCGATCGCTAAGAAGCACAACTTGGTGATCATCGAAGACGCTGCCCAAGCGATCTGCAGTACCTATAACGGCAAGCCAGCCGGAAACTTTGGCATCGGTGCAGGATTCAGCTTCTACATCACCAAGAACTTGGGTGCAGCCGGCGATGCCGGGCTCATCCTTACCAACGACGATGCGATTGCAGAAGCATGCCGGTCGATTCGCGTACATGGCATGGGACGCAAGCGCTACTACTACGATCACATCGGTTACACCTCCCGAATGGATGAGATCCAAGCTGCCATTCTGCGAGTTAAGCTCACCAAGCTAGAAGAGTGGAATCAGCGCCGCGAGAAGCTGGCAGCAATCTATCTGGACGTGCTGGCCAACAGCTCCGTTATCCTGCCTATTACCTCGCCCGGTAACAACAACACTTACCATCAGTTCAGTATCCGAACCGATCGCCGTGAGGCGCTTCAGGCGTACCTGAAAGAGAAGGGGATCGACACGATGATCTACTATCCGGTGCCAATCCACTTCCATGAGCCGTACAAGCATTTTGGTGATGGACCTGGTTCGTTGCCCCTCACCGAACAGGTGGCGGAGCAGATTCTGAACCTGCCGATCCATCAACATTTGACCTCCGAGCAGGTGCAGTTTGTCGCCGAGGCGATTGCCTCGTTCTGAGATTGACGGTCTCAATTAACCGAGACTTTGGCTCCTCGTGGGTCAGAGGCTTGCCGACTATACTATGAGCATGCTCCGGGTCGAAGTCCATAAGGGCAGAGAACTCTTTCCCAAACTGAAGAGTTCATGGCAGGAGCTTGTCCGGTCGTCGTCGGACGCTACCCCCTTTCAGACCTTTGAATGGCATGAAACCTGGTGGCAGTATTACTGTGGGCTCAAAGAGCCAATCGTCATCACACTTTGGGATCAAGACCAGTTGGTCGGCTTGATGCCACTGACCCGAACCCGAGGAGTGTGGCGAGCCCTTCGACCGATGGGGATGGGGCCATCCGACTATTTACACCCTCTCTCGGCCGACGGGTATGAGCAGCAGGGAGCACGATCGATTGCTGAGTGGTTGAAGGGAAGCAAAGGGGTGGATCTGATTGATCTACATCAGGTTCGTGAAACCCGACCCCTGGTCCAATCGTTTCCTTGTCTAACGCTGGAGCAGGCAACATGCCTTGTTTTGGAACTCCCTACCACCTATGAGGCCTACCTGGAAACGCTGAGCAAAAGCCTGCGTTACGACGTCCGAAAGCTGGATAAATCGCTTTTCAAAACAGGTCGAGCCCAGATTGAAGAGGTGGGTCCAGATCGAATTTCTGAAGGGATGGATATCCTCTTTGAGCAACACAAACTGAGGTGGCGTAAACGGGGTCTACCTGGAGCGTTTTTAGGAAAAGGGATCGCCTTTCACAAGGAGTGGGCGGCCAAAGCTTCGGCAAACGGTTGGCTTTGGCTGAGCATTCTACGGGTTGATGGTGAGCCGATCGGGGCCATCTATGCCATGGCGATGGGGAAGACGGCTTACTATTATCAGGCCGGATTCGATCCTTCCAAAGGTGCCGTTTCACCCGGTACTTTGCTGGTTGCGTACACGATTCGCCGCGCAATCGACGCGGGTATGTCACACTTTGATTTCATGCGCGGAGACGAGCCTTATAAGAGGCGGTGGAAGCCACAGCTTTGTCATCGAAATCTCAGGCTGATTGCGCCTTCTCACAATCTGCGTGGTGAGTTGGGTTCCACGTGGAACCAAGCTGGCAGTAAGGTGGAAAGTCGAGTGCGAGCACGTTTGGAGGGTAAAGGTCTGATCTAGTCGATCAAGCCGAGCGTTTGTATGACCGAATCCTCTCGAAATAAAGTTGCCGTTATCATTCCTGCGTTCAATGAAGAACAGCGCATCTTGAACGTCATTTTTGCTGCCCGTGCTTCAAAACTGGCGCACGAAATCATCGTCGTGGACGATGGAAGCAAGGATCACACCTCTGAAGTGGCCCGGACTGTAGAAGGGGTCAAAGTCATTAAGCTCAAAGTCAACAGGGGCAAGGGTGGAGCGTTGGCAGCGGGTGTTGCCGCGACCAAGGCTGGCGTTATCGCGTTTGTGGATGCTGACTTGGCTGGAATTCAAGGTCAACATATCGACGACATCATTCGTCCGGTGCTGAACGAGCAATGTGACATGTGTGTCGGGATCTTCCGCGGCGGAAAGGCCTGGAGCGATATGGCTCAGCGAATTACACCTTATCTGAGCGGTCAGAGAGCTCTGCGGCGAGAATTGTTTGAAGCTGTTCCGTACATGAACGACTTGCGCATGGGCGTGGAATGGGCGCTCACCAATGTTGCGGAAAAGCGAAAGGCAAAGGTCATCAAGGTGCTGATCCGGGGCGTAAGCAACTGCGCGAAAGAGCAGAAGATGGGTTTGGTCAACGGCCTCAAAGCTCGCGGAATCATGTACATGGAGATCACCGAGGCGATGGTGAAGACCCGCCGGCGTCGCTCGCCTCAGCGCCGTACCAAACGCCGTAATTGGTTGTAGAGACAGCTGAATGCGGGAATGCGGGAATGCCGCCCAACCCCCAATTAGGTGTAGCCCGAGGGCGGAGCCCTTGGCTTACCTAATAATGCCGTGCCGACCCAATACGAAACCAACAGCTACGCTTCACTCGCTATTGGGCTACATTGTAGCGATCGGACATTGGATGCCTATCCCCCAAATATCTCCCACCCATTTATTGGCTATGGTTCATATGCCATGAAGCGAAGATTGAAAACAGGCCCAAACATTTACCTGCTATTTAACTGCGCGGGTACAATCTCCTTCGTTCCGGGAGGGGTTGCCTACTTCGGGTGATACCGAACGGGCAGGGAAACGCCAAAGATGCCGTCGACCAAAGAAACTTCTCCCTTTATGAATTTCGACACTGCTCGAGAACTCGTCTTCAATCCCTCGATCGAATCTCTGATCGAAGACTGTATTGCCCACGATGGGTGCGAACCAATCTCCAACGGCGCTGTGGTGGCCTACTCAGGCAAATATCGCGGCCGAACTCCCAAAGACAAGCACATTGTCAAAGATTCGTCGACGTCAGACGAGATCTGGTGGGAAAACAATGGCGAGCTAACTCAGGATGGTTTTGACCGCATCAAAGCCAAATTCCAAACCTACGTAGAAGGTCGCAAACTGTACGTCATCGATACGTATGGTGGTGCCGATCCAAAATATCGGATCAAAGCCCGATTTGTGGTGGAACGACCCTACCACGCGTTGTTCATCAAGCAACTCTTAATCCGTCCAACCGCAGAAGAACTCAGTTCCTATGAGCCAGATTGGACCATTGTGGATTTTGGCAAGATGATCATGGACCCCGAAGTGGACGGGACCCGAAGCGATGCCATCATTGCGCTGAATTTTGCCTCGAATGAGGTGCTCATCGGAGGCACCCAGTACGCCGGTGAGATGAAGAAATCCGTCTTCACCATCATGAATTATCTGCTCCCGAAGCAGGGAGTTCTCAGCATGCACTGCTCTGCCAACATCGGCAAGCATGGCGACACCGCCCTATTTTTCGGCCTAAGTGGTACCGGCAAAACGACCCTATCTGCAGACCCAGAGCGTCGGCTGATTGGCGATGACGAACATGGCTGGACGGAAGCAGGGGTTTTCAATATCGAAGGGGGTTGCTATGCCAAGTGCATCCGCCTGAGCTCAGAAGGGGAACCGGAAATTTGGAACGCCATCCGACATGGCTCAATTTTGGAAAATGTGGTGCTCCAAGACAATGGCGTGCCGAATTATGATGATGACAGCCTGACAGAGAACACCCGAGTCGCGTACCCGATCGAATTCATTCCGAATGCTCAAATTCCCAGCATTGGAGGACATCCTGAGAATATCGTCTTCTTGACCTGCGATGCCCTTGGCGTTTTGCCTCCTATCTCGCGCCTGACCCCTGAGCAGGCAATGGTCTATTTCCTCAACGGATACACCGCCAAAGTTGCGGGTACCGAAGCGGGAGTCACCGAGCCAACAATCACTTTCTCAACCTGTTTTGGCGCCCCATTTCTCCCGTTACCTCCCAAGGTTTACGCCGAGTTACTAAGGGAGAAGATTCAAACACATGGATCTCGGGTCTGGCTGGTGAACACCGGTTGGACGGGCGGCCCGTATGGAGTGGGTAGTCGCATGAAGCTTCGATACACCAGGGCGATGCTGAAAGCGGCGTTCTCAGGTGAGCTGGATTCAGTGGAGATGGCAACGGAATCAGTTTTTGGACTCAGTGTGCCAACCTCATGTCCCGATGTTCCCTCTGAAGTCTTAAAGCCCCGCGATACATGGCAAGATGGTCATGCTTACGACCATAAGGCATCTGAACTCAAACAAATGTTCGACGCGAATTTTGCCAAGTTTCAATAACTCATTCAACAAGAAACAATAAGACAAATAGCCCTTTGATGCCGCATACTATGGCGCAATGGGCTATTTCGTTTTGGGTGATGATGGTCAGAAGTATGGGCCAGCCGATGTAGCGACTCTGAATCAGTGGGTGCAAGAGGGCCGCATCGTTAGTCAGACATTGTTGGAAGATGAAGCAACCGGCTTTCGAGCTCAGGCTTGCACCGTCCCGGGCATGAACTTCCCTTTGGCTGCACCTCCTGCTGCGCCTCCAGCTCCACCCATGAATCCTTCCGCCGGACAATTTCAAAATCCGCCGGGCTATACTCCGCCCAATCCACAGTATTCGCGTCCATATTCTCAGCCGACTTACACTTCTGCCGGTGGTGGAAGTGGAACGATTTATATCGCATTCGGCGTGGCCATTTTGTCGCCAATTCTATCGTTCTTCCTTCCCATTGGAGGTCTCATTTCCGCGATGTATGCCATCCGAGCGGCAATTCGTGCCAAGGATGAGGGACATCCACTTGGAGTGGTGGCGATCGTAGTTGCCGCTCTGGCAATCGGCTTTTGGGCATTTACTCGAGCAACCGGAATGGGGCGAGGGATGTTTCTCCGATAAGAGACTCCAAATACCCAGTTGTAATAGTCGCAGGATTTGTGCCAGTTCGGTTATCCTTTAGGCTGTGAAGTATTACGTTATTGGTGACGACGGACAGAAATACGGACCGGCTGATCTAGCGCTGTTGAACTCATGGATTGCTGAGGGGCGATTGATGCCAACTCAGCAATTGGAGGATGAATCTTCAGGCATGAGGATCGCCGCTGGAGCGGTTCAGGGGCTAAACTTTCCCCTCCAAAACCCTCAAAGTGTGGCTGCTGCTCAGCAAGCTGCTAACCCACCTACACCGGGTGCTTCACCTTATGCTTCCGGTGCGTCACCTTACGCTAATCAGGGCGCTCAGCCGTACCAGTCTTATGCGCGTCAAGTGGGCGACGATGGTTCGGGCGATCTCAAAGTAGCCTATATCTGTGCCGCAATAGGTTTCTTCTGTTGCTTCTCATTTATCCCTGCGTTTATCTACTTAAACAAAGCAACATCCAAGGGCAACCCCAATGCAGGGACCGCAAAATTGGTGATTTGGATAATTGTTGCCGTTTGGTTGGCGGTCGGTGTATTCCGAGCATTCTATGTGTTCAACCACATGCCCAATTTCGCCAATCCACCCATTCGCTAAGAGATAAATCCGATAGCCTTCGTGGAGATTTGCTGAACCACGAAGGCTATTTCGCGTAGGACCGTTCGTGAACCTGTTCTCACCACTCTCGCTCCGCACCGTCACGCTTCGAAATCGGATTGCGGTTTCTCCCATGTGCCAATACTCATCCGTAGATGGGTTTGCCACCGATTGGCATCTGGTTCATTTGGGTTCGCGAGCGGTTGGAGGATCAGGGATGATCATGCTGGAGGCGACTGCGGTTCGACCCGAGGGGCGAATTTCACCTCATGATCTTGGAATCTGGGATGATAATCACATTCTGGGACTGAAACGAATCGCGGATTTCATCAAAGAGCAAGGATCATCACCGGCGATTCAGCTTGCCCATGCCGGGCGTAAAGCGTCCATGTCTCGGCCATGGGAGCCCAAGCACGGATTCGTTCCTGAGTCGGAAGGCGGATGGTCTCGAGTGGTGAGTGCAAGCCCAATCGCTTTTGGCGAAGGCTATCTTACGCCAGTGGAATTGACTGTTCAAGAGATCGAAGAGGTCATTGAAAGTTTCGCCGATGCCGCCAAACGCTCTCTGGCTGCAGGCATGGAGATCATTGAGCTTCACGCTGCACATGGGTATTTGTTGCATCAGTTCTTATCCCCGTTAAGCAACCATCGGACCGATGAATATGGCGGCTCCTATGAGAATCGAACGCGGTTGGCAAAACAGGTCGTGACCCGATTAAGACAAGTTTGGCCTGATGAACTACCAATTTTGGTGCGCCTTTCCGCGACAGACTGGACTGATGGTGGATGGGACTTAGAGCAAACAGTCAAGCTCTCCCAAGAGCTACATACATTGGGCGTAGACCTCGTGGAATGCTCCAGCGGAGGAAATGTGGCCAATGCGAGGATTCCACTTCGGCCCGGATATCAAATACCTTTTGCCGCAGCCGTCAAATCTGCTGGAGTTCCGAGTGCAGCCGTGGGCCTAATCACCAAAGCTCAACAGGCCAACGAGATTGTGGAGACAGAGCAAGCAGACATTGTCATGCTCGCACGTGAGCTCTTGCGGAATCCCTATTGGCCGCTTCAAGCAGCGGCTGAGCTTGGGCTTGAAATCAAATGGCCCGTCCAGTACGAACGGGCCAAACTTTAGGCAGAAGGGCTGTTGAGGGAATCGACCCTGACCAGTAGAACGGTGGTGTTGTCACTGCCGCCACCTAAGAGCGCCTGTGCTACCAGTGTCCAAGCTGCTTCCGCAGGAGCTTTGGACTTCAAGATTTCAGCAATAGATGCGTCATCAACGTGATTGATAAGACCATCACTACAGAGTAAGAACAGATCGCCTGCAAGAAGATCGAATGAGAAAACATCGGGCTTCACTTCGCCTTCCGATCCAATAGCTCGCGTGAGAACGTGCTTATACGGGTGAGTCTCAGCCTCTTCAGGGCGAATCATCCCTGCTCGAATCGCTTCTTCAACCCAAGTATGATCGTGTGTAAGCATGTCCAACTGCCCATCACGTAACCTGTAGATCCGGCTATCACCAACTTGAACAGCATAGGCAGTGTCTTGAATCAGGATGAGACCGCTCAGAGTTGTTCCCATCCCCTTGCGACTGGGTATGGCTCGACCGACATCTACCACGAACCGATTGGCTGCGGTTACTCCAGAAATCATTGCAGTCTGGGGCTCCGTTGATGGGTGGTGAAGGTAAACGTCGATGAAAGTCTTGCATGCCAACTCGCTGGCGATTTGGCCGGCTGCATGACCTCCCATTCCGTCACAGACAAGAAATACAAGTCCTCTGCTGGCCAGAGTTGACATGTCCTCTGAAATAAAGAATTCGAACTTGTCCTCGTTATTCTCTCGGACCCGTCCCAAATCAGTTTTTGCCGCGACAGTGACTTGAGGAATACACCTAAGTTCTACGCTGGGTACAAGCTGCTCCGTGGTGTATTCGGCTGTAATTTCGTCCATTGGGTATGTATCGTTCCTCTAACTTCTAAGCGCCAACTTTGGGGGAATTGATCCGCACCTGAAACTCCATGCTGCCCAGTCGAATCACATCTTCTGGAGTCAGATTGGTCCTCATATTGGGCACCAATTTGGCGTCGTTCAGCATCGTACCGTTACTACTTCCCACGTCGGTTATGTAGATGCCGTCCTCTGCTACTTCGATGGTTCCGTGCTTCCCACTGATGTATGGGTCAGGAATATGAACGTCGTTCTCGGCTTTACGCCCGAAGCTGTTCACCCCTTTCTTCAGGGCGAACTCTTTACCCGCCCCAACCAGCGTCGCAGGGGCGACTTCCTTTTGCGGAGTCACAGTCATCGCGGCTGTCTTGTTGGATCCAAAGACTTGAGTTGCGTTGGCTCCAGTAGCACCAGGAAGCGAAACTTGAAGTTCAATCCCCCCAAAGCTAAGCTTTTCGCCACCCACGAGAGTCTTTCTGTCGCCTGGATTGAGCTTGGTGCCGTCGACCTTTGTGCCGTTGGTGCTCCCCAAATCTTCCACTACCAGCTTTCCATCGGTGTTGGTGATCTGGGCATGGCGACGGCTGGCACGTGTATCGGATAGGAGAACATCTCCTTCACGCCCGATCACGTTCACTCCTGGCCGCAGTGGATGTTCACGACCGCTTTGCTCAACCAACATGGGGAGCTGGATAGCTGGAGCACCAAAGGCATCACCAGGAAGAGCTCGATCAAATATCAGGCCGCAATCGATACAGAACATCACTCCCGCAGGATTAAAAGTCTTGCACACCGGACATTGGGTCGGTTTGATCGTTTGCGTAGCATTCAGACTGGGTGCATTGCCCATCACCGTTTTGTTGGGGTCTAGCGTTGGCGCTACTCCCATACGGGTTTTATTGGGGTCTGAGGAGAGCAATTGAGTTCGATTGGCGTCGTTCATGAGATCAACTCTTGCTTGGACGGATTTCTAGCCGCTTTAGTTTGCACTGTTAGTCAGGTTAGGTCGATAGTTCGACATGGATAAAGATGACAATCATCACGATAAAGGCTAATCAGTGGGCCCCATTTTGTTAAACTCTTTGGACCCAGCCGGGTATGTGCTCCTATGAATAGAACCCTCCTATTGGCATCTCTCCTTATTTTCGGCGCTGCCAGCGCGCAAGCCCAAGTCGCTGGGCGCGATCGAGGTAATCCGTTCACCGGACCGCAAAGCAGCATTCATTACGCTCCTGACCGCAACTATGATCTGATCCATTTAGCCGTTGATCTGGATGTGGATTACGATCACTTCGCTATTAAAGGCACGGTTGTGAACACGATTTCTGCGCTTCGAGATGGGACGCAGACAGTGCATTTTATGGCCGGATCAGACCTGAAAATCAATGCCGTGAGTGTCAGTGAGAAACCAGTTGCGTTTAATCATGATGGACGAAACCTGCAAGTAACCCTAAATAAACCATTGGCGAAAGGGGAAAAGATTGATGTCAAGATCGAGTACGACGCCAAAGATACGAAGGCTCAACCGTTTGGTGGTGACGGCGGATTTCATTGGATCAAAAAGACTGAATCGAACCCCAATCACGTTGGATTTTGGACCCAAGGGGAAAGCGAATCGAATAGCAACTGGGTTCCCACCTGGGATTATCCGAACGACTTCACGACCAGTGAAACACGGGTTACAGTTCCAGAATCATGGAACGTTGTTGGGAACGGCAACCTGATTTCTAACAAAAAGTCGAGCGATGGCAAGCGGCGCACCTTTGTCTGGAATATGCCAGTACCCCATGCCACCTATTTGTTAACCGTTTGCGGCGGTCCATTCGACATCAAGACTGATTCGTGGGAAGGGGTCAAGCTGATGTACGTGGTGCCCAAAGGCGAGGGTTATCTCATTGATGGGTCCTTCTCAGATACCAAGGATATGCTGTCCTATTACTCCAACCTCACAGGGGTGAAATATCCGTGGCCCAAGTACGCGCAGGATGCTATGTACGATTTCGGAGGAGGCATGGAAAATGCCAGCGCGACAACGCTTGGAGAGAATTCGCTGACCGAACCAAGAGAGGGATTTCATCGCATGGCGAGCCTCAATTCGCACGAATTGGGCCATCAATGGTTCGGAGACTTTGTCACGTGCAAAGACTGGGGAAATATCTGGCTGAATGAGAGCTTCGCGACTTTCATGCAGATGATGTACTTCGAACACAGCCTCGGAAAGAACGGCTATGACAATGAGGTTGAGAACAATACCAATGAGTACTTGGCCGAATCCCGCAGCTACAAGCGCGCCATCGTAACCAAGCGATATCCCAACGCAGATCGCATGTTCGATGCTCACACCTATCCGAAGGGTGGAGTCGTTCTGCACACGCTCCGAAGACAGCTTGGAGATGCGGCATTCTGGGCAGGAATCAAGCTTTACCTGCAGACCAACGCTCATACTCCGGTCGAGTCATGGCAACTTTGCAAAGCCCTGACGGACGCGAGCGGAATCAACTGTGAGCCGTTCTTTGACCAGTGGGTGATGAAGCCCGGTCATCCGGTCTTGGACCCCACTTGGAGTTGGGATGAGTCGTCCAAAACCGTAAAGGTGACCGTGGATCAGACTCAAGACACCAGCGATGGAACGCCGATCTACAAGATTCCTGCGAAGGTTGGATTCGTGGTGAACGGGAAATTGGTTCGAGTGGAATTGCCGATTTCTGAAAAGTCGACCACAGGTTCGTTCAAGTTGGATGCTAAGCCAACTGCTTTCCTTTTGGACCCGGATCACGATTTCTTGCGCGAAATTCCCAAGAACCATTGGGCGAAAGAGGAACTAACCTCCATCTTCCAATTTGCACCGGACTGTGTGGATCGAAACCGAGCGATGCAGTTGCTTATGGAGGACAAACCCTCCGATGAAGTCGTGAAAATGATCGCTAGTGCCGTGGAAAAGGACTTGGACCAAGTACCAGCCATTCGCTCAATTCGGCAATTAGCTGATCTCAAGCGAGAGGATCTGCGACCAGTATTCATGAGCTTACTGAACCACCAAAACTTTGATCGTCGTTCTGATGCGATCCAAGCCTTGGGGCAATTGGCTCCCAACGCCGAGATCACCGCCAAGCTTCGATCATTCATCAACGATAAGGATCCGATTCCAGTTGTTGTGAGTGCAATTCGAGTTCTGGCTGATTGGGATAAGAAGGGAAACAAAGATGTGTTTCAGAAGGCACTTAAGATTCCTTCTCATAACAATCGGATCAAGAATGCAGCTCAGTCAGCACTGGAAGACTGACTCTGGGTTTGCTAAAAGGGGCATAAGGGCAGAACCGTAGGAAGGGCCGAAAAGTCAGAATGTGGCGTCCATGGATGGACGTAAGCAAGAAAATGCAAACGGAGAGGCATGACGCCGAATGGTTTGCCACACAAATTAACGTAGCGAACCTGGATAGTGAGCAGGAGTGCACAGGATGTGCACTCCAAACGCGCCCACTACATTCCCAGAACCCCAATCTCGTCCACCTTCACCGGTGACACCCAAGATCGGTTATTGTTTTGATTGTTTTGATGCCGAGCCTTACACAACACATCGATAAAGCTATGAACCCACTCACTCTAGTCGTAGTAGCCATCACGTCGACACATGCTCAGAAACATGTGGACATTCGCTCGCTCTTGATGGAGATGGGGAACTTAAACTCGGTTTCCGAGCTGGCAAATCCTCCCTTTAAGCAGATTCAGGCTAGCAGTTACGACCGAAAGCAGGTGGACCCCAAGGACCTTTCCACTTGGTTCGCGAATGAGGATTACGGGCAGTTCATTCGAACTGAAGATCACCAAGGTCGTAAAGAGTGGGTCGTCATGGATCAGGCTGGGCCCGGTGCGATTACTCGAATCTGGACACCATTACTTGCTGAGAAAGACAAGATGATCGTCCGGTTCTACTTCGACGGAAATGACAAACCAACGATCGAAGAGCCATTCAACGATCTGATGCGCGGGCGAAGGCCGATCAAGCCTCCCTTTGCATACATTGCGTGGCCTGATGCTGGAGTAGCTGATGGAGTTGGAGCAGATTGTTACTTCCCGATCCCTTTCGCGAAAGGATGCAAAGTGACGTTCAGTGAAGTTCCGTTCTACTATGCGTTCAGTTCTCGAACTTATGCGTCGGACACTCCAGTAACTTCGTTCACTTGGGATGATTTTGACCGTCAAAAGCCACTTGCTGCCAAGGTCGCGGCATCTCTGGGCAAGTGGAAACCAGAATCCAGTCCCGCTCCAACTGCCCAAGGCGAGTTACAGTCCGGCAAGTCAGTTTTGTTCAACCTACCAGAGGGAAGTCACAGCGTCACAGAAATTCAGCTTCGAGTTCCTGCCAATGTTTCACCTCAGGCTCTGAGGTCGACGGTCATTTCCATCCGTGCTGACGGCGAGCAGACGGTTTGGTGTCCCGTTGGTGAGTTTTTTGGCTGTGGTGTCACGCTAAAACCGCTTTGGGATCGATTCCGAAGAGTCGAGGCCGATGGCACGATGACCGCCCGGTGGCCGATGCCATATCAAAAGCATGCGCGGGTGGAAGTGCTCAATCTGGGTAGTGAGAGCTTGCCGGTGCGGCTTCAGGTGCATACCACTCCCTATAAATGGACTACCAAGTCTCTTCATTTTCACTCAACATGGCGTTTCCAGGACCCGATTCCAACTCAACCCCGATCCGACTGGAATTACGTAGAGGCGTCCGGCCAAGGCCACTATGTTGGCGATACGCTCACCGTGATGAATCCCACTGCGGCATGGTATGGCGAGGGCGATGAGCGGGTTTACGTGGATGGAGAGAAGTTCCCGAGTAGCTTGGGTACAGGTACCGAAGATTACTATGGATACGCCTGGGGCATGGATGAGCATTGGTCATCGGCCTACATGTCTATGCCGTTACGCGGTCGAAAGGGAAGGGAAAACTGGACCGGATTTACGACCACATCCCGTGTTCGCGGATTGGATCTGGTGCCGTTTACTTCAAAACTGAAGTTTGATATGGAGATCTGGCATTGGGCGGATTGCTCGGTGGCTTACTCTGCCGCTTCATTTTGGTATGGAAAGCCAGGAGTGAGTTCCAATATCACTCCAGATGCCGAGGCAGCCTCACGAGAACTGCGAACAGCTTCGACTGGCATCAAGGGTGCGATCGAGTGCGAAACCATGACGGTCGATGAAAAGTCGGCGGATATTGAAATCGGTACCCAGAACGCTGGTCTCACATCAGGAACTTGGAGTGGTGGTGAGCAGCTTTTCGTTCAAGCGAAAAGGGTTGGCGATTATGTTGTCTTAGGCTTTGATGTTCCGAAAGGGGGCACTTATAACCTCAAGCTCTATGGGACTCGAAGCTATGACTACGGAGTGATTCAGCCATCGATTGACAAGCAAAAACTGGAGACGATCGATCTTTGGTCGGAGAAAGCGGTAGCTACCGGTGCGCTCGATCTGGGACGATTCGAGCTTACAGAAGGGCATCATCAATTTAGGGTCGAAGTTGTGAACACAAATCCGAATTCCCGCGGCTCAAAGGTTTACTTCGGCCTCGATTGCCTGGTTCTTGAACCTGGGAAGTAGGGCGCACGGGCTAATAGTGTAGTGAAGATGGTGCGCGGCGTTCACGCCGCACGGGGGCCACGGCCTTTAGGCCGTTTGCGGGTGAAGATCTTGATGCGGGTGGCCTAAAGACCAACCCATTTGTGCGGTGCAAACGCAGCGTAACAGCAATTCCATAGGCCTTTTGCGGGTGAAGATTGTGCAGCGGGTGGTCTGAAGACCACCACACGTATGCGGCGTAAACGCCGTGCACCAGCAGTTCCTTCGCGACAAAGTCGCCATTGGTCCCAACAACTCAACCCTTGGCAGGGAATCAGAGTCTGAACACACATGCGAACCAATCACAAATTCGATGTCTGTTTTGAAGTCGTAGCGGACGTGCTCTATGTGCTTGGCCGCACACTCGTTAAAGGAGATTACATACGGGTGGAAGAGTTGGGAGACTTGGCATTTAGCCTGGAAACGCTGGGAATGGTGCGCAGGGTTGAGTCCGATCGAAGGGCCGCATAAAGGTGCCGGGTTTCCGTCCACGTATTTCCGTGACTACAATTACAAGCAGGTAATCCCTAATCTAATAGATATGAAGCCAAGTCAAAGAAGAATGCGAACAAGTTTCGAGGTGATATCCGAAGTGCTGTACCTCGATGGCTTGGAACTTCATTACGGAGATCTGTTGAATCCAATGGACCTTGGTGGCCGGCTGATTGATCTGATTGCGTTAGGGATGATCCGACCCGTAGATTCTCAGAATCTGGCAATGTTGAGTACACCGATCAGAGCGTAGTGCGGATAGTGTGTTAAAACCTGTTAAGGAACAGGTTTCCTTGACAGGTAAAACTGTCATATACTGAGTTTTGGAGAGAAACCCATGCCTAACTTCGATGAGGGGATCACGCCAAAAGACAAGGCACTAGAGCTTATAGCGACCGAGATTGCGAGATCGGAGTTCGATCGCGTTCCAACCTCACGTCAGAAATTGGGTCAACTGGTAAGCGCCAAGCTACCGATTCCTCCCGCAGAGGCCTATAAGCTTGTCGACGAGTATTGCGACGAGAAGGCTCCGGGTGTACCCCATTACCTGCAATCTGAATTTGCTGGCCCTTACCTTAAAGTTCTTGCGGTTGTGAACTCGTTTTTGGGAATTGGCTGTGCTTGGTGGGCAGCCCACTCATGGAGATTAGGCAAAACTTCTTGGCCATGGTTTTTACTTTGTGCGGCCCTAGTGGGGTCTGCCTGCTATTTCTTCTTCCAGATTATTCAAAAGGAAAGCGAGAAACTCGCTAACGCCTAATCCGGATCAAGCCTCGGCCGAGACGAATGACATGCAGCAAAAGTGTCTGTATCGTCGGCTAATTGTTGCAACCTATCAGGTATGATTAGCGTTTGCTGGATACTATGTCCGGCAAATCACAGCCAGGCCACGAGCCAGGCGCATCTCCCCGGCCATGGGGTGATGTGAACCAACTCGGGAACGGCGGGAGAAACAATGGCAAAACAATCTCTTATTGAGAAGCAAAAGAAGAAGCCGAAGTTCAAAGTTCGTGCTTACAACCGCTGCGCTCTTTGCGGGCGAGATAGCGGTTATTTTCGATTCTTCGGCATCTGCCGCATTTGTTTGCGGGAAAAAGCGCATCGAGGCGAACTGCCTGGCGTAAAGAAGTCGAGCTGGTAAGAACGGGAGGTTCATTTTATGCATAGCGATCCAATCGCGGACCTTCTGACGCGCATTCGAAATGGCGTTCACGCCCACCTCGATGCCGTCAACGTTCCGCACAGCAAAATCAAAGTCGAAATCGTCAAAATTCTGGAAGCAGAAGGTTATGTCACGGGCCACGAAGTCCTGACAGACGGAAAGTTTCCTCTCATCAAGGTCACTCTGCGTTACGATAACAAGCGCAAGCCCTTGATCAACCACATCGCACGCGTTAGCAAACCCGGTCTTCGTGTCTACAAGCCGGTGAGCGATCTGAAACCGATTCGAAGCGGCTTGGCCACTCGAATCATCAGTACGAGTGCCGGACTCATGACAGACCGAGAAGCGCGAAGGCGCAAGATCGGTGGCGAAGTCATCTGCGAGGTCTACTAATGTCACGTATCGGAAGAGCACCCATCACTGTGCCTGCTGGTGTTAACGTTAGCGTCGATTCTGCGACGAACGTGGTCACCGTCAAGGGCCCCAAGGGCGAGCTGGTTCAGCCGATCTCCCGACTCCTTTCATTGGAGCAAGAGGAGGGCAAGCTGCAATTGACCCGTCCCAACAATCTTCGTGAAGCGCGAAGCCAGCATGGTCTAGCGCGAACACTCGTTAGCAACATGGTCGAGGGCGTCACCAAGGGTCATTCAAAGACTCTGGAAATCCTCGGTGTTGGTTATCGTGTAACCCTGGAAGGCAATAACCTGTTGCTGAACATGGGCTACTCGCACCCCGTTCGCATCGATGCTCCCGAAGGGATCAGTTTCGAAGTGAAGGCGGATGAAAAGACCCGTGCCCAACAGATCATCGTTAACGGAATCGACAAAGCTGCAGTCGGACAGATTGCTGCTGACATCCGAAAGGTCCGAAAGCCAGAGCCATATAAGGGCAAGGGTATTCGGTACAAGGGTGAAGTCGTCAAGCTCAAGGCCGGTAAGAGAGCGGCCGCGAAGAAATAAGGAGTAACCAAACGTGGCAACCAAAAACAGAGAAGAGTTGCGTGCTGCGCGGCACAAGAGACTTCGCAAGAAGGTTACCGGTACTCCGGAACGACCTCGACTTGCAGTCCACCGCAGCCTCAAGCACATCAGTGCACAGATTATCGATGACACCACCGGTACTACCATCGTCTCGGCCAGTACGGTTGAGAAGGGTATCGAAGCGACAGGCAATGCAGAAGGCGCAAAACTCGTCGGTGCAAAGCTCGCTGAGCGTGCAAAAGCAAAGGGCGTCAATATCGTCGTTTTCGATCGTGGTGGCTTCAAGTACCACGGCCGTGTCGCATCTCTCGCAGATGGCGCACGCGAAGCAGGGTTGGAGTTCTAAGCGATGAAAATGAACCGCCTAAGTGGCAAGCGCGAGAGTCGATCGACGGAAGGACCGCAGTTCGACGTTCGTGTTGTGCGCACGAATAAAGTTTTCAAAACCCATAAGGGTGGTAAGACCGCTTCTTGGTCGATCCTCGTCGTCGTTGGCGACAATAAGGGTCAGGTCGGAGTTGGTCTAGGCAAGGCGAGAGGCATCCCTGATGCCATTCGAAAGGCCGAAGAAGCTGCCCGAAAGTCCATGTTCACCGTTCCAATGATTGGCACCACGATCCCTCATGAGATTGTGGCGATGTCCGGAACAGCCAAAGTCATCCTTCGCCCAGCAGCTGCTGGTACCGGCGTTAAGGCCGGTGGTGCTGTCCGAGCTTGCTTGGAAGCATGCGGCATTCACGACGTCCTCGCCAAGTCACTTGGTAGCCGCAATGCTATCAACATGGCTTATGCGACGATCGAAGCATTCAAGGGTCTTACGACTCCTGAGAGCGTTGCCGCCAGCCGTGGACTCGAAGCGAAGCAGCTGACCCCTTGGATCACCAAGGCCCGAAAGGAGGAAGCGGATGCTGCGTATTAAGCTGGTCAAGAGCCCGATTGGACACAACACCCGCAACCGAAGAACCATCGCGGCTCTGGGTTTGCGAAAGGTCCATCAAGTCGTTGAGCTGCCGGATAACCCCAGCGTTCGAGGCATGATTTTCCATGTCAAAGAAATGCTGTCGGTCGAAGAAGTAGCCAATACAGAAGCAACTCCCAAGGCTGCTCCGAAAGCAAAGGCGGTCAAAGAGACCCCGGTCGAAACGGTCGCGGCGACCGAAGAAGCTCCAGCAAAGCCGGCGCGAAAGCCCCGAGCCAAGAAGGAGGGTGACGAAAAGTGAGTCTGAACAATTTTCAATCCAATGAGGGAAGTAAATTCCCGAAGCGCAGAGTCGGTCGCGGTATCGGTTCCGGTATGGGCAAAACCGCTACTCGCGGTACCAAGGGACAGAAGGCTCGACGACAGATTCACCCGAACTTTGAAGGTGGCCAGTCGCCAATCCATCGACGACTCCCAGTAAAGAAGGGCTTCCGAAACATCAACCACAAGGAATACGCCATCGTAAACCTGGATGATTTGGAAACACTGTTCGAAGCGGGTCAGGAAGTAACGCCTGAACTGCTGGTAGCAACCGGGATCATCTCTGGTGTTAAAGACGGAGTCAAGGTCTTGGCGTTTGGAGAGCTTTCCAAAAAGCTCACCGTGAAGGCGCACAAGTTCAGTAAGGCGGCCGCTGATGCAATCGCGGCTAAGGGCGGTGAGGCGGTAACGCTGTGAGCTTGCCTGCAGGTTTTGGTGGGGGTGGCGGTAGCTACACGAGCAAGGGAGACAAAGGTCTCTCAATGCCCTTGCTGGAAACGCTGCGCCTCGCTTGGGCTGATCCAGAGCTGAAGGGCCGAATTACGTTCGTGCTCATCATGTTCTCGGTGTTCGCGATGGGAGTCCATATACCGGTTCCGGTACCTGGACTCTCGTCCACCGACGTCATGAAGTCGCTGGAGAACCTACCGGCGCTCCAAATGCTCAATGCTATGAGCGGTGGAGCGCTTCGCCGACTTTCGATCTTTGCCTTGGGCTTAAACCCATACATCACGGCATCGATCATCATGCAGATTCTTTACACTGCGGTTCCGCAGTGGAAAAAGGAGTTGCAGGAGGGCGGTGAGTACGCTCGAAAGCAGCAGAACAAATACACCCGTGGACTAACCATTGCGTTGTGTTTGATTCAGGGCTGGGGCTTGCTCAAGATCATGTCTCAGGCGCCGCAGATCGCAGCGCTGTCAGTTCAACAGGACGCAATGATCGTTCTTTTCTGGACTGCTGGTGCGATGTTCGTTCTCTGGCTAGGTGAGCAGATCTCCGAAAAAGGAATTGGTAACGGAGTCTCTCTGATGATCTTTGCGGGAATTATTCTCGCATTGCCTACTCAGATGGATCTCTTGTGGACGAACTTCAAAAACGGAGCCGTTCACTGGTACAGCTTGGTTATCCTGCTGGCACTCTTCTTGGGTACCACTTGGATCATCGTTTACTTCACCACCGCACAGCGCCGAATTCCTATTCAGCATATGCGACGAATGGTGGGTACGCGAATGCTCGGAGGTCAAACCAGCTACCTGCCGTTGTCCATCAATATGGCTGGCGTTATGCCGATCATCTTTGCGGTGTCGTTGGTTGGATTGCCTTATCAGTTCGGTGTGATGTTCAAAGGAGAAACAACCCCAGCGGGTCGATTCCTCTTTGCCCTCGCAGACCTGATGAATCCCAGCTCGCCAAATGCATGGCATGCCATTTTCGGATCGTTGATCTATACGCTCCTCATCCTGTTCTTCACCTACTTCTGGAACGCTATCCAGTACAACGTGGAGGACATCAGCAATAACTTGAAGCGCGGCGGTTCGTTTATCCCAGGTGTTCGACCTGGTAAGCAAACCAAAGACTTCTTGGATGGTGTGATCTCTCGCATCACCATTGTCGGCGCGGTCTTTATTTCGATCGTTGCTTTGGTTCAATACCTGGCACCTCGCCTTTCGGGAATTCCGTCTGGCGTGAGGCTCAGCGTTATCGGTGGAACGACCCTACTCATCATGGTCAGCGTCGCCCTCGATACCATGCGCCAAATCGAAGCTAACCTGCTGATGAAGCAGTACCAGCAGTAGTGGAGCAGCCTTGGACGTGTATTCGTCCAAGGCTTGTTCTTCCAACGATGGAACACTAGTCTTGCCGCCTACATCAAAAGGGCGGCTTTATTATTCATGAGTACCAGATTGATTTTGATTGGCCCACCCGGCGTTGGGAAGGGCACCCAGAGCGCACTGCTCCACTCCCGGCTCGGACTTAAGCCGATGTCGTCCGGTGACATCTTCCGCAAAGAAATTGAAGCCGAAACGGACCTTGGACGGCTAGCCCAGCGCTATATCCAGCATGGCGAACTTGTGCCCAACGGCGTAACAATCGAAATGATGGCCAAGCGCCTAAGAGACGAGGAAACCCGAAAGAAAGGATTTGTGCTCGACGGATTTCCCCGCACGGTCAAACAGGCTGAAGCTCTGGATGAGATCCTTTTTGAAATGGAAATGGGCCTCGACAAAGTCATTTCCATCGAAGTACCTGAAGAGACTCTGTTGAGTCGCCTCACGGGACGTATGGGCTGTACCAAGTGTGGTGAGATTTACCATAGCCAGAATAAACCACCCATGCGAGAGGGACTCTGCGACAAGTGCAATGGCCCACTCTTTGTCCGCACCGATGACCAACCGCAAACAATCTTGGAGAGACTACGAGTCTTCAAAGAAACAACTGCACCTGTAATTGGTTATTACGAAACAACTGGCACCCTACTTCGAGTCGATGGCAGTGTTGGACCTGAGGAAACCTATCAGCAAATCGTTGATGGTCTCGATCAATGATTCACTTCAAGAGTAAAGAAGAGATCGACAAGATGAGGGCTTCAGGACGAGTTGTCGCTCGTGCCCTTCGCGTGATGTCAGAATCGATCATCCCCGGCAAAACCAGTCCAGCCGACTTGGATGCGCTGGCCGCTCGCATCGTTGCAGAGGCCGGAGGCGTTCCCAGTTTTCTGAATTATAGAGGTTTCCCGGCTAATACTTGTATATCTGTAAACAATGTCGTTGTCCACGGCATTCCAACTCCGACTCCACTTGAAGAAGGAGATATCGTGAGTTTGGATATGGGCGTGATGATCGATGGCTGGCATGCTGACGGGGCATGGACCTATCCAGTCGGCAAGATCTCTCCCGATGCGCAGCGACTGCTGAATGTCACGCGTGAATCCCTGTATCAGGGTATCGCCAAGGCAAAGATTGGGAATCGCATTGGCGACATCGCCTCGGCAGTTCAGAAGTACGTCGAGCGGAATGGCTATTCAGTGGTTCGAGATTTGGTCGGCCACGGCATCGGCCGGAGCCTTCACGAAGAACCCCACTCGGTTCCCAATTTTGGCAATCCGGGAACCTTGGATCAGATTCGTTCGGGGATGACCATTTGCATTGAACCGATGGTAAACCAAGGAACCTTCAAAGTGGAAACGCTTCCTGACAAGTGGACCCTGGTCACTTCCGACGGAAAGCTGTCGGCACACTTCGAGCACACCATTGCCATTACGCGTGAGGGCACCGAAATCTTGACCCAAGAGTAGGTTAAATTCTTCGAATTCGGTCATTTTTGGCTTATCCGGTAAACTACTGTGCAATGGCCAGAAAAAGACCCCCGTATAAACCGCAACAAGACAAAGAAAAAGGGATC
>Ga0164297_10001786_pt1 | contig 22237 bp, 20 predicted proteins | sample GEODES058metaG_FD_113539 | JGI IMG/M metagenome (GOLD analysis project Ga0164297, IMG submission 113539) | Dystrophic lake water microbial communities from Trout Bog Lake, Wisconsin, USA - GEODES058 metaG | ecosystem: Environmental > Aquatic > Freshwater > Lake | place: USA: Trout Bog Lake... | reverse complement strand
TGTGCATGTTGAAATTATCGATTGTAGCGTTGCTTTGCTGATATACGATGATGCTGTAAACGCTGTTGTCTGAACTGTAGTATCTGGGAATGTTAAACTACCAGTGCTATTAAATGTCCAATTGTTATAGGTATATGCTCCCCCCGGATTACCAGATCCAAGACTAAATTGTGTGTCAGGGTTCCATGTGGCCGATGGATTAGTTAACGTTCCTGTGTTTACATATACGGGATGAGCAAAGTTTGGATTGTTAAGTTGCCAACCGCCATCGTATGTGATCGAAGAATCACTACCGGGATTATAGTTAGCAGGTGCCCACTTAGGTGGTGTTATGCCATTTAATCTTGTATAGACGCCAACTGCGCCTCCCCAAACACCGCCAGTGTCCGTGATAGTTATAGTAACAGGAGCACCTTGTATAGATAAATTATCGCCAATTAAATTACCAGGTAGTGTTAAGGTACCATCTGTGTTAAATTGCCAAACTTTTTGAGGGGTTCCTGCTTCAATATAAACACCAGCTAGACTGTTTATTAATCCTAGAGCTTGAGTGTTTGTGTTTGGTATAAAGATATTACTGCTTGTTGTACCAATGTTGATAGCACCACCAATTTTAGTTCCAGGATACGCTGTAGTTTGTTGTGTGTTGTCTGGGAATGTTAGATTACCAGTGTTATCAAGTACCCAACTACCAGCACCAAAAACTGTAAGATTGATTCGTTGAGCAGTAAGAGAATAAGGCACATATCCGTCCTCTGCATGATTCAGTGCATCGTTGGCAATGCCAAAAGCGGCATTTCCTGTTCCTATTCCAAACTTACTACCGGAGTCGCCACCGTTGGCAATCTTTAGGGTATAGTTAGTACTAGATGAATGATCAGTTAGCGTCTGCCCGTCAAACTTTGAACTGTTAGGAAACGTTACATTACCATCTGCGCCTAGGACTAGACTGTGTCCGTTGTTGACCAGTGTTGATGTTGTATTAAATCCAATGCTAGGAGTATTCCATTCTAGATATAGTGGATTATCGCCGGCTGTCAGTACTTGCCCTGTTGTGGGAGTTCCTTCGGGGAATACATATCCGGGGAATGTTACGGTACCATCAGCATTAAATGATACTTGATATGTGCCGGTTATAATGAATATGAGACTGTTGTCAGTGTTAAAATAAATTTGACCTTGACCATTTACTGAAGTGATACCGCCGGCGCTGCCATCATTAGGTATAATAAGTTGGCCGGGGGTGCTAAATGCGTTGGCATACACAGTACCACTAGATACTACATCATTAGGGACTAATAAACTACCAGCAACATCTACTGTAACGCTAGGTCCACCGTTGGCCAAAGATGTTGCAGTTCCCGTAAACGCTACTGGACTTGCGTCAACCCACGAACTCTCAAAGTAGACATAACTACGACCGCCCACTGTGTCATACCATAGGGTGCTTGTTGAAGTTGTTGCTGGTGCTGTGGCTGATTGTATTAGATTACCTGTTCCTCCGCCGACCGCTATGCCAAACACATCACTCTTGAAAGTCACCGTGGTATTGAATGTTACTTGACTGTTTGTAGAAGCAATGGTAACTAATGGACTGTTGTATGCGTTGGCAGGAGTATTATAATTTGCTTGATTGGCAAAGATATTGATATCAGAATACGCACCAAGATTTATAGTATCAGTGGGAGTCTCTCCAAAGATATAGTTTTGCCCGGCTCCATAATTACCAGATGGATTTGTACTGTTTTGGTGTACAACACTTAATCCACCACTAATGTTATCCTGCCATTGTACCTGACTAAAGCTATCTGCTTGGGTGTTTAATAATACAAATCCCAATCCATTAATGTCATTCTTAATGATACTAAAATCATTATACTGATTTATTTGAGCAATGGTGTAATCACCAATATTGATTGTTTGTATTGCGTCTAGCGTACCAACAGTTAGTGTATTGGTTATAGTTAAATTGTCAAAGGAGAAATTACCAAATAATCCTCCAGATACAAATACATCATGAAAAGCTGCATTGGTAACATTAAGATTAGTACCAATAAATTGATATGCTGTGGCAATATTTTCTACAAGAATGTTTTCAAATACTGTCGTACCAGTTACAATACCGTTAAATGTTGCGTTATGTAGGTACGCTGTACCGGTAGATACTATGTCAGCGCTAGTAACTGTAGTTGAAACGGTTACTGTAGTAAACTCGCCCGAGTCTAATACAGCAATATCTCCTATTATTTCGGCAAAATTATGGTTAACTTTTGTGAATGCCAATCTAACACTGTCACCATTGCCAGCGTTTGCACTTGTACCTGTGTTTACATATAGAATCGTCATCGAGGGTTCCTTAGTGGACTAACCATATTTAGTTCCAAATTTTATAAACCTAATGTAAATAATTGATGTTCATTGAAATAAAAAAAATAACGGTTCAGTATACAAGAGTTAGCAAATTAAAAAAATTGCATACTTATAGTAAAGTACAGAGCATGGTAATATTAAAATGTGATTCCTGCTATATTATATTTGAAAGATTACTGGCTCTGATGAATAGAAATAGGTTAAACAACGAATACCATCATGTTTGCCCCAATTGCAATCCTAAAAAATTTGCTCAGCAAAAGGGCGTGGAACGTAGAAAATTGTGGGATAGCCCAGTTGATTCAGATAGTAATTGTCTTTGATAAAGTTTTCTCATAAATATTGGTTAAGTAAACACAATTATCTACAAAAAACTTTAATATGGCTACATTGATACTTAATGCTGATGCAAGCCCAGTTAGTTTACTTCCACTCAGCATAATTACTTGGGAAGAATCAATTCGATATCTAGTAACAGATAAAGCCACTGTGATTGAATGGTATGATGATTGGATTGTTCGTAGTGAAAAGTGGAGCACACAGGTTCCTGCTGTCATGATATTGAAGGAATACCAAAAGAAGAAAACCAGTGTTCGTTTTAGTAAACAAAATGTTTTCTTACGTGACGGGTATACATGTCAATATTGTAGTGATACTGTTAATCGTAAATCGGCTACACTAGATCATGTACTTCCTACTAGTTTGGGTGGCAAGACCACTTGGGAAAACACCTGTTGTAGCTGTTCTCCATGTAATACCAATAAGGGCAACGATAAGAAAATTGTGCCCAAAGTCAACCCATTTAAGCCCACTTACTTTCAATTGGCTGAAAAAAGAAAACGAATGAGCTGGGACTTATCGCATTCAAGTTGGGTTAATTACCTAGGTTAGCCCAGACCTGTAAGAGACTATTATTTCATCGTACTGGGTATAGTTGTCTCCCATGTGGTATAGATAAACAAGGAAAGACATAATTATTTTTCCCTGTAGGTAATTCTTCCACGAGTTAGATCATATGGTGACATGTCTAATCTAACTTTATCACCAAGTAATATTTGAATTTTATGTTGGCGCATACGACCACTGATGTGACCCAATATTCTTGCCCCATTTTCTAATTTAATCCTAAATGTTGCTCCGGGTAGTACTTCTTCAACTACTCCGGTCATTTCTATAAAATCTTCCTTTGCCACTCGATCTCCTATGCAAGCGTGTATTTAATCATACAGTCTCGCCTTTGAGGCCTTTTAATACTAGATCTCTGGCACGCCGATTCAATGAGGCTTCTTCAATTTCCAGCATTTTGTATCCTATAAGATTCATATATTCTGCCAAAGCCTGTTGTCCTTCTTCAGTCCAATGACTGTAGTTTTGACCTATGTTACTGTAGTAATAATAAGTCCTATTATTCATGAGTTCTTTGACTCCGCCGTACATTAATTCTTTTATAGCGTTTGAATCCATTTTAGAGTTTATCACCAACAATAAATCCTCGGAATCGTTCAAACCTAGGAAATCGTAAACTATATGTGCTATCAATATCTTGACTCTTTGTAATAGCATCTGCCCGAATTTCTAAAACTTGTCCAATAACATCTTCTTGGTTGGTCCAAATTTCATCACGTTGAAGATCTGTAAGTCCTGATCCAACATTGACTCGAATAAATTTATCTTGATCAATACCTTCGCAAATTAAAGCACCTAATTTACCTACATTTTTTCCAGTACCTTCTTCAACAGCAACAACAGTTAAATCTACGGTAAGGAATGGCTTCATTTTAAGCCAGTTTGTGCTACGTTTACATTCGTATTTGGCATCTACATCTTTAATCATAATGCCTTCAAAACCTGCTTCAATTGCTTCTTTGTTGTACTGTTTAAACTCAAGTTCGCCAACGTAAGTATCCAAGTCTACTTCTTTTTGCGGGATAACATCTATGCTACCAATTTTATCAAACTGAGTATGCATACTTCGTAACAAGTTACTACGACGTCGTTGACCCATTGTACTAGTACCTGCTAGGAATTCACTTAATGGTAGCACGTCAAACACCATCAATCGAGCATCAGAACTTTGAACATCACTTTTACGATGTACCTGTTTCATAAGTGCTTGGAAACTACTACTGACCATTTCACCATCAATTACGATACTACGATCAAACATACTGATATTTGCTTCAATAGCGTCTGTGATGTGACTAAAGTTTTCTAATAGCTTGCCATTGCGACTATGCATTATAGCAGTTCGAGATACTACATTAATGACTGTGACTACTCTCACACCGTCTAATTTGGGTTCTAATAATTTTTTACCTATTAGTTTCTTTTCGTGCTTGGCTCCATCATGTGCCAACATGCATTCAAACAATTGTATTTGTTCAATGTTTGGAAATTCTTTCAATACTTTATTGATGGTGACTTCACTGATGCCGCACTTTAAATCTTTCATTAGTATTCTACGATACCAATCATTCCATTGCGCTCTAGTACTTGCGCTCAATGCCAATTCAATTGCGTCACGTGCCGCATGTCCAGTAATTTCTCTTTTGGCCAAACTATCAAGTAATTGCTTAAAAGCTGTCCAAGGAAGTCCTTGCCCCTCTCCTCCACTGTGTGCGGGAACTTTTTTAACTCCAAATGTAATCATTGGGTGAAAAGTATATTGAAACCCTTCAAATAGTTCTATGTTATTGGATTCAGCTTCTGCTCGAATAATGCCTTCTTTATTGAGACGGCTGGGGTGATCTTCCAAAGTTCTAATAATGCTGTCACAGTTCATAATGGACCTAGTGTGTTAAACATAAGTCTATTGTAATATTGATTACGCGAACTGTCAACCTTGAACGGAAAATGAACTACCGCATCCGCAACTTGATTGTGCGTTGGGATTGGTTATAACAAAAGTACTATTCATTAATTCTTCTTTGTAATCAATTGTGGCACCTTCCATGTACATCATGCTCATACTGTCCATGACAACTTTGAAAGATCCTGTGTCAAATTCAAAATCATCTTCGTTCTTGATTTCGTCCAAAGTAAAACCATATTGGAATCCACTACATCCGCCGCCTTGTACGAAACTGCGTAACATTAAATTGGGATTACCTTCGTCATAAAGTATGTCGTTGATTTTTTCTTTGGCCGCGTCAGTTATGTTTATCATTTAATAGTGTCTGGAGTATGTTGCCAACAGCAAAAGCACTGACCATATTGTCACGGTTGTGATTATGATTGTTTTCAACCGATTTGATATTTTTGAAGGAGTTATCATTATGTTCTACTTCCCGGCCAATATTTGGTAGGACCGCCGTATTTTTGACTCTTGATTTTACGCCCACGTACTGGCTTACCACTGCCTTTGACGCCCTGTGTGCCAGATCCATCTGTATTATCGCTATCATGCGGACGCATACCCATTCCAACGCATTGAGCATATCTCACATTGGAAAGTCTGCTACCACGGACATCACATTGAGATTGTGTAGGAGCCGCAAGTTTCTTTTCAAGTAATTCGAGTATTTTCATACTGTTATTTATGAAGAAAGTAGAACCAATTTAGGTACCTATCATACCAAAATCATTACTTAAAAAGTATTAGACCCATGAGCATCGTTTGTGCCACAAAACCGATAGCTATGGTAGTTACATAAAGTCTATCTTTTTCTAAGATAGCTTTGGCAAACAAAGTGGTCAATGCGGCCCAAATAAAGATCATAATATCAATGTTTGGGAGTCTATCTGTTCGAGCAGTTAATACTGCCCATAGAGTAGGAACGCTGGAAAAGTGCAACATAATAATTGCAATCCACCCCAAAGCATGAGCACTGACATATGTTATATGATCTCTGATAGTTATACAGGATCTTAACAAAATCATTTTAAACTTTGACATTTCGTTCCTTAGTTGTAAAAGATATGGTGACCAATGTGGGCTATGGATTTTTTGTTCCACCCAGGATTTATATAGTCCCCGTGAAAATATAGAGCTCTATCCAATCCAGGTAGCTTATAATTTTCGAGTAGTACTCTTTTTGCAACATCCATGCTTTCAGCATAGTTTGCTGAGTTTGTAGGTTTGAATGTAGTTTCTCGATCGCACATCCAACTAAATTGACAAATTACTTTATCATAAACCACAGTTTTTTGGTAAACGACTTTGCAGACGTCTCCGGGGAATTGGCTAGAGTTAGCTCGATTAAGTGTAACCTGTGCAACAGCCACTTTGCCTTCAAACGGCTCACTGCCTGCTTCGTAGTAAACATTTTTAGCTAGACACGCCAATTGATGTTCTCTAAACTCAGCAGTAACATCGTTAGTTTTGTCTACAAAACTGTTGGCTAGCTTGGTGTTGACTGCCCAAGACAGTAAATTAATTGAACCCCATAGCATAAACATCATGAGAATTAAATTAACAAATAGGAGAATAGGTCGCCCTTTTGGCATACCCGTTACTCGCTCAATCGCAATATCAGTCATATTTGACCTCCTTTTTGGTTAGCGGTAAGAATAGTTATGCAATAATTACAATTATAGGGCAAAAATAGAGCAAAGTCAAGCGTGTTAGTTAAAAATGGAATATATCCTGGATTACCTTTCCTACTCCGCTAAGGACGCCACCGACTACATTTCCTATTCCACCGAGGATATTTCCCACGTCTTTAATAATAGTGGATCCTAAGTTTTCCAATACATTAATAAGAGATTGTCCAAGATGCTCAACTTCTTGGAATGCTTTTTGTAAGAAGTTTAAATGTTTGCCCCCAGCCCCACCGACTATGATATTTCCATTTATTATCACCGGAGAAGGAAACGCCAGTGTGCTATTTTTTACAGATCCATCATTGTTAAATCCAGTAAAATAATGTGTGTATTCGGCATTATCAAACGGTGCTTCTAAATTTAATATCCTAGGAATAATATTAATGTAGTAGTAAGGCAGATATTCAAATAATGAAAGTGTGATATCCACATTAGGCACTCCGGTTGTAGTAATAGCAGGCCAAGCATTAAATGTTATATTCAAATTACCGTTGCCATCATCTATAACCGTAAATGCTGACCCGGCATTGGTTCCAGTACCACAGTAACTACCGTATGTGTTACCTCCAGCAAAGTCTGATAATTTAATAGGATAATCGCCACTGTTGTATGTTTTTGCAAGGCCTGTGATGGGAATACGATACACTTCTCCCCAAAATTCATATGCTGGTTGCAGAGTAGGACGTTGTGGATTTAGTGTGCTCCACCAAACTTTCCCTCCTTGATCGGTAATTTTAACACCAAAACTTGCCAGTCCAGTAGTAACAGTTGACGTAGAAATTGATTGCTGATTATTTTTTGTTTCGTACACAGGGCCAATATAGGAAACAGAATTCCCACTCAATGTGCCCGATACTGAATACAATGATGAATTGGCAGAATTGGCGTAGGCATTGCAATTAATTCTAACAGTGTTGATGCCTTCGACCAAGTTAAATCTACCCGTTACTGAACTAGAAGGATCAAACCAGGATGCTACTGTAACATTGTTGATGGATAATTCTCCAGAGGCATCAACACTGAATTCATAATTATAGGTACCTGCGGTTGGAACAACAAATGTATAGCTTATTTCTAAATTGGTATCGTATCCATTTCCGCCATTGGGAGTTATCCAGGATCCATAAGTTTTCAGGAACGAGCCATAGTTGGTGCCGGTTGTGGCCGGATATAGAACAATTCCCTCCCCGGGTTTGACATCGGCACCTATCCCCAGTGTTGTGGCACTCACATATGCTGATCCTGTGTTGTATAGTTCGGGACTACCGTCGCCACCTATTCCAAACCCTATAGTTAGATATTTGTTTCCTTCGATGTAATCGTAACTGAATCCAGCAATGTTATTGGTAAAGTCACGTGGACTTAACCAACTGCCCAAATGTTCATTTCGAATATCTAGTGTATAACTTAGTGGGATGGTAAAACCCACTGCTGTTTGTCTATTGTCGCTGGGGATAAACGATAAACTCAACGTTGTGGTATATGTTCCTGTAATCAAAGTTGGTGGAGGAATTGAACTTGCAGTATTTGAATAATTAATTTGAGGTATTGGTGGCGTAAATGTCGTGACCACAGATCCCGGATACGCAGTTGTTTCGCTAAGAATTGGATCAAGCACTCCTAGATTATAAGTGACAACACTTGCCGGTTTTGAAAGAATATTTGGCTGATTAATATATAATCCAAAGTTTGTACCAGTCGTGCTCAACGATGCTGTAATAGCCTCCACAGATCCGCTAGCCCCGGTGCTAAATTTAAAATTCTGTATAACTGTGTCTGACACAGTTAATATTGAACTTGTACTTTCTGGATTTATTGTTACAGAAAATATAGGGAATGTTATATTAACCGGGAAAGTTGTACCAACATTGCCATTAATATTATTTGATACTATGGTCACTGTATTATTGTAGAATGTGCCTTGCGATGAATTATTGGTTTCAACCAGTAAAGTAATAGTAGCGGTGTTGCCTGGATTAATAGTTGTTTTATCAATACTGATGCTGTAGGTTTCAAACCCACTAGAGGTGTCTGGGGTAAACAACACAGAATTAACTGTACAATCACCTGTTCCGCGATTGGCCACTGTTAAGTATACTGTGCCTGTGCTTGATAAATGTATATTTGGTTGAGATACCGGATAGAAATATAGTGACGGGTATAATAATGCCCCTCCGAGATCTAGAGTTTCAGTTGACTGGATAGATGTTGTCGGAGCATACACTGCGTCTGAAGATCGATATACTGTAAATCCTGCCCTGGGTAGTGTGTTTATATATAAGTAATCTCCCTCGGGATGTAATGTCAAAGAAGCCACAAGTGTGGTGGGAGTTGTAAAATAATATGATACAGATATATTACCTATATTGATGTTTGTTTTTGTATAAGAAGCAATTGGGTAGGTGTTGTATGACGATAAGTTGAATATGTAATGCTGAAAAGCATAATCATTGTATGTATCAGAAATCAGTGTTGACCATGCCACATTGAGATCATTGCTTAAATTATTGGTGGCAATGGCCAACGAAGGAATAATATATCCACCAGATTGGAAAAAGTGTTCAACATCATCAGTATTTTGCCACGAGTATTCAACCCTGTGTGATATATCACTTCCCCATGTGGTAGTTCTACTAGATGTAGTTAGTTGTGAGATCAATTCAGAAGAACTAATACTAGAACGGTTATTATATACCGTGCTGGCAACATTTGTTAAACTGTTTACAAATGCCGAATTTATTGCGGTACCAGTTGTGATACAAGGAAAAGATATATTATTGCCAGTTTGATGCTTTAGAGATTTGTCTAGGTCCGAATATAAATTAATCCAATCTATAGTTTTAGCTGTTGTTCCTGCTGTAACCGCCGATGAAGACATTGTGTTACCGTAATATGTTGATAATACAAGAGTGGCTGTTGTTTGTAGAGTGTCATAAAGTGTATGAGATAACAACCCCGTGGTTGATCTCAATGGAGGTGTACCCAACGCAGTTAACGAATAGGTTTGCGAACTGGTAACTGGAGCAGGTATACTACTGTCTTTGGCAGTAATTGAAAAATTGTATGTTCCGGTAGTGTTGGGCGACCCAGTTAGTACTCCGTTGTTTATTAACATGCCCACAGGCAATGCCCCGGATGTTACAGAGAACGAGTAGGGAGATGCTCCGCCGCTAACACTCAATGGCTCAAAATATACATAATTTTCATATGTGTTTAGCAAGGCTCCCGAAGCTGGCGATAATAAAATCACCGGCTCGGTAATTGTAATATTTACTGTAGCAACTGACGATGTATTAATTGGGCCGATGGCAAAATATGTAAATGAATCTGTTCCATAATAATTGACAGTTGGCGTGTAATTTATTGCGGAACCTGTAATCTTTAATTTCCCATGTGTCGATGTGTTTACCACACGAATACTGTTTACTGTTCCAGCAGTATCTAATATTATCGGTTGATTTATTGAAGCATAATTAACAGTTGCGGTACTGTTAAATGCATATGCTCCCGGCGTTAGGCCAACTGTTAACGAGTATGATACCGATGTTGACGTGTGTACTGGTGTACTACTATCTGTTACCAAAACTGTAAAAGTATAAGTCCCTAATACTGTAGGAGTGCCCGATAATACATTATCAACCAGTGTTATACCAGTTGGTAAAGATCCACTATTGAGAGAAATTGTATATGGTGCTTGCCCACCTGTGGCACTCAAAGGTTGACTATAATCTGCTAAATTGTATGTTGCGGACAACGATGCCGGCACTGGTGCTAATATAGGATCGCTGACAACAATATATGCCGGCTGTGGTGGGCTTGACACACCGTGTACATTGTTGGCAGTATATTCAAATATATCAGTACCATAATAGCCAGTAGCAGGAGTGTAATAGACGGATGTGCCAGTCACCGATACTGCGCCAACCAAGGGCGGAATTGTAATTGTTACGCTGGTCGGTGAATCCTGTATGCCCAAATTAATCAAATTATTGGAAGATCCATAAGTAACAGTGCTGATTGTTACCACTGTTACCGGCTGTCCTACAAATGCTGCAGGTCGGTTTATTATTATGGTATAGGTCTTGGTGGAACTGTCTTGAGCAGTTACTACAATAGTAATGGTATTGGTGCCTACATCTAATGGTAGATCACCAGAAGCAACACCAGAAACAACAGCACCACCGGGCCCTCTATTTACTGCAACTGTAACTGTGGCATTTGTATCGTTACAGGTTGGAGTCACATTTACATGTGTAACATCACTGGTTACACTTTCTGTGTAAGAAGTAGCACTACTTCTAAAAGTGAATAATGGTAAATTAGATACAGCTAGAGCAGATAAAGTAGCATCAGATGATAGATTTGGCATAACAATATTTAGTCACAATATGTGTGCTCTTATAGACTTAATCTTTAAATACGCATATAATTAATATCTTATGACAAAAACTTTCAAACATTCCGGAACCACTGGGGATATCATATACAGCCTTGCATTAATGAAATACTTTGGTGGAGGGGACTTTTATCTCCACTTAGATCAAGTCAATTGGATTGGCAAACATTACTACGGTAGTGATCCCGATCCATATCATCAAGGGCGCATGAACGAGCAAGACTTTGAGTTCATGAAAGAATTCATGCTTGCTCAAGAGTACATTACCGACTTTAAAATACTAGATCCCAAAACAGATGCTGTTAGTCATAATCTAGATAGATTTCGCCCACTCTTTGTAGGGCATCCTGCTAACTATGTCGCAACATATTGTATGGCATTTGGTATTGATGATCCAGATATGCATTTAGATGTTGGATTTGGTCCTTGGTTAAGTGTTCCGAATCCTAGTCCTATACCCGGCAAACCTGTTGTGGTTAATAGAACACTACGCGGATTTTCTCCCCCAGGGTGTAATCCGCAGTGGACACTATGGCAAAAAGAAGGTGTGGACAAAGAAGCTGTATTTGTTGGACTTCCCAACGAATATGAAGAATTTAAAAAACTAACAGGGTGGAACTTGGATTATTATCCAACCAAGAACATGCTGGAGTTGGCACAAGTGATAGCAGGATGCGATCAATTTGTTGGTAATCAAAGCATGGCACTTAGTATAGCACAGGGACTAAGAGTTCCTTATGCGTATGAAACAAGACGTGATTTGCCAATAGAGAGAAACGAATCATTTTTTCCCAATCACGAAAATGGAAATTACTTTTAATATGGATACTGAAAAGAAAAAGATAGGCGTAATTCAGAGTAGAGGGGCCGGGGACATTGTTATTGCGTTGCCAATTATGTGGGAATATCACAATAATGGACACGAAATTTACTGGCCTGTGTGTGAACAATTTATTCCTTCATTTCGAGATACTGCCCCATGGGTCAACTGGATACCTGTGCCGTTGGATACCGTGGGATATTTCTTTTTACAGACTCCTTTAGAGTTGTTGGCCAAACAAGGAATAACAAATTGGGATGATATATTATATCTATATCAGTACCTGAGTTCAGTTCCAGAAAAAACCGATCCAGATTTGTTTGCGATGATGAAGTTTGATCAGTACAAATATGCCATCACTGGTATCCCATTTAAAAAGAAATGGGAGTTGGATAAATGTATAACTCGTAATCATGATCGTGAACAAACTTTATACAAATCTGTAGTAACACAATCTCGCTATATGGTTTATCAACAACGAGCCAGTGATGTTAGTTACGACTATGATCTGAGCGAAATAGATCCGGCTATTCAAAGAATTGAAATTACCGAGTTAACTGATAACATATTTGATTGGATCTCCATAATAGATGGAGCTGAAATTTTGATTCTAATCGACAGTGTGTTTGCTAATTTAGTAGACCAGTTGAATCTAGCGCCCACAGCAGACAAATACTTTAAACGTAAATGGGATCGTAAAGTGGACGGTAACCCAGTGTTGTTGCAGGATTGGAGTTATCTCCCTACAGAAATGCCCGCAGGTGTTCAAATAAAAAGTGTTATAGATCACTTACCACAAAAAAAATCTAATACAGCGCAACAGTTAATGTCCGGGATTGGCAACAAGTAATCAGGTATACAATACCACCAGTCCAGATCCGCCTATGCTATTACCGTCACCGCCTGCCCCGGTGTTGGGCAAGCCAGCATTTCCCACTGTGTTAGAACTTGTTAAACCGGCACCACCGGAAGCAATATAGATGGTGGTGGTGCTGTTAATAACGATTGGATACAATGCTGTTGCGGCTCCCGGAGTAGTACCACTTGCAGCATTACCAGTACCCGATGCTCCGGCACCACCACCGCCTGATCCATTTGAGGAGCCGACTCCACCGTAGAATGTTTGACCGGATGGGCCAATACTGATACCACCAGTACCCCCATTCCCAAGGTGTAGCGATGCGCCAGCATACCCTGCTACTCCGGTTATGGTCTGACCTGTACGTGGGTTTGTTATACTGCTTGACGTACCCCTGCCACCTAGATTTCCACCAACCCCCACTGTAATAGTCAATGCATCACCAGATTGAACAGCAAATGTAGATGTTGTGACAACTTCCCCTGCTCCGCCACCGCCAGATCCAGCTCCAACGCCTCCCCCGGATCCTCCGCCCACCACCAGTACTTTAAGAGTTAGAGTCTGAGTGCTAGTCCAACTTGTGCTAGATGTAAAGAAATGTGGGGTGAATGAACTTTTACCATAAAGGTCACTCATGTGTATTGGGCCCGAAAGTATACCTGCCAGTGTTCGAGCTTGGCTCAATCTCAGCATGGCACTAGATGTATCTCCTAGTTCCACGTCTACTTCGCTAAATTTTATGGGTCCGCTTGCTGGTAATGTCATAGTGTTGTATTTACTCGTTTAGGCGTTGCCAATAACCATTGACCCTGCTCGTACCAGAGATAGGTGTCTAGATTGTAGGTTTGTTGAAATAGAAAATTGTATTTTTCAATATCAACGGGATTTATTACATGTATATTATAGTATTTTGTTCTTCCAATTATGGGTTTTCCGAACAAAGAGTTAAAAAACTTTCTCATAACTGTATTTAATTCATAAATTTTTTAAAATATAAATATTAATAATATGAACTTAACTCCTACTGTTTTACCTAACACTATTTTAACATTACCCTCTGTGGATGGGAATAATATACAATCGGTTATTCCTGCTGACGAATCTGGTAATATGTATTTTACTATACATTTAACCAAGCCAATCGGAAGAACGTCTGGCGTAAGTTTGCAAGAATATGCTGATCAAATCTGTGCTGGTAATCTTGCAAACTACCCAACAATGACCCGTGAACAATTCAGTTTAGAGTATTCATCATCTCCCGAGGACATGGCAATAGCCGAAAACTTTATATTATCTTCGGGGTTGACATTGCTCAAATCTGATAGTACCTGTAGTTTTGTAAAAGCAAGCGGAACAATAGCCCAAATTAATGCGGCATTTTCTACCACGATACATCTGGTACAAACTACTGCTACATCATATTATACCTATGACGGATCTCTAACTGTTCCGCAAGCATTATCAGAAGTTGTATCTGAAATACTCGGACTAGACCTCAGTCATGAATTTAAAAGATACAAAGCACACAGTTTAACTCCAACTCCAGTAACCACCAGTTTGGATAACTCCGACAATAACCCAATAACAACTCCAAATGTTGCCCCCGGTACCAAAGAAATTAGACCTGCAAGTTATGTGGCCTCGGCCTATAATTTTCCAGACAACACAACTGCCAGTAATGTAACTGTGGGAATAGTAGAATTTGCTTCGGCTTATAATATTGTTAACCTAAACACCACATTTAAGACTTTTTACGGAATGTCATCAAATCCCGCTATAGGGTTTCAACTAATAGGATCAGCTGGTTACTCGGCTACTTTTGATAGAACTACTCCCACCAGCAGTGAATTAATGCTAGATGTGGCTGTGGTGGGAAGTGCCGCTCCTTACGCCAATATACAAATGTACATAAACGGTGATCCGGCATATACGGTTAATTTTGCTGAAACAATCAACCAGGCGATCGCTGGAGAATCCGTATATGGTGTTTACCCTGCTGTACTAAGCATTTCTTACGGATCTGCTGAGGGTTCGTTTCCAACTGTTGAAACCGCGCTACAATCAGCCGTACTTTTGGGAACAACTGTTGTTGTTTCCTCTGGCGATCAAGGATCTTTAAACCCATCGGGTACTCTTGCTACAGAATATCCTGCCAGTAGTCCTTATGTGTTGGCAGTTGGCGGGACATCGTTATATACCGTTACTGCCACAAACAGTATCACAAGCGAAACTGTTTGGAACAATTGGTATTATAATTGGAACGCCTTAACCGGCAACAACGGTGGTGCCAGCGGGGGAGGAATAAGCCAAATTTATTCTGCACCGTTATATCAAACCAACGCCGGGATAACATTTAAAACTTGGAATACCAATACCTCAGGAGCAGCCACCGTCCCCACAGGGCGAGCAGTACCCGATGTAGCTGCCAATGCCGACGGTTATACAGGATATACATACGCATATGACGCAATATTTACTGCCACCAGTGCGCCGATTACTTTTCCGCCCACAGGCAAAGCTTTAACCGACCAGTTCACTCTTACTATACCTGCCGGGCAAACTCGAACTTCTGGTTCTGGCAAAAATCTAATCGCTGCAAGCTATGTCTACGTTTATGTCAGTGATTCTGGATTTGTTAATCATGTGCCTTCGGGTAATTCGGCGGTTGTAATCGGGTACTTTGACACATATGCTAGTGGTACTAATATAATATTAGATTTTAATGATACCACGTATGGTTATGGCAATCCTAATTATCCCCTTTATAACAGTATACCAGCCGGTTCATATACTTATTGGACAATTCAGGCATATGCGCCCAGTACCGGTGGTACAAGTGCTTCCGCACCACTTTGGGCCGCGTTAATAGCCAGATGTTGTATGCAAATAGGATGTACCAATTTGGGATTCTTAAATAGTGTGCTCTATCAAAATCCACAGGCATTCCATGATATAACTTCGGGAGATAATCAGTGGAACAGCAGTGATCCTGCGATCTCAGGCTGGAGTTATACACAGGCTCTCCCTGGGTATCTAGCAACCACAGGGTGGGATGCCTGTACTGGCCTAGGAAGTCCAAAAGGTGATGTTTTATTTTCAGTTATTCAAAATGCCATACGACTAGGAACTCTCACTCCCGGGGTTTTATACAATCAGTTTGTTCCCACAGGGTTTCCAATATCATTGGGTGGGGTGACTTATGGCAACAACTATTATGCCAGTGCTGAAAAAATATTATACGATGACGGATTCCTTAATGATGGTTATAACTCCACTGGATCGGGGCTGATTAGCATGAATGATTCACCTGTTAGAAGACTGGCCGGTGGAATATCATCAGGCGCTTCTTGGAGTATGAGTTCGTTATATGCCCAACTTGGCATCTTGACAACAGTGGTATTTTACTCAACTAATTATGTTGTGGTTGGTGGAGGAGGTGGCGGTGCGAGTAGCTCTGCTGTTTCAGATGAAGGGGGCGGAGGTGGTGGTGCTGGTGGGTGGGCTGGCAATGGCGGTGTTGCCACTGCCACTCCAACGGGTACTGTTGCTGATAACAATATACCGGTGTTTGTGCTTCATAGCACCGCTACTTATACGGTATATGTGGGAGCATCTGGAGCGGCAGGTGCCAGTGGTGGCGGAGCAGGCGGGCAAGGCGGTAACTCGGGTATTTACAATGCCAGTTCTGGATATGTTATAGAAGTCGTCGGAGGTGGGGGTGGATCAAGTGGTGGATCAGGCGGAAACGGTGGATCAGGCGGAGGTGGGTCAGGCGCCGGTAGCGATCAAGCTGGTGGATCCAGCCAATACGGAACTGTAATAAACTACGTATATCCCAGTCAAACCTCGTTTCCCAGTGGATTTAACGGAGCCACAGGGCCTCATCAAAGTTATGGTGGAGGTGGAGGTGGAGCAGGGGGTGCTACATCGGGGCCGACACCGGGAACAGGAATTAGCGTCAATCTTTCTGGTGCTGGTGGTACCTTTATCCAAGCTAACATGGGCTGGGGAGGAGGGGGTGGTGGAAGTTTTTACAATAGCTCGGGGGGTGGAGCCACTTACGGAACTGGAAATGACGGGCAAGGCGGCGAGTCTGCAGGATACCCGTATGGTAATGGCCAACCACAATACGCACCTTACTATGGTGGAGGTGGTGGGGGCAATTACTCTCAGCAGACCTCGGCTGCAGGAGACGGCGCTCCAGGCGTGGTGGTCATAGTATATGTGTCAGCCACACAGTTGTTTTCTGGTGGAACTGTGACCAGCACCGGAAGTGGTGCCAGTACCGCTTGGCAGCATGTGTTTACCAGTACGGGAACTTTAACAGGATTAACAACATAATATGTCACATTTTGCACAGGTAGTAAATGGAATAGTCACATATGTAATTGTGGCTGAACAAGATGTCATTGACCGGTTAACCGCTGAAAACGCTGTGACCAGTTCAACACATGCGATACATTCAGGAACATGGATACAGACCAGTATAAACACCAGGGGAAATGTTCACTATACCCCGTATCATCCCCACATACCCGATGGGGGTACGGCACTGCGAGGCAACTATGCCGCAGTAGGCTACATATACGACAGTGAAAACGATGTGTTTTATCCACCACAGCCGTATGCGGGATGGATGATTAGTTCTGCTACCAATTGGTTGTGGGAGCCACCTGTGCCACACCCCGACGATGGATTTGTCTACAAGTGGGACAACAGCACAACCAACTGGGTAACTCCGGAAACAGGACCGGTCGCCTATGTTGCTCGCCCGTTATTTATAGGCACTTATTCAGAAGTGTATACAGCAACAGCATCGCCTTTGGGCAGGGTATCACTGACGCCTGTTGTTGTTGGTGGTGGTGCGGCAACTTAACGACGATTGTTCATGCGATTCAATTGGGACAACATGCTGTTGGCCCATGCGCCATCGCTGGCAGCCGGGCCCTGTTGACTTTTGAGCCGGCGTTCTTGAGAATCTTCTACGTACTTGACCACTTCGGGATCGGGGTTTTGAATTAGTTTTATGGCCTTGGGATCTTGCTTTACTGCGGCCATTTGCACACTCTTGTGGGGGTTCCGGATGTACTCAATCGAACTCCATCTGTTGTGTACTGCGGCCAATTGTGCCTGCGGGGTGGGATTACGGATGTTGGCAATAACATCTGGCGTGTACTGGTACTGATTGATCACCTCCAATTGAAAATCGGGCGGCACCTGTTCAAAATGTTTCAGTATGCTGGGGTATCCAGTTAGAATTAGTTTTTTGTATTGATCTAGATCTTGTAGCACACCCACTACTCTACGATTATCATGGGAATCAGCATACAGGTTGGGATCCAGTTCAAATATGCCATTTAGTCGTCGAGAAGCGTTGACACGGTTGACCCAATTCGTGACCACTTGCGCAAACTCAGGCGGAGCAGTTCCGTACACCTTGTCCTCTACCCCCAAGGCCACAGCTGAATCTCTTGCCAAGTGCCGGAAGGGCTTGATGCTGACACGTGCCAACGGGTTCTGTATGTTGGTGTCATCTGCTGTGATCAAGTAGGCCACCAAGGTACCATGTCGGATGTCCAAGGGCACATAGTGTGCCATTATGCCTCTGCGATTACCGCGTTGATCTGACGTGTATCGACCCTGTGAGTCAGTTTCTGATCCTGTGCCCAAATTCATGCAACTGGTCCATCCACGATTGGTACTTTGTCCGGCCACGTCATAGGGATGGCGGCTGATCACCACTTGCAGTGCCTGTTTGCCCTGCCGGGAGCTCTGACGAGCAGGATCATTCATGTACAACTTCAGCAGTTGGGGGAAATCTTTTAGAACTCGACCTATTCGGTAATCACGTTCTTTGCGGCTGCCATCGGGTTGAACCGTGATGCGCTTGACCAAACCAGCTCGGTAATCACTGGATTGTACAATGTAGCCCAGTTCCTGTAGTTTTTCAACAACCCTCGCTGTTGTGTCATCATCATTAGTAGAAGATGATGTATCACTACCACTACCACCAGCACGGGCAGATGCGGTGACGGTGATGGGCAAATACAAACGCTGTCGCGCACGACCGCGGGCATCTTGACCAAAAAGCTCGTCATACAGGTGTTCTATAATTCCCCCTCCACTTCCATCACCACCGGCAGCAGGGGTACGTGCCACCTGCTGGCGTACTCGGCGGTATGTGCTGATGGGTAGTGCTTCTGACAGCGGTAGTTGTTGTGGTGGTAGTAATTCAGTTATGCGCATTATCGTTATTACACTACTACTATTATTATTTTCGACCACCACTGTGATTCTTGGGCGGGGTTGTTGATGACGAGTGAGCGGTTGTTGTTGTTGTTTTTGTTGGTGGTGGCGACGGTGTGTGTTGGTATTGTTGGCGTTGTTGATTGTGGACTGTTGTGTTCTTGTTGCCTGCTGATGGATCAGCAGGGCGTACACCCAGATCCCGTCGCCATTCTGCGTGTTTGCGTTCACGATTCTGTTCACCTGCCAATGCGGGATTGATGGTGCGAGTCACTTCGGGTGTGTTGTTGAAGTTCTTGACTCGAGGCCGACTAAATGTCTTCCAGTACCACAAGCTGGCCAATGCAGCTCCGGTGGGCTGTGCTATCAATTCAGGATGCGCTGTTAGGTCTATGGGTCGACCCACAAGTCGAGTCAACCACTCACCTGCGGCTTGATAATTCCAGCGTCCGGTCAATTGTATATAGCCTCGTCCATGAAAACGTGCCCCATCCCCGGGTTCAGTATTGCCCAAATCCCGTGCCTTGCGTGGATTATATTGCACATCGTAGCGGCGTAGAAACTGTTCAGGAGTGCCATATTCTTCCACTGTGGCAAAGTTGTCACTTTCGTGGGCACATTGAGACATGAACGCGGCCAGTTCTCGCACATCCCGAATGTACCGTCGAGCCCATTCATACAACAGTCGAGCACGTGGATGTAACTGCACTATTTGATCAATCTGATGTTGTGCAGCACCGGCTTCGGTACTGACTCCGGCCAACCCAGCTCCCAATCCGCCAGCCAAGGCCTTTAGTCCAAATTGTCTACGAGACATCGTGTTGTTGTTATTATTGTTATGGTTATTGTCGGCGCTGTCCTTAAGAAGAAGAACCACCTCCACTTCCACCCCGTCCCGACTGAGATCGTCACCACCACTTCCACTGCCGCCGAAGTCGTTGTTGTTGTTGTTGTCGTTATTGTTGATGAATTCTTGTAAGCGCATATGTATATAATATAAACGGAGTTTGTTTGTTTGTTTGTTTTTTGTTACACAGAGTATTTATAGTATTAAGAAATCAAAGCTGTGTTGTACAGACAACTATAGACACACAGAGAGAGTATTACACACAGATATTATTATAGCATACACATCATGTGCGACACATACATATACACATATATATATAGAGTACCAACACACACACTGTACAAGAACACAAAAACCCGCTGTAGCGGATGCAAAGAACAGCCAGCATTACACACACACAGTATCCGGCGTGGTGAGTGTGTGTGGTGAGTGTGTGTGGTGAGTGAGTGTGTGTGGTGAGTGAGTGTGTGTGGTGAGTGTGTGAAAAGTATTTGAGCATAGCCAACCGATCCTGCCACCATTCCAAAAATTTCTACAGTGAAATCACAGTAAAAACGTTCGCTTTTGGCCATTTGACCCGTGATTTTGAGCCAAAACTCCAGACTTTTTGCCAGATCTTGATGGTTTTTGCCAGGTGATATCGGATGCGATCAACGAACTAGAGTGTGGACCAAACACAACGGTGTCAACAACCTCTTGATTGTTCAAACCGCCCAACCGTGCTACAATAGCGGGCATATACTGTGTTCACACAGTGTGCATAGTATGTCGAGTGTATACAGTATGTATATCGACAGTATATCGACAGTGTGTATAGTAAGTATATGGCGGTTGTCGGCTGTTGTTGGCCGGTATTGATCGTTGCATGCATGCACAAAAAACCCGCTGTAGAGATCTTGATTGATCGGGGCAGGCGGTGTGCGCTTGACCAATTGTACAAAAACCCGCTGTAGCCCTTGGCTAGATCACTCGAGATCCAGTTGTACAAAAACCCGCTGTAGCTCGGTCTCACCAGACTCGTTGACCGGTTGACCAAGAGTCCAAAATCTGTTACAATTGTCAGTGTGTGCTGCAGCTGTGCATGCAGACGACTGCGGTGGCACACAATCAAACCCGAGATCTTAATGATATATTGATGAGAACATGATCACAGACCGGTGGCTGATGATCATGCGAGACATCATGAGTGGAGTGAACTTAGTTCCCAACGCAACGAGATCGAGTTCCGTACCCAAGCCCTCCGGGGGTTCAGGCTAGCTGCCGTTACTGGACAGCAGGAAAACGGATAGGGGCAACAGCGGTGTCACTGGCGCCAACTGTGGACTGCGATCGGGATCGGTTCTACACAACTGATCCCGTTCTCTTGACTGCTGGAACTTCTGATCTATCACCCTCATCACTCACGCCCGGCCAGTCCGTGCCAGCCGGATCAGCGCCAGCCACGATGTATTATAGCACAGATTTTGAGGTTGTCAACCAAAGACCCAATTCACGGTCAGGTTATTTTTGAATTGCGCACCCTTGCTGTGCATCCCCTTTGAGTTCGAACATGTGTGTATTATAGCACCAAATTGCTAATTGGTCAACCAAAGACCCAATTCACGGTCAGGTTATTTTTGAATTGCGCACCCTTGCTGTCCACCCCAGACTTGCTTTCGAATATGTGTGTATTATAGCACAGATTTTGAGATTGTCAACCAATAACTTATCTTTTGTCGGGGTATTGACAACCACCGTAAAAGGCATTATAATACATACATAGCAACACAAAAGGAGCACACTATGTTAACACAAGCACAAGCATTTCAAATCCTAGCACTGTACCAAGCAGTAAAATTAGAGGGACTGGGCCTTAAGCGCAGGGGCCGTAGTGCTACAGTAATAGCTAAAGAGCTGTTGGGCATGCCTAAAAGCACCAAGCGAGAAGCGGTACTAGCTAGATTAAAAGACATGCGAGACCACTTGACAACTGCGTAAAACGGCATTATAATACATACATAGCAACAAAGGAGCACACTATGTCAGCAGTAACAAACCCCATTCCCCGTAGCGGATTTTGGAACACACACACCATCAGCGAGCTACAGGACATTATTAATAGCATGCCCAGCAGAGAGCGAGCAGAAGCGCAAAACATCTTCATGCTTACGCTTA
>Ga0164297_10001785_pt1 | contig 22246 bp, 38 predicted proteins | sample GEODES058metaG_FD_113539 | JGI IMG/M metagenome (GOLD analysis project Ga0164297, IMG submission 113539) | Dystrophic lake water microbial communities from Trout Bog Lake, Wisconsin, USA - GEODES058 metaG | ecosystem: Environmental > Aquatic > Freshwater > Lake | place: USA: Trout Bog Lake... | reverse complement strand
TTATCTGGTAAACGTCTTCCCAGTTTTTAACTGTACGCACATGGTCATGATAGTGATTCATATTATGACCATGTTCCATGAGTAAGCTGTTGAGGCCCAAGTTGGCTCCCAGTACTGCATTGGCTGGCTTGTCTTCGATCCACCAGCATCCAGTATCTCGATACGGGTACAAGGCCGTATCTTTATCGGCGCCAGTGTCCAAGCACACAATCTTTTGAAATGCAGTTTTGCCAAACAGTTTGCGTAGATTCATTTCACGCAGTTTGACAGCATTGGGATCTGTACTTACCGACGTGATACAATGGAACACATAGCCGTGTTCCTTATGTAACTTTTCCACATAGTGCATGGCATCACGCAAGGGTGGCAAGAATCCAATTGCGGCACTTTCATTGAACATTTTGATCAAGCGTTTGGTCTGCTCTTTGCTGATACCAAATCGGTTGCCTATATCGTAATCCAAGTTACCACCGGGTATCTGCTCAAATCCGTGTTGTTCCATCCAGATCTCAAATGCATATTCCCAGTTTAACAACACTCCATCGGCATCTACTAATATAACGCTTTCTTTCATATGACCTTTACATAATTTAACACAGTAACACGAGCATCGTTACGATACTCGTCCACTTTGTGATCTTTGATACGAGCTGATATCTTTCCGGTCTCGCACACCTTGTCCATGGTTCTTGCCCAGTAGAACAACAGGTTGCCTGCATCATCGTAGCCGTATACTGCCCAGGAATCTAAACTTTTGATATATCGTTTTTCAAGCAAGGTAAACGTGGTGGTAATACGATCTCGTGGGTGACCCACATAACGACTATGATGTTCATAGCGAGCACTGATTTCTCTAACATGATCTTTGCGTTGATAGTCATTGGACAGCTTGGGTGCCCAAGCCACAATACCAAAATCTCGTATTGATATAGTTTGAGCTGACATCAGCTCAACTGCCTGTGCCAGAAAGCGGTCCGGCGTGCCTTTGAGGCTCTGCATGATCACTGTTTGCTGTAGGTACTGGATTATACCGTCGGCTTCTTTGCGATGGAAATCGTTGACCACAAATGGCTGTTGCATACCTTCAACGCAGTCGGCCATTAGCTGGCGGTTTGCATCTATTCTGGTACCATCTTTGTTGTGTACAGTAGCACGAACAATGGTATGATCGTTGTGATCATAAGCCGCTACCGCAGAAGCGACTACATCCAAGGCTGAATAAGATTTTGTTTTCATGCTATATTATAGCATTTTGGCAATTACCGGTCAACCTTTGAGTCGACTGTGTACGTATTGGTGTAGGGTGTTTAGGTAGTTGGTTTGATTGAGTAATTTGGATTCTACTGCTTCCAAACGACGTCGTAATTCGTGATTTTCTTGCTGAACTTGCTCGATGGTTACCACTGTTTCTTTGAGACGTTTTTCATGATTCAGCAAGTTAGGGCGTGGCGGAGCATTGGGGTCCACTGGCCGTTTCTTTTTGGGTTGCATTGCCTTGAATAATGGATTCATAATAGGTATTTATCGTTTGGTACCGACGGAAATTTTACTGCCACAACATCGGTTGGTTCCAGATAATAGCTACGATATTCGTCACCGGGTTCAATGACACAGATATCTCCGGCATGGAATTCTTCACCGTTGACTATCAAACAACCTCGCACAACCAATTGTATTTCTGTAACAATCTTATGATAGTGATCTGTGGTTGGATAGGTTTGACTGTCTTGTTGATAACATACTTCAAATGCATCGGTACGATGCACAGCTTCAGGAAAGTCTCCTATGAACCAACCACGGGCTCCCGAATCACTCAGCTTTAGTTTCTTCAACTTGAGTTTCCTCTTTGGCAGGTTCTTCGGGAATAAACTGTTTCAAATAGTCCAGATCCAGTTCGGCCATGGCCTGGGCAACATATTGTGGATAGGCTTCTAAGAAATATTTAAACAATGAATCAAAATCTTTGTGTTGCTGATTGTATCGATTCTGTACAACAGTTTTTTTACTGAGATTCAGAACAACACCAGCATACTGTTGATCTTTGCCGCTGAGTCCTTTGGTGAATTCAATACGTTCATCGTATTGGATGTTGTTGGCATCCTTCATCCATCCGGCCACTTGTGTTTGCACACCGCGGCGAGGCTTCATTACATAAAATGCTACTAAGTGTAGGTCTTTGGTTTTCATAGTGTAGTAAGTTCAATAAGTGTTGCTGATAAATTAATTTCCTGGTCGGCCACCAATGGCACATTGGATAGACCCTTGCGTATGGCCAATACAGCTTGATCTTGTCCTTCGGGAGTCTTTGACCACAGTTCTAAATTGTCGTACATCCAACGAAACAGTTCGTCCATGTCTTCGCCCGATGCTTGACTACAGATGGCCTGACGACCTTCGCGGATCTTGCCGGCTTTGAACAGAGCCACAGCATCCAGTTTCCAGTCTTTGACACCACGGTCATTTTCACCCGGAGTGGCCAGTGTACCAGTGGTACTGTTGGCTTGTAACAGGTTCAAACATTTACGCAAGTCTGGATAAGTGGCTTTGACATAGCTGTCCAATGTATCAAGATCAAACTCTACCGATTCGGTGACTAACACAGTGGCCGCACGTGCTGTGAATTCAGTGGCATCACTTTTGTCAATGTGAAAACCTTGACAACGACTGTGCAGGGCCGGAATGATCTTGTGTGGCAAGTTGCAAGTAAGAATAAAACGTGCTGACTCTTGATATGTTTCCATGAGTCCACGCATGATAGCCTGAGCATTGTGTGTTAAGTAATCGGCTTCGTCAAGAAGCACCACTTTGAACGCACCAAATGGCATTGTACTAACAAAGCCTTCCACTCGGGTTTTAATAAAGTCGACTCCATTATCTCTTGAAGCGTTGATGTGTAAGGTGTCGTAGTCTTCAATTCCCAGTTCATTGATCAGGACCTTTGCTAATGTGGTTTTTCCTGTGCCTGGGCTTCCGCTCAACAAGATGTGCGGAATAGCACCTTCTTTGATCCAAGCATCTACCTGTGTGCGTTGGTTGGCATCTGTAAAAACGTAGTCGGCTACGATTTTGGGTCTGTATTTCTCTGTCCAGAGTTCTTTCATTCTTTTACCTGTTGTATAATTGATTGTGCTATTGTATTGGCTTTGTCGTCGGCAATCGAGTACTTGTGTAACCGATCTGCACATTTTCTAAGTGCATCACTCAACACTTGATCATCGGTTTCTTCTCGTATCAGTCTGGCGATGTCATGCAGTTGAACCACTGCATCAACCAGTTTCATGTTTCTCATACTAATTCTTCTGCAATGCCTAATAATTCGGCAAGTGCAAAGCAAGCTGCCATTGCTACGACACCATCTACACCTGCAATGATTACAATGGCGCAACCAATCAAACGGAATGCGCTTTTAATTAAACTGATTTTTAAGTGTGCCACTGGATTTGGTGTGCTCATTTTGATTTTCCTGTAAACAATTTGATTAGATTATAAAAACGTGATCGGTATGGATCACTCATGATTTGTCCAAGCATGCTTGGTGCGTGTGGGCAACGTCCTTGACGCCATGTACAGGAGTCTGTAATGACCTGACGGCAAATGCTACACTTTGGTGGTTTTTTGATTCGTGCTACGTCTTGAGTATTTCTACTACTCTGTCCTGTTCCCATTGCTCCTCCCCGCTGAATGTTGGCAAACGACTATATTCATCTTCTAACCAACATTTTAGCATATATAAATCTTGTTTGCAAGAGCTTGCGGTAAAACCGTCGTTATAAGGCGACCTTATTTCGCCCAAACTTCTATGTATTGCCATACGGGCAGGCTGTAGATTGGGTTTTTGGAATCCCATTTTACCAGCGTGTTTTGGAGTCGATTTGAGTTGCGTCAGAAAGGGTGTCGTCGCCGTCGGGCTCAGAGTCTGAAACCAAAAGAATATCGTTAGGATCAATGCGACGTATGGTCACTTCGCCGCCGGTATCTTCTATGGTAACTCCTCTGGTCCAACGACCGTGTGCAACCAGAATCCATTGTCCCACTGTGATATCTGATTGTTCGGGACCTGTGGCATATACACGAGCCCAACGTGGACGTATGCCGGCGCCGCGGCCATCATCATTGAGCAAGTAAATACCACTGCTGAGTTTGCGTTCTTTGAAGTTCATATCTGCTACCAACACATGATCATTCAGTGCTCGTAGGCCGTTAACTTGAATTGGTTTAAACATTGTTAAATCCTTGTGGGTCCTGTATTTTTGGTTTTTCTTGGGTCTTGTATTGGCTCTTGTGTCACTGTGGTAGTCTTGGCAACACTACTGGCCAAACTGCCACGTGCGGCTGCAGGTGTGGCAGCAGGTGTGGTATCTTCAGTATCAGTCACAACCGGAGTTTGATTGAGCGACACAGTCAAATTGTTGGCCAGATTGCTTAGTTTTTCTGCACTACTGGTCTCCATTACCAATTTGAAGTTTGCAGGATCATTAGGGCTATATCCCACATCACCGTCTGGTACGGCATACACTTGATCCATCACTTGATTACGTCCGGCTGAAATTTGGCCACCAGCACCCAGTTGATCTCCGCGAGCATTTATTTTCATATTTCCTACAGCCACAGTTGTTTCATTGGTCAATTTGATCTTGTCCAAATCAACAGCTTTGCCGCGAGCTGTTTTGTATACATTTGCCATTCTAATTCTCCTTGTTGCCAATATTTATCGGCTAATTTGCTACTTTAAAAATTCCTCAATCGGAAGATCGTAATACAAACTGTTGATTTTGTGTACTCCCAACAGATACAACACATAACTTGCTGTACTGGATCCACGACCCAAGCCCCACACTATGTTATTTTTGCGCATGGTATCCACAAAATACTTTAGATACCGCAGTAGATTAAATAGATCACGTTCTTGGAACAGCAACAACTCCTGCCCCACACGTTGCAGTTCTGCTTCGGTTGTGCATAGATCCAACACATGTTGCGCTATGTCAATGCTTTGATATTCAACAGGCATGTGCCATATATTCTGATTGATCTGGTCAAAATGTTCAACACTTTCGTATTGAGTATTTTGCTCGTTGTACTTGTTGAGTGCAGGAAACTCGGCATAGGTTTTTTCTACTGCACGATTGAATTCATCAGGATCTTCTACATAAAATAGATCTAATCGCAAATTGGGATTTTGGTACAGCATATCCGACAGTTCTGACTCTGTGGTATAGGCCTGCCCGTAAGGATCGTACTTCATTGAATATCAATAATGTTCTTGAAATTTTTACTGTTTTTTTCCATCTCTTCAATGGTCTTGCGATTGCGATTATCCAATTCCATGCGATAATCTTCCATGATCATTTGTAATTGATTTACCATGTCTGGGTTACCCCAACGATGAGCCTGAGTCATACGAGTCATTAGGTCCCCGTATTTTTTGTTGAGCTCTTCCATACTCAATTTAGATAAATCTGGTGTCAATGGATGCATAATAAAAAACTCCTTGTATAATTATATAACAATTATCACAAGGAGTCAAGTGGATTTTTCTTTTTGGTTAACTACGATACCAAGTACCGTATCCGGCCAAATATGTTAGTTGTACACTAACATTACCTGCGCTGAACACAGTGGGTGTCACCCATTTTATTGCAGCAGAATTTGGTGCGTACACGTTAGCAGAAGTAATCGGAGCTGCTGCTACAATCTTGAACTTTTGGCGATCAACTGGATTGCTTGGCAACACAATGTTGGCCAATGGAATTGCGGCCGATGCAGAACTGTCAACAATCAAGGTACTGATGGCCGAGTTGGCCACAAACTGATTGTACACACCACCGGTAGTGACCATGGTGTTGGCATAAGTGCCGCCCTCTACAATAGTACCATCTGTTTTGAAAATACCGCTGACTTCAGCGTTGCCAAAGAATTTGACACTTTGATTGTTTTCAATGCCAACAGCTTGTACAACATTCTGTGAACCGCCATCATTTGGTATGGCAGTAAATAAAGCAATATTGCCACCAAGGCCAGCTGCTGGATTTGTGCCATTGGCGTAAAACACAATACTGGACATCTGTTGGAATGTGTTACCACCAGCACCATTACCGGTAAATCCAACAGCGTTGTAATACCCAAGATAGTCATTGTTTTGCAGTGGTTGTACGTTGCCCAATGCCAAGTTGCCGCGAGCTGACGTGATACTGTATCCACTAATTTTGCCAGTGTCGATAGTGGCATTGGTAACATTGGCTGAAGTCAAATTACCAATGGCCACAGAATTGTATGAACCAAAGACACTGACAATATTTTGTCCTTGATCACCTGCAATAGCTGCTGACAATGCAGTTTGACCACCACCGTTTTGTCCATAGCCAACAAACAGAGTTGGTGCAGTAGTTATAGCAGGATTGTAGTAAATATTTGGATCACGTAGACTGTTGCGATTGCGTGTCACGTCAGACATGATATAAGTAACACCGCCATCAAAACTACTAAAGTCAAATGCATAGTAACCGGGTGCATCAAATGTGATTGCACAAGTACCGGCGTTGTAGCCAGCAATATCAGCAACGCCGGTGGTCACACTGGCTGGTACAGTAACGGTGTGTGCAGTACTAATCACGTTGAACCAAACACGCATCAGTCCGTAACCGGTACCGGTAGCACCAGTTGTAGAAGGCCAGTTGATAAAATTCAAGGTGATTGGACCATTGGTAGTGATCTGTTGGAAGTTGGCCACGTTGAAGTCTAATGTAACGTTGCCGGCTTCGTATTGCAAATTGTAAATGGTTTGAGTCCAGGACTGTAACTGAGGGCGGCGTAGAATTGCGCCAGCCATGTCATTGTTTAATGTTTGACCATTCAGAGCAGAAATCAATATTGCTTTGTTTTGTAGGTCAGTGATTTCACTGTAAGCATAAGTGAAGTTGTTTACAATATTGGTAAAATTGGTACGGAAGCCCTGACTGGAGTTGTCCTGTCCAGCTACGGGAAATGTACCGTCAATACTTGTTGGGTTGATGTTTGACATTTAAATATATCCTGTTTATCTAAGTATTTATCACAAGTTTTGACACACTATTAACTTAATGCGATGTTGGCCCATTTGGCGCCGTTGTACACTTGGATATTACCGGTGGTATAATTGTATACTGTCATGCCCGGTTTGGTTGTTGTTATAGCATTGATTTGCGCTGTGGTTAAATTTGCAAATTGCAACGCATTGTAGACTGTGAGAGTACCGGTGGCGGTTATATTGCCTGTTACTGATATGCTGTTGCTGAATGTACCGTTTTTTAGTACAGTCACATTGGCCTGCAGAGCTGTGATTTCGCTGGCTGCAGTATAAAAATTAGACTGTATGTTTTGAAAATTGGTTCTAAAACCCTGTGTGTCGTTGTCCTGTCCAGCCACAGGATAGGTGATGTCTATATTGTTGGGATAAATCAATGATGTCATTAGTTAAATACTCCATATTGTGGGAATTTAACATATTTATCCTGACTTCCAGGGGTGTAATAACTATCTCTATGGCTAAAGAATCTGGTAGTATCAGCATTGAAGGTAGTTCGCTTGATGGCAGTGGTTGGCAAATATACAAACTTGGAATAGGCCGGAACAGTTTGCCCAGCATTTAAATTGCCGTTGTAGTACAACAATGCTCCCACATGAGTGTATCCGGCAATGACTCGCACTTTGTCGCCAATTTCTATTTCTTTCACAAAGGACAAATTTACTATGTCGTTGACTATGTTGATCCGCCAAACTCCGCCCTGTTGGTTTACTGCACTGATGTTTTGAATTTTGTTTAGATATCCTGGAATCACTGTATATTGATCATACGAATCAAGTGCGCTGGTAGCAGGGTCTCCGGCTACAGGACCGCCAAATCCATTGACACCGTTGACAATATTGTAACCAAGATATGCATCGGTATAATCAACCCAGCCATCGTACGGTCCGGCATTGTTGAAGTTTTCTTGTTTGACAAAAATCAATGTATCGCCATCCTGGAATTGCGTGATGCCATCCAGTCCTCCGTTGTCGTTGATGTACGACACATATCGACCATTGATCGCATCAAATGGTACCGACACCGCATAGGTCACTGTGGCAGCAATTTTATTGGCTCCGGTGGCCTGGGTTGCGTCAAATGTAGTTTCTCTACCAGATATATAAGTTTTGGTAGTGTTATTGAAATTGGTGGAATAGTAGTTGTCCAGTAGATATCTGTCAACAGTGAATGCAATGTTGTTGAAATTGATACCAGAGTTGCGTAGTCTATACGCAATCAAATTGCTGGCTCCGGCCACTGTGTAGGCCAAGACCACACCTTTGGTAAAGCCCAGTGGATTGGTAAATCCGTTGGGGTTCTTTGGATCAGGTTGGTTGCTGGTCATCCACTCTGGTAAACTGCTTTGATCGTAATAGCCAATGTTTTCAACCAATTGATCAATCATGTTTTCGGTGGTGTTTGGATACACTATTTTGTAAGTGTTACCACTGGCGTCAATGTATGGGTTGGCAATGGTATGAGTTAGATCTATCTCTGCGGCTGGTCCGGCATTGCTGGAATTCAATTCAGGATCAACTACCTCAATATAAACAACTTCATATTTGGTATGATAGTTGTTGTCCAATACCACCGCAGTTTTTATACTGCCAAAGTTGTAGCTTTTGGTCCAATGATTTTTAGAAATAGCCTCAACATAAGCATCCAAGCTGTCGGCATTCAATCCTGGCAAAAACAACATTTCAATATTTTTTGCTACACCAAACCACGGATCGGCTGGGCGATAAATCAACTCTGCTGGAAATATTTCAGTGTCGGTCACAACACTATTGAATATCTGTCGCTGATCCCATGCTGGCAAGGCTTCAAGATACAAGTTATTGTACGGTTGCACGTCAATCACATTCAATTTCAATGTGAATTCTTGAGTGTTGCTGGCTGTGCCATCAAAGGTAGCAGCCTTTACAGTAAACTTGTAGGTTCGATCAATGGTCAATGCTTCACCATCAAATGTGGTAGCATAATCGTCAAGACTGAAAGCTTCAAAGCTCACACGTCCGCTGATTTCTCCTGTGGGCAACAAAGTCAGTCCTTGTGGCAATCTTGCTGGAACATTGGACTGATCCACAATAGTGTATACAATCGTTTTGTTTTCTGGGCTGGTTGCTTGCAGTATCAGCTGACTCACTGACCCGTTGTCAATGGTGCCAAGGTCGGCCGGAGTGGTCCAATTGACCACGTTCTTGATATCGCCCAACACAGAAAGAGAGAAATAGGTTGGAACACTGGTATATGTCACATTGGCACGAGTTTTGCTGACCTGTACACCAAAACTGTAAGTGGTCAACGAACTGTTTTCTGGAGTCAATTGACCGTATAACCAACCGGTATTGGCATCCAATGTCAAGCCCGGCAAGTTTGAAGTAGAAACAGTTCCACCACCAAACGAAGCTATATAAGATGCATAGTCAAAGCCAATCACACTGGTACCGTTGTAGTCAAAACCATCGTCGACTCCAACTACCGCACAGTCAAAGGTTCCAACCACGTTGACCAGTGCATAGGTTATGGCATCGCCTTGGAAATCATAACCATCAAATTTGTAAGCATAATAACCTGAACCTCGAGCTGTTGGTAACACCGATGCAGTACTGTTTAAAATTACCGGAGTATAGGTAGAATAAGAGTCCACTGTTACAAAGGTATTGTCGGTGGTCAGCGCAGTACTGTCAGCAGTGAATCCGTTGCGACTGAGTACGGTCAACGAATATGTTTGTAAATCGTAGTTGGCACCATCGTAGGCCTGTACAGTAAAATTGTAAGTGACTGATTGATTGATATTGTCAAAGTCATACGGACCAAAATCCAATTCTTGAGACTGTGTCACAGTGAGTTCGCTTACTATGTAAGCAACTCCATCGCCTGACCCGGGTCCGGTTGCTATGAATCCAGTTCCTATTGAATTATTTTTTGCACCAATTGCGATCCAGTCTGTAGTAGTACCTGACTTGATAATGTATTCTACCCCAGTAACAAAACTGCCGGCATTGACAGTGGGACCGGTATAGGTGTAACCATCGTAATCAGCTGGACCAAAGTTGCCAGTGACCGGACTTGGTTGTATATAACCACTGATTAAACCAGTGTTGCTGACAGAGAGACCAGGTGGTAAGGTACCGACAGTACTCCAGGTCACGCCAACGTTGGCACCCAATTCATTGACATAAAGTTGTTGACTGAAATAGGCACCATCAAAATAAGATCCAAGATTGGTTGGGGAACCTGTGGAAGGTTCAATGGTTGGACCAGCAACACTGGTCACAGTTAGATTAAATCCTCGATCATTGATATGACCTATATTGCTGGTGGCTCTGACCGTGAATCTATAATTTTGAGTTTCGTTGATCAAAGCCGCTGTTTGTAATGTGGGAACACCTTCCAAGTAGCCATTGGCAGTCACTTGGATACCGGCCGGCAAGGTGCCAGACAGGTAACTGAATGATACGGGATTTCCGTGCGACTCAATGACTTGAAGTTGGAGTTGATAAAATTCTCCGGCAGGAACAGTTCCTAAACTTCCAGCTGGTGTTACCCAATAAAAATCTCCATTTATACTACTGGAAACCAATATGCGAAATGATCTATCAACAGCTTGTCCGCTGGCGGCCGTGGCTCTGATAACAAAATCATATTCTTGATTGGTTTGATAAGCATTGGATATACTGGAATAAGTTGGAGTACCAGATATCACTCCTGCATAAACTGCGGTTGTACCGCCAACATTGACTGTGGCTAAAGAAAGCCCAGTAGGCAGACTTCCGCTGATCAGTTGATAATTTATAACTTGTTCTGGGATTGAAAAATCCACAGCTTCTACCTGTAGATTGGCAGACACTCCCACAAGTAGGTTAGCAATATCACCCGACGAAGTGATCCAATTCAATGCCATGTTATAGAATTACCGCTGTAATAATTTTTGCACCATCTGTGGTGTCTGTTTCAATTGCCTTGGCAAATACTGCCAGGGGATATTCTGTGCTTCGGCCAACACTGACAGCATAACCAGGAGCCATGGATGTGACCAATAAATCTCCTTTGGTAACTGGACCAACAACTTGCACTGGAACTCGTCCACGCAATGCCACTGGCAATCCAGATACTCCATCATTCATCAGATATGCTGGATTGGTAGATATAACACCGGCCACCGCAACATCGGCAAATTGTGAACTGACAGTGATTTCAGCCGATCCACCAAATACCACCACTGTACCTGGAGCATATTCGGCATCACTGGCATAGTTCTCTGCCAAGTCAGCATACAATGAGTGTATTGCGGTACCATATATGTTGTTGAACCAAGTGGTACTTGATCCAATATTAACTGTGTTACCAGTTGACGGTACGATAGCACCGCTCACAGTCAATCCTGTTAGTGTACCAACTGAAGTGATGTTTGTTTGTGCGCCGCTTGAACTGTTTAATGTACCGTATAGTGTTGCGCCGCTATTACCAATTATGCCGGCGGTGACAGTGGCCGCAGTGATGGCACCGGCAATATTTAAACCAGCATGTGTTGGCGAAGCAGAAGTTTGTAGATCTTGTGGAGTAGCAATAGTAATAGTACTGCTACTTACGGTGGCAGTTACACCATTGGTACCGGCAAATGTTAAAGTTCCGCCACCGGCCACTGACCCAGTGCCAGTTGTGCCAGATAGGGTGATTGTTGTGCTTACTGCGTTGGTTGTTAAACTTAGGACACGACCTTTGCTGTCAACAACCACTGTGGGAATACTGGTAGCACTACCATAGTTGCCAGCAGTGACCCCGGTGGCAGTTAGGCTAAGGCCAGTTGGACCGCTTGATACATTACCAGTAATGTCTGCTGTATTGGCTATGCTGGTTGATACAAATGCTGTACCATTGGCCCAACGATAGTTGTTGGTGTATACTGCCGAAGCTATTACGTTGGTATTGGCAGTAAGATTACCGTTGAGATTGATGTTGCCGGCCACAGACAATGCAGTTAAATTACCGACTGTGGTAATATTTGGTTGTGATACTGTAGCAACAGTTCCGTACACGTTGGTGGCGCTGACTGTGACCAATCCAGTTATGGTACCACCGGTGATTTGAGCATTGGCAGTTGATAAATTTCCAATGTTGGCCACAGACGCAACAGCATTGTTTACAGTGACATTGCCACCGGTGATACGAACATTGGCTGTGCTGAAGTTGGTAGCAACCACAGTTCCTAAACTGGTAATATTAGGTTGGGCACCGGTAATCATTGTGCCTTGCAAAGTGCTGGCATTGACCTGTCCAACTGTTAAATTGCCCAAAGTGATATTGGCAGTGGTAGAGAGACTGCTGAGTCCAGTGATAGTGCCTACACTGATTGAGGTAAAGTATCCGTTGGTACCAGACACGCTACCGGCAGTGACTGAACCAGTGGTAACACTGGCCATACTGCTTTGATCGCCGTATACAGGACCATTCAATCCGCCAGCAAAAATATTTCCACCAACACCAACACCACCGTTTTGTACCACCAAGGCACCGGTAATGGTTGATGTGGATGGCACCGAGTTGGTAACCAAGGTCTGGAAGTTGAATATGTTACCACCGGAATACAAATTGATACCGGTCGTTTGGGTGGTAATTACTGCGTAGCCGTTGACATAAAGACTGGAAACATTGGTGTTGCCTGATACAAAAAGATTACTGCCAATATTCAAATTTCCACCAATACCGGCACCACCCGTGACTACCAAAGCACCGCTGACAGTATTGGCCGAAGGAGTAGCGTTACTCAATACCAAATTACCAAACTGGGCTCCACCGTAGGTAGAGTTGATTACTATGTTGTTGCCCAAGGTAGGATCGTTGTTGGTCAGTTTGTAAACAAAATCGCCACTGGACAATTCGTATCCAAAATAGGAATATGTGTTTGCCTGACCTGACTGTGTGATGTTGCCCAGGATACCCACATCCGACGGACTAGGACCGGGTGTGGAATGTATTTCTAATATGCCCGCAGTGGTTGATTCGTTGATCTGTGTACTGCTGTTGGTGGCCTGTACATACAGCGTGTTGAATCGCTGACTTGGACTGCCCAGATTGTATATCAAGTTTGCTGATGGTACAATATTACCAGAAACAATAGTGTTACCGCCAACATACAGTTGTGTATTGGCCACAAGATAGTTGGCAGTGGAATAGTTGATTGCTGTCACATTGCCGGCTGAGATGTTGCCAGCAAATGTAGCTGTGGTGCCGGTGACGTTGGTTAGATACGCATTGGTTACATTTGCTGTGGCAACGTTGAATTGATATGTGACATTGGCGTTGGGAAAATCTATGCTGGTTTGGCCCAAAAAGCCGTTAAGATATTGAAATTGGTCGTCAACTTTTATAAACGCATTGCGAATAGGATCGCCCTGATTGTCGTTTGGCGCCGAGCCATAGGCAATGATGTTGCCAGTCCAATTTGAATTATTAAAAATTGCCATGCTTTAATCCTCGTATACATTATTTATCGTATTCGAGTAAAGCCGGCGATTGGGTGGAATTATGTGGGTAGTTTAATGCGGACTAAAACTGCTACCGCAACCGCATGTGGTCACAGCATTGGGATTTTTGATACTAAACGCACTACCGTACTGATCATCTTGGTAGTCAATGGTGGCACCTTGCAGATATCCGCCACTCATGCTGTCTATCAATACTTTTACATCTTGTGCTTCGATTTCCCAGTCATCTTCAGATTGTTCTTCATCCAAGGTAAATCCATATTGGAAACCTGAACAGCCACCGCCCTGTACAAACACACGCAGTTTTAGTGCAGGGTTATTTTCTTCGGCCAGGATGTCTTTTAATCGTGTTACTGCTGAATCTGTAATTGTAATCATAGTCTTCTATTTACCGCGTCCCAATCAATGATGCGCCAGATGTTGTCCAAATACTTTGCTTTGTCTGCGTGATAGTCCAGGGCCCAGGCATGTTCCCACCAATCCACCAAGAGTGCAATATCTGTGCGTTTGACGTGATTGCGTATGGTCTTGATCTGGCCGCTTTTGCTTAGATATATCCAACCAGATCCTTGTATTTTCATTGCTTGTTCTTTGAACTGTTTCTTAAAGTCCACATAACTTTTGTGATTACGCAGGATCAAATCCAAAATATGGCCACGTGGTTGACGAGCTCCGGGTGAGCGGAATTGACTGAACCAGATACTGTGCAAATATGCTCCAGCTTCGTTGAACGCAGGATCGCCTTCGTGATTGTTATAACGGTCAACATAGCCTTTGTACAACTTGCCATAGTGGTAATCAATGGTGTTGGCACTCATAACCGGACTCAGTGCCGAATGATTGTACGGCAGTTTGATCTGCTCCAGCTGGGTTTGATTTTTTGCTTCTAAGAGTTCTAAGGTTTCGCGAATGTCCATACTGTATTTATTTTGTACGATAAACAACACGCCCACGAGTAAGATCGTATGGGCTCATTTCCACTTCGACCTGATCGCCTAATAATATGCGTATATTATTCTGTCTGAGTCTACCGCCAATGGTGGCAGTAATTTTTGATTTTTGTTCGTTGTGTAGAATCACTCTGAACATGGCATTTGGTAAAACTTCGTCAACTACTCCTGACAGTCTCAATATATCTTCTTTACTCACTTGGGGGTCATTCTCCTTAAAAAAGCATAGTATTTATCGACGCATCCTCGATATGTCTACAGCTTCTTCGTCGCTGAAAATAGGCACAGCATTGCTCTTGTGCATGGTACCAATACCTTTGACTTTGGTACCGGTATATTCCTGATCCTTGGGTTTGGTACAAGCAACCCACCCAGTATCTTTGCTTGCAATATAAGGAGTTTCGCGACCCGGAGGCATCTTGACGGTGTAAGTATCGGCCAAATTGCCTTTCATATCACGTGCTCGAGTTTTCTTTTCTGATGTGATATTGTTGGCCTGTTTGAGACGTTCCCAATCTTCACGCAGGAGTTCAGCTTTTCGTTTGGCATCAGCCGAAGCCCATTTGCGTGGACCTTTCTTTTTGCCTGTGGTAGTTAACCAAGGTCCTTCTAAGTGAAATGCCATATATTATATGTTGTAGGTTTTTGGTTGCCAATCGGTCTTGGCACAAATCAAATGGTGAGTAGGAAGAAAAAACATATGGGTCGGAAATCGTCTTTTCAAAATAGCAATGATTTCCTCATCTGAGGTGCCTTGCGCCAGGAACGTGTTGTTGTCCATGTCGTACCAGTAATAGGTATTGGACTGTTTTTCTACCCGAACTCGATGTATAATACCGTCAAGTTGACGATGTAATTTCAGCGTGAGTTCGGCATTGGTAGCTTTGAGACGTTGGTAAATTCCAAGTATCAGGGTAGCAACAATCCAAGTGCTGGCGATCCAGAATAAAAATAGTTCAGTAGATTCAAACATACAGATATTTATTTGTTGACCATTTGTTTGAGTTTCTCAATACTGCTGATTTGAGCCACTCTGATGTCATACATGAGTTTGAGTAAGCCCACCAAGGCCACAGTCATGAGTGAAAAAATTATACCGTGTATCACCTGGTCTTCTCCGTACATGTTAGCCAAACTACTCAATAGGCGTCTCACAGTGATACCAACAAACATAAAACCCAACACAAATGCTGCTACATCTAAACCTGCTCTTAATCGAGTATTCATATACATCCTTTTTCCGAAGTTATTATTTTACTACATTTATATTATACTATTTTGGCCTTTATTGGTCAATCGGCGTACAAACCCCCATATGCTATAGGCCACAAACAACGCAATAACGGCCAACATTGTGGCACTGATTGGACGAGTCCAAAATGGACTGAAATCCCCGCGACTGATCATCATGGCACGACGAAAGTTTTCTTCCAACATAGGCCCTAAAATAAAGCCCAACATCAACGGAGCCGCTTCCAGTCCCAGTTTTAAGAATGTGTACCCCATTACTCCAAACACTATGGTAGTGTAGACTTCTTCAACATTGTTGTTGGTGCTGTATGTGCCCAGACAACAAAAAAATAAAATGCACGGAAACAAAACAGAATAAGGTATTTTAAAAACTGTAAGCCACAATCTAACCAAGGGCACGTTTAATATCAGCAAGAACACATTGCCGATCCACATCGAAGCAATTAGGCCCCAAAATAGTTCTGCATGACTGTCAATCATTTGTGGGCCTGGGGTAACACCTTTGATCATCAAGGCGCCGAGTATCAACGCCATTACAGCATTTTCTGGAATTCCAATGGCCATCAAGGGAATAAAACTGGTTCTGGCAGCGGCCTCATCGGCGGCTGCTTGTCCAGCAACACCTTCGATGGCGCCGGTTCCAATCTCATCTCTATACCGACTAAACTTCTTATCCACGGCATAAGCACCGTATTGAGCAATAGTAGGGCCACCACCGGGCAACAGGCCCAAGAAACTGCCCACTATGCTACCACGCAGGGCACTTGGAATAATACGTTTGAATTCAGTCCAGGTTGGAATCAGTTTGATTGTGCCGGTAAACGGTGTGCGCTCATCACGATTGTCTAAATTTTTAACAATCTCTGCCAGCCCAAAACAGCCAATGGCAATACTGATCATGCCTACTCCATCCATTAAAAATGGTAGTCCCATGGTGTATCTTGCAACACCTGAGTTGACATCAGTGCCGATCATGCCCAATAGTACACCAATACAGACCATTCCCAAGCCGCCAATCAAATTGCCGGTGGTGACCAGGCTCACACAGAAAAATCCCAACAACATCAGCATTACATATTCTACCGGACTAAACAAAAAGGCCATACCGCCCAAAGCAGGAGCGAATGCCATCACAATCACTGCTGATACTGTTCCGCCTATAAAACTGCTGACACCAGCGGTGAACAGGGCCAGGCCAGTTTGTCCTTTGAGATGCATTTGATATCCATCAATGCAGGCCACAATACTGGAAGAGTGCGGAATTTTCATAGTGATGGCGCTGACACTATCTCCATACTGTGCTCCGTAGTAAATACCTGCCAACATAATAATGGCACCATTGGTGGGCATGCTGTAGGTCAAGGGCAACAACAAACTAATAGTACTGATAGGTCCCAGTCCTGGTAGCAGACCAATGATAGTGCCCACAAAACAGCCCAAGGCACAGTACAGCAAATTCTGCAAGGTCAATGCAGTTTCAAACCCAGAACCCAGGTGTGCAAGTATGTCCATCATAATGGTAAATTTAATCCCAATAGGTATTTGAATGCCACAGCAATTACAACCAATCCAACTGTTATCTTGACAACTCTTGCAACAGAGTAGCTGGTAGCGCAGGCAGAAGTTACGCTAACCAATACAGCCGTACCTGCCAGCATTCCTAAATATTGTGTGGTCACAGCAAATCCCAATAACCCTGCAGAAACAATAGCAATATTCTTAAACTTAAAATCCACTGGAGTGTCCGCAGTTAAAAAATGTTTGATCACAGTGACTAACCCCAACAGAAACAAACACACACTGAGCACCACAGGAAACAGTCCTGGGCCAGCGTCGGCAAAATTTCCAAACTGATATCGAAGGCCATTGATGCCAAACACCAAGGCAAACATCATAAACAGCAGGCCAGTTAATAAATTTTTATTCACAGTTCTATCCATTGATCTATCATTCGTTGGGCCATTGTGTTGTCAGTTTCATAGTATAATTGTACACTATCTCGCCGCCCAAGGTCTCCATCTTCCTGCATTATTTTGTCCACTTCGTTAAAATAATTCAGGAACGCTTGCCCTAAACGATAGTCTGGACTTTGGAGTAGTTGCCAAGCATAGTGCTCCTGGAACTCGGCCCAGCGTTGTTTACTTATACGATATTGTCTTGGATTTATAGCCATTTTAACTTGAAATATGTGGCATCTCGGGCACGTTCAAAACGAAATGCAAATCCTTCGGTACTGCGATAGCCATGCAGATGATATCGACCACCAGGCACAGTATCTACCCATTCTAATATTGCCCGAATTGGATATCGGGGTCCGCCCAGCACGTCGGCCCAAAGCACAATAACTTCGGTCCAATCCTCCGGTGGTGGCCACATGTCTTCGGCGGTAATGTGTTTCATTCTCTACCATCCAATTTATCTATGGTTGATTTGGCATACCAACCTATGTGTCCTTCAGGATCCATGCGCCGTATGTCGTCCAATGCTGTTCGCATGATTTCACGTTCTTCTTCCAATTCATATACACGATTACGCAGGTTGCTGGCATCTAACCATGATGCCACAGCCGATATAAAACGAGCAATTAAGTAACTCCAGTTGATCACGCTTGCCACTTCAAGTAGTCAAACTCATCACCGTACTGCCAGTAACCGCCACCGGGGCTGGGTACAAATCTACGATATACTGTATCACCGGGTGCATACCAGCGTTCATTGATCTGCTTGGGAAATATCTTTAATCGATACGGTTCCCACGGGTTTGTAGGTACCGGCTTGCCAACGATCCCCGGTTTACCGGCCCTGCGTGGCGAACTGGCAGCCACTTTGAAAGCCGGTTGCATTTTAGGTAGCACAGCGGCCATTACTTAAACCTCAATCTGAACATTACGGCATCTTGTTCAGTAGCAAACCAGTAACAATCTTCATGCGGACCTTCTACAACTACAGCCATAGCAATGTCAGGAAAGTCACGCCACCAAGCAATATTCCATTCGCCTATGTTGGAAATTAACCAAGGCTCGCACTCGGAGTAGTGACTGTAGGTTTTGACTGGTACAGTCAAGTGCGGATTACGTTCTGTGGCCACTATGCCCACCTCAATTTCATAATAGAGTTTCTACATCCTTGCATATCAATTTGAGCCATACCAGCTCTTGATCGTCCACACGACCCCAGCTGATGTCGCCGACTGGTCCTTTGATCAAGCTAACACCATTGGCATTTTCTAACCATACACGAGTACTATTTTTTACTGCTTCGTCATGCCAGACCGGATTAAACAGGCCAGATTTTCCAGGATGCACGTCAAACTGTGCCAGGTAGCGACAAGTGACACGGCCAAACATCTTGACATCTTGGGCAAGTTCATAGTAGTAATTTATCACAGCCAATACAATGCAAACAAACTTGCATCCTCTTCTCGTTCAAATTGCATAAGCTGTGTGCCAAACGCAAATCGCTGGCACCAGCGGTCCTGTGAATCTTCGCCAAACTGTTCAGTGCACCATGTGGCAATGTCTTGATGGCGATGATAATATCGATCACGTTCTAATGTGAATTCTGTCACGATTTGATACCCAAATACTTCAAGTTGTAATATGTCAATGCTTCGCCTTCAAGTGGTGCATAGATACGAATTTTAAATCCCCAGGTGTTGGGATCTGAGTCACAGAAAAATACCAAGTCGTCGCATTTTGATCTAAGCCATTTGGCCTCTTCAGTCTGTTCCCATTCGTGTATGGGAAAGGCTGCATACAGGTACGGGTCCTCACAGTCGCCCATACTCAATTCCTTAACCAAGGTTCCTCTACCGTCCATTGATTAATCCCCCAACAAACTCTGCTGTGTATTCTTCTGTATACCTACGATGGCCACCGGTCTTTAACTGAAACATAAGTGCGTCTTGTTCATCGTCAAATGTAAAATCCATCCAATCGTGACGCGGATGAAAACTTACACGTTCACCAGGTAAACCATAAGTTTCCACAGTCCATGCCAGCAATTCATTCCATTCGGCGCCGGTACTCTTTGTGGTGTCCCAGGGTACTCGTATGGTCACAGTCATTGCCACCTCAATTGAAACAAGGTCAAATCTTCTCCGGTTGGAAATTCAAAAGTCCAGCGATAACTGGGGAACTGACTGCGATAATCAAAATGGTCACCAAAGTGCTCAAAGCACCAAGGTAGTATTTCGTCTAAGTTTTTATTTTTACAATCAATGGTTATAGAGTTCATACGCTATTATAGCATATTGGCAATTTTTTAGTCTTGCCTTTTGAGTGTTTCCCACATTTTCTTTTTTTCTAAAAATTCTTGTTCAAGTGCCTGGTAATGGTCTGCACAGTCCTGAAGAGCTTGAAAATCCTGTTCTAATTCTTGATTTCTATTCAAGCGACCCGGTATCAAAAGTTCGTCCTTGATGGCCTGCATAGTGTCTCGAAGACTTAGGCCATCAATTTCAATATCTGAATCGGTTATCTTGACTTTTGGTTGTTTGTGGTAAAACGAGTCCGCAGAAGTGCTTATCCAAGTTGAACCAGACCCACTGGTCCATGGAATGCTGGCACCGGTACCAGCTATGGTCACATTGGCATGGCCGCCATTGGGTACTGTCGAGGTTACCTTGTTTTTTGGATTATAGCTGTGGCTCATAGATCTACGCCCATTGTGGGATCAAACTGTTCAGCACGTTCTTCGTATCCGGCATAGCCACGTGGATTGCATACTATACGAGTTGAGCCAACCATGTAGTCAAATGGATCATGAGTATGTCCGTGTGTCCATAGCTTAATCTGCGGATGGTCTAAAATAAACTCCGACAGATCACTGCTATATGCACCATTCATCAAGGTATCGTGTACATAACGTGAATGTGTGCTGACCTTGGTAGGTGCATGATGTGTAACCACCACAAACTTTTGATCATAACGGCCTTCTACCACTGTTCGGATATAGTCGCGACTACGGCGATGATCTTCCACGGTCTTTTCTGGAGTTAGTCGATGATACACATTCTTAACAGAATTAAACATGGTGATCTGACGATAGTCGTTCATCATGGACTGCATGTGGTACATAGTCAGCTCATCTTCGCGATTCATGTCGGTCCACAAGGTAGCACCAACAAAGGTCACATCATCAATGGTGTGCGTTTGATTTTCAAGCAGGGTAACATTGTCGGGCAAGTTTGCCGCAATATGTGCGTAGGTCTTTTGATAGTTGTGGCCATAATGTTCGTGATTGCCCATAACATAGATCACTTCGCGGTATTTGGCACACTCTTCGGCCATGAAACGATAATATCTGTCAGGACGCTTGTGAGCATCCTCGTGTGGCAACAGCACATTCATAGGATCGTACATGCTCTTTTTGAGCTTGCGAGCTTCGCAGATATCACCACTCAGGATCAAGACATCACCGCCGGGCAGGGTAAGGTCAGAGAATTCAAGGTGTAGATCAGAAATTACATTTATACGCATATCAATCCCAAAGGGTTCTAAAATATTTGCCAAACAAGCGTAGCCCGTTGTCAATACGGTCTTGGTGCGCTTTTAGGCCCACACGGTCTACTTGAAGTTTTTGCATGCTCAGATTAAAGTCTTTTTCTTTTGAACTTTCGGTATGATCAAAAAATTGACCTTCACCGTTGTCGTCACTGGCCAATTGGCTAAAAGTCCAGATAAGTTCTTCCATTACCCAGGCATAACGAGCCTCGGCATTGTGATCCCAGTCCCACTTGTTGAGTCCTTTACGAGCACCAGGTACTGTGCTACGCCATTCTCGTGGCACATCTTTGTCGTCGATCATACCGTAACCGTGCTTTTGGATCTGTAGTTTTTTCAGCATGGGCAAGATAATCAAGGCCAAGGTATGGTCCATGCTCCATACATCATACGGGTCAATATGGATTTTGATCTGACGTTTCTTGCGTTCCTGAAACCAGTTGCAGAAACGAGTCAACCAAGTGTCGTTGCCATCCCGGTCTTGGGCCAACCAAGTGCCAAAATCGTGTACCCAATCGGGTTTGTGCATGATACCATATTCGTCAGGTACTTCTCGGACCCAAAAGCACAGCATATCTGCAATTTGATAAGGTCCTACCCAAGACGTGTACGGTCCAATTTTGACTTTCATATGTATATTATACTACAGAATTGATTATAGGTCTATAAATCTTTTTTGAGCAATTAACCAACCGATGCTATTTATGTCCGATTCTATTTCTTCGGTCACATAGCTTTCTTCAACAAATCCGGTAAAATCGATACCAGCAAATCCAGTACCCGAACAGTACCAATCGATATAACTTTCATCTTCGCGGATGTCTGAAATCAGTGTGGCTGCATAACGCCAGGTACAGTCCCAAGTGATGTTTTTGAGTATGCCCCAAACATCTCGTGGCACATAACTGTTGTTGCACAGGGCCGCATAGAAATTTTGAGCATAGATTTCTTCTCTGCGGATCCGATCAACTATCCGGTCCGTACTGCGTAAATCACGTTCTAAGTT
>Ga0164297_10001784_pt1 | contig 22247 bp, 27 predicted proteins | sample GEODES058metaG_FD_113539 | JGI IMG/M metagenome (GOLD analysis project Ga0164297, IMG submission 113539) | Dystrophic lake water microbial communities from Trout Bog Lake, Wisconsin, USA - GEODES058 metaG | ecosystem: Environmental > Aquatic > Freshwater > Lake | place: USA: Trout Bog Lake... | reverse complement strand
GATCAAAAAATCTTTGCGCTTTTGGTAGTATTTCAATCTAAAGTTCACAAAGTACTTCACAATTTCTTCGGAATCTTTGAAAATCTTTAGTTTGCCAAATTCATCGAGCGTCGTAAGGTTTTCAGTCTCACGCTGGTTGATCTTAAGGACTTCTTCAAGCTTGTTTTTTTCCAGCAATTCAGCCAGCTTTGACCGTGTGAACTTGAGAGTGTAGCTTAAGTTGCCACCTTGACGATTGTCATCGTACGATACGATGATTCCTTTCTCTTCGAGAGAAGTCAAGTGTGTATCATAATCCTCGAATGTATATCCTGGGATGATTTCCGTCACTTCGACGGTAGTAGTATTTTTGACTTCGTATACACCTTTGATGATCCAACTGTTTTCACCATCGGATGTTCTTGAAAATGAACCTTTGAACCCTTTGATCCAAGGTTTGATTTCTCTGATTTTCTTTTTCTCGGTAAGCACATCCATGCAAGCATCGACCAAATCAATTGGATGACGGTTCATGATGTTGGTCGCAAATCCGACAGCGATGCCCGAGCTACCGTTGAGCAACACAGCGGGAATGATAGGCAAAAAATACGAAGGCTCGATTTCTTCACCTTCTTCAAACCTTGAACTTAGCAGATCAAAATCCTTGTACAGCAGCTTGAAATTTTCATTGAGCTTTACACCGATGTATCTTGGAGCTCCAGCTTCTGGGCTTCTTAAGGATCCAAACTGGCCTTCACCCATGAACAATGGCATGCTGTTCTTAAAGTCTTGCGCCATACCGATGATCGCACCGTTAAGACTCGAGTCACCGTGGTGATAGTACATGGTCGCAGCGACAGTACCAGCAAGTTGGAACACCTTTAGGACTTTTTCGTTTCCTGTCCTCCAGACTCTGTTCGCCGCACAGATGATTTTTCTTTGTGTAGGCTTGAACCCATCAACGACTGATGGGATTGCTCGGTTTTCAACGACGTATGTTGCGTAATCCAGATACTCCTCATCAAAGAATTTGTCAATTGGTTTTCTTAATATGTTCATATTTTAAAAAAGTTGTTTGGTTGATGGCTTTTGGTTTCTTGGTTTTGCGTCTTGTGATTTTAGCACCGATGCTTCTACTTTATCACCCTTTGCCAATTTTTCTTTTTTTACCTTTGCTATATCCACAGGTTCAGGTGCCGCAATTCCTAAGATCTTATGCTTACGTGGAACTGAATCTCCCGAGAACCAAGTGCTTAGCGTTTCGTGGAACTTATCACCTTTGTCGATTGTGACAGCTCGGGGATTCCTGATGATTTCTTTGTACTCTTCGTTTTCGAGTGCAGCCAATCCTTTTTTGTACGAAATCTTCCACTGATTCAGATTCTTTTGCGACGATTCCCAATCCAAGAAATCTTGGTTGGTGTAAAACCATTCTTTGTCCTTACCTTTTTGTGCAACGACAAGCGGTGTCAGCACTCGCAAGATTTTGCCTTGTTCAAACAGTTCTGGCCAATACTTACCAAAGAAGTTCATTAGCAATCCAGCGATTGAATCTCCATCTGGGTCAGCATCGGTGTACAACAGGATTTTTCCGAAACGTAGGTTTGATGGCGCTTCTCCCATTTTCAATCCAATGGATGCCAATAAGTTTTTCACTTCTTGGTTTTGTATGACTTTTGCGCTTGGAAGTTCCATCACATTGATGAATTTTCCACGCAAAGGAAATGCGCCTTGAAAGTTTGGATCACTGTAGTTTCGAAAAGCACTCTTTGCCGAATCACCTTCGAAAATCGCCAGCGTACATTTTTCACGATCTTTAGATTTTGCATCGATGAGCTTGATGATCTTTGTCGTGTCCACGAATTTGTTCAAAGCTCGTAGTTGTTTGCGTTCGTCGGCCAACTGCTTTTGTTCAATCCAATCCAACAATTGTTTGATGATCTCGGATGTGAATATGTTTTTGAGTGTCTTTTCGGATATTATGTGCTCGGAACCAAAATCTTTGATTTCAGTGATCAACTTTTCCTTTGTCTGCGAAGAAAACGAGCTATTGACGATGTCTGAATTGACAAACAGGAAGATGTGATTGCGAATCTCGGACGGGCGGACATCGAACTTATGTTTCTTTTTGATGCGTTCTCTGATCCAAGCGGCAATTTGATTGATGATGTATTCGACATGAGTCCCGCCATCTTTGGTTTCCACCGAGTTCACAAATGACACTTGTTGGAAGTTGTCATTTGATACACCGATTCCTATCTTCCACCTGGGTGATTCTTCATAGAAGACTTCGTTTACGTACATTGAGCAATAGTCCTTGAACGTCTTGAACTGAAAGACTTCGCCGTTGAACGATACAGTGATTCCTGGATTACAAGCGGCTGCATCGATCGCTCGTTTCTTTAACAAAGCAATATGTACATCATCGATGCTCTCCATTCCAAACCTTGCAAGGTCAGGCACATAAGATATTTCGGTAAAGTTTTTCTTCAAATCTTTGACTACCGGTTCAGTGCGCTTGTGCATATTGTCCGAAAAGATCTGAGTAAACTCTTTCTTACCGTCAGCTGTTCGGATTTTGAACGTCTTTGAAAAGATGTTCGTCAAAGTCGAACCAACGCCATTGGTGCCCGCTCCTAAACGTTCTTCTTCGTCATCGAAATTCGAACCAGTGCGTAAGTTGGAAAAGATAAATTCAGGAATCCATTCATCGTATTCAGAGTGCTTTTGTACGGGAATTCCGCCGTTGTCTGTGATCGATACAGTCGATGTTTGTAGGTCGACCTTCACATCGATTTTGTTGAGCTTTGGATTTCTCTTGTGTTCATCGACAGAGTTCGAAATGATTTCATCGAACAGCTTAAGAAATGCTGGATTGTAAGTTGTGTAGAGTTTTTGGAATTTTGATTCTTCATTCAGGATGAAGAGGTTTCCTTCATGTGGTTTGATAGAACCCACGTACATTCCACTTCTTTGAAGAACATGTTCAATTTCGGATAACTTTTTGTATTTTTTGTCTATTGATTTTTCCATTCAGTATGTATATCTTTATAGTATTTTATACATGCGCCACCCAATAGTTTTTTGTGTCATTCTAATGACATTCTAGACATTCTAATTTTTTTGTAATTAGTACACCAATAAAACACAAAAAAGTTCCGTAGAATACATCTACGGAACTCTGGATATCCTGTTACTATAATTCTGAGTAAAGCATAATCTTAAGACCTTTTGCTTTAGCGGTAGTCATTTTTGAGCTGGATGAATTAAGATCATCGACAAAAAGCACCTTTGCATCCTTAAGGCTCGCGTGGTGGTAGCCTTTTGCCTTAGCGGCGGCAAGGAATTCTTCCTTTGTTTTGAAACCAGCAGATTTAGGTGACCCAGTGAACTCACAGCCAATTGAATCAGCTGATATTTTTTCAGGCATCACAATCGTGACGAATGATTTAACTTGTTCGATCATTCTTTCGTATTGAGCACGTTTTGCACCGCCTGGTTCGAATCCTGCAATCACGGCTTTTTCCAAGCCTTTGAAATCATAAGGGACGTCGGACAAATAGTTTCCTAATTGTGTAGCAATCGTGTTGCCCATACCATCGATTCCCATTGTGATGATGATGTCCTTTGGACGAAGTTCCTTGACTTTTGCCAATTCCTTGTACATATTATCTAGGATTTTTCCGTCTTTTACACCAAGGCTGATCAATCTTTTTCTATCCATTTTTTGAGGATCCAAAAATTCCAAAGGACTTGTGAATCCTGCTTTCCAAAATTGTTGGATTAAAGCACCACCTACGCCATCCAATCCGAACGATCTTACGCCTAAATAAAATTTGTGCCAGTTTTTTACTGAGCAATCCTCTGAAGGACAGAACAAATGTATTCCTTCGATTTTTAGTGTGGCACCGCATTGGCACTTATCAGGGTGATTGATTTTTGAGATGTCGCCTGCCGTAATAACTCGAGTGATTTGCGGAATAATATCACCGGATTTTGCGATGGCCACGATAGCGCCAGGACATGCTCCTTTGTTGATCAAATATCCATAGTTGAAAAGAGCCGCTCTTGATACAGTTGATCCGTCCAAATCAATTGGTTCCATCACAGCGACCGGAGTTAATTCACCGGTTTTTCCGTACTGCCAAGAAATGCTGATGATCTTGGTAATGGCCTCTTTTGGAGGAAATTTAATTGCGATTGCCCAGTTGGGATCGTGTGAATTTTCTCCAAGGATCGCTCTTAACGATGTTTCGGTTTTGATCACAAACCCATCAAGCTGATACGGTGATTTGTTGATGCGATAATCCTCCATCAATTTGTAGACACTTTCGAAATCATTTGCTTTGAAAGTGGTAATGAACGGTTTGTTGAATTCCCAAGTCGATAAGAACTTTTCAAAATCCACGTAGTTGATTCCGTTGTCGGTGTGTTGACGAACTTCGACCGGTACGAAATCAATGTCGGCAATCGTTTCGGCTGGATTATCATCGCGGTTAAGAATACCGGCAACCAAGTTGCGAGGATTTTTGAAAGCTGAATATTTTTCATTGAAAGTAGAAACCTTCAATACCACTTCACCGCGAATTTCGACCGTACCAAGGATGTCGATTGTGGCAGGAACTGAATGTTTTACTTTGTCCGTGATATCACGGCCTTTGTTGTCGGCGCCACGAGAGAGAACTTGTAAAAGTTTTCCGTTTGTGTATATCACGTTTGCAGCATTTCCGTCGAACTTTGGGGTCGCTTCGAAAATGTTGCCTTTTGTACTTAGCATCCAAGCGATTGCTTGTGTTGTAGGAGGGATTCCATCGATCGTTGCTTGGTACTTGGCCAATGATAACATTGATGATGGGTGTGTATATTTTGCTTTGCGATCATCAGCACCTACGATATGTGGAGCGGTAGACCCTGCAGATAGCAGCTCTTGTTCGATTCTATCGAATTCATCATCGGACATAATAGCTGTTCCCATGTAGTAGGCCTCTTTGGCCTGTAGGTAGAGCTGTTCTAATTCAAAGATTTGTGACATATAACGGAGTTTGTTTGTTATAACAAATATAATACAAATAGTTCACGTAGAAAAATAATTTATGAACTTTTTTCAAATTATTTTTTTCTTTTTTCATAAGTGGTGAATTCACTTTCAGGAACGAACACCAATTCTTGGCGGGCCCTGGTATAGGCAACATAAGCAATGTTGTCTTCTTGAACCATTTCCCAATCTTTTTTGGCAAACGGTGCAGGCATCATGGCAGGTTCAACGATGAAAACTCTGTCGGCTTCCAATCCTTTTGCCTTGTGAACAGTTGATAGACAGATCCCATCGCTATCATCAGAAAAGATTTTCTCGATTCGAGAGATCACCTGTGAAACTTTGGTTAAGCCAGAACTTAAAGCGTCCAATGCATCCATCTTTTCATTGTAGTGATTGATGGCAGGAGAATTTTCAGCATCCTCAAGAGGAGTTCCTTTACGAACCATTTTGTTCACCATCAATTGACGGTCTTTTTGAAGGTGCTTCATAGCCGCTTCATAATTGTCCTTTTTTGTCTTCTTCAGCATGTTGATCAAATTCATACCGATGTCCTTACCTTTTACATAGGCCTTAGTGTGTTGAGCAAGCAACTGAATACACAAAGTAATTAATGGACGGTTGACCCTGGAAAGTATCATATCACCCGTAGAAAATTCTGCTATTTTGCCATCGTGGCGAATGTTACCTTCTGGAGCAGTTTCCAAAGCCTCGATGTGAGGGACCAACGATTGTGCAAAGGCAACAACCGCTTTTGAGCAACGGTATGTAAGGCTCAACGGAAGAGTAACGGTATTAGGAACCGCGGCCAACTTACGGAAAGATTCAACGTCAGCACCAGCGAATCCATAAATACATTGGTGAGGATCGCCTACGGCGATGAAACGACCGTTTGGCTTGATCGCTCTTTTCATCAACTCTTGTTGACATGCTGAAAGATCCTGGCACTCATCGATAAACACCCAATCATATTGTTTGCAACGCATGTTGTGGCGGATCGGAAAGTAGATCATATCGTTGAAATCATGAGAACGTGTGTTGGTATCGGTAATCTGCTTCACCTGCAAAGCATTATCGACTTCGCCATTGAAGATTTCTATACCGTGCTTTTCAGCAAGATCGTACAAATCATCAACGGTAGTTGCCAGGCTAAGCTTGGCCAATTCAACCAAGCGCTTAACTCTGCCGATGTAACCGTTAGCGATTTCCTCGTTGACGTTCCAAGAAGGATAAAGAGCGTCACAAACCTTCCAAATCTTATCAGCATCGAGATGTGATTTGGAGTTCATCCATAAAACTTTTGCACCGTATGAATGCAACGTCATTACTTCCACGTTGGATTTGTTCAGCTTTGAAAGCTTCACCTTAAGCTCCTCGACGATGTGCTTATTGAAAGCAAGAAACAACACTGATTGGTTGTTTGGAATAAGTTCCAAAGCCTTTGTGATAGTAAAGGTCTTGCCAGCACCAGCGACCGCGTTAACGACTGCATTACCAGTACCTTTCTCGACGAAGTCGAAAATTGCTGTTTGGTAGCTGGAGTAAGTAGGCGTAGAAGAAGATGAAGTATTCATAATGTCAGTATTAATTTGTTATAACAAATATAAAACACTTTTCCTAATCTCGATCATTTTTGAAAAATATTTTTGTTAAAATTTTGTTAACAGAGAATACCGCATAAAAAAACTGCTACATAGTAGCAGTTTTCAATATTTTGCACAAATGGCATTATCGATCCATGTAGCGATTCTCGATGTAGCGAATGATTGTTTTGTAGGTTGTATCATCCATACGATTCGAAGCAAAGATGTCATCCAGTTGTGTTTTCACTGCAGGATATTTTTCTATGTCGCCCCAGTATTGTTCAGCATTTAAGAACATTCCGCGTATTTGGAATTTGTATGGTGTGCTACTACGTGTACGAGTGGTGTCACCTGCTGCATCCCAGCAATAGAAAAATATGATTCCTAATCCTGGTTTTTCCATAGCAACAGTCATATCTTTCTTTTGGAAATCAAATGCACCGTTTGGTTTTCTTAGATTCGTCGTCTTCCATTCTTTTTTGTTTGGACCAATTACTTTATCCAAGAACATGTTTAGGACTTCTCTAGAATTTTTGAACTCGTTTTGTGTATATGTTCTGATAGATGTGTAGTTCCATCCGTCAGTTTTCCAGTTGCCTTTTGAATCAATTTCTGGGAATTCACCCGGAGTTCCAGCAACTCTTGGAAGGTATTCACCTACTTCGAATCCAGGGACATTTTTAAATCTATCAATATATTCATCCATGTTACCAAAAAGAGTACCTTGTGACTCATTGATAAAATTTTCGTAGCTGAGAACGACTTTGTTCATAATCTGTTTTTTATTTTTTGAATATCAATCTTATTGATAGAACAATTATAAACAATTAGTTTGAACCAGAAAAATTATTTTTGTTCAATCTCGGCTATATAATTTTTCAACGCAGCACACTTTTCGTATTCTTCCTGCTCGATATAATAGTCGATCATCAGCTGTAGCGTCTTAATTTTGTCTTCGATGCTCTCCGTCCTTAGTATAGTTTCGGAATCCTCGTACAAAATCTTGGCTGTGTTCTTTTGGTCTATGATTTTTTGATATGCGCCATTGAAAAAGTTTGCGGATTCTTCATCCAAATATTCGACGGGTTTGTACGACCACTCCTCTTTTGGTAAGACTGAATTGATTGACTGTGTGTTCAATGTCCTGTACATTTCCAAAGAATTCTGTAGAGATGTAAGAAATCCAGCATCGATTTGATCTGCTGTGTATCGCAAATCCGATTCATCGAGCAACTCCCATTCGACGGGCATTTGCTGAGGTGGAACTATCAATACCGTCCCATACATCGGGACATCAAAGAAAAAAGACGCGATCTGGTTATATTCAGCTCCTTCGTCTTTTGAATTTTCTTTGTACATGATCCAGAATGGTCCAACCTTTAGTGGTTCGATCCATCCCTGGACATGAGAATTAAGCTCATCGAGAGCAAAGTATGCTTTCGATGGCTTAATCATTTGTACAATTGCACCTGATGTTATCTTAATTGCCATATCATGTTATTTATCACCCTTCGCAGCTAACACAGTTTGGATCAGTCGCTCTTGCTGCTATATCACCTCTAAGCACACTTTCGGTTCTCATGTAATACAAAGTTTTGATGCCTTGTTTCCACGCTTCCAAATGCACTTGGTTGATCCACTTGGGTTCTGCCACTGAAGGAAATGCCAAGTTAAGAGAAACGGATTGGTCAATGTATTGTTGACGGATTCCTCCTTGCTTTACAAGTTCCAGTTGGTTAATCTCCTTGAATGTCTTATATACATCTTTGACGGAAAAAGTTCTTGCCAAAGATATTTCGTCAACGACGCTGGACTTTTCGACCACTTTGCCATCGAGGTAAACCCACTCATCAAGAAAATCCAAGTCTTGTACCGATCCTTCATCTTCGAGAATTTTGTCCCAAGTCTCTTTTGTGTTCTTACCAATCTTTTTCAACATTCTTTCCAATTCAGGATTCTTACGAATGAAGGTGCCTTTTGCTGTTTGTTCAGTAAACACATTTGCGATCCAAGGTTCAACTCCTGAGCTAACATCACCGCTAAGTTTTGAGTTAGTGACAGTAGGAGCGATTGCTCGTAGGTGTGTATTTCTCATACCTGTGTCGCGGCACCAAAGCGGTTCACCAAATTCGCTCGCAAGGTCTCGGCTGCCTCTTTCGCTCTCGATCTTCATTTGTGAAAATATCTTTCGAGTCTCGAACTGTGCGGTCAATCCTTCAAACGGTATTCCTTTCTTTTGTAAGTAAGTGTGCCATCCAAGAACTCCCAATCCAAGCGCTCTACCTTTTTGTGCAGAACGGATAGCGTTGTCGAATCCTTTGAGACCTTTTGCACGTTGGATGAATTCTTCAAGTACACCGTCCAAGAACCAAGTTGCTGTATACACCAAATCAGTGTCTTTCCATTCATCGTATTTTGCCAGGTTCAAAGAGCTCAAACAGCACACAAATGAATGTTGTTCATCGGTATGTAGAACGATTTCCAAATTTGTTATCCTAAAGGCTCTTTATCCTTTAGTTCTCGTAGTTTCCTACAATGTTCAGACTATATCATCACCTACACGGTGTCCGGCGCTCGTGTCCCTTTTATTGATTGCGATTCTCAAGGATTAGTCGTTGAACCTTCTTAGTACTTTTTTCGCTTCCTAAGCTTGGCTGCTGATTCCCATATTAAAGGGTTCCAGACAATTCACCAGATTAACATCTTTATATTTCTATAAAGAGCTCCAAAATCTAGAGCAGTTATGCACTAATACATCATTAGCATAAAAATTTTCATTTTCGTCAACGGTTATATCGTAAACCGAATGTAAGCCTTCTAATTTTCTAATTTTTATCATTTTGTTTTATTTTTGTTTTTATTATTTTTTGCTGTAGAAGGTCTTCCTTTCTTCCATTCAGAATTAGGAGCTTCTAATAAAAGTTTTTCTTCTCCAGATATTTCGTTATAGTACCATTTTTTTCCCAATGCTGATGCATGTCTAGTTTTTAAATTTGATAATTCATCTGAGTTGCTAAAAAAATTATTTAGCAATATTTTCCTATAAATTTCTTTGTCAAAAAGATCTATTATTATTTTTTGATACTCAACATTAAATGATAAAAAAGATTTACATTCATTATTAATTATTAAATAAAAGTTTATGATGTTAAAATTATCGGATATAGTATAAAAAAACAAATCATTAAGTATAAAAATCATTCCAGGATCTAAAGATTCTATAATTTCATCTGTAGAAAAAGAAATTGGATTCTTAATATCCAATTTCTTTTCATGAGTCTTTCTAAGTATTTGCATATTTTAATTTATTACAAGTTCATCTGATTCGGTTAAATCTTTAGCTGCTATCCAGCCTCGTGAAGTTAAGAACTTATGATTACCTGTGCATTTTACCATTTTTCCTGTATTAATATCTTCTATTTCATAAACTTCAGCAAATTCATCAGTCATTCCAAAATCTGTTATAAGTTTCCATTCAGAGTTTCCTGTTTTTGTATTTTTTGATAAAACTTTAATTGAAGGTGTTAATTCTAATAAAGCGCCAATCTGAGATATTTGAACTTTATCAGTTTCTCCGGTCTCAAACTGAATATCAATTAAAGTGTCCCCAGTCACACAAATATTAGTCATAAATACTTTTAGACCATTTCTTTTGTACGCATCCGGATTTTGCTTGTTCACATTTCCTTTGAACATGATGTAAGGTTCACCGGTCGCCTTTCTTTTCTGTAGTAGCTTGCCCCATTTTCTACGAGCTTCAGGATCGCCATCTTGTAGCTTTCTCATGAACTTGTCACCGATCACTGCGCATTGGTGTGTGTTCATGCACTGACGATTGACGTCACCCTTAGGCTCTCTTGTTTCCAACCATTCTTCGAAATCTCCGTGGTCGATGTCGATGTTTGTAGAAGCTGCGCCACGTCTGACCGAGCCTTGATTCGTCGCCAATATCGTAGAATCAAATATTTTACAGAAAGGAACGACTCCATCGGATGTGCCGTTGCCTGTGATTTTTGATCCAGCAGGACGAATCATATTGATTCCTAATCCTACTCCGCCGCCATGTTTTGCGAGCAACATCAATTCCAAATTCTTTGATCCAATTTCATAGATGCTGTCACCTACATCGATACCGAAACATGATATTGGCAATCCTCTATCTGTTCCAGTATTTGATAACACCGGTGATGCCAAACACAGCCACTGTTTCCAAATGTAATCAAAGAACTTCGAAGCCATCTGTGGTTTTCCAAGTCTCTTTGCGACAGTTGTACAGACTCTCCAATATGCGTCTTTAGGTTTTTCTCCTGGTAGTAAGTATCCTTTGCTGATGGTCTTTACGTAAATCTCGGTTGCGCCCCATTCTGGTATATCAACGCCTATTACCCATCCTAATTCATTTAACAATTTGCTAACGTCAGCTGTCATATTTTATTTTTTAATTTTTTCTATTATTTCTAATATTTCATCTTCATTGCTTGTTGAGTATTTACGCCCATCAAGAAAATCTATATTTAGAACTGGTAAATGATTTCCTTCTCTAATATGTATTAAATTACAATTCAAAACTCCATGTCTTTTTATATCTTCTTCTGATAAGAAAGATAATGCTTCTTTAATTTCTTTTAATTTCATGTTTTATTTTTTATTTTTATTATTAGAATATATCATCCCAATTTTCTCCTTCGTTTGGCTTTGAATAATCTGTAGGACGAATCGCAAAAAAGTCAGAATGCGTTTTTCCACCGGTTAAATTATAGAACCAGTCAAGGTTTGCGACTTTCTTTTTATTGATGTCGAATTTAGCATCATAACCAAGTTCAGCTAATTTTTCGTTGGTTCTTTGTTTGATGAATTCTTTCAGGTCGCAGGCTTTCAGATTTTCCAAGTCACCCATTTCGAACATCTTGTCAATGTAGTTGAATTCCAGCTTTACAATTAACTCGGCTGCTTCATTGATGGTATCTTTACAAGCCTCGAGCAATTCTGGAAATTCTTCACACATATGTCTGAACAAAGTACATCCCATTTTTGAATGCAGTGATTCATCACGTACGCTCCATTTCATTTGTTGACCGATTCCTTTGAGGAGATTTCTCATCTGAAACGAATACAATACAGCAAATGATGAATACAATGAAACGCCTTCAGCAAACGCTGAAAAGATTGCTAAGCTTCTTCCAACTTCGATTCTTGCTTGTGGATTGTTGATGATGTCTGCAGGCGTCCAATCAGCCGTAGTCTCTGTTAGGAGGTCGAATTTTTCTTTTGTCGCTGGCTCTTGTAAGAATGCTGCGAAATCTTCCAATCCAAGAGTCTCGTTCAGATAAGAGTATGCTGTTGCGTGGATCGTTTCTTGCGATCCAAACATCATTGCCATTTGTTGAATCTCGTGTTTAGGAAACCATTGCTTTACCATTCCCGTCCAATAATCACCGACCGCGCATTCTGTCTGTGCAAATCCTAGCAAAATGTTACCTACTAAATTCTTCTCTGCTGGAGTCAAAAATTCTTTCCAATCCTTAAAGTCACCTTGCATCGGAATCTCGGTATGCAACCAAAAGACCTGTGCTTGTTTCATCCAGCCTTCATTGAAGTACACAGGGTACTCAAACGGCTTGTAAGGAATTCTTGGTGTAAAAAGTTTACTCATTGTTTGTTTTGTTTATTTTAGATATTTCTTCAATTGTTCAATTTCATCCTCGACTTCGGTGTACTGCTTCTTTGTCGTTTTTCTTTTGCCATAATAATCGGCTAGAATCGTTTTAAAAACAGAATCCTCGTCTTTTTTGAAAAGAGCTCCTGAAGATGTTTTGATGTACTTTGTAGCGTCGAATGTTTCGGTAATGTCGATGTTTTTTACATAGGATTCAGGAGATATGTTCCACTGGCGCATGATTGATGGGTACAGAGACGCAAAGTCAAAAGAAGCCACCCATTCGTACAATCCCATCTTTGGGTCGACGACGAACGCGCCTTCGTACTTTTCACGTTTTTTCGATGCTTTATCGGTTCTTGGGAAGACTCGGCGGCGTGAATAGTTTTCACGAGTCATCACAGCCTCGGCCATCCATATCGGTGAATAAGCACGAGTCGCTTCGACCTGCGTGATGTTGCCCAGAGTCAAGAATGTTTGCAGTGTGTTGATTTTCTTGTCGATTAAATCGACCAGTTTGGTATCGACCGCATTGTAGTAAATATAAGATTCAAAATCATTTTCGTAAAGTTCTTGTAGTGTTCCGCTGTACTTTACTTTTTGGATTCCTAAAGCAGCTTTTGCCACATAGTCCAATGTGTTGTTTTCCTTGATGTCGATTACTCGATCCCACTTTTTGTACACATCGAGGTAATCCACGACCAACCTATGCATAGGCAATTGATTGTCGCCTACCAACTTGTGTGATGGTGAACATGGGCTCGGATCAATGTTCAGGCGCTTGCAACGGTTGACAAGGTACATCCAGTCATAGCCGATTACGTTCCAGCCCGAAATCAATGGCATCTTTTGGATTGCTTTGTAAAAGAAAGAAACCAACATATCATACTCGGTCTCGAATTTAAGATAGTTGAATTCAATGTCGTCTTTGTCTTTCACATAATCCTTAAAGTGTTCTCTGATTCTGGCTTTGATGCTAAGGATTTGTTTTGCGGTAAGTGGTTTGACACCCAATGTGATGATCTTGTTTTCATGACAAAAGCATATAGCCGTCACCGGATATTTTGCGGTATCGGGTTTTGGCCATTCATCACCAACATAAGTTTCAATATCCAGGTAGAATTTTTTGGGAGCGTGTTTTGTATACTTTTCGGTCACGCTTGGTCCTAGAGTCAATAGGAATTCTTCGATTCTCCACTTGCTTAAATAGCGAGTTCTTTTCTTGCGTACCGGCTTTCCATCCCAAGAAGTTATTCCTTGATACGCCTTTTCTCCAGGCTGAACATATTCCCAGTCAAACATTTGTTCTCCTGGGATATGCAAAGTTTCTATTTCAATTTCTCCAGCTTCATTAAAGTAAGATATTTTTAATGTGCCGTCTACTTGTTCAATATCAATCATTCTATTTGTTTTGGATTAGTAACCTCTTTGTTGACGAGCGCGATTTTCTTCGTTCTTACTCATGTACATACAATTTTTCTATAACATTTAATTTTAATGTATTAATTCATTTTAGCCAGTAGATCCAAACCCTCCATCACCTCTATATGTTTTTTTATCAAATAAATCTTTTTCATCGACTATTTCAATGTTATTATATAAAACAGGTAATAAGATAAACTGTGTAATTTTTTTACCTGGTGTAATTTCAACTTTATGGTTTGTATGATTTATTAAATGAATATGTATTTCTCCTTGGTAATCCTCGTCAATAACACAAGCGCCAACAGACAATCCAGATAAGGCAATGCCAGATTTGTTAAATGCAATCATTACATAATCTTCAGGTATACTAACTTTTATTCCTGAAGGTATTTTAATACTTTCTCCTGGAAATAATGTTGTAGTAATAAAATCATTTGGAACATAAAAATCAACTCCTGCTGATTTTGGTGTGCCTCTGCTAGGCGTTTTTACATCTTTAATTTTTGCTATTTTCATTTCTTATTTTTTATTTTAATTTTAGTTAGCTGATAAGTCACTGAATTTCTTTTCCGAAAAAGTTGTGTACGCTTTTTTCCACTTTTTCCAAATTGCATTTCCTGCGCCGTCTTTGATTCCACCTAGCGCGTCTGTTGCTTCATGGATTTCATCGATCATTGCGTGAGTGTTCATGTGCCAGAACGTCATAACTTCGCGAAGGCTCATGTTCTCAAAATCGTATCCGTATACATTTTTTTGCGTTTCGGCTTGCAAGTTAAGAATGTCACCGAGAGTGTCAGAGTTGCCTCTTGCTTCTGTCCAAACGTCGGGAATGATTAAGTCTGAGCAGCTGTTGTCTGTGTTTGCCATAGTTTTATTGATTTGATACTTTATATTCAATCGCAGTATTAAAGTTCCATCAAATATTTGTTAACATTTTTTGGTTTTTAAGAACTAGTTTTAAAACACGTATAAAATACTTAACCTAAGTTGGAGAGGGTAAAGCTAACTCTAAGACACCTGTCATTTTGTAACCAGCATTCTTCTTTTCCATGACACTTCTTCATCTTAAGACAGACTTTTTGGAAACATTGACACAAAAAACACTTTTGCATGATTTTGAATCTAGTATTAATTAAAATAAAAAATAAAGCATATGTTTAGAACAACACACTTCACAACGACAAACTTCGATGATCTGTTCGAAGTAGCGGGGTTCACTAGCAAATCCCAAGTAAAAAAGACTGACAAAGGATTCTCGATCGATGTTCTTTTGCCAGGTTTCGTCAAAGACGAAATTGAAATTGACCTTGAAACTGGAAGCTTGACCATCACGGCCAAGACAGAAAGAAGTCTTCCATCTTTCATCCAAAAACATGTCAAGAAGTCTTATGATTTGGAAGGAATCGAAGTAGACAGTGTAGAAGCCAGCATCGAGAACGGAATTCTTCACTTGGAAATCCTTACCAAGACTTCACCAAAACGCAAGATTAGCGTCAAATAAAAATCGGTGAAATTAAGACAATCAAAGCGGCAGAATTTCTGCCGCTTTCTTTATGTAAAAAGCTATAGTTAATGATTTGCTGATAACAAACCGCTGATATAAGTTCCCGCTAAACGAATTTCATTTATTTCCTCTTCGGAGAAAGTATGAGTTTCTTTGACAAATTCAACTCCTAATGAACCGTGAAATCTGCCGCCTGGTGTCGTCAGCGCTACCATGAACAATGATTGGCAGCCTGTCTGTTGAGCCTGATCTTTCAATCCATAAGTACAAATATCAGGATTGTTCATGTCTTCGACATGCAATTCATGATCATCCAAAAGTTTTTTGAGGCTGCGGCTAAAGAAACTTGTCGGAGTATTTTGAAATTGTTGTTGGACTTTAGCGATTCCTACAGATACGATTTCAAAGAAAATGCTGAATTTTTTGATCGAAGCACCGGTGGCGTAAAAGTGTCCACCGTTGTGAAATTGTGTTACCCAAATACGGTCAGCTCCTATGATTTCGGACAACAAATGTAACTGCTCGTCGATTAGAACACTTGATTCAATGTCTTTGTACATTGCATCTTCTTTTGTTTTTTCTGAACTACTCCAGAGCCTTTTAAAGTACTCGACTACGATTGGTCCAAGAATGGACGTTATCAAAGCAACGCAAATAGCAACGATAATGGGTGTTGTCATTGTTAATCTGTTTTTTTTCTACCCGTAAACTTCGTGGTATTTCTTTGTGTGTTTAGATGTCTTTAATAATTGTTTTCCTTTTGAGTCACCAGGCATTTCTTTGTATGCATCGGGATCGTCATCATCGGCTTGTGCTTGTTGTTTCATCTGTGCTTTTTTCTTTGCCGCAGTCGAATCGCTGATACCTTTGAAATATCCTTGACCTTCTTTCATGTCTTTGTCGTGACCACCTTCTCTGACTTCTTTAGCCAGATCTTTGTCGGCTTTGCCCCAAGTTCCTTTTCCTTTGGTAAGGAAAGAATTACATCGAGCGTAGCCCCATTGTTCTTGGCCAGCACCTGGACGGTGTCCGCTTTTCCAAGCAGCCATTCCTCGACGCATTACTGCGCGAAGGATTCCTATCGGAACTCCCGATTCATCAGCTTTTTTCTTCAACCCTTTTTCTATTGCTGGATTGTCTATTGGACTACGATCGGTTGATTGCTTGTCGTCGTCATCAGCTTCCAACAAAGTGTTTTCGTATGACCAGCTTTCGTATGTTAGTATGTATTTATTCATGGTTTTCTTCCTTGGCCTCTGTATGCCTTTGGTCTACTCTCTTTTGGACCAAAATTCTTTTTTGCTTTGCCTCTCTTTTTTGCTTTCACTCTAAAAGATCCGCCTGAACTTACTTGTCTTTGTTTTGCATCTGCCATTTTTTAAGCCATTTTTTGTATTTTTCGTAGCTCATAATTCCTACTTTCTTCTTTTCTTCTTCCTCGTCTTCATCATCGTCGCTTCCACCAAACGTATCTCCAGATCCTTTTCCGCCAATCTGTCCAGGTGCGACATTACCCATTCCAGGAGTGTTGTCTACCGATGCTTGCGGAGCTGAAAAAGAATCAGGTGCTGCTGCATCTTCTTTGATCGAAGCCAGCGGACTTGCGTCAGCTTCTCCTTGATCTTCTGTACTTTTTGTCTTTGGTTTTTTGCCGGTCTCTATGAATTCGACGAAAGATTTGATCAACTTATCGGTGTGATCTTTTACGTATTCGCCGTATTCTCCAGCGCTTTGTGCGGGTTGTGTGTACCATTTTTGTCCTGCTGATACTCCAGGAAGCCATTCATTGACGGTGTCTTCTTTGACATGGTCAGGAAGACCTTCGTGTTTTGTACTTGCAAAATCTTTGAGCTGTTGCAATGTCATGCTATTTGCTAGGTCTTTGACTTCATCGCTTGCGTCTGAAGGATCCATGTCGCCCTTCTTTAGCGCGTAAGCCATACCCATTAGTTTTTGTTGTGCTGTTGATCTGCTTGGCATTTAGAGTTCGTTTAGTTTATTGATAGATGTATGTACCTTTTCTCCTAAAGAAGAAAGGCGATAAGTCTTGGTTCCGTTCTTTTCCTTGATGTTAAAGTAACGAGTGTTCTTGGTCAACCATTTGCGAGAAGTGTTTCCGCCGGTTTCTTCATTGACACTTCTCACAAATTCCATCATCTCATCATGAGTGACTTCACCCTTTTCCTTGACAAATGAAAGAATCTTTTCACGCACTGGTGCGTTCGTAAATACATGCTTTGCGGGATAGGCTTCGGTGTATTTTCTTTTGAATGTCACCTTGCCTTCATTTAAGAATTCATCAAAGCTTTGAATATATCCATTCATAATATTAATCGGGTTTTATTTATACTATATATTACTTGTATGTGCGCATCTCATAGGAACTTTTGATCTCGTTCCAATACGGCCATGTCTGTTCAGGCATCATGTCACAAAAATCTTTGTAAGATCCATCATTGACAGATTTGTCCAAGGCGTCTTTTTTCGAGTCTGTGTACTGTAGAATCTTTAATTTTTTGAGTTTTGGATCAGCATATATCGCGTGCAATCCTTCGAGTTCTTTGATCGAATGCGCTGGATCGTTTGGTGTTGAAACAGCGACTGGTTCATACGATGGTCTAAGAGTCTTGAAAATGTCTGACAATGTAGGATTCTTCATGATATGGTACCCGTGGAACAAATCCCCACGATCAACCGAAACTTTTGCCAACACTTTTTCAATGTTGTCATTTGATACTCCATAGCTGTCGGTATTGGAGTTATGGACCAAGAAACACTTGTTTTGGTTGCGATTCATCAAGTCTTTAGCCGTCTCAATGACTCTGTTTGTCAATAATGAGCCGTTGACTATGATGATGTTTGCAGGAATTTCTCCTGAAGCGCTTGTTCTTTCGGGATCAAAAAAACGAGTAAGCAATTGTACGGCCTTTTCATAATCTACCGGATTTTCGGGAGCCTCTTCGACCACGGGTTGTGGCTGAATTGTGTTCTCTCGAGTCTCGAGTTTGATTGCTTCGTTCATTTCTTCGCGATCCTCTTTAAGAATCGTCGAGAATTCCAAGAATGAATAATCATCACCGATTGCTTTGTCAAGTTCTTCGATTTTTGCATTGAACCTGTTGGCCATCGTTTCGTTGAGCAGTCCGCCAGCATATTTCGTCTTTCTAAAGTTGGCGAGGAAGACTGTGAATAGGTATTCGTATCGAGAATCTTTTTCGAGTAGCACTCGAGTCTTTGGATTCTTTACCCACTTGCGGTTAAAGCTTCCAGATTTTTCGAGGAATTTAGGTTTTTGGATTTCGTATTGTAAGTAGTCTTTTCCGCGAACGTCTACATAGTTATTAAAAAGTTCGGAAACAGCCTCGATGTACGCTTCATCGATGTTGTGAGCAGCGCATTTGATACCAAGAATGTTGTATTTTTCGACATGTTCCAATATGTCAAGAAGCAACACATCGAACATTTGGCTACGCTTTTCTGTGACAATTACTTCTTCTTTGTGTGTGACTTTGAATAGTTGATCTTCGCTTTCAAAGACAAGTGCTTCGATGTTTGGATGCAGTGTGTTGAGGAGGCCTTTGGTGTCAAAGCTCTCGGTAAGAAGTGAAGGCTGCGCTTCGTTTTTCGCAATCGAAATGATTGATTCGACGACAGACTCATCGAGCTTGCCTTGATAAATAGGCGCTGAATTTTCAACATTGAAAATGTTTGACCATCGTTGAAAAACTTCCGATTCCTTGACTTCACGTGCTACATCTTTGTTCTTGTCACGAATTGTGATGTCTGTGAGCACTAAGCCATTTTTGGGACGTCTTTCATATTCAGTCCCTAGCGGATTTTTGGTCGGGAACCAAGAAAAACCAAAGCGGTGTCGAGCCGGAATGTCACGCTTAATTTCATACGGCAGTGACTCGATGTATTCGATAGCACTTTCGTATAAGTTGCTAATCGTACGATCGACCTTGTTCAGAGCGGTCTTGCCGTTCTTTCCGTAAAAGGTAAGTTTGTAGTTTTGGTGGTTTTTCTCGAATGAGAAACGGTACGCATCGAACTTTTCGTTGATGCGAACTTCTTGAGCTAAAAGCTCACGCAAGCGTGATTCGCCTTGCTTTTTGTAGATTTCTGATATGTGCTTAATTCCTGCCATTTGTTTTTGGGCTTTTAGGTTTTCTTTTCCTGGTTATTAAAGTATATTTATCCAGGTCAGAAAAGCAGGAAGTTGACAATTATATATTTTTATAGAGGCAAATCATCAGGAACCGGCAATTTTGAGTCGATCACCTTTTGTTCAAAATCTTGGTAGATTGCTTTTCTCATTTCGGGAAATTTGAAGTCCGATGATTCGATAAGATCTTTAGTTTTTTCGTAAGTGTCAAGATCTCGTGGAGTGTGGTTGCCGTTAAAGAGGAGTTCAACGACTTGTTGAGGCGTGTTGGTGACGAACTTATCGTAATCTTTCAATAGCGCTGCGTTCTTAAGAAGACCTTTTTTGCCTTCGAAAGATTTTCTAACCTGGACAATTCCTTGATTCAGTCTGACAACATACGCTTCAAATTCTTTGGTCTCTCCTGCATCTGTCTGTGACACAATTTTCTTAAATGATTGACCTATTGCAGCCATCAATAAGAGGTTGCGATGCGCACCTTTGTAACGAGATTCAGCAATGCGGAAATCAGGAGCGTGGTAAATGAATCGACTCCAATCCAAATCGGTTGATAGCATCAAATCGACTTGCACTGTTCCTTTTTTCGGGTCTCCTCCAATCGGAGCGCCGATGCTGACTTGGTTGAATCCTGGAGCCATTTTTGTAGAAAGGCCCATAGATTTCAATTTATCATTGAGAGCGAATAAAGCTGTTTGAATCGAAACGCCAAGTTCAGCAGCAATCTTATCGACAGACACGGCGATGTCGATGTCTCCGCTGGTCTGATCAGGAAGTTTTTTGCCTGCACTACCGATCACTGCTGAATCGTCATCCAATCCAACAAGACCGATTTTTTGTAGAACATTTTTCTCGACCCATTGAGCAGTAGGCATCACCTCAGCTTGGCTGATAGGTTGCGCATCTTCAATAGAATTTCCGCTTTCATTGATGAATTCTTCAAACAGCTTTACATATTTCATAGTTATAAATTATTTTTTCTCTGACCAAACAGTTTGTCCTCCTGAATTTTCGATGTGTATGTGAGCTTTTGGATATTGTTTTTTGAATACTTCGTAAGCAGCTGGAATTGCTTCTTTTGTGTTTACAAGTTCTTGGCCAACTACGGCAGCTCTTTTTCCTTATACCCATTCTTGAATGGCAACTAAGCACCATGGACTAGATCCACCACCGGATTTAACTCCTTTCATGATAGCCGCCCATCCGCCTGCTTTTTCTTCTTCGAAGATGAATTGTTCGTATGTTCTTACTTTTGCCATGTTCCTTTTGTTTATACAAATATAATCAATTTTTCTTATCTCCCAAAATTATTTTTACGATAAGATCAGTTGAACCTTTGATTGCACGATGGATTGTCCCCGCTGGTATATCTATCTTTCTGTTGATAGGCACCGGAAGATTGTTGTCGAATTGGAACATCCAATCGTTGTCACACATAGGTATGATCGTACGATCTTCTCTGTCCCAGTGCCACTTCAATTCCATTTCATCGACATCCGAAGAGAACTTGCGTATCAATTCTTTATCACTAAGCTTCTCCTCTATGAAGGGTTTCATCTTACTTTAAAGCTTTTTGGAATATATCGGTTTGAGGTATTAGGTCTTCTTTTCCTAAATCCTTTGCTCTTTTTGCGATGTGCTTAGCGACCAAAGATTGATCCTTTGATCTTCCAAACGCATGAATTGCTGCCTTTAAATCTTCTACATTTTCAATTGGAAAACTTCCATCTGGCAATGCATATCCTTTCTCTGTCATGTCAGCTCTTTCAGCTGATGTAAAAGTCCTTTCATGCAGAAAGTTTTCAAATGTTTGTACGTATTTCATTCTTGATTGTGTTTATTATTTCAAGGTTCTTTTGGATGACCTTGAGGTTCTTTATGATGTTCCCGCGATTGCCTCTGGGCTTTCTAGGTTTCTTTGCACGTCCCATAAAAAAGATTGTTATTTTACCAAGGATTGTCAGAGCTTAAACCAATTTGCTTTGAAAATATCGAAGGAGCGTAACAAGCCCAGAACCCAGGCTTGCTTGGGTCCATTCTTGCTTTGGTATCGCATTGCTGTCTTGCCCAAAAGCTCGCAGAAGCTTCGGGATCATCGTTCTTGATGCTTAAACCCGATGTATCACCCCACTCGATCTTTTGTGCTACTATGTTTCCTTCTTTGTCCTTTCTTCCACTGTTGTGATAGACGATGAATTTCTTGTCCCCGCCACGCTTCGGTGTGTCGAGTTCTACTTCCTTTCCATCGTAAATGGCTTTCTTACCTACTTCTAGGTTTTTTGCCATCCAGCCTTCTTTGCCGTTAAGAATGACGTTTCCTTCGTCCCAATACTTCTTGGTCTCTTCGAACAAGCTTTTGTATGCTTCGCTTCCAATGCGAAACACAGAGTCACTGATTCCTAATCCATTTTCTACATGGTAACGGAATCCTTCGGAAACTGTGTATTCTTCAAATGTTTTTATGAATTTCATATTATGCTCCAAAACCCAGGTCTAGATCAATTTTTTTGTCTTTGTCTTCTAAACCCATGTCTATTTTTTTAAGATCAACTCCTTCAATTTTAATGCTAGGACGGAAATGTCCGTCGCCATCAAAGAATGCTCTCATTGTGCGAGCAGTCCCGACGTTTCCACAGTATTCCATGAAAGCAAACATTTTCAAGAAGTCATCAGCTGTCTCTTGATCAATGTTTGAAATTGTTACTTTAAGAACGATTTTATCGTCTTTGTCTTTGCTTACAAACTCTTCGAATAATGGAAAGGTGTTCATATTATATTTGTATTTTAGAAAGCAATTTTTGTAAAAAGCTCTCCTTTTCTTTTTTAGGAACTGAATTTCCGTTGGAATCTACCACATTAAGTGGAATTCTTTTTTCTTTGCACATTTCAGCGCTTTTGACTTG
>Ga0164297_10001783_pt1 | contig 22247 bp, 20 predicted proteins | sample GEODES058metaG_FD_113539 | JGI IMG/M metagenome (GOLD analysis project Ga0164297, IMG submission 113539) | Dystrophic lake water microbial communities from Trout Bog Lake, Wisconsin, USA - GEODES058 metaG | ecosystem: Environmental > Aquatic > Freshwater > Lake | place: USA: Trout Bog Lake... | reverse complement strand
TTCAAGGCCCGCAAAAGTCTCTACCCTATCACTAAACCCCTCATTCAATTATTTACGGTTCTATGAATTTCGAAAATACTTTACCAAATTTTATTTTTGGTTCCTTACTTTTTCTTGTTTTTTCCGGGGCAACGACTTTATTCGGAACGGATCAAAAGAGACCCGAGGTTCCAAAAGCTTCTCCCGCATTTGCGCAAGCTCCGGGCTCTGCCCGGAGTTCAGATGAGCCATCTGAAGTTGAAGAATTTGTTTTTCAGGATACAAATTTAAACAGCTCTCGTCTGTCGAGTTTGTCGAGCACTGATCGACATTCTCAACATTCACAAAACAAACATTTTGAAGCTTTGAGTGGTTTTATCCGAGGCATCGCCTCGTCGGAAAATCAAATTGCTTTTCCATTTTTTTTGCTTACGTGGGTGCTTTTGAACCGGTGGTTTCTTTCAGGCCATCCCCCATTTAGTAATTTGTATGAATCTTTACTCTTTTTAACTTGGATGTTTCTCTTCTTTGCGTTAGGAACTTCAACGAATCTTTTTTCTCAAATGGATTCAAAAACGAGTGCACCTGAAAGTTCCGAAATCAAACCTATTGATTCCGAAAAAGCATTTCATGATCTTCTTCGTTTTTTATTTTTAACGTGTAGCTTATTTTTCTATACCTTTGCAACATGGTTATTACCTTCAGACATGCAACGACCGGAATCATTAGTGCCCGCTTTACAATCAAATTGGCTTTTAATGCATGTTAGTATCATGTTAGTCAGTTATGCTAGTTTGTTTGCTGGTTCACTTTGTTCAATGACTTATTTAGTTGTTCTTTCATTTCTTAAAACACAAACTTTGTTTGACGAGTCGAGTACAGAAAATCAAAACAGACCTTCCGACGTTCGAGCACGCTCGAACCAATCGACATTTTTGAATGGTGAAACGATGACTCTTTTATCTCCTGTCCTGCCAGCCAGCGAGCGAAGCTCGATGTTACGAAAGACACAAGATGAGGCTTCGACGGCTTTTGCCGTCGACACCAGACCAGGCTCTGCCCACAACCCAGAATGGACCGACGAGACCCGCTCTACAGCGAATCAGCTCTTACAAAGTTTAGATTATTACAGTTATCGAACGCTTTCAATCGGTTTTCCTTTATTGACACTTGGTATTATTTCCGGAGCTGTTTGGGCAAATGAAGCGTGGGGTTCGTATTGGTCGTGGGATCCAAAAGAAACGTGGGCTTTTATAACATGGTTAGTTTTTGCGGTCTATTTACATATTCGACTAAATGAAAAATGGGTTGGTGAAAAAGCTGCGTATGTTTCAACATTTGGCTTTTTTGTTTTGTGGCTTTGTTATTTAGGGGTGAATTTATTAGGAAAAGGTTTGCATAGTTACGGGTGGTGGTAACTTTCATTTTTTTGGTATACTGTTCTTAGATCGTTTCAAACGTTGTGGAGCTCAAAGCAGTTCGTGTGATGGCTCGACCTCACCGAAAAAGTGAAGAAAAGCTTACGAACCAATTCAAAAGCAAACAAGTCATATTTTCGTACCATCGGGCGTAGACCCGATGGCTGTCGGAACAGATTTGCTCGCCCGAACTGCCAAAGGCATCTGTTATAGAATGACGTGTCGATTTGACAAACCACTTCATCGACAAACACTCAGTGTATGGAATAGGTAAGTGGAATAGGTTCGGGCTTGCGTCTGGTTTACGAACGGACCTGTCCGTAACCACTTTTCCAAACCACTTCATTCTATGCCAGATGACCGGACTCCTGGCAGAGCCCGGAGCGTAGGCATCTGCTACGTTTCTTTTGTCAAGTTTTGTCAAAAATTGGCGAGCTCCGCTCGCGTATCGAATACGAACTGACACGTCCGTTCGGAAACCACGGAATAGACAATTTTCCACAATTCAAACGTAGCCAGATGACCCAAGGTTCGCCTGTCTCCATTGGAGGCATCCATTCGGATGTCAAATTGCAAAATAAGAAATTATATGAATAAAGAAGAGAATGAGCGCCCGGTATATCCATTTTGCGCTATTGTCGGACAAGAAGAAATGAAACTTGCTTTGATTTTAAATGTTATTGATCCAAAAATCGGTGGTGTTCTTGTAATGGGCGATCGTGGAACAGGGAAATCAACAACAGTACGAGCACTCGTTGATTTGCTTCCTGAGATTGACGTTGTTACCAATGATCCGTTTAATTCTGATCCAAATGATCCTGAGGGGATGAGTGATGCTGTCCGTGAATTGATCAAACAAAAAAAACCAGTTCCAGTATCTAAAGCAAAAATTACCATGGTAGACCTTCCTCTAGGAGCTACTGAAGATAGGGTATGCGGAACAATTGATATTGAAAAAGCATTAACCGAAGGTGTAAAAGCTTTTGAACCCGGTTTACTTGCGAAAGCAAATCGTGGACTTTTATATGTTGATGAAGTGAATTTATTAGATGACCATTTAGTTGACGTTTTACTTGATTCTGCCGCTTCAGGATGGAATACTGTTGAACGCGAAGGAGTATCGATTCGACATCCAGCACGGTTTATTTTAGTTGGTTCGGGAAACCCTGAAGAAGGTGAACTTCGACCTCAATTACTTGACCGGTTTGGAATGCATGCTCAAATTGGGACTGTAAAAGAACCCGAACTTCGCGTAAAAATTGTAGAACAAAGAACATCTTTTGACCAAAATCCAAAAGCCTTTGCAGTTGATTTTGAAACATCACAAAAAGAACTTCGTGATAAAGTAGCCTTAGCTCGTACTTTATTACCTCAAGTTCAAATGAAATATGACCTGCGTGTAAGTATTTCGAAAATTTGTTCAGAACTTGATGTTGATGGTTTACGCGGAGATATTGTTACAAATCGCGCTTCAAAGGCACTCGCAGCTTTTGACGGACGCACTGAGGTAACTTCAAGAGATATTTTTACTGTTATTTCACTTTGTTTACGTCACAGATTACGGAAAGACCCTATGGAATCAATTGATACAGGATCAAAAGTTCAAGATATTTTTGGTCGCGTTTTTGGTTCGATTGAAAATCCTGTGTCTGTTTAACACCACCCCAGGTGTCATCTGGCTACGTTCGGGCTTGCATATGGTTTGTCTTGGTTGGCTACGTTCCGGGCTCTGCCCGGAGTCCGGTCATCTGTCATAGATGCCTTTAGGTTTTTTGGGCGCCTTGTATACTGTAAGACCAACGTTTTAAAAGATTGGCAGCCGTAAGATTTGCTTGCGGCTGCCAAACAGTGATCGGGGGCCTGGCCGAGAGTCTGGGTAGAATACAAAAACGTTCACAATCCATCACATAGATTTGTTAAAATTCAATGAAAACGTTTGCCGGAGAAATCATACCGATGCGTTGCCGAAGTTTTGAATTGCACTGTACAGTTTCGTATGGCCACGGGGAAAACGAACTTGCCAGTCAGTTTGTATTCCGAACTTCTACAGCCATGGACTTCCACGAAGATGTTCAACCAAACCGGTAGAGAACCACTTTTAAAGGATCTTCCAAACGCCCGGTCCCGTATTCCTTTGCAAGACCCTTCGGGGTTCTCTACTTTTTCATGGGAATATTGAGAACGGGTCTTATCATAAGACCAGACCCGCAAAAACAAACGGGACCAGCGGGACTCGAACCCGTAACCTTCGCAGTGACAGTGCGAAGCTCCACCAATTAAGCTATGGCCCCTTGAATGAAAAAAATTGACTTGGTACAGGCTTCCCTCCACAGAAAGGGACAAAGGACTTTGTTCTTTCCCGAGGAAAGTCGGGGTGGGAACACTCTTCCACATGCTCCATTTTAAGAACGAACTCTCTCATCTGAACGCAGTTCTAAAGACTCTGCGTAAGAAGTTTCAACCTTCCACCAAGAAAAAGATACCATGGGCCGAGCGGGATTCGAACCTGCGTACACTTGCATGAAGTGATTTACAATCACTCTCCTTTAACCACTCGGACATCGACCCAAAGAACATTGCTCCGGAGAAGACTTGAACTTCCACGCATTGCTGCACCGCTGCCTAAAAACGGTGTGTCTACCATTTCACCACCGGAGCTTAAAAGAAATACTTGGTGTTATTCTCTCCATTATGTATTTCACTCGTCTTTCAGGTTTGATCTTTTGTTTGTTTGCATTCGGACAAGATAGGATTTGAACCTACGGAGGCTTTCACCTCGTCTGTTTTCAAGACAGATGCAATCGACCACTCTGCCACTTGTCCAGTCTTTGTTTCCCAAGTGTATCGGTTATGAACCGTATTCGTTTGCATGGAGCAGTGAATGGCTACCTTTGAATTGGCGAGATGCGATGCTTGGTAAGTGGAATGCCAAAACTCGACAAACATAAACGAGTCAATTCGTATTCGAACCAAAGACCGCAGCTGCTTTGAAACAAAAAGCTTTCTTTTAAATGCCCAAAAGTTTTGGGGTGCCGGCTGCGGGATTTGAACCCGCGACAGATCGATTTTCAATCGAACGCTCTACCAACTGAGCTAAACCAGCGTATGTGAAAAAGCTTACATGACCAATACTTAGAAGTATATTTTGTTTTCAATCAAAAGTCAAGAAAAAAAACCTTCAACGGGAAGGAAAGAAGTTTCATTGAATGACATAAAAAGTTCACCTTTCTAAAGTCAATTCGAGAGCTTTCACAAGCGTCCTCCACCTAAAGCTCTTTGAACCAAAATGCCTTACCTTAAGGTTTTTTAAAATCTTCTTTGAGTGAAGGTGCTAAATAAAAATGCCCAAAGAAATAGAAGGCATGATACAAACCGTTTCATTGCATGCTTTGAACTTTGGTATTCCAAAAGAATGCAAGCATCTATCAAATTGCTCGTCGATGGAAGAATAAAGTATAATAATAGCAAAAAGATGGAAAACTGGTTTTTTAGTCTTCACAAAGACGAAACGTACTGGTTTGCTCATACCAAACTCTCTTCTTTTTGTTTTGATAGGGTTTTATATCCTCCCCCTGTTTCTGGGTCTGCAGCGGGTATCTCCCGCTATTCAATACCCACTCATCCATTATTGTACCACGTTTTCGTGTTCGTCGTTTGGAAAGGGCTTTGAAAAATCGCCCAAAAGAAGGGCATGCCCGGCACAAGGCCACTTTTTTCTAAACAGTCTTTTCTATTTTGAGCGCAGCTGATTGATTCGTTTACGTTTGTACTACGAACCAGGCGAAGCTTGTTCAAAAGATTGACTTTTTTACGGACTTCGCTCACGTGCGCCCCTTTGACAACAGAAGGGGGTGGCAAAAAGGTCCACCATATGCTTGACGCATTTGACGGCCCAATGGCATGGACTGTGTACCGTCCAGTAAACATGCAACCCCGTGAGTCAATTTTGGTTCACAAAACCTCTTTTCAAAAATACTATGACTCTTGAACTTTTAGGACAGCTTTTTTCTCTTTTTCTTATTTTAGGAGCAGGGCCGATCGTTATTGTTTTTCTTTACGCACGCGGAGGCAACCTTTAATTTGATGGAAACGGAAGTGTACGGCCTCTGCACGCAGGAATCTGTTGGATACATTTGAAAGTAGATTTTTTGACAAACCACTTCTTCGAAACTTCATTCAAACGAACGTGGTAGAGGAGTTTCTTTTGATAGTATGCTGACTCGGAGAGTTTACGCCAAGCTTGCCCCTTTTGAAAAAAAGCTCGCCGCTTGGAGTCGTCAGTCCTTTCTTACAAAGTATTTGGACCGAACGTAATCCTCTTTGATTCGAAGTGAAATCTTTTAAAATTGATATGATGAACCCATCAGTGTTTCTTCTTTCTCGTTTACCAGAAGCGTATGCCCCTTTTGATCCTCTAGTAGACGTTCTACCAATTATTCCCGTTTTATTTTTACTTCTTGCTTTTGTTTGGCAAGCTTCAGTAAGTTTCCGTTAAAAAACTTGACCCTTGGTCATTGAGGTTGGAGACTCCGCAGGACTGCTTTCTTTTCCTGCGAACACTCTAAAGAAATAAAAAGCCGTCGAACTCCATGCGGTCCTTGTTTTTCGATCCGGCGAAGCCCGTACATATCACCAGCCCCTTGGTACTTGGTTCTTTGGGAGGAGATTATTTATACGTTCGTAAGCCAAAGAATCAAACGCTTGCGCTCGAAAGGATGGTGACCTATACAAGCCTTATGCCAACGGCTAAACAAAAACGATATAAAATTTAGTATGTTATATGTCTTTCAATTGGCTTTATTAGCCTTTGTTGCTTTATCTTTTGCTTTAGTAGTTGCGGTTCCCGTTGTTTTAGCTTCTCCGGACGGGTGGGCAAATACAAAACAATACCTTTTCTCTGGAGCATCTCTTTGGATTCTTTTAGTCTTTGTTGTTGGCATTTTAAACTCTTTTGTGGTTTAGTGAAAAGCCAAAGCAATTTAAAAAAACCAGATTTTTAAGGAGGCCTTTAAAAAAGGCTTTGGACGGGGTCATGCTTTATGCAAGCCCGGAGTCCATACTACGTAAAAACACGGCAAACGTCGGGTCTAGAAAAGGCAAGGAGCGGGTCTTCAAGGACCCCGTTGTAGACCCGCCGTTGGGTTCGGGACGTAGCATAAAGTTACAGTAGGAGAATACAATGAGCGGAACTACAGGTGAACGTCCATTTTCAGATATTATTACTTCAATTCGTTATTGGGTAATTCACTCAATCACAATTCCTTCTTTATTTATTGCAGGATGGCTTTTTGTAAGTACAGGTTTAGCGTATGACGTTTTTGGAACGCCACGTCCAAATGAATATTTTACAGAAACTCGTCAAGAAACTCCATTAGTAACAGATCGTTTTAATGCATTAGAACAATTAGACCAACTGGTGCCATAAGAAAAAATCTTTTGGTTTTTCGATTTGAACGTTGGGTCATCTGGCACCTTCAGTCTTGCGCAGTACGTTCCGGCTTTGAGCAGGTTCGAGCTCCGCTCCTTGGTAAGTGGAAGGTCGAGTTCCTTACGTTCCGGGCTCTGCCGCAGTTTCGAGCTTCGCTCGAAACTGCGGCAGAGCCCGGAACGTAGCCAACCAAAAACTTCCATACACGGGTCAATTCGTAGCCAATGCCAACGTACCAGATGCCTGTACAAAACTCGACAAAACGTACCAAGTACAATAGCGGGTGGAGCCCGCCGCAAACACTTTTGAATTTATGTCAACAAATAAACCTTTAACATACCCTATTTTTACTGTTCGTTGGCTTGCTGTACATGGTTTAGCTGTACCTACAGTTTTTTTCCTTGGGGCAATTACAGCTATGCAATTTATTCAACGTTAATTTTAATTTAACGAGGTCGAATATACCGAATGGCGGTTCCGCTCCATAACAAAAAGATGGGCCTTTAAGGCTTAAAACAAGCTAGTATCTAGCTCGCACGTTTTCCGACACATTTCGGATGCCTTTCGACCAAAGAGATTCTTTTCGCCCCAAATCTATCAACTGGTTTACGGAGTAAACCAGATACAAGGGGCAAAAAAAAGAGTACAACACCTTTCGTTTAATGGTTGCCAGCCACATCGGAACTCACTTTGCATTGTCTCCGTGGGAACCGTCATGCCATGAAATATACTTCAACATTTCCGTTCGGACAAGCTTGTTAGCCGTTCGACATTATTCTATTTTTATATGAGCAACCCAAATCCAAACCGTCAATCCGTTGAGTTAAACAGAACAAGTTTATACTGGGGTTTACTTCTTATTTTTGTCCTTGCAATTCTATTCTCTAGTTACATCTTCAATTAAAAAAGAACCGATTTTGTATCTGTTCTAGACTGCGCGAGCCTAGCTCGTGCAGTCGAAAACCCTTTTGGATGAAGTTTCAGCTGCGAACCAAAGCTGTACAAAAAGCTCATGTGCGAGTACAGCTCCGGCAAAATCGTGGGAAGAGATTTGTGAATTGAGGAACTCTTTTTCTCAATCATTAATAGTTTCAGCCTAGCCCAAAAACTTTTTTTGGGGAGGTTTTTTTGAAAGATAATATTATGTCGAATACAGGAACAACTGGTCGTATTCCTTTATGGCTTATTGGTTTAGTAGTTGGTATTGCAGCTTTAGGTCTTGGAGGTATTCTTTTCTATGGTTCGTACGTGGGTTTAGGCTCATCAATCTAATTCTTTTTCCTTTCTCTTTTCGAAACACAAATTTGAGGAGCTTTCAAAGGGTGAGTTAGCTCCGGGCTCTGCCCGGAGTCCAGCGAGACCGAGATTTTGTATGCAACGAGAGAAAGCAGGTCAGCCCCATTGTTCGGTTCTTTTTTTGTTCATTGGTTGGACAAAACTGTTTCAACAAAAGGGTTTCGTCAAGCGGGCTCTAGGGGTCGAGCCGTTGCTCGACCCCTCGGCATCTTTCGGCCAAGAAAAGGAAAGAAAACATCTTTTACAAACTTTTGTTTCTTTGTCCGTCGAAGAGTATGGTGAAACAAAAACCTCTGCCCGTTGTCGGATGATCACCTCGCTTCAGGTTTTCCTCGAAGTCCCAGAACATTTGAGGATCATATTTTTAAGATGCACCAGGATCTTAACACCGTTCTTCGCGTTTTCATAGCTTTTGGTTGGCTGAAACAAATCTCTTTTTATTTTTGTTATAATACTCATAAAAGGGGTGCTAACTCAATGGTAGAGGTGGCGAACTGCAAAAAAGGGTTGCAAATCCATTCAAATCCTTTTTGAATTGGGGACTGCCAAAGATACTTAGGGAGAAAAAGCAAGGTATGCATTTTTTCGATACCGATAGTATCTTAAAACGAATAGAAATATACGTTTGTACTAAGCCTTTTAAACTTAAAATTCAAAAGGAATATTTTTTGTTTTTCCAACGGGGGGGGCCGGCGGACGCCGTCGAAAACTTGCAAAAGGGATTCGGAATGCTCTGAACTTCGATGAAAACAAAAAAGAAAGCCTTCTTCTTTAATGCCAAAGATGAAAGTGAAAGCAAAACCCCAAATATTGATTTCGTTCCTTTTCATTCAAATGAACTTGTGTTATGAAAAGGAACGAAAGGCTTTAAATTAGGGCACTATGAATAGGAGCGTTTCTCAACTGACCGATCAAAACAGCTGTATAGACTTTTTGATTGGATGAGCAAACCTCAGAATTATCTATTAAGAGAACTTGTAAAATAAAACGAAAATCTTTCTTTTCTCAAAATTTCATGAACTCTATCTTATGAAATGGCATGATTGTTTATATGGAGCCTTTAGCAAGTACAAAAACGGATATATGGGAAACCGAATACATGTTAGGTACAAAAAGACCGTATTTTAAATCGCTTGAGTTTTTATGTTCGAGAAGCTTCGTGGAACAATTCTTGTTCAATCGGGCGAACCCTGTACACAGCACCAACCGAAAATTTGACGAAGTCATTTGGTTGAAAATCGGATTGCGTTTTTTTTGACGGAGTCCCTTGTTCGTGGTGGGTCCGGTTGAAGCTGACATTAGGAATGAGACTTTTCTCACTTCTTTTGAAGTCTTTGTTCCCTCGAAATAAAAAAGAACAGATCGTAAAACAAGGATTCACTATTTAAAGAATTTTAGGAACAGTTTAAATTGAAAAATACATAAAACAACCAGTTGGCTCGTCGTTTTGTAATGTTTTTTCATAAAGGATGTTGAAAAAAGCAAAAGCCGATGTGTAATATATCTGGATAAGCTAACTTTCAACTACAAAAATTTAGCAAAGCTTTGGTTTCAGCTGTGGCTGGTATCGAAAGCGAAAATGTTTTGTAAGGAGCCGGGTGAAATGAAAGTTTTCATGCCCGGTTTTGAAGTCCAGGAATAAGAAAGAACAAATACTTTTTAAAAAACGTTCACTACGTAGGCTTGTTTGGTTTCCTTTCTTTGAGGAAACAGGACCCATTGGTAAATTTTTTTCTTGTTTTCTGAGATTAACTACTCGGCTTTTAACCGAATAGTTCTGGGTTCGAGTCCCAGGCATCCCAAAAAAAATGGTTTTTGAATCACATCCACTTGTTCATGCGAACACACGCCCACTGACGTCAAAAGAACGTTGGGGTCTCTTTTTTTTTGGTCTTCAGTTTATTCTTTCAAAATTTGGGATTTTTCTTTTTTTTCTTTGTTTAAATATTCTTCCTCGGTTTTTTGAAAACTCTTTTGCCCCACAAAAAAAGGGAAGGGTAGCTGAGTCTTCAATTACGAATCAAGTACAAATTGTTTCAATTGATTCAAAAGAACCGAGTTTAAAGGTTTTTCAGTTAGAAAGGTTTGACCACATTGTGCCTCATGAAATGGCGGAAAATCAAAGAAGGGTCTTTTTTTTTATACAAATGTATTGTATACTAAGTACAATAGTGACTCTCTTTTTAAACCCACAACAAACAAAATATTTTGGTGGATTAGCTGTTTCTTTGAAACAAGCTGGTTTTTTCCTTACGTACGGAAAATCTGAAAAAATAGTGTATATCCTTTCTTGGGTATTCATTGGTGTGTTTTTATCAAGTTCTTACTATTGCTCAGGGCAGACATCTATGGCTGCTCATATGCTTCCATCTAGGCCAAATTCAATTTAAAAGGTGGGTCTATCCACTGGAAAGAAAGAAGAAGCGTACAAACAAAATCAACGAGTAGACTCTATAAAAGGACCTCCATAACAAACGAAATTGCTTCTTAAACGTTTTGAACAGCCTTTGGTGGTTCAATTCTAAGAAGATTACAACCATCGTTGGCTCAACGAATGGAATGAACTTAAAAGCGTTGCTGACATTTGCTGGCAAAACATTCAGGTTTCTTTTCCATTTGCGAACAATGCATGCAAAGTCTCAAACGGTACGTTGGGAACCCCTTTTCAGGACTATTTTGTCGAAGCCAGCGAAGCACGGTCAAACAGGCAAAGCTTGCTTTCAGAATAATCCTCTTTCTTTATTTCATGTCTTGAAAAAACCACTTTTTTGAAGAACACCGTTTTTCACTTCTGACAGGTTTTTCCAAGGGTTGTGTACATCGGTAGATACAAACATATCGATACAAACATCCAAAGGCATAGCAGATATACAGTATCAGCAACGGCCTTTCCTATTTGAAGAAAAAATTTCTAAGGACCTCTGGACCTTTTTCTGGGGCAATCCCTGAAGATGACCATCGATGGGCCACAATTAAAAAAAACAGAACGAATGAAGTACCGACTTGATCAGTATTCGCAACGTGTAGCTTCTACATAAAGTTCGTTCTCACCAACCGCGTAAACGCGCATTTCATGTGCCCGGGTTGGTTTCCTCAGATGCGGGATTTTACCCACATCTTTTTGAATGTTCAAATTGACCGCAGGAGTGTTTGGGGAAGCCCAGTCGCTTTTCTTGCTTCACTTTTTTACACATTCAAATACAAGGAGCCTTTGAACGTCGGGCAAGCAGATACTGCGGCCCTGCTACAATAGGCTTCACATTTCATGGAGAAATAAAATGTCACCACAAACAGAAACTAAAACAGGCGCTGGATTCAAAGCAGGGGTTAAAGATTACCGTCTAACGTATTACACTCCAGATTACCAAGTTACTGAAACAGATATTCTTGCTGCTTTCCGTATGACTCCTCAACCAGGTGTTCCACCAGAAGAGGCAGGAGCCGCTGTAGCCGCTGAATCATCAACAGGTACTTGGACAACAGTTTGGACAGACGGTTTAACAAGTCTTGACCGTTACAAAGGTCGTTGTTACGACATCGAACCTGTTCCAGGTGAAGATAACCAATACATCGCATACGTAGCATACCCTATCGACTTATTTGAAGAAGGTTCTGTTACAAACCTATTCACTTCAATTGTAGGGAACGTATTCGGTTTCAAAGCTTTACGTGCTCTTCGTTTAGAAGACCTTCGTATTCCGCCAGCGTACGTTAAAACATTCCAAGGTCCTCCACATGGTATTGTTGTTGAACGTGATAAATTAAACAAATACGGTCGTGCTTTATTAGGATGTACAATTAAACCAAAATTAGGTTTATCAGCGAAAAACTACGGACGTGCCGTTTACGAATGTCTTCGTGGTGGTTTAGACTTCACAAAAGATGACGAAAACGTAACTTCACAAGCGTTCATGCGTTGGAGAGACCGTTTCTTATTCGTTGCTGAAGCGATTTACAAATCACAAGCTGAAACTGGTGAAATTAAAGGTCACTACTTAAACGTAACAGCTGGTACATCTGAAGAAATGTTAAAACGTGCAGCATTCGCAAAAGATATCGGTGTACCGATTATTATGCATGACTATTTAACAGCTGGTTTCACATCAAACACAAGTCTTTCTCACTACTGTCGTGATAACGGTTTACTTCTACACATCCACAGAGCTATGCACGCGGTTATTGACCGTCAAAGAAACCACGGTATTCACTTCCGTGTTTTAACAAAAGCTCTTCGTTTATCTGGTGGTGACCACTTACACTCAGGGACTGTAGTAGGGAAACTTGAAGGTGAACGTGATGTTACTTTAGGTTTCGTTGACTTAATGCGTGACCCAGTTATTGAAAAAGACAGAAGCCGTGGTGTGTACTTCACACAAGACTGGGCTGGTATGGCAGGTGTTATGCCAGTAGCTTCAGGTGGTATTCACGTATGGCACATGCCTGCGTTAGTAGAAATTTTCGGTGATGACGCTTGTTTACAATTCGGTGGTGGTACTTTAGGTCACCCATGGGGTAACTGTCCAGGTGCTGTTGCAAACCGTGTTGCTTTAGAAGCTTGTACACAAGCTCGTAACGAAGGTCGCAACCTTGCTCGTGAAGGTGGTGATGTTATTCGTGCTGCGTGCAAATGGAGCCCTGAATTAGCTGCTGCTTGTGAAGTTTGGAAAGAAATCAAATTCGAATTCGAAGCAATGGATACTTTATAAGAAGAGCTTCCGAATGGTCATCAAGCTTTGCTTATTGACCATTTCATCCTAACATTACGTGCCCCTTTTTTGAGATTTCCAAGAAAAAGGGGCACGTACTACGTCGCCGTGGTGTAATGGTAGCCACGTCGCACTTAAAATGCGATGATGAAAATCGTACCGGTTCAAGTCCGGTCGGCGACATAAAAAACGAGGTTCGTTTTGAACAGAGAAACAAAAACGAATCCAATTTGCATAGTACGCGCAAAAAACCAATCAAAAACTTTAGCCTATACGCCTTTTTTCTCAAGCCATAAGAACGTAGTGCAAGACGCAATGACGTGATAGCTTCTTTGGTTCAAGCCTTGGGTAAAAAACGAGAGCCTTCAGCTCTCTTTTTTTCAAATGCGATTTATAAACCGAAACGATTGAATGAGAATCACTCTATAATAGGCAAAGCATCGGGTTGTGCTCTCCTATTCGAAACATTGGATTGTTCGGTTTGTAAACTTTTTAACAACATCTATACGCCTTGACTGCCTTTCGTTATGGTTTCAAAAGAGTTTGGCTAACCACGCTCTTTTTGTCAATTTTTGTCGAGCTTCGCTCGACAAAAATTGACAAACCAAACAACCAAGCAGTCTCCAGAACATCAGCCTAGCATCCAAAGGCAATATAAAATGTTCAAAAGCGTCGACGTTCTTCTGATTTTGTCCGGGCAATAACCACTAGGGTTACGCACGAGGCAATGTCTCGTCAAAATATACATTGAATACAAATGAGCAAAGTTTATAATTGGTTTAACGAACGTCTTGAAATTCAAGCGATTGCTGATGATATTTCTTCTAAATACGTACCGCCTCACGTAAACATCTTTTACTGCTTCGGCGGTATTGTACTAACTTGTTTCTTAGTACAAGTTGCTACTGGTTTTGCAATGACATTTTATTACCGTCCAACAGTAACAGATGCTTTCCGTTCAGTTGAATACATTATGACAGATGTAAACTTTGGGTGGTTAATTCGATCTGTACATCGTTGGTCAGCTTCGATGATGGTTATGATGATGATTCTTCACGTTTTCCGCGTTTATTTAACTGGTGGTTTTAAAAAGCCTCGTGAATTAACTTGGGTTACAGGAGTTCTTTTAGCAACAATTACAGTATCGTTTGGTGTAACTGGATATTCACTTCCGTGGGATCAAGTAGGTTACTGGGCTGTTAAGATTGTAACAGGTGTTCCGGATGCAATTCCAGTGGTAGGTTCGTTTGTCGTAGAACTTTTAAGAGGTGGTGTAGGTGTCGGTCAAGCAACGTTAACGCGTTTCTATAGTTTACATACTTTTGTTCTTCCACTTCTTGCTGCGACATTTATGCTAATCCATTTCTTAATGATTCGTAAACAAGGTATCTCAGGGCCTTTATAAAAAACAATCCCCGGTTAGACAGCAACATCTTTCCGTCTACCCGTACGGCGACGTCCCCCGCTTCGAGCGCAACGTTGATCAAAGTCAATTTCAAATAAACTTGATATGTCAGTAACAAAAAAACCAGATTTATCTGATCCAGTATTACGTGCAAAATTAGCAAAAGGTATGGGCCATAATTATTACGGTGAACCGGCCTGGCCCAACGATTTGCTGTACATCTTCCCAGTTGTAATTTTTGGGACGGTTGCGAGTTGCGTAGGATTAGGTGTTCTTTCGCCAACTCAATTAGGTGAACCAGCAAACCCGTTTGCCACACCTACTGAAATTCTTCCAGAATGGTACTTCTTCTCAACATTTAATCTTCTTCGCACGATTCCTAATAAACTTTTAGGTGTTCTTTCAATGGCTGCCGTACCAGTAGGACTTATTACTGTGCCTTTTATTGAAAATATCAATAAATTCCAAAACCCATTCCGTCGTCCAGTAGCGAGCGCAGTTTTCCTTCTTGGAACTGTCATTGCTGTTTGGTTAGGTATTGGTGCAACGTACCCTATTGATCAAGCGTTAACGTTAGGTGTTTTCTAATTTTAGAAGTACTTCAATGCCCGGGCGAGTGTAAAAATCATTCGCCCGGGAACGGAACCGCCCTTCTTTTTAAACAAGGTTTCATTACATCATTCCTCCGTCAAATAAAAGATCTATTATCGGGTGTTCGCAGAAAAAGTTTATAATAGCTGGAGTTTCTGAAAGCTTAACCTCCCGTCCGGGTAAACTCACACCAACAAAAAGAGACTATGGAAGCGGGTAAGGCGACTCGAACGCCCGACAACTGCATTGGCAATGCAGTACTCTACCAACTGAGTTATACCCGCGAAATTCTTTTTATATCTTATTTTACTAAAAAAATGTAGGAGAAGTTGACTCCCTTGACGGAAGGTTTTGGAAACTTTTCTTCAAGACGGCGTTGAAATCATTTATAAAATCTGGGTGGGCTTGTAGTACAATGAGGCTTTTGAGATCATTCCAAAAGTATGCCGTCTTTTCTTTTTCAGTCTGTTTCTTTCGACGGGCGTTTCCTTGACCGGCCTCCAAGAGAGGAGGCCAGTTTTCTATACGAAGACAAAAAGGAGTTAGAAAGGAGTACTTGTCCAACCCATACCAACGTCATCTAAAACAACTGATGAGTTGTAAATTTCTAAAAGGATAACTAAGAAAACAGCAAATAATCCCATGAAAACAGCCATAAGAATAGTTGTTCCCCAACCCGGTGCTACTTTACCATATTCTGAATTTAATGGTTTTAAAGCACTTCCTAAAGCTGTTACTTTCCCTGTGCTGCTTCCTAAAGCAGCTTTGAATTTTGTTCCTGTTGCCATATGTGTTTGAAAAATAAAAATCGAATGTTTACTTTCTTTTTAGTTCGAAGGTATGTACAGTCTTTGCTTGGCCAAAAGAACTGCATTACAAGCTTCAATTTAGATTGGTCTCCTTCGGCGCAGGCTGAAGGTTAATCTTCATGTTCTTCAAACGGATCCTTCAATTCTTTTGAAGGAGGTCCAAAGCCTACATAAATTGAGTATCCTGTAACGCTTAGTAATAAAAACCATAAAAAAGCTGCATAGACAAAAGCTGGTGTTTCCATGGTTCAAAAATGCGTTTCTGTACGTCCTTATTTATGACAAAGTCATAAGGAAGCATTGCCTGCCGTTCAAATTTGTTCCGGCATGTCCGGTTCAAGAAAAGGGATCGGATTTGGTCTCCGAAGATTTAGGCAGCGGACCTTGTGAGACCCTTATTCTTTAATACGAGGTGGATCACGGAAGAAAATAGCAAAAAAGATTACGCCTAACGTTGATACTAATAAAAGTGAGTATACAATAGCTTCCATGTGGTATTTTTGTTTAAGAATTGACCGGACGAGGCCCGCGACACTCTATGCCAGATGCCTACGCTCCGGGCTCTGCCCGGAGTCCGGTCATCTATGACAGATGCCTTTAGGGCTTCCGTACTGGGCGGAAAGAGGTAGAAAAACACCTTCCTACGTAAGGATAATAAGATACTACGTCAGAAGAAGATGAACCTTTGTCCGCCCAGTCAAAGGGCTTGTCGCTTTCTCAGCGGGTCATTTTAAAGAAGCGGAAGAGTCCAATTTCCGAAAATATCAAATGACAGAGTCATTTGAAGCTTTTTGAAAATCAAATTAAACAGCTTGACGACGAGTCGTTGTATCACCTAATTTTAAGAATGCACCGAACTCAACTTGTTCATCAAGGTCTGGGTCAATACCCGCAAACACATCACGGAAAAGAGTACGTGCACCGTGCCAAATGTGACCAAAGAAGAAAAGAAGGGCGAAACATAAGTGACCAAAAGTAAACCACCCACGTGGGCTACTGCGGAACACACCATCAGATTGTAATGTTGCGCGATCGAATTCGAAGATTTCACCTAATTGAGCACGACGTGCGTACTTTTTAACCGTTGCTGGATCATTGAAGCTAATGCCATCAAGTTCACCACCATAGAAAGTAACATTTACCCCTACTTGTTCAACAGAATATTTTGATTCTGCACGACGGAAAGGAACGTCAGCGCGTACAACACCATCCGCATCCACAAGAATCACTGGGAATGTTTCAAAGAATGTTGGCATTCTTCGAACCGTTAATTCACGGCCATCTTTTTCAGTAAATACAGCATGACCTAACCATCCTGCAGCGATACCATCACCGTTATCCATTGGACCTGAACGGAATAAACCACCTTTTGCTGGGTTATTTCCGATATAATCGTAGAATGCTAATTTTTCAGGAATTGTTGACCAAGCAGCTGAAAGCGTTGATCCTTCTGCTACGCTTTTTTGTACACGTTTTTCAATTTCTTGTTGGAAGTATCCTTGATCCCATTGGTAACGTGTTGGACCAAAAAGTTCAATTGGAGTTGCTGCAGAACCATACCACATTGTTCCGGCTACAACAAAGGCTGCCCAGAAAACCGCTGCGATACTACTTGAAAGAACAGTTTCGATGTTCCCCATACGTAATGCTTTGTATAAACGTTGTGGTGGACGAACTGTTAAATGGAATAAACCAGCGATGATACCTAAAATACCTGCGGCAATGTGATGACTTGCAATACCACCTGGATTATACGGATCAAAACCTTCTGGACCCCATGCTGGAGAAACTGCTTGAACGCTTCCAGTAATTCCGTATGGATCAGACACCCAGATACCAGGGCCAAAGAATCCAGTGACATGGAAAGCACCGAAACCAAAACAAGCAAGTCCAGATAAGAAAAGGTGAATACCAAAGATTTTTGGTAAATCTAAAGCAGGATCACCTGTACGTGGGTCACGGAACAGTTCAAGGTCCCAAAACACCCAGTGCCATACGCTAGCTAAGAATAAAAGACCTGACAGAATAATGTGTGAAGCAGCTACCCCTTCGTAACTCCAAATACCAGGATTGCTCGCTGTATCGCCTGCAATTGACCAACCACCCCATGAGCCAGTAACACCTAAGCGAGTGATGAAGGGAAGAACGAACATCCCTTGACGCCACATTGGGTTCAGAACTGGATCGCTCGGATCAAACGTAGCTAGTTCATAAAGAGCCATAGAACCCGCCCAACCAGAAACAAGGGCAGTGTGCATTAAATGCACTGCAATAAGACGACCTGGATCATTTAAAACAACTGTATGTACACGGTACCATGGAAGACCCATATGTTCATTGAATAAGGAAAAGACTGAGTTTGAAACTGACAAAGGAAGGTTTTGAATACCACGTTCCGGGCTCTGCCCGGAACCAAGGGGCTTGCGGGTAGGCTGCCCGATGCTATCTGTCCCATCTTGGAAGGATTTTTCCGGCATCGCCGGTTTTCGTCCGTTTTCATTTCCGGCATCGCCGGTTCAGTTCAGCTTTTTATTTTTTTGACTTTCTTTTAGTTGTTGATATTCGTTTGAATTTTTGACGGAGTCAAAAAAAACGAGCTGCGGTTGTAGAATGAAGTGTCGAGAATTGGCTACGAATTGACCCGTGTATGAAATAGGTCAGTGGTTTAGGTTCGGGCATGCCCGAATCTAAACCACTGACGTAAACCACTTACTCGACATTCACAAAACGAATCAAGTACACAGAGAGACTGACTACGAGGGGTCATCGCCGGCATTCGCAGTACGTAAGTGGCAGGTCTTGGTTCCGGGCTCTGCCGCAGAGCGTTCCGGCTTCGCGCAGTTTCGAGCTGCGCTGCTTGGTTTGTCGATCTGCCATCCACGAGTCAATACGTAGCCAGATGCCTTTGGGAAACGTCGTCACAAGTCTCAAAGAGCAACATCAACCAGTGCATATCACTAGTATCTCTCTTATTTTTTATTATACTTCATATTCTTTTTTTCAAGATGGGGTACAAAAAACCATGTTTATTCTCATGAAGTGCCTAATGATTCATGTATTTTGAATTTTTGAATAGCGGCAAAACTTTGGGAGAGGGTGAGCCAAAGAGCTCACCCGCGTTTTTTGTGTTTTTTTTCATTATGGGACCGGAGGGATTCGAACCCCCGACTCTGGAGTTCGTAGCTCCATACTCTATCCAACTGAGCTACGGACCCTTTTTACTTTTTTTAGCCCGCTTCATTGTACAGCGTCCCAAGGCCATCCAATAGACCATTGGTGTACTTAAAAACTCATTTTTTTTCTTAGAAAAAAGTCGCCATTCCACTTGACAAGTGACCCCGTTCTATTTACTTTATTTATTTTGGTGAGACTCGCTCTTGAAAAGTGGAAACGAATGTAAACCAGAGCCCGGTGAAAGGTCCCTTGTAAGTTCGTATCCCGTACTTTTCAACCAAAAAATTCATTTTTAGACATGTTTAACAAGTCATTGAATCATTGTTAAGGAAAGTATACTAAAAAGAGTGACAAAAAGCAATCTGTTTTTTCGTTTTGAAGACGGTTGTAGAAAAACTGTTAAAAGAGAACCATACTGAAAGGGTACGGCGATTCCCAGAAATGCGCGGAAACAGGTCGGCGTAGACTGTGTGTAGCTTCCAGTGATAGCATCCTTTCAAAGTTCCGAAAAGCCCAAACTTTTTAGGCCTAAAAATGTCGAGAGCCGCAGAGAATAAAAAAGGAAGCGGACTATATAAAAGATCCCTTTATAAGCGTACTTCATTTTATATTTCTAGGGTTTACGGTTTTTTGTTTGTTTTTTATACTTTGCTTGGGAGAGCGACCCATTGTTAAAAGGGTGGTTGATTCTTACATAGTGAATTCGGAGAAAGTTCTGCCAAGAGTTCGATTTTTCCGTCAAAATCATCTCGTTATTTTGAAAATATGACCGAGTCAACCCCCTAAAATTTTCGCCGCACTCAGTGGAACACGAACTGAAAAGTTCATTTGTAAATGAGCAAGCACCAAATTAGATAAAATGCTCTTTTGCCCGGGCTTTGGTCCGCAAAACAAGGAAAAGAAAAAAAGTGCTAAAAAGCCGCAAAGCTTACGAAGTAAGGGATAAGGTCTTTCACTAAAACATTCATTTTACTTCCTCGTTGCCTGAGAATGTTCTGTATGAAAAAACTCTTATGATTCTTCCAATTTTTACCGAAAAATCAACACGAATTCTTGAAAAAAATCAGTATACTTTTGATGTTGCGCCTCATCTTTCAAAACAAGAAATTCGTCTTTTTGTTGAAGAACAGTTTCAAGTAAAAGTACTTGCAATGAATACCCATAGACCACCTCGTAAATCAAGACGTTTAGGCCAATTTCAAGGCTTTCGTGCAAAAGTAAAACGAGTGATGGTAACCCTTCGACCAGGGGATTCAATTCCGTTCTTTTAATATTTCACAGGGATGAAGGGCAGCCGAAAGATAAAAAACGGTCACACTTTTTGAATTTTGAACAACAGCTCTATCAAGCCAGAGTCAGTTGGACGTTTAGGCGTTCGAGTGGTCGGCAATTTACGTTCGAACATTTTCATGTTCGCCGCAGTTCAAAAGTTCAAATGGGTCATCGGCATACGACGTTCCGGGCTCTGCCGCAGTACGTTCCGGCGAAGCCGGAACGTACTGCGGCAGAGCCCGGAACGTAGCCAACCAAGGGGCTTACGTATGAAATACCAACGGACATGTCAGTTTGTAGTCCATACACGGGTCAATTCGTACCCAACCAAGGAGCCCGCTGAAACCCGGAGTCCGGCGAAGCCGGAACGTTTCCAGATACCTACGCTCCGGGCTCTGCCCGGAGTCCGGGCATCTGTCATAGACCTGCCACTTGCCCGTTATAAATCCGCCGAGTAACCCACTAAGGAGAATGTATGACTATTCGCTCGTATCGTGCTTATACACCAGGGACGAGAAATCGTTCAATTTCAGATTTTTTCGAATTAGATTCTCAAACAGGCAAAACAAAACCAGAAAAAAAATTGACACGATTCTCGCATAGAGCCACAGGACGGAATCATCGTGGAATTATTACAAGTCGCCACCGGGGCGGTGGACATAAACGAAAATATCGTCAAATTGATTTCAGAAGAAATAAATATGATTGTATTGGAAGCATTCAAAGTGTCGAATACGATCCCAATCGAAACTCTCATATTGCATTAGTCGCGTATGAAGATGGCGAAAAACGCTATATTCTTCATTGTGCCGGTTTAACTGTGGGCACAAAAATTATTTCAAGTCGAGAAGCTCCAAGCACCATTGGAAATGCGCTGCCTTTAGTCAACATGCCTTTAGGAGTGGAAATCCATAATGTGGAACTTCATCCTGGGAAAGGGGCTCAATTTGTACGCTCCGCTGGAACAGTTGCTCAAATTGTAGCGAAAGAAGGAGCTTATGTGACTTTACGTCTTCCTTCGGGGGAAGTTCGTTTAGTTCCCAAAGAATGTTGGGGAACCATCGGTCAAGTTGGGAATGTTGAATGGAGTAACATTCGAATCGGGAAAGCTGGACGAAACCGATGGTTAGGAAAACGACCTCATGTACGAGGTTCCGTAATGAATCCAGTTGATCACCCTCATGGTGGTGGTGAAGGGAAATGTCCAATTGGTCATGCTCGACCATTAAGTCCGTGGGGGAAACCTGCTCTCGGGAAAAAGACTCGAAAAGCAAAAAAATATAGTGATTCGTTTGTAGTAAGCAAAGCTTCATAATGAGTTTTACGTGACAGGGCTCCGCCCTTTCGCACGTCCGAACTTTCAAGAGACATGACCCATCGTTTTGTCGAAATGTCTTGGTTGGCTACGTTCCGGGCTCTGCCGCAGTACGTTCCGGCTTCGCCGGAACCAAGCAGCTTCGCTCCTTGGTTCCGGCGAAGCCGGAACGTAGCCAACCAAGGACATTCCACGAAAGGCATCAGGTTTTCGAACCAAGCAGCTGCGCTCTTGGTTTCGAATGTTAAGCTGCGCTGAACAAACACATATTGTTTGTCAACACTTCAGTCTACGCCAGATGACCCATTGAGTTTTAGGAGAATTATGCCACGTTCATTAAAAAAAGCGCCTTTTATTGCATCGCATTTATTGAAAAAAATTATCGAACTCAATGCAGCGGGTGAAAAAAAGCTCGTTCAAACCTGGTCTCGTGGAAGTACCATTGTACCCATGATGATTGGACATACTATTGCAGTTCACAATGGAAAAGATCATATTCCTGTCTTTATTACTGACCAAATGGTTGGGATGAAATTAGGTGAATTTTCTGCAACACGCACATATAAAGGCCATGTCAAAACAGACAAAAAAGCGAAACGATAGAGGCTTCATTGTGAATTTCAAACGGAGTTTGAAAAAGTAACAGCCATTTGCTTGCCCGAACATAGGCTTCGAATCTTCTTCAAAGGCATCTGTCGTAAACCACGTAATCTATGACAGATGACCGAACTCCGGGCAGAGCCCGGAGCGTAGGCATCCGGCAACGACTTGACGAGTGTAAAGGCATCTGGTACGCTCGGGCATGCCCGAGCGTATCCAGATGACCCAAAGGCATCTGTCATAGATGACCGGAC
>Ga0164297_10001780_pt1 | contig 22262 bp, 20 predicted proteins | sample GEODES058metaG_FD_113539 | JGI IMG/M metagenome (GOLD analysis project Ga0164297, IMG submission 113539) | Dystrophic lake water microbial communities from Trout Bog Lake, Wisconsin, USA - GEODES058 metaG | ecosystem: Environmental > Aquatic > Freshwater > Lake | place: USA: Trout Bog Lake... | reverse complement strand
TCACCGGGACGTTCTGTTCGGCGACGCGGCCCTGGCCAACGTGCCCATCGAGCACCTGCTCTCCGACGCCTGGAAGGCCGCCGCCCACGGGGCGATCGACATGGGCCGGGCCCGCGAGCCCGAAATCTGTCCCGAGATCGCCCGGGAGGTCGCCGAGGGCCGCGCCCACAAGGACACGGTCTATCTCTGCGTGGTCGACCGTGACGGCAACGCGCTGTCGCTGATCAACTCGATTTTCCAGGGGTTCGGCTCTGGAATCCTGGCCCCCGAGAGCGGCGTGCTGCTGCACAACCGCGGCCTGTCGTTCCGCACGGAGGGCGGCCACCCGAACAGCGTTGGGCCGGGCAAGCGGCCGATGCACACGATCATCCCCGGTATGCTGATGAAGGACGGGCAGGCGGTCGCGCCGTTCGGCGTCATGGGCGGGCACTATCAGGCCATGGGCCATGTCGAGCTGCTCTCCGGCCTCATCGACCGGGGCCTCGACGTGCAGGAGGCGCTCGATGCTCCCCGCAGCTTCGCCTATGGCGGGACCCTGGAGGTCGAGGGCGGGATCTCAGACTCGGTGATGGCGGGGCTGAAGGAGCGCGGCCATCCGGCGATCCGGGCGCCGCTGCCGCTCGGCGGCGGTCAGGTCATCTGGATCGACCGCAAGGCCGGCACGCTGGCGGCGGGATCGGACCCGCGCAAGGATGGGGCGGCGCTGGGGTATTGATGGGGGTTCGCGGGGGGATGCGCGGAACCATCCCACCCATCCTGAGGTGACCGCGAAGCGGGCCTCGAAGGAGGGCTCCAGAGATCGCAACGTTATCTGGAGGCCTCCTTCGAGGCCTCCGCTGCGCTTCGGCACCTCAGGATGAGGTGATTGGATTGGACGGGCCGGGGAGCCGCCTCAGTCGATATCCTCGACCGCCTCACCCCCGCCAAAGACCCGCTGAGCCAGCGAGGCCTCCATGAACGGATCGAGATCGCCGTCGAGAACCTCGTCCGGATCGGTGGACTGGGTGCCGGTGCGCAGATCCTTCACCAGCTGGTACGGCTGCAGCACGTAGGACCGGATCTGGTGGCCCCAGCCGATATCGGTCTTGGAGGCGGCCTCGGCATTGGCCTTCTCCTCACGCTTCTTCAGCTCGGCCTCGTAGAGCCGGGCGCGCAGCATGTTCCAGGCGGTGGCCCGGTTCTTGTGCTGCGAGCGCTCCTGCTGGCACGCCACCACGATCCCGGTCGGGTTGTGGGTGATGCGCACCGCCGAGTCCGTGGTGTTGACGTGCTGGCCACCGGCGCCGGACGACCGGTAGGTGTCGATCCGGCAGTCGGATTCCTTGATCTCGATCTCGATCCGGTCGTCGATCACCGGGTAGACCCAGACGCTGGCGAAGCTGGTGTGCCGCCGGGCGCTGGAATCGTAGGGTGAGATCCGTACGAGCCGATGCACGCCGGACTCGGTCTTGAGCCAGCCATAGGCGTTGTGGCCCTTGATCAGGAGCGTGGCGCCCTTGATCCCCGCCTCCTCGCCGTCGGTCATCTCGACGACCTCGACCTTGTACTTCCTGCGCTCGGCCCAGCGGGCATACATGCGCTGGAGCATGTTGGCCCAATCCTGGCTCTCGGTGCCGCCGGCACCGGCATGGACCTCGAGATAGGTGTCGAACCCGTCGGCCTCGCCGGAGAGCAGCGTCTCGACCTGCCGGCTCGCGGCCTCCTTCTCGACCGCCAGGATCGCAGCCTCGCCCTCGCGGATCGAGGCTTCGTCACCCTCCATCTCGCCGAGCTCGATCAGCGTAGCGCCGTCCTCGAGATCGCGCTCGAGCTTCTTGATCGCCGTGACGGCCTCGTCGAGCTGCTGGCGCTCGCGCATGACCTTCTGGGCGGCCTCGGCATCGTTCCAGAGGTCGGGGTTCTCGGAAGCTGCGTTCAGCTCCGCAAGGCGTTTATCGACTGTATCCCAGTCAAAGATGCCTCCTCAGCAGCCCTATAGACTGCTTGGCGGCATCCGAGGCTTGCTCGATCTCGGCGCGCATCTGGTTTTTCGGAAATAGGGTGCGGGAATGGGGTTCGGTGTCGGGCCGGGGTGATAGCCCCCGGGGGCCGACCTGTAAACGCCGCCGGGCCGCCGCGAGCTCTCCCCGTGCGGCGCCCGACCGCAGGGATGCGCGCGAGCCGGTCCGCGCTGGGCGCGTTGTCGGGCACGAACGGCATGGACGCGAAGGAGACCCGCGGATGGCGGATGACGATCACGCAACGACATGGAAGGACTTCAACGAGGCCGTCAACATGACGCCGGCGGCGCTGAAGAAGCATCTCGACAGCGATGCCAGCAAAGAGGTCGGCCAGAAGAAGGACGGCGGTGAGTCGACTGGTCACGAGATGGGCCGGCGCATCCTGGCCATCAAGGACAAGAAGAAGGCGGATCTCACAGACGACGACTACGCCGCCATGGGCAAGGTCGTGAGCTACGTCCACCGCCATCTCAAACAGGGCGGCGCGGCCCGGAAGGATCCGGACTCACCCTGGCGGATGTCCCTGATGAACTGGGGCCACGATCCGCAGAAGGATTGAGACCCCGGAGCGTCCGGCGGCTCAGTAGCGCGGCGGCACGAGGTAGGACGGGACGATCACGTACTCCTTCGGCCGCTTGCGCGCGCCGAACCGGCCCTCGGTGATCTGATCGTTGTAGTAGTCGAACCCGGTGTAGCCGAAACCGCCACCATTCATCACCTCGGCCACCGGCACCGGCGGCACGGCGAGGTCGGGGCGACCGGGCGGCACGACGACCTGGCAGCAGCCATCGGTCCTCAGAACCGTCGGCCCGTTCGGTGCCGTGAACACGTAGGACGGCCCGTGATACGGCGCCGGCGCATAAGCCGCGTCGGAAGCCGAGGCGCCCTGCCCCGCCAAGAGGGCGAGAAGTCCGGCGGCGATCAGGGTCTTGGTGCTCACGCGATGCTCCGTCACGGGCCGGCTGGGCCGGCAACTCACGAACAGTCTAGCTGATCACGGCCGGATTGTCCGGCCCCTTCGGCCCGGCCGGTTAGCGAATGTTCGGCCGGATCAGCCCCGGGCGCGCAGGACGACCTGCGGGCTCGCCGGTACCGGACGGCAATCCGACATGAAGGCGTTGAGCGGCAACGGCTTCGAATCGCACGCATAGACATCGGTCGGACCCGGGGCCGGGATCGGATCGCGGGCAATGATCGGGTTCGGCGCGCAGGCCGAGGCCGCGGCGGTGAGCAGCAGGGCGGCGATCAGGTTCAGGCGGCGCATGCTTCTCTCGGGACGCGGGTAGACCCCTCTCCGACCCTGGCCATCGCCGTCCGCCCTGACAAGCGCCTGTGGGGGACACCGACGCCTTTGGCGGAACCTGTCGCCCCGCGGCAACAATTTCAGCGCGCACGATCGATCTCGCGACGTGAGAACCGTGGCGCGGCCACATCGGATAACAAACTTGCGCCCGATCACAGAATAGATTCAAACCGGTCCTGCAAAACCGATCGCTTCGGACAGACGTTTCGGAATTGGTGGACGAAACGCATAGCAGAGGTCAGCACAACCCAGGATTAAATTCGGCGCTTCGCGCTTTCTTAACCATCTCATCCTAGAAGCTTGCTGTGTCCTGACACATACATGCCTGGAACAACTGCCATGAGATCATCGCTGGCATCCCCGGTAAGAGACGAACTCACATCTTCGGCGGTGCGCGGCGCCAACAGGGAAGGCCGTCCCTCGGGCGCTTCGGAGGCGGACTTCCAGGACGAGATCGCCGCCGCCGCTCAGGTTTTCGCGGAGGGCCTAGCCGAGATGTGGGCAGCGCAGTCCGCACCCGGTGGCGCTGACAGGCGCGCGCTGCTCGCCTCGATCACCATGCGGTCGGATATCCTCGCCTTGCGGGCAATCGTTAAAGCGGGTCGGCCCGATGCGGCGGGCGGTTTCGCACAGGCCGCCCTGTCGATCCGAGATCTCGCGACGCGCAGGGTCCGCGCGGCGGACGCGATCACGCGGCGCTTTGCGGGCCTGGGCGCTTCACAGGCTTAGGCGTCCGGCGACGCTTCGCAGGCCGGACGCCGCATTCTTTGCGGCCGGGACGGCTCGGAAATCCCGAACCGCCGCGTCGGTTCGGACGCCCGTCCTACCCGACCCGCGCCATCGGCACGACGTTGTGCAGGGTCTTGTCGGTGCCGTCGAAGAAGCGGCGGACGTTGCGCGCGGCCTGGCGGATGCGCTGCTCGTTCTCGACGAGGGCGATGCGCACGTATTCGTCGCCGAACTCGCCGAAGCCGATGCCGGGCGCCACCGCCACGTCGGATTTCTCCAGCAGCAGCTTGGAGAATTCGAGGCTGCCCATCTCCCGGTAGCGCTCGGGGATCGGCACCCAGGCGAACATCGAGGCCGCGGGCGAGGGGATCGTCCAGCCGGCCTTGCCGAAGGACTCCACCAGCGCGTCGCGCCGCTTCCGGTAGATGCTGCGCATCTCGTGGATGCAATCGTCCGGTCCGTTCAAGGCCGCGGTGGCGGCGACCTGAATCGGCGTGAAGGCGCCGTAATCGAGGTAGGACTTCACCCGGGTGAGCGCCGCGAGCAAGCGCTCGTTGCCGACCGCGAACCCCATGCGCCAGCCGGCCATCGAGTAGGTCTTCGAGAGCGAGGTGAACTCCACCGTGCAGTCGATCGCACCCGGCACCTGCAGCACGGAGGGCGGCGGATTGCCGTCGAAATAAACCTCCGCGTAGGCGAGATCCGAGAGCAGGATGAGCTCGTGCTGCTTCGCAAAGGCCACGAGATCCGTGTAGAAGTCGAGGCTCGCCACGTAGGCGGTCGGGTTCGACGGGTAGCAGACCACCAAGGCCACGGGTTTCGGGATCGAATGGCGCATGGCGCGTTCCAGCGCCGGGAACATGGCCGGGGTCGGCTCGGCCGGTACGGAGCGGATCACGCCGCCCGCCATCAGGAAGCCGAAGGCGTGAATCGGGTAGCTGGGGTTCGGCACCAGCACGACATCGCCCGGGGCGGTGATCGCCTGGGCCATGTTGGCGAAGCCCTCCTTGGAGCCCAGCGTCGCCACGACCTGCGTATCGGGATTCAGGCTCACGCCGAAGCGGCGCTGATAATAGCCGGCCTGGGCCTTGCGTAGCCCGGCAATGCCCTTCGAAGCCGAGTAACGGTCGGTCCGCGGGCGGCCTGCGGTCTCGCACAGCTTGGCGATGACGTGCTTCGGGGCATCGAGATCCGGATTGCCCATGCCGAGATCGATGATGTCGGCGCCCTGCGCCCGGGCGGCGGCCTTGATCCGGTTGACCTGCTCGAAGACGTAGGGCGGCAATCGCTTGATGCGGTGAAAGTCGGTCATGGGCCTGTCCATCGGCGCGCCCCGGTGCTGGCGTCTCTCATCTGTGCCGGTCGCGCGAACCACCGACTCTAGCAGACTTGTCGGCCGCCGCCGACCCACAAAACCGTGGCTATTGCGGGGGCGCCGGCGCCGGCTTGATCGTGGCCGCCGCGCCCTGCCCGGCGCTCGCGGCGGCGCGGCCGCGGGCCTCGTTGCGACCGCGCGCGCTTTCAAGCTGCGCCTCCAAGTCCTTCTGGCCGGTGACGGATTTCGCCCGGACCGCGCGCTTCGGCGCATCGACGCCCACCGGCATGTATTCCGGCGTCGCCCGGCTGCGGGATTCCGTCACGAAGTCCGGCGCCGCCACGACGCGCGGCCCGTAGCCCGCGTCTGAGGCGAGCGAGCGCACCACGTCGCCGGAACATGCGGCGAGCGACCCCGCGACCGCGGCGAGCATTGCCGCACCCACGAGGCCGGGGAGCCGGCTGGTGCGTTGAACGCAGGTGCCCGGATTTAAAAGGGCTCGATCCATAGTCGCATGTCCATGGGAAGAGGGGTGGGCATGAGAAGATCGGCCGGATGTCTCGGTCGCGTTCATGTGCGCACTGGCGAAATCTCTGGCTCGCTCCTTATTTTGTCGGAAACGAGGCCCATGCACGGGTCGACGGACGAACACATAGGGAGGCACGCTTGACCAGCCCTCAGGCGCCGGACCGGACCGCCCCTCCGAAGCCGGTCTCCAACGGCGCGATGCCGGCCGGAACCAGCCCCTCCCTGCCGGATTTCGAGGCGCTGACGCGCAATACCGGGCAGTTCATGGAAGCGATGGGCCGCAATGTTGGCCGCCTGCTTCAACCCGAAGCCCAGGCGGGCGCCCCCGGCGGCGAGCTGAGCGAGGCCGCCAAGGTCCTCCAGCAGGTAGCGGAATCCTGGCTGGCCGACCCGAACAAGACCGCGGAGGCGCAGGCGCGCCTGTCTCAGGCCTTCCTGAACCTCTGGGGTTCGACCTACCTGCGCCTGCAGGGCCAGCCGGCCGACCCGGTGGCGCTGCCCGAACCCCGGGACGCGCGCTTCGCCCATGCGGAATGGTCGACCAACCCGTATTTCGACTTCCTCAAGCAGGCCTACCTGCTCGCCACCCGCTGGGCCGAGGGCCTGGTCGAGGAGGCCGAGGGGCTCGACGCGCATACGCGCCACAAGGCGCAGTTCTACCTGCGCCAACTCACCAGCATGCTCTCCCCCTCGAACTTCCTGCCGACCAATCCGGAGCTGATCCGCCACACCCTTCAGGAGAATGGCGCCAATCTCGTCCGCGGCCTGAAGATGTACGAGGAGGATCTGGAGGCCGGCCGCGGGCAGTTGCGCGTACGCCAGACCGATCTCAGCGGCTTCGAGGTCGGCCGTGACATGGCGGTCACCCCCGGCGAGGTGGTGTTTCGCAACGACCTGATCGAGCTGATCCAGTACGCCCCCACCACCGAGACGGTGCTGCGCCGCCCGTTCCTCATGGTGCCGCCCTGGATCAACAAATTCTACATCCTCGATCTCAATCCCCAGAAGAGCTTCTTCAAGTGGATGGTCGATCAAGGGTTGACCGTCTTTTGCATCTCCTGGGTCAACCCGGATGCACGCCACGCCGACAAGGACTTCGAGTCCTACATGCGCGAGGGCATTGAGGCCGCCATCGACGCGATCGGCGTCGCCACCGGCGAGAACGAGGTGACGGCGGCCGGCTATTGCGTGGGCGGCACGCTCCTCGCCGTCACGCTCGCCATGCAGGCGGCCACCGGGAACCGGCGGATCAAGAGCGCGACGCTGCTCACCACCCAGGTCGACTTCACCCATGCGGGCGACCTGAAGGTCTTCGCCGACGAGGAGCAGATCCGGCAGGTCGAGGCGCGCATGGCCGAGCAGGGCTACCTGGACGGGTCCCGGATGGCCAACGCCTTCAACATGCTCCGGCCGAACGACCTGATCTGGCCCTACGTCGTCAACAACTACATCAAGGGCAAGGCGCCGACGGCCTTCGACCTACTCTACTGGAATTCGGACGCCACCCGGATGCCGGCGGCGAACCATTCCTTCTACCTGCGCAACTGCTACCTCAACAACACGCTGGCGCAGGGGCGGATGGTGCTGGGCAACGTCCGGCTCGACCTGAAGAAGGTGCAGATCCCGATCTTCAACCTCGCCACCCGCGAGGACCACATCGCCCCGGCACTCTCGGTGTTCGAGGGTTCGAAGGCCTTCGGCGGCAAGGTCGATTTCGTGCTGGCGGGCTCCGGTCACATCGCGGGCGTCGTCAACCCGCCATCGAAGCCGAAATACGGCTACTGGACCGGCGGCCCGGTGAAGGGAACGCTGGAAACCTGGATCGCCGCGGCGGCGGAGACCAAGGGCTCGTGGTGGCCCTACTGGTTCCAGTGGATCGAGGCGCAGGCGCCCGAGCGGGTCCCGGCGCGCAAGCCCGGTGGTGACGCGCTGCAATCCCTGGGGCCGGCGCCGGGAACCTATGTGCGGATGCGCGCCTGAGGCGCGTGCTCGGGCGCTGTGGTTACGGAATCGCACCGCATCACGACTGGAGCGACGTGGCTCAGGGCAGCGCGACATCGGTCAGCGTGGCGAGACACGGGATTGCTTCGCTGCCCTCGCGGACACGGCGGCAGCGAGGCGTTCGATCAGAGCGGGCCGTCAATACTTCCGGACCAGCGGCGCAGGTGCAGCCGGCGGCGGGGCGCCGAACACGTAACGGAAGCCCACCGAAACGATGTCCGCGCTCGAATCAACCACGCCCGCGAAGGCGATGTTGCCGACATTGTAGTCGCGCCCGATCCCGGCCAGGATCCGCGACCGATCCAGGAAGAAGTGCGAATAGGCGACGTTGAGGGTCAGCGCCTGGCTCCAGCGGTAACTTGCGCCGACCGAGACGTTGTAGCGGTCGCCGTCCGGCAGGCGGACCGAACGATTGGAGAAGTCGATCGGCGAGGTCTCGTAGGCGAAGCCGGTGCGCAGCGTCAGGTTCGGTGACGCGTCGTACTCGGCACCGATCGCGTAGGTGTAGCCGTCCTTGTAGTTGAGGGGCAGGGAGTTCACCGGCAGCCCGAGCGTCTTCGAAACGATGCCGACATTGCCGAGCCTCGACCAGTTGTCCCACTCGAAGCCGAGATCCACCCGCGCCACCGGCGAGATCGCCTGGGTCAAGCCGACGCTCAGCTTGTCCGGGGTGTTGAGCTTCGAGCGGACCTGCCCGGCGAGCGGCGCCAGGGCGAGGAGCGGCACGCCGATCGAACCGTCGATGTCGTGATGCACGGAGGAGCGGTAGCCGATACCCAGCACGGTGCCGTCACGGGGCGTCAGCGTCGCGCCGGCCGTGAAGCCCGCGCCCCAGGATTCACCCTTGAGGAAGGAGCTCGGATAGACGGTCGGCTGGATGCCGGGGATCGGGAGCGCCTGCCGCAGGGTCAGGCGGAAATACTCGATGTTCGGGCCGGCGGCGACCGAGAGCCACTCGTTGACCTTGAAGCCGATCACCGGGTTGATCGCGAGCGAGAAGATCCGGGACGAACGGCCGTAGACTTCGCCGGCCCAGACCTGCCGCGGCTTGGTCACCAGGCCGAAGGGTGCACCGGTCGACAGACCGAGCCAGAGACGGTCGTTGATCTGGTAGGAGGTCGCTCCCGCCGGCAACACGGCGCCTTGGCCGATATCGCCGGAGCTGCCGAGGCGGGCGAAGCCCGGATTGGTGCCGAGATCCGGCCGGATCTCGGAGGACAGGCCGATGAAGGTGAAGTTCTGTTCGGCGACGAAGCCGGGGTTCATCGTGATCGTCGCGGGATTCCAGAAGATCGACGACACGCCACCGGAGCCCGCCGCCGCGCCCGCGAAGGCCAGCCCCTGCGCCTGGGTGCTCTGCTCCCGGATCCCGAACGCGCCCGCCTGCGCCGCGCCGGCGCCAAGGACCATCGCTGTCGCCGCGAGCATCGCCCCGCGCACCGTCCCGCCCATCGTTTTCCCCCAAGCGCTTCAGCTTTGCCTGGCGCCGTCTCTTATTTGAGAGCCGTTACGCAGCGCCGTTTCGAGCATGGTGCAGGTTTTAGGGGCAAGATCGCAAGGATAATCGGCATTCAAAACAGAAAGACGAAGTACAATAAAATCCGCTTCTTGAGCGCGCCTACGTATTGGGTATTCGCGCGATAACGGTCTTCGCCATCCTCGACATCGTGTTTCGGCAGACATTCCCCATTCTGAACAATAAATCCGACACCAAACCGATATGCACTTTCTCGCCAAGGTGTTGCCTCGGTGTAACACCCCGTCACCACGGCCATGCTCGGCGGACCTGCTTGCGCCGGGACCTGCACCCGGCCATGGTCCCCGTGGCCGGCAGAGACCGGTTCCAGGGTAGGATTCAGGAGCGCGGCGATGAAGCTCTTCCGGCACGGCCCGAGCGGCGACGAGAAGCCCGGCCTCGTGGACGCGAGCGGCGGCCTGCGCGACCTTTCAGGCGTGGTGCGCGACATCGCCGGCCCGGCGCTGGCGCCCGAATCGCTGGCGCGGCTGCGCGCGCTCGATCCCGAGACCCTGCCGAAGCTGTCTCCGGACGTGCGGCTCGGCCCCTGCGTCGGCGGCACCCGCAACGTGGTGGCGATCGGCCTCAACTTCGCCGACCATGCCGCCGAGACCGGCTCGCCGATCCCGGCGGAGCCGATCATCTTCAACAAGGCGCCGTCCAGTCTATGCGGGCCGAACGACACGGTGATCATCCCCAAGAGCTCGCACAGCACCGATTGGGAAGTGGAGCTGGCCGTGGTGATCGGCCGACGCGCCAGCTACGTCCACGCCAACGAAGCGCTGAGCTACGTGGCCGGCGCCTGCATCTGCAACGACGTCTCTGAGCGCGAGTGGCAGATGAATCGCGGTCCGACCTGGACCAAGGGTAAGAGCGCCCCGACCTTCGGGCCGCTGGGTCCGTGGCTGGTGACGCTGGACGAGATCCCCGACCTCAAGAACCTCGCCATGAGCCTGGATGTGAACGGCGAGCGCCGCCAGACCGGCTCCACCGCCACGATGATCTTCGACGTGCCCCAGCTCGTCGCCTACACGTCGCACTTCATGCTGCTGGAACCCGGCGACGTGATCACCACCGGTACGCCCCCCGGTGTCGGGCTCGGCATGAAGCCGCCGCGCTACCTGAAGGCCGGCGACGAGATGGTGCTGCGGATCGAGCGCCTGGGCGAGCAGCGCCAGAAGGTGATCGCCTTCGACGACTGGACCGCCAAGGTCTCGGCCGGCGAGCCGACCGATTGAGCGGGGTGACCGATCGGGGTGCTTGATTTTTTTGCGCCGATCCCACTCAAAGGGCTCATGAGCCAAGCCGCCACCCCGCACCCGCAGGATCTCCGCCACGATTGGACCGTGGCGGAGATCCAGGCGATCCACGACCTGCCGCTGCTCGATCTCGTGCATCGGGCCGCCACCGTGCATCGGGCGTACAACGACCCGGCGGATGTCCAGCGGGCGAGCCTGCTGTCGATCAAGACCGGCGGCTGCCCCGAGGATTGCGGCTACTGCTCGCAATCGGCCCATCACAAGGAGACCGGCCTAGCGCGCCAGCGCCTGATGCCGGTGGAGACGGTGCTGGCCGAGGCCGCCGCCGCGAAGGCGTCCGGTGCGACCCGGTTCTGCATGGGCGCCGCATGGCGCAGCCCCAAGGATGGGCCAGACTTCGACGCCGTGCTCGCCATGGTGCGGGGCGTGCGCGGCCTCGGCATGGAGGCCTGCGTCACGCTCGGCATGCTGACGGCGAGCCAAGCTGAGCGCCTCGCCGAGGCCGGCCTCACGGCCTACAACCACAACCTCGATACCGGGCCGGACTACTACGACAAGATCGTCTCGACCCGGACCTACGAGGACCGGCTCAACACCCTGGAGCGCGTGCGCGCGGCGGGGATCGGGGTCTGCTGCGGCGGCATCATCGGCCTGGGCGAGGCGACGAGCGATCGTGCGGCGATGCTGCAGGTTCTGGCCAACCACGCGCCGCACCCGGAGAGCGTGCCAATCAACGCACTGGCCGCGGTCACCGGCACGCCGCTGGGTGATACCGCGACGCCGATCGACCCGTTCGACATGGTGCGCATGTGTGCGACCGCGCGCATCGTGATGCCCCGGGCCCGGGTCCGACTCAGCGCGGGCCGAAAGGCGCTGAGCCGAGAAGCCCAGGCCCTGTGCTTCCTGGCCGGGGCGAATTCGATCTTCTACGGCGAGGTGCTGCTCACGACCGCCAACGCCGAAGCGGATGCGGATGCGGCCCTACTGGCCGATCTCGGTATCCGCGTCGCCGAACCGGTCCTGGCAGCGGCCGAATAGGGCGTCAGCCCTCCGGCATCACGATCCGGAACCGGGCGCCGCCCTCGCACGCGTCGAGGCTGAGCGTGCCGCCATTGACCCCGATCAGCTCGGCAGCGATTGGCAGGCCGAGCCCAGTGCCACCGGAGCGCATCGAGCCGGCGAACGGGGCGAACAGGTTCTCCCGGGCGCGGGCCGGCAGGCCGGGACCGTTATCGGCGACCAGGATGGTCACGCGGCCCGATTCCTCGCGGCTCGCCGCCACTTGGACGGCGGCATTCGCGACTCCTGCGGCCTCCAGAGCCTGCACGGCGTTGCGCACGAGGTTGGCGAGCGCCCGCCCGAGTTGCTCCGCGTCGGCCTGGACCGCGATGTCGGACGCCGCCACCTGCACGGCCACGGGATGCGCCGACAGGGCGGCGAGATCCGGAAGCTCCGCGAAGATCGGCGCGAGCGGCGTGCTGGCGAGCCGCGGCGCCCGCTCGGTCACCCGGCCGTAGGCAAGGGTCGCCTCGCAGAAGCGGATCGCCCGGGCCAGAGTCCCGACCAGACGGGGGGCGACGCGCTGAACCGTCGGATCGTCGGTGCCCTCCAGACGGTCGCCCAGAAGCTGCGCACCGGTGAGCAGGTTACGCAGTTCATGGCTGATCTTGCTGACGGCGAGCCCGAGCTCGGCCAGCCGCCGCTTCTGGCGGAGCTGATCGGAGAGGCTGCGCTGCATACGCCCGAGCGCCAGTTCGGCCTGGCCGATCTCGTCGCTGCGGCGGGACGGAGCGATGATCCGGCCGGCATCCTCCGGATCGTCCGCGAAGGCCGTGATGCTGGTCACCAGCCGCCGCACCGGCCGCACGATCAGAACCTGCAACACCACGAAGACGAGGCCCGCGGCCGAAGCCGCGATGATCAGCGACGAGACCAGCAGCCGCAGCGCGTAATCGACCATGGCGGCCCGGAGCGGCGCCTCATCGAGCAGGATCTCGACCCGGTCGAAGCCGATACCCCCCTCCCCGAGCACGCGGATCGGCTCCCGCGTCGGGGCTACCAGGGTGCGCCACGCGCCGCGGATCGCCGAGAAGGCGGTGACGTCGCGCAGGTCGACGGTGTCGGCGACGCTGTCCGGGACCGGCTCGATCGCGAGAAGGCGCTGCGTGCCGCCGCCGCGGACCGCGATAGCCCGGGCGTTGACGCCGGCCAGCAGCCGGCTCTCCAACGCCTCCGAGACCGGCTCGCTCGTCCGGCCGTCGAGGACCAGCGCAGCGACCTGCGCGGCCGCCAGCCGGTCGGACATCCACTCGATCCGGTAATTGGCCACCGCCGGCACGTAGGTCAGCACCTCGGCCACCGCCACGAAGGCGACGGTGACGAGGAACAATCGACCCGACAGGCCGAGCCGCGTCCTGCGGCGCTCGGGTCCCTCGCGGGTCGGCGCAGTCGGGCCGGCGACTGCGGTGTCGGACTCGACGGACATACCGGTCACGCTCCGCGCGGGCATCGCAGATACGGATCGGCGGAGGGACGATCGAGACGGCTTGAGCCGGTGCCGGCCTTCGCGGGAGACATAATCGTAAGCCACAGAGTCACAGGCGGAGATACAGGCTCTCGGCGGGGAGCACTATACGGTCTCCACCTGTAAGCGGTTGCATGTGCTTCCCGACACGGGAAAACATGCCCGGCATCGGATTACGTAGCTGCGGTGCGCCGCGCCCGACGGCTCAGGATCATGCCGCCGAGGGCGAAGACGGCCAGCAGCGCGAGCCCCAGCACCATCCTGGGTGTTACGAGATCCCTGAGATCCAGGCCTCCGTCGCAGCCGCCGCTCTGAACGGCCAGGCAAGCCTCCCGGACCCGCTCCCGGGCTGCGATCACGTCCTCGATGCCGGCTCCCGTGGTGGCGTACACGAAGGCGCCCGGCAGGAGCCCCAGGACAGTCGCAAGCACGAAGACCCGCATCTTCACCCCGAACGCCGCAGGCGCGAGATTGGTCGCCCAGAACGGGAATAGCGGCAGGAGCCGCAACACCACGATGTAGCCGAAGGCATCGCGCCGAAATCCCTCGGCGAGAGTCGCGAGGCGGGTGCCGCCCATCCGGCGGAGCAGGTCAGCCCCCGGACCACGACCGATCGCGAACACGATCGCCGCCCCCGTGGTGGCCGCGCACACCGCCGTGAGCGCCCCCGGCACGATCCCAAACAGGAAGCCACAGATCATGGTCAGGATCAGCGTGGCCGGTACCGACACCACCACCGCACCGACATAGAGGCAGTAGGCCGACACCAGCGCCCGGGCATAGTCCGCGTCCACGAAGCCGCGCAGCCAAGCCCGAGAGGCGAGGAGCCGATCAAGGCTCAGGAACTGCGCCGCACCCGACACGAGCACGATGGCCGAGATTCCGAGCAGGAGCACGAGCGGCAGCCAGCGCCGCGCGCGCTTCCAACGGCTGTCGGCGACGGGTACGGCCGCGCTCACCCGGGCTTGCGCATCCGCAGGATCTTGAAGAACCCGCCCGGGAAGGTCGGCTTCAGGCCCAGGACCTCGACACCGTTGCGCCGGGCCCAGGCCTCGATCCGCGTCGCCTTGAAGTCCGAGGACCAGCCGATCTTCGTGCAGAGCGGCGCCACGATCTCCTCGACCCGGGCGACCGGGCCCTCGCTCTGACCGAAATGGTTGGCCAGCACGATGCCGCCGCCGGGCCGGACCACCCGCAGGAACTCCGACATCGCGGCTTCGGGATCCGGCACCAGGGTGATCAGGAACTGCGCCACCACGGCGTCGAAGCTCGCATCGGCGTAGCCCAGGTGACAGACATCCATCACCTGGAGGCCCTTCACGTGCGACAGGTTCCGGCGGCGGACCTTGGCGCGGGCGCGCTTGAGCATGTCCTCCGAGAGATCGACGCCGCAGACGAAGCTCGCCTTCGGGTAATAGCCCAGCGCCAGCCCGGTGCCGACGCCGGCCTCCAGGATCCGCGGCCCGTGCTCGGCGGCGGCCTCGACGGCGGCGCGGGCGGCGGGCTCGGTGAGCTTGTCGTAGACCACGTCGTAGACGGGGGCCCAGCGCGCATAGGCCTTGCGCATCAGGGCCGTGCTCGGCCCGGCCGTCTGCGGCTCGCTCAGCATCGTTCAGAGTATCCAGAGAGGGGGGATCAGGCGGCCTCGCGAGGCCGGGCCGATAACGCATCGACGCGCCGGATGGTGCCGCCGCCGAGGACCCGGGCCCGAGGCCCATCATCCGCGTAGATCGCGCAGGCCTGGCCCGGCGACACGCCGTCCTCGGGCTCGGCGAGAACGACCTCGGCGGTGCCGTCCGGGCCGACCGTGAGCGTCGCCCGGCGGGGCGGCCGGGTTGAGCGCACGCGCACCGCCACGGGCAGGTCGCGCACGGCTTCGGCCGGGCCCTCGCCGAGCCAGTTCAGGTCGGAGAGACGGATGCGGGTGGTCGCCAAAGCGGTGCGCGGACCGACGACGACGCGGGCGGAATCGGGCTCCAGCCGCACGACGTAGAGCGGTTCGGCCCCCGACAGGCCGAGGCCCCGGCGCTGGCCAACCGTGTAATGCACGATGCCCTCGTGACGGCCCAGCACTTGGCCCGCGAGATCGACGATCTCCCCGGGCTTGGCCGCGTCCGGGCGCAGGCGGGCGATCACGTCGCTGTAGCGGCCCTGCGGCACGAAACAGATGTCCTGGCTGTCCGGCTTCTCGGCGAGCGACAGGCCGAGTTCCTTCGCGAGCGCCCGGGTCTCGGTCTTTTCCATCTCGCCGAGCGGGAAGCGCAGGAAGTCCAGCTGCTCGGCGGTGGTGGCGTACAAAAAGTAGCTCTGGTCCCGGGCCGGATCGAGGGCGCGGTGGAGCGCCCGGCCGCCCCCCGCCAGGGCCCGGCTCGCCACGTAATGGCCGGTCGCCAGCGCGTCGGCGTTCAGATCCCGGGCGAGGCCGAGGAGATCGCGGAACTTCACCGTCCGGTTGCACTCGACGCAGGGGATCGGTGTCTCGCCCGCGAGATAGCTCTCGGCGAACTTCTCGATGACCGCGTCGCGGAACCGATCCTCATAGTCGAGGACGTAGTGCGGGATGCCGAGATGCTCCGCCGCTAGCCGCGCGTCGTGGATGTCCTGGCCGGCGCAGCAGGCGCCCTTGCGGTGGCTCGCCGCACCGTGGTCGTAGAGCTGGAGCGTGACGCCGACCACGTCGAAGCCCTGCCGCTTCAGCAGACCAGCCACCACGGAGGAATCGACGCCGCCCGACATGGCAACGACGACGCGCGTCTCGTGGGGGGCTTTGGGAAGATCGAGGGCGTTCATCGCAAGGGTCCGCAGCCGCCGGCTCGCGAGCTCCCGACTGCACGGGGCGTCTATAGCGGGAGTCCGGCCAGCTTTCCAGGGCAGCCGATGCTCCCGGATGCAGTCGCCCGGCAGATCCTGCCGGGCGCGCGGCAGCTTCAGCCCTGCAGAGTCGTTCCGGCCCGGGAAAAAGATAATACGTTTCAGCCTGTTATCGCGTCGTCCCGATGGCGCAGGCCTTGCTGCACCGCCTCCGAGAGGAGTCCGGTATGGCGAGCGGTGCGGCAGATCGATTCGATGTCACCGCGTGGACTCCGACCACGCGGACGGGCTGGGAGGCGGCGGGGGTCGCCGCGCGTGCCGGTGCCTCGTCGCAGGACCGGTTCGGTGCGGCCCTCGAGGCCGCCCGGGCCCGGGACGATGCCACGGCGGTTCAGTCCCGGACCGCCAGCCAGCGCGATAGCGCCGAAGCCACGCGGACCCGCCAGGCCTCGCAGCGCGACGCGGCCGACGCCAGCCGGGCGAGCGCCGAGCGGGCGCGCGACGCCGCAGCGGACGCCGATGCCCGGATCGCGGACAGGCGGGCAGCCGCCGCCAAGCCGACCGCGGCACCGCACACCCCCGCGAATGCCTCACGCGTCGCGGATGCGTCCGCGTCCGGCGATCCGCGTCCGGCCACAACCCCGCCGCCGACGCAGGCCGCGCCTTCGCAGGACACCGCGAAAGCCGATGCGGCCGTGCAGAAGACCGCGGCGGCCCAGGCGTCCGCGCCAAAGCTGGCAGCCGAGGCACCGTCCGCGGGCACCGACGGGGCTGAATCGGCCCGAACGGCCGTCCAGACGCCGCAGCCCAACACTGCGGTGCAGACCGCGCCCGCCGACCCCGCCGCCACGCTGCTCAGCCTTCTCGCGGCGATGTCGGGCGGCGCCATCGCCGCCACGGCTGATCCGGTTGCGGGCGCCGAGGGGCTGGAGGGGGAGACTGCGGCGGGCGTGGCCTCGGCCGGCACCGGAACCGCAGTGCCTGCGGCGGCGATGTCCGGGTCGCCGACGATGGGTGCGGGCGCGGCGACAGCCGTCCCCCACGGCGCGGACGTTTCCGGTATCTCCGGACTCGGCGGCGCAAAGACTTCGGCCGGTGCGATGGGATCCGGGAAGATCGAATCCGGTGCCGGCCCTGTCGCGGCCGGGTCGACCGGATCAATCGATCCCGCTTCGGCTGCGACGGGCCCCGGCCAGGATTTTCTGTCGGCGCTGGCCGATGCCGGTCAGGCTGGCGGACAGGGCGGAGCACCCGGAACAGCCGCCGGCGCGCCCCAGGCGCCGAGCCCGACGATATCCGGCGTTTCACCCGCGACGCCCGCACCCTCGAGCGCGGCAACCAGCGCCGCTCAGGCGTCGAGCGCGACCGCGCAGACCACGCCGACACCGCAGATGGATCCCGCCATTCCTATCGGGCAGGTGCCGATGACCATCGGCCTGCGCTCGCTGAACGGTTCGAACGCGTTCCAGATCCGGCTCGACCCGGTCGAGCTGGGACGGATCGAGGTCAAGCTCGAGATCGACAAGGCCCGCGGCACGGTCACGACCCACCTCATGGTCGATCGACCGGAGACGCTGGCGATGCTCCAGCGCGATGCGGGCCAGTTGCAGCAGGCCCTGACGCAGGCGGGCCTCGACCCATCAGCCGGCGGCCTCAACCTGTCGCTCCGCGACGGCGGCGCGCAGACCGGTGGCGGCAACAGCCAGCAGGGCAGCTCCTTCCAGGGTGGATCGGCTGGCTGGACCCGGGAACAGGCCGAGGCCCCGCAGGAGACCGCCCCGACCCGGTGGCTGCGCGGCTACGGCGGCCTCGACATCAGAATCTAGGCGACGGGCGGCACGGCCTCCTCGCGGAACGACACGGACATCATCGCGCCCCGGCCCTGAGCCCGGCGCGGCACGGGAGCAAACGGCATGACCAGCGGCATATCCAGCCTGACCAGCACCACCGCCACCACGGGCTCGTCATCATCGGGAAGCGGCGCGAATGCGACCGAGATCGCGAGCAACTTCACTCAGTTCCTGACTCTGCTGACCACGCAGCTCAAGAACCAGAACCCCCTCGACCCGATGGATACGAACCAGTTCACGCAGCAGCTCGTGCAGTTCGCCGGCGTCGAGCAGCAACTCAAGACCAATGACCGCCTCGACAACATCCTGACCGCTTCGCAATCGGCAAGCTCGGCCTCGGCCACCAGCTATATCGGCAAGACCGTCACGGCGGACGGAAGCACGTCGCAACTCTCCAGCGGCTCGGCCGCGTGGACGCTGACGCCGTCTCGGGCCGCCTCGAAGGCGGTGATCTCGATCCTCGATTCCAAGAACAACGTCGTCGCCACACAAACCACGTCGCTCGCCGCCGGAGCCCAGACCTATACCTGGAACGGCAAGAGCTCCGCCGGTCTCACCTCGGCCAACGGAAACTACTCGATCAAGGTTTCGGCCACGGATGCCACCGGAGCCGCCGTCTCGGTCGATACGAGCCTGTCGGGCACGGTCGATGAGGTCGATCTCAGCGGAACGTCGCCGGTTCTGATCATCGGCTCGCAAAGGGTGCCGCTGTCCAGCGTGCAGACCATCGGGTTGTCCACAAGTGGCGCTTAACGAATCACATCCGAGTGGTTCGCTTCAACATCTCTTAAGCGGGCGCAAGTACCTTGGACTCTCGACAGGTCAGTCGAGTGTAGAGCGTATCATGACCGAACCTAGCCGCCCGAGAGTGAAGTACGTGATCGGGCCTGATGGCAGTCCGCTGACCATTGCGGATCTGCCGCCTCCCAGCACCCGCCGCTGGGTGATCCGGCGCAAGGCCGAGGTGGTGGCGGCCGTGCGGGGTGGCCTCCTGAGCCTGGAGGAGGCCTGCAAGCGCTACACCCTGACCACCGAAGAATTTCTGAGCTGGCAATTCTCCATCGACCAGCACGGGCTCGCCGGCCTGCGCACGACGCGGATCCAGCACTACCGGCACTGATCGGGACCTCACCGGGATGGGCTCCTGTGCCCGAACCGAACGATCCCGAAGCCTTGCGAAGCCGCGTCCCGACCCCGGGCGCGGCTTTGTTTCGTTCAGGCACCCGCTGCCTGCACCTGCAGGTCCGGTTATTAACGCCCCGCTAACCATGGCCTGGGCAAATTCTGCCGGGCGAGCCGCTGGGGCCCGCATCGCGTTCAGAGTGCAGCGAAGCCGCCCGTGAAGCCGGTCCTCGATCTCGTCACGAAGCTCGGACCGGCCCGCATCGCCGCCATGGCGGCGGTGACGCTGACGCTCATCGGCTTCTTCGCCTTCATCATCCTGCGGGTCTCGCGACCCGACATGGGCGTGCTGTTCTCCGACCTGTCGATGCAGGATTCGGCCGCCGTGGTTCGCGACCTCGACAGCCGCGGCATCCGCTACGAGACGCGGGGCGAAGCCGGCCAGACCATCCTGGCGCCCCGGGCCGACTTGGCGAAGCTGCGCATGGACCTCGCCGGCAAGGGCCTGCCGACCCAGGGCGGCGTCGGCTACGAGATCTTCGACAAGGGCGACGCGTTCTCGTCCACCAACTTCGTTCAGAACGTGAATCACCTGCGCGCCCTGGAGGGCGAGCTCGCCCGCTCGATCCGGGCGATCGGCCGGGTCCAGGCGGCGCGCGTCCACCTCGTTCTCCCGGAGCGGCGCCTGTTCGAGCGGGATCGGGAGAGCCCGAGTGCCGCCATCGTGCTCAAGCTGATGGGCGATCTCGATCCCGGTCAGGTCCGCGCGATCCGCCATCTCGCGGCCTCCGCGGTGGAGGGGCTGAAGCCCGAGCGGGTCTCGATCGTCGACGAACGCGGCCGCCTGCTCGCCGACGGCGCCCGGGACGCGGAGGCCGACGTCGCCAGCGGCTTCGAGGACCGGCAGGTCGCCCTGGAACGGCGCCTGCGGGGTCAGATCGAGGACGTGGTCGCCGGCATCGTGGGTCCCGGCCGGGCCCGGGTCCAGGTCAATGCCGAACTCGACCTCAACCGGATCGAGAGCCGCTCCGAGACCTTCGACCCCGAAAGCCGCGTTGTCCGCTCGGCCCAGACCCGCACCGAATCCTCGCAGACCAGCAATGCCGACGGGCAGGTCAGCGTCGGCAACGAGCTGCCCGGCGCCAATGGCGGCGACAAGCCGCCCGCGCCCAAGGACGCCACCAACAAGAACGAGGAGACCACCAACTACGAGATCTCCCGGGTGACCAAGACCGAGATCGCCGAGGGCGGCCGGGTCAAGCGCCTGTCGGTGGCCGTCGTGGTCGATGGCGTCTACGCCACGGCGCCCGACGGCAAGCAGACCTACAGCCCTCGGGCGCCCGCCGAGATCGAGCGGATCACCGCCCTGGTGCGCAGCGCGGTCGGCTTCGACAAGGCCCGGGGCGACCAGATCGAGGTGGTCAATTTGCGCTTCGCCGAGGCGCCGAACCTGCCGCAATTCACCGAGCCGTCGCTGATGCAGTCGCTCCTGTCTCCGACCAAGGAGGACGTGCTGCGCATGGCCGAGCTCGGCGTGCTGGCGCTGCTCACGCTGATCGTCCTCCTCACCGTGGTGCGTCCGCTGGTGAAGCAGGTGCTGGCACCGGTGCCGGCCCCGCCGTCGCTCGCCGCGCCTGCAATGGGGATCGCCGGGGACGCGGCTGCCGTGGCGGGCCCCGCCGGCACCATGACGGTCATCGAGCGCGACAACCCGACCGCGCGGCTCATGGAATTCGCCAAGATCAACGGCCAAGTCCAGGCCGAGACGGTCCAACGCGTGGTCGACATGGTCCGGGCGAGCCCCGCCGAGACCGTGGAGGTCCTGCGCGGCTGGATCCAGGAAGAGTGACGCGTAGGGAGTCGAGGGCAGAACGATGGCGGCAGGTGCGGGCACAGGTCTGGCGAATACCCTGGCGGCGGCGGGCGGCGACAGCTTTGCGTCGATGCCCGGCCCGCAGCGCGCCGCCGCGCTTCTGCTGATGCTCGGCGAGGAGGAAGGCGCGCCGATCTGGCAGATGCTGGAGGAGGACGAGGTCAAGAAGGTCAGCCACGCGATGGTTCAGCTCGGGACGCTCGAGGTCGCCACCGTCGAGAGGCTGATCATCGAGTTCGTGACGAAGCTCAGCAACAGCGGCGGCATCTCGTCGAATTTCGAGCGGACCGAGGCGCTGCTGCTCAAAATCTTTCCGAGCGACCAGGTCTCGCTGATCATGGCGGAGATCAAGGGCGCATCCGGCAAACGCGTCTGGGCCTCGATCGCCCAGGTGGATCCGGAGATCCTCGCCTCGTTCCTGCGCAACGAGTACCCGCAGACCGTGGCGGTGGTGCTCTCCCGGGTACGGGCCGATTACGCCGCCAAGGTGCTGACCATCCTGCCCGAGGATTTCGCCATCGACGTCCTCAACCGGATGCTGCGCATGGAGACCGTGCAGAAGGAGGCCCTGCGCCACATCGAGGAGACGCTGCGGGTCGAGTTCGTCTCGACCATCGCGCAGACGCAGCGCCGCGACGCGCACGAGATGATGGCCGACGTGTTCAACGCCTTCGACCGGCAGACGGAAGGCCGCTTCCTCGCCGCCCTCGATCAGGCGAACCGCGGCTCGGCCAAGCGCATCCGCGAGCTGATGTTCACCTTCGAGGATCTGCTGAAGCTCGATCCGGGCAGCGTCCAGACCCTGATGCGCTCGGTCGACAACGAAACCCTGTGCCGCGCCCTGAAGGGCGGCAACGAGCGGACCCGGGGCTTCTTCATGCAGCAGATGTCGACCCGCGCGGCCAAGAACCTCACGGACGAGATGGCCTCCCTCGGCCCGGTCCGCCTCAAGGAGGTCGACGAGGCGCAGGCCAAGATGACCGAGATCGCCAAGGACCTCGCCGAGAAGGGCGAGATCATGATCGCCAAGAATAGCGCCGAGGAGGAGCTGGTCTATTGAGCGCCCAGGCCGCCCGGAGCGCGAAGCCGTTCCTGTTCGAGACCGATTTCCGCAGCGCGCGCCCCAGCGCCGAAGCGCAGCGCGCCGCCGAGGCCGCGGCCCGCGCGGAGGCCGAGGCCCATGCCCGCGGCCTGCAGGAGGGGCGGATCCAGGCCGAGGCGCAGATCCAGGGCCGGCTCGCCGACGCCCTGAACCGGCTGGCACTGGCCGCCGCGGGCCTCATCGCCCAGGCCGATGCCCGTGACGCCGAGCGCGAGGTGCAGGCCGTCGAGGTCGCGATGCTGATCGCCCGGAAGGTCGCGGGCGACGCGCTGGACGCGGCCCCTCTGGCCGGCATCGGCGAGGCGGCGCGCGCTGCGCTCCAGCATCTG
>Ga0164297_10001779_pt1 | contig 22262 bp, 16 predicted proteins | sample GEODES058metaG_FD_113539 | JGI IMG/M metagenome (GOLD analysis project Ga0164297, IMG submission 113539) | Dystrophic lake water microbial communities from Trout Bog Lake, Wisconsin, USA - GEODES058 metaG | ecosystem: Environmental > Aquatic > Freshwater > Lake | place: USA: Trout Bog Lake... | reverse complement strand
CAACCCTGCTAGGCAACATTGAGAACGGCTACTACGAATCGGGACACATGATGTATGTGCACGCAAAAGAGTTGGCTCAACTCAAGAACGACGTCGAAGGCTTCTACTCCAAGTAGGGGCCCTTCGGGGGGGGCTGATGGGTTAGCTCTTGACGCGACGTTCATGTCGAACCGGCGCCGAGCCCTTCAGGCCGACGCCACGAGTTAGGGCAGAAGGCCGGATATCCAGATCGAGAACGGATATTACTTGGTGCATGTCCATCCGTAGGTGTTGATTCAACTCAAGAACGACGTCCAAGGGCTTTACTTCGATGGCGGATATTCGGGAAGGTTTGTGATTGGTTGGCCCTGGTGCGCGACGTTCACGTCGCACGGGGGCCACGGCCTTCAGGCCGACCTCACGAATTAAAGCAATAGGCAACGAAGCCAGGAAATTTGTGCTACGGAATGAGACCAACTGACCAGCACGGCTTAAACACTATCTAATAGCTCACTGTCATTCGCCGAAATGAGAGCATTTTCGGAAGAATTTCCCATCTGCATGAAGGAATTGGTCGACAATTGCCTCATTGGTTATTGATGGCAATTGTATTGCGCGCTGAATCTCATCGGATGGCATCGGCTGTTCGGAATCAATCCTCAGTTGATTTTGATATCGAGGGTTATCGGGAGTTTGTCTTCCGGTGTGCCTTATCGGTCTGTGGCGAACCGGAAGGGGCTGAAGATGTGGCTCAAGAAGTCCTCATGATCCTCTTGAAATCGCGCCGACAAATCGAGGCCACCGACCAGCCGCTGGCATGGATACGAAAAGTCACTGTAAGATCCGCAACTCACTATCTCAAGCGACAAAAGCGGACAGTTTCGCTCCAGGACTCTCAAGTTGCAAATAACAGTTCAGTTGAAGGTCTAGCCGTGTTGCAAACACTTCAGCGACTCTCACCCGAACATCGAGTCCTTCTTGGTATGGCGATGGGGCAGGGGCTTTCATATCGCGAGATCGCCGACGCTTTGGGCATCCCGGAAGGCACTGTGGCCTCTCGGCTCAACGCAGCAAAGAAAGCTTTCCAACAGGAGTGGGAACGATGAAAGAACATCCGGCCTTAGACCAACTCAGTCAGTTTTATCAGTCCCTGGATGACATCCCCACCCCTGCAATCTCGTTACCAACTGAGCGTGGACTGCCACTTTGGGCTTTATTTACGGGACCGATATTCGCTTCAATCTTGGCTTATTCGGTCTTGGTTATCAGTACCGCTGGGCATGCCATGCCGACTGAACCGCAAGGACCCATCCTGCTGAATCAGTACGCCTTACAGGAACTCAGGAAGGGAGACACGAGCAGCGTGCCTGCCTCCCACATTTTTGTTATCACATCGAGGGGGCGAGTAATTTGAAATCATTAATATCGTGTGCTTTAGTAGCTATAGCCATTGTCATCACGGTGGCTCTCGCTCCGATGTCTTCTTGGATATTCCAAAACCAATGGGATCTTGTGGCTAAAGGTCACCACAATTCTGACGTGGGCATGAACTCTGAAATTGGCGCCTTCGTGCCCGATTGGCTCACTAATCCTGAGACATACCGGGGAGAAGGGAGGACGCTTGAACTCGCTCATGTGCTTTATTCGAATAGTGAAGTACGCAATCAGCTTCTTGATGCTTACAACCGGAAATATCCGAATGATGTCTTAGGGTGGGCTGTGTCAGTGCGGCGAACCTGCATGATGGGTGTTCACTTCCCATTGGATCCTCAAGGGAACCCCAAAGAGATTGATCCCAAGGTTCTTACAAGGCTAAAAGTCGGGGTCAAAGCTGCTGAAGCAGGAGAAATTCTAGAACCTACCAACGGATATTTTCCGCTGATGAAGGCAGAATTTCTGATGGAGCTTGGAGATTATTCGGGCATGAATGCTGCGATTGCGGATGCAGCCAGCAAAGCTCATTTCAGTGGCCACATCTTCGACGAGGGATTGGCACTGGAGCAGGCGCAAGTCTTGGCAAAAGGGTACCGTGGTGAACTCGTAAAGATGAATGTCGATGCAAACATCCTTTTGCCAGACTACGCTCACATTAAGGCGCTATCTCGATATCTGAACTCCAAAGGGAGTTTGGTTGAAAAGCGGGACATGATTCAGACCATGGACCTCATGGCACGTGAGGAGACCACTGCGATCGGGATGCTTGTATCCGATGCTTGTGTTCGAATCTTGGTATCTCCACCCCAGAACTACTATTCCAGTTCCACTACACCCAAGGACCCCTTAGTTCGGGGCTATGCAGACAAGTTTGACGAGCAGCTGAAGCTGGCGAGTATTATCCCACCGAAGAAGGGAACGGCTACGATTTTTGCCTACTTAGATAGGTTGCGTGTCAAATCCCAGCATTACTTTGAAACTCTAGGGCCATCTGGCCTGTATATCGAAGACCAAAGCCACTTTGACCAAGAGCTTTTAAAGGTCATTGTGTCATCTGTTGCCCCCTATGTGGTTCTGCCTGCGGTCTTGATCTCATTGGGCCTCTTGCTCCCCTTAATGGCTGGTACGAGATTTGACAGCTCAGATAGGCTAACCTTGGGGCCATACGTTATCGGACTTCCAGTTTGGGCTATTTCAGCCGCGGTATTGGGTCTATCAACTGAATCGCTGCCCTCGCAAGGTGGACTGGCTGTGGCGCTGGGGCTAATCGCACTGGGATTATTTCGCCTGGGGAAGATGCCAGCAACAGTAGGGCTTTTGGGATTTGGATTGAGCATTACCATTGCAACACTCCTATCCAGTTTGGTGAATTCTCCCATTTGGATTGGGTTATCGATGGGTGGTATTTTTGCAGGCCTACCGGCTTGGTTCATCGATATGGATAAGCGGACTCGATTCGCTCCTTGGCTAGCTTTGATCTGGACGGTCTTGGGTGGCTTCACGGGAGATCTTTGTGCAGTTCTCGTGAGTCTCTGGTTTTGGATTGCATTTGGCTTCTTGTGGAGCCGCAAGATCGAAAAGGTCACCAAAATATCTAACGGGTTATTGATTGGAACGGGTTGGTTGGCAACTGTGGGAATAGGCTTCGTTCTCACAATGGCTTCGGCATTCAATCGGAGTCCGAACATCGGTTATGTCGGATCATGGATCCGTGGAATTGGACTCCAGACTGGGGCGAATGATACGATTCTAGTAAGCATCCTGATTGTGTTTAGCCTCGGAATTGTTCTGGCAATCCTATTTCTGGGAAGACCAAAGCGCTTGGTTCAGGCGACTCTGTGCGGGTACTTGCTGAGCTTTGCGATCCTGTATTTGGTGACATGCGCCAATGATCTGCGTGTCAATCGGCATTTGCAGGAAATGCAGGCCAACTTACTTCATGAGGGCCAAGCGATCCGAAAGATGGCTGACCAATCTCAATGATTGCGGAACTCTTGAAAGTTTGAAGTCCTGAAAGGACGGTTTCTGCCAGGCCGTCGGGAGATCCGGGGTAGCGGCGCGACAATCCAAATCGTCAAACCCTGAAAGGGCGGCATCTGACGGAATCTAAGTGGTTGCCGTAGTTAATTTCCGGATCTCCCATCCCAACCAGCCTTCGCTATAGCTTCGGCGGACAGGTCAAGCGAGAGGCCTTTAGGACTCGAGTCAGCATACGGCAATGTTCCGCCCGGGGAGGGCATCATAGAAAAAAGCGGAAAGGTGGGAACGCGGGAAAGCCAGAAGGCCAAACAAGTCATCAATCCACCCAGACTCATCTCAATACACACGAAACGAGGGCACAAACCAGCCCTCGGCTACGCGGCCGTTGGGGGGGGGTGGGTCGAATTCCACCTGTGCGGCAGATCAATTATTGTTCTCATCAATACGTGGGCCACGTCTTTCCCCACGATTTTCTCGTTACCTCGAAAGATCGCAGTTTAATCCCGGCTTTGCCGGAATCAAACCCCTATCTCCCGTCTTTCCCCACGATTTTTCTCGTTACCTCGAAAGATCGCAGTTTAATCCCGGCTTTGCCGGAATCAAACCCCTATCTCCCGTCTTTCCCCACGATTTTTCGATCGGAATCGAAAGATCGCAGGGAAAGAAGCCGGATATCTCAATTTAACTTTGGAAGTTCTTCGACATAACGGTTGGCAACTGTCCGAGACCAGCCTTGGCTAGAGCCGCGTTCAGGTCCTTGATGTCTTTGCCTTGAACCTTGTCCCACGCCTTTACTAGGGTGGCAAAGTCTTTGATCAGGCCGTTGACGGTGTTCTGGACCGGTTGGCTGGGAGCCATGTCTCCAAACTCCATCTTGCCCAAGACCGAGACACTTTGGCTCTGTATACGGCTGAATGAAGCATTCGATTCGCCGCCCAGGTTGTCTAGCGCATCGGTCAACTTGTCCAAAGCAGTATTGATCTCTTTGGGCAACTTGCCGTTTTGAAGATCTGAGATCTTCGATCGCAAATCCTTCAATACTTTGTTTGCCGCAGTTGCTCGATAGTCACAATCCAACAGGGCGACTTGAGCATCGTGCTGTTGCTTGAGCTCTCGCTCTGTAGCAGGCGAACGAGGATCGTTGATGACCTTCACCTTCTGAACGGACTTCTTTCCATCGACAGTGAGGGTTACCGTGTACGTGCCAGGATATACCAGCGGGCCCAACGGTCCGAGCGGAGTCAAGCCTGGCGTTGCGCTAATGTCGTACCCGTGTGAGTTGGTTGGCGGATTGTCATACCGCAAGTCCCAGTTGATGCGATTTGTTCCAACTTCAGTGGGAATGGGCTTCACTACCTCTTTCCAGAAATCTGGGAATGGCTGGAAATCTTCCTTGGCGGGCGGAATTGGCGCACTGGAATAGTTACGAACTACGTTACCAGCACTGTCGGTAACTACAATCGTGACTACAGACTTGGGCTTTTCCGTCAGGTGGTAATAGATCAGTGCTCCAGGAGGCGGGTTCAAAGCGTGCGGAACTTCTGGGGGCATCGGAGTATCTTGAGCGACGTTTCGTCTCGATCTCACCGCCAAACCAGGAGCAAAGAGGTAAGGATCCGACTTGACATCGGCAACTTGACGGAGAGGCGACATATCATCAAGAATCCAGAAGCTTCGACCGTAAGTTCCGACCACCAGGTCGTTATCTTTCACAACCATGTCTCGGTAAGAAGTTGTCGGTGTGTTCAATCGAAGGGATTGCCAGTTGTCTCCATCGTCAAAGCTGACATAAACAGAAGATTCTGTACCGGCAAAGAGGAGTCCCTCCTTCTTGGTATCAGCGCGTACCACATTGACTTTGCTACCTGCGATCTCTCCAGACGGGAGTCCTTTGACGATCTTGGTCCACGTTTGACCGTAGTCTTTTGTTCGGTAGATTACGGGGTCATCGTCGCTGTTGATCGCTGCATAGGCAGAAGCGGGATCGGTATGGCTGGCATCGATGCAAACCACCGACTTCTTCTCGTATTTGATCTCGACATCAGACCAAGTCTTGCCATGGTCTTTGGTCAGTTTGATCATGCCATTGCTCATGGCAGCCCAGATAATGTCCCCATTCAGACTGCTTGTGGAGAGCGAAGCAATTGCGCCACTACCCGCAGATCGCTGAGCTTCTGAGAAGCCATCTTCCATTGCTCGCTCCATCGCCTCCTTGGGGTCTTGACCCTGATCTTGATCTCGATCTCGGTCTTCGTCCGCAAGTCTGTTTTCGTGAACTTCAAAGACCTCTGCTTTCTTGGCATCTTTGGTTGATTTAGCAGTCTTGGCTGGTTTCTTCTTGGGCTCTTCTTTCTTTTCTGGTTTGGGTTTCTCAGGCTTGGGAGGAACATATCCAGCCACTTGACTGAGGTCCTGACCCAATGCATGCCAGGTTCTGGCACCGTCGGTAGAGGCCATCAAGTACTGGTAACCGAGAAGCAGTTCGTGAGGATTTCCTGCATTGAATTGGATCGGCTGATTGAAGTCGTGTCGAAGATGGAGTTTAGAATCGTTATCTGGGCTGATGCTGTTCCACTGGCCGGAAGGGAAGCTTTGCTTAATAACGTCGCTGGTTTGTCCAGTGGAGTACAACGTATTTGAATTCAGCGGGTCCACGGTAATGGAGCCCCATTCCCAACCGGGATTGAGGTTCCAATCGAGAGGAGTGATTTCGCCATAGATTCCACGGCTGGCCATGCCAATCGACCCAGAATCCTGCATAGTGGCGTAGATCCAGTAGGGCCAAGAATTGCTCACGGCGATGTGATAGAACTGACCGTTCGGCAAGTTGTACCAAGGACTCCAAGTTCGCCCGCCGTCCAAAGAAACTGTGGGACCTTGGTCCACGCCCATAAAAAGTCGATTGCCATCAGTTGGGTCGAGCCACATTTGCTGAGGGTCATCACCGCCTGGCGCACCTTTGAATCCAGTAAAGGATTTGCCGCCATCATGGGAGATGTAGGAACTCGTGTTGAAAACGTAAACGGTGTCTGGGTCTTTGGTGTTTACATAAACGCCGCAGTTATAGCCACCCTGACCGTTCCGGACTCTGGGATCTTCCCGATCCATTTGCTTCCAGCTTGCTCCGCCATCATCTGATCGATAAAGGCCTGAGTTACTTGTGAGGAACATCCGATTGGCATCGGTATGCATGGCGATAGCCGTCATCGTACGTCCAGAAACATTGGGAAGACCGTTGCCCTTTAGCCGTGTCCAAGTGATGCCACCATCGGTGGATTTAAGAACTGCAGCGCCGCTTATTGTGCCAGCGCGGCTCTTGTCGTCATCACTCAATCCTTGCTGACAATGTCGCTGTGTTGTGGCTAATAAAACGTTGGGTTTGTCAAACGCATAGCTGATGTCTTGAGCACCCGTGATGCTGTCGGTCATGGATGTCTTCTTCCATGTCATGCCGCCATCAGTAGATCGGTAGATTCCGCGCTTTTCTGACCGAGCCTTGAATTGTCCCAAGCACGCCACTAAAACGATGTTCGGATCTTTTGGATCGACCAAGATGCGTGGAATCTGACCTGCAAATTCAAGGCCGATATGGGTCCATGTCTTCCCGCCATCGGTCGACTTGTAGACACCATCACCTTCGGTGCGACCATTTGTGGCATCACCCATTCCAACGTAAATGGTGTTTGGGTCGCTCGGTGCAACTTGAACCGCTCCCACGCTGCCAGAGGTCTTGATCGAATCAAGAATCGGTTCCCAAGTAATCCCTGCGTTGGTGGATTTCCACAAACCGCCATTTGGCATACCGGCATAAAAAACGCCAGGAAGGCCCACTGCGCCAGAGACAGCCGAAACGCGACCGCTTCGGAAGGGGCCAACATTGCGCCAGACCAGGCCAGAGAGTAAGTCTGGGTTTACCGGACCCTTGACAGAAGGTTCGGGTAGCGACCCGAATGAAACCGCTGCCAAGGCAAGCGATAAGGTGGAGGTGAGAAAAGCTTTGGATTTCATAGGCGGAGACAGTCCAGGGAGGGAATCTCCCATTCGAGAAAATAAGATTGCTGACTATACGCAAACTGGCATCGCATATGATGCAGTCGAGCAATCATTTTAGAGAAATCCCCTTGGATTTCCTAGGGAATCCAAGGGGAAATGAAATTATGGCAATCGGTTGCCGGCAGCTCGATAGATTTCGTACCAGTGCTCTCTGGAAAGATCGATCTTGATCGCGGTTGCAACTTCCTGAATTCGAGTAGCGTTTGTGGTGCCGACGATAGATTGCATCTTGGCTGGATGACGCTGAATCCAGGCGATCGCCATGCCAGTTTTCGTGACTCCATACTCGGCACAGAGCTTATCCAATACGACGTTTAGCTCTGGGAACTTGGGATTGTCCACAAAAACGCCTTCGAAGAAGCCGAATTGGAATGGGGACCAAGGCTGAATCGTGACCTTCTTCAGCCGACAGTATTCGAGGATGCCACCATCTCGGTCGATAGCGTTATCGAACTTGGTGTTCGCAGATATTCCGCTGTCCACCATACCGGTGTTCGTAATACTAAATTGAAGTTGGTTGGCCTGTAACTTCATAGGCAGGCTGGCTTGAAGTAGCTCGATCTGCCCAGGATTAAAATTACTGACTCCAAATGTCCTGACCTTGCCCGAGTTGTGGAGAGTTGCAAAAGCCTCGGCAACTTCCTCTGGCTCCATCAAGGTGTCGGGCCGGTGAAGAAGAAGACTGTCGAGATAGTCCGTTTCCAATCGCTTTAGGATTTTCTCAACCGAGGTCAGGATATGACTCTTACTGAAGTCGTACATGCCTTGTCGGATGCCGCACTTACTCTGGATATAGATATCCTCGCGCTTTACACCTAGTCTGGATAACGACTTGGCGAAAACTTCTTCACACTTTCCCCCGCCATAGATGTCGGCATGGTCATAGAAGTTGATGCCTACTTCAAGACACGTTTTGATAAGCTGATCTAGCGCTGATTCTTCCATCCCGCCGATGCGCATACAGCCGAGAGAAACTTCTGAGACCTGGAGGCCCGATGTACCCAATTGAATCTTCTTCATGGTCAAGCCGTATTGTAGACGATGCTTCAGGGATCGTGAATGAGCTTCTCTTAACTCAGATCAAGTGGTCTCCTACTGAGTATCGGGAAATTGGGCAAGTATGGGTTCCAACAGAGAGCGGTAGAGTTCCCATCGCCGAATCGAATGTTTATAGAATGGCTGGCGAACTTGCCAAAGGCTGGGTGTTGTAACGGGGACTGATTGACCCTCTGCCTGGCTTCCCGATCTTGATCTCAGTCCGCAAAACTGAGCCATGGCTCGACTTGTCGCCTCCGGTTCAGTAACCAGCGCTTCATAATCCACTTCATACAGGTTTTCGGCAGGGATGACCGATCGCCAATGATCCATGAGTCGTTGATATTGGATGTAGGCGTCGGCAATGTTTTGAATCTGATGCCCGAAAGATGGGGAAGTTCGATACGGAGTCACAAAGATCGATAGGCAAGTGTCTAACGGATTCCGGCGGACATGGATAATTTTTGCCTTTGGGAATGCGAGATGGATCAAACCGAGAGCCATGAAGTTCAGCGGCATTTTGTCCGTCACGAAGTCACTGGATGCCGAAATACGATCCAATTCGGTTTGATAGGCGGAAACCAACTCTGAGACATCCCAATCATTCGTATCGCTGCTGAGTCCGGCGATGAATTGGGGGCCATGCTCGAGCCAAAACCGTAGTTCACCACCGGCTGCAACTTCTGAGTGCTTGGCAAGAGTTTGTTCAACCAAAGTCGTTCCTGAACGAATCATGCCGACGACAAAAATGGGTCGGGTTGAGTTCGAAGAACCAGTCAGTGAAGACCTGATGAAATCCTCGTCGAACTGTTCAATGATCTGATCGATCTTTTGATGCTCAACTTGCGGTTGATAGCTTCGATCAGAAGCTGCCAAGGATTTCAAAGCTAAATCGTTGGCCTTCTGGAAATAGTGGCTGGCTTGATCCTGTTGCTCCAGATCATCGAGGCTCTTTCCAATGGCATAGTCAAGGAGCATGCGGTCAGATTCGGGAATTGCGGGCAAGCGAAGCAACCCCTGCATGGCGTCCACGATTACTTGATCCTTGGGCTCTGCCTTTCTCGAATAGGACAATGCGAAATAGGCCGCCGCCTGATTGGGTTGAATCTGAATCGACTTTTCAAAGCAGGGAACAGCCTTGTCGAATTCTCCGCGAATCTGATAAATGCGACCCAGCATGCGATGTGCAGTTGGCTCATTTGGAGCAAGGAACAAGGTCGCCCGAACCACCGATTCTGCCTCGGTAAGGTCATTTGTATCTGTAAGGGCCTGGGCCAAATTGATTCGAATCGGAATCGATTTGGGGTCCAGGGTAAGAGCATGCCGAAGGATGGGGATCGCATCATTTGCGGCATTGGCTTGAAGCATGAGTTGCCCCAATTTAGAATGGAGGACTGCAACTTTCGGGTCGAGTGTGATCGCCTGCTGGGCACTTGCGATAGCGAAATCAATTCTCCCCAAAGCCTGATAGGCCAAACAAAGATTGAAATGTAGGTTGGGCTGGTCTGGACTCTTTTGAATCGCCATCTGAAAAAATGGGATCGCATCGCTGGGTTTTCGTTGGGCCAAGAGAGCCTGTCCCACAATGTTGGCCGCACCAACATCTCCCACCCGTAACTGAAGCGCCAACCGCCCAAGGCGCTCGGCCTCAGAAAATGCACCCGCCTGCAATGCAGACAAGGCACGGTCGTGTTGAACGCCGAAGGAGCCGGATTGCTCCGACCCCTTCTGGTTTTCTCTCATGCGCTTAATTTACTGTCCTTGTGCTTGTTTATGCTTTTCTTGGATGAACTTCGGCACACCGAGCGAATGTGTCCCCTCAGGAGGTTTCACATCGTGGCTCGTATCCTTGCCCGAACAACCAATCACGATAGTCAAGACAATCGACGCAAGCGCCAGACGAATCAAGCTCATTGACAAGCCTGAATCGACCAATCGCACGGGCGAGTGCTGTTCCACTTGTGGAGCTTGGCATGTCCATCTCCGTAGACGGAATTGAATCCATTGGAGTGTCGTGCTCGGACGTAGAAGCCAGGAACGTTCAAACCTGAAACAGACTGATTGGGATGACCATTGGTGTAGCGCTGCCAACCATAGTCAACGTTTCGGTCGCTACCAGAAAGGTCTGTCCAGTCGCCTTCCACAATCCAAATTGCGTTGGCTGGCTGCTCGACTTCTGACTCCGATACAGGGTCTCCGTCCCAATATGCATATGGGTCGGTTCCGTGGGTGTAACCTGTCTTGCCGTTGGCATTGAAGGTCGGATCAACCTGGTTGGCATAGGGCCAAACTTCGATATCATTCCAAGCCCAACTCACTCGAAGCTCGCCAGGAGGGTTCGAAGTGGGGTTACCGCCATCGGCCCATTGGCCATTGATATAGGCTGCATAGCCGAAGTTGGTGTAGTCCTTGGTGGGACAAACCAACATGTTCCAGTTCTTGATGTAGGGCTGAATGATCTGGTTCCAGTACAACAAACCAACACCTTGGCCGAACCAGGGCGCGTACCAGGTTGGATCGTATGAACCGTAGCTAGCTGGAACGTACATGCTGTCGTTGTCGCTGGCGTACATCATTGCCGAGAGACCTGTTTGCTTTGCTTGGCTCAAACAGACCGTCTTCTTTGCTGCATCCTTAGCCTGTGCAAAGACAGGGAAAAGGATTGCCGCGAGAATTGCGATGATCGCGATGACCACTAGCAATTCAATGAGGGTAAATGCTTTGTTCTTTCTCATGGGCTTTCCGCATAGCTGCGTATGATTGCTCTTGGAGTCTAATCTGCCCCCCTAAAAACGTCCTAAAAGTTAACGCACATTTTATTTAGGAAGGGTAAGGAAGTTGAGCCAAGCTTAGTAATTCTCCCAACCAGGGCTCATAGATCTTCCACTTTTGGAGTGAGGAGCGGTAGATGGGTTGTCTGGCTTGCCACTTGCTGGGAGTGCGAATAGAAGAATCATTTTGCTCATGGTGCAAAAGCTGATCACTCCATCCAACTTCCAAGAAATCCGCCAAGTCGCGAAGGATGGGTTCTCGATCTTCAACCAGAGACTCATATTGGATCTCAGTAAAACGGTTTTTCGGGAGGACAAGTTGCCAGTGCTCCATCATCTTCAAATACTGAAGGTAGTTGAAGACTATATTCGATTCGTTGTAGGCGAAATTGGGTCCCTGTCCGAGGAACGTGGTGTAAATCGAAAAACAGGTGTCCAACGGACTGCGCCGCATATGAATAATTTTGGCGTTAGGGAAAATCCTCAGGATTAGCCCCACATGAGGGTAGTTCAACGGCATTTTGTCCGTGATGCGATCGGATTTTCCTGCTACCGCTTCGACTGCCAATTGGTACCGTTGAACAATATCGTTAATCGCCTGACGGTCTAATTGTTCTTGAGGCATCCGTTTGATTCGATCAGCTTCTCGCATCCAGAAGACCGGTTCGCCAGCCGATGAAATTTGCGGATGGCTCGAAAGCACCTGGTCAAGCAAAGTTGTTCCGGATCGAATCATTCCGACAATGAAAATGGGTGAGATTGATGTCGAATGGCCCTGCAACGGAGTTCTGACTGTCTCGGCGTTATAGGTCTGCCTTATTCGGTCTTTAGAGCGAGACAGTTCTTCCCGATCAAAGGGACGCCCTTCGTTGTAAAGGCGGAATGCGCATTCGTTGGCCTTGTGGTACCAACCGATCGTCTGTTCAGGCGGAGCTTGTTTCTCCGAAGCTTTGGCGAGCGCATAACATAGGTAAGTTTGCCCCTTGAGATCAAGCTCTTCCGACCCGAAATATTGGGTCGCAATCGGGAGCCAAGGCGTACCATTGAGTTCGTACTGTTTCGCCTCTGCCAAGCCGAAATAGCCGACACCCTGAGCCGGCTGAGATCGCAATGCAGTCTCAAAACAGGCTACCGACTCCTCAAATCTTCCTTCTTGCTGAAGCCACAGTCCATAGGCGTTTCCCGAGAGCGGGTGGGCGAACATTGCCCGTTGGAACAGTTCTTCAGCTTCATCCTTTCGATCTACAAGAGCCAATGCTGATGCCAGTGCCGTGAGAAGTTGAAATTCAGTCGGATGAACCTTGACTCCTTGTTCGAGAACTTGAACAACTTCTGTCCGGGCATCCAAGATTTCCAGAACTCGTACCAGTTCGAGATAAGTCGCCACTCTATGAGGCTCTAATAACATCGATTCTCGGAACGCATCCCGCGCCTTATAGATGCGATCGAGGCGAGACAGCGCCATCCCATAGTTAAAGAGAAAGGCACCGTTGGTTGGTGCGAGTCTGATCGCTCGGCTAAGCGCTCTTTCGGCCAAGTCTGGTTGGTTAAGGGTTAATCGACATAGACCCAATTCGTTCAGTACTACTGGGTTTTGGGGCTGAATGAGCAGGGCACGCTCACACAAATCGGCCGCCTCCTGGACTTGTCCCAGGTTCTTCTTTGCTTGAGCGAGCCAATACATTGCCTCGTCTCGATTGGGTTGCAGAAGCAGAACCTTGGTTAAGTAAGGATCGGCGAATTGCCACCTTTGGGTTCGCGAATACAGGATTCCCAAAACAAGATGACTCTCTGCGTGATCCGGGGCTTCTTGAGCGATCGCCTTGAGTAGTTTTTCAGCGTCTGATCCCTTGCCGGACCGAAGCGCTTGGATAGCTTGCGCAAATTGGGCTTCGATCCGAGGGGTTGAAGGCGGGGTCATCTTTCTGGATACAGATTACTTGGATTCGTATTCATAGGCACCAGGTGCTGAAATATAGTCCACGTCGTAGTCGACAAATTCGGCATGCGTTATTAGGTCTGGATGCTCGAAGATGGCCTCAGTTCCCTTGGGGAATTTGAGAGGGGAAGTTGGCCACCAGGAAACGAAGTGGATCATCGCCATCATTGGCCGTGGGTTTTCGGTGTAGTTCGGCATTCCAGCATGCCACATACGAATATCTCGGATCACGACGCTGCCAAGCTTTACGATCGGTTGAACTGGAGGTTCAATTTCGCGCTGAGCTTCCAAAGCTTCTGGGCTTACCTTTATGTCTCCGGTTTGCATGATGACACTGGTATCGGCATGCGTTCCGGGCCACATTTCGGTGACGCCATTCTCAGGTCGCATCTCCACCAATGGCACATTGATCACGAGAGCATATGGTGGGTGAGCAATCTTGAGATTGGGCCAAAGCTGACCGGAATCGGCGTGAACCGGCTGACGATGGGGACTTGGCAAGGCAGTATTGCCGCTATAAAATGCGCTCTTCAAACCCGGCCCCAAAAGACCCTTGGTAACCGCGATGACTGAATCATTGACGAGAACGTCCCTGAATAAATAAGGCGGGAACGGCGGAGGATCCTGCTGAAGATTTCCTGGATTCCAGTTGAATGGTTTGTCGGGCCGGTTGAGAAGTAACTCGATATCAGCAAGAACCTTTTCTCGAATCAGGGCCAGATGATCAAGATCAACGGCATTCTCCAGAACGACAATTCCATCTCGGTCCAAGGCAGCGATTGCTTCAGCGAGTTGAGGACTCTCTTTTAGTCCGGGAGCTTGAAAAGTCAGGATGGGCATTTGTGAATTGTTTCCTTGATAAATGGAGGATGCAGGATTGAGCCTTATTTGATTCCAGTCATGACGATGCCTTTGACGAAGAATCTCTGGGACACGAAAAAGAGGATGATGAGGGGCATCGTTACCAAAACCGATGCCGCCATGACCAAGTGGAACTGAGTACCAGTTAAGCTGGTGTAAGAGCGAAGCCCAACCTCTAAGGTGAATTTGTCTGGGTCATTGATGTAGATCAGTGGTCCCATGAAGTCTTGCCAAGATCCGACAAACGTGAACACTCCCACTGTAGTGAGTGCTGGCTTAGAGAGGGGAAGAATGACCTTCCAAAAAGTTATGGCGTTGCTCGCTCCATCGATCGTAGCTGCTTCATCAAGGTCTTTGGGGATGCTAAGGAAGAATTGGCGCATCAAGAAGATGTTGTAGGCACCGCCTCCGAAGAATGCGGGGATAATCAGCGGGTTGTACGTATCGACCCAGTGGAGATACTTGAACAGCACATAGTTGGGGATCATGGTGACAATCCCTGGAAGCATCATTGTGCTCAACAAGAGGGTAAAGAGCTTGTTCTTTCCATCGAAGTTGAGCCTCGCAAACGGGAAGGCAACCATTGCCGAGGACAGGACCACTCCGATAGTAGTGCCGATCGCAACGAACGCCGTATTGCGGAAGAACAAAGGGAAGCTGACGTTGGGATTGGTCAGAACAGTGAGGTAGTTCTTCCACTCCAGATGCTTGGGTAGGGCCAAATAGGAACTTGCAGATAGGTCATCTGGGCTCTTTAAGGACATGGTCAGCATGATGTAGAACGGAACCAACATGGCTAACGCCCCCACCAATAAGACAAGCCATGTTAAGGCAAGTCCAAACCTACCCAGTGGTGAACGAGTCTGCAACTAGCCCACCTCCGAATAGACCCATTTGCTGCCCTTGAACTGAAAAACAGTAAATCCGAGAATCAGGAAAAAGAGAATCCAAGCCAACGCCGATGCGTATCCCATTCGGAGCGAATTGAACGCCTGGTTATACAGGTTGAGCATGTAAAACTGGGTTGCATTGCCTGGGCCGCCTCCGGTGAGCACGTACGTTTGAGTGAACGTCTGAAAACTGCCAATAAAGCCGGTTACCAAAGCGAAAAATATCGCGGGAGTGAGGAGCGGTAGAGTGACGTGACGGAATCGCTTGGGCGTGTTAGCCCCATCCAATACGGCTGCTTCGTAATAGTAGTGAGGAATTCCTTGGAGTCCGGCCAGAAGCACAATGACATTGGCAAACCCCCATAGCGACATCAAAATGATTCCTGCCAGAGCAGTTCGCTCACTACCAAGCCAGTCAACTTGAGTTTGCCCCGGTGGAACCCATGGCTTTAAAAGCGTAGCCAGTCCCAAGAAGTTATGGTGTCCGTCGAAACCGTAAATGATTGTGTTGATAAGACCGGAATTGGGTTGTAACAGCCGTTTCCAAATCATGGCTGATGCGACGGCGCTACCAACGGTTGGAACATAGAAGCACGTCCTGAACAGTGGAATACCTCTGACCGGTTGATTCAGGAGCAGTGCCAATCCCAAGGAGGTTAAGAGGCTAATCGGTACCGAAACGAACGTGTAAATGCAGGTGACTCGAAGCGAGATCCAAAATCGAGGATCAGTGGTGAAGGCCTCGAGATAGTTTCCGAAAAGTCTGTTCCTTGCCGGTAGCAGCATGTCCCAGTCTGTGAAACTCATCATAAGCGACAGGAGCATGGGACCAGCGGTGAATATCGTGAATCCGAGAATCCAAGGCAGTAAGAATTTGTAGGCGGATCGGTTGATCTTCCTTTGTCTGATGCTAGGTTTGCTCTTAAGGATCGGAAAGCCTATCCAAGCAGCCAATCCCAAAAGAATGGTTAGGCCGAGTCCTATTCCCAAGGGCCAAGGAAAGTCAGGCAAATTCTCAATTCGGTTGACCTGATCCAACCGATCTTGGGCTTCTTTGGCTCCCAGTGTTAGAGCTTGGCGAGGAGTCATTTCGCCTGACCAGATACTGCTGATCCGATTGTTCAGGAAGGTTTCCAAGTCGTCCCAATGCTCGGTGGTGGGAGGGAATGTGACGTATTGCACTGCCTCATCTGTGATCTTACGACTGGGCGGGTACCGCATTGGTTCTGGCGTGTGAGGTCCAGGAATCCAAGGTTCAGAAAGGGCTAGTTTCCTTATTGCCGGTTGCGCCAAACCACTGGCTGCGAGACCGTACATGCCCTTGGGGCCGGCAAGCCACTTCACCAATTCCCATGCCTCCTTGGGGTGTTTGGTTGAGGCTAGGATTGCATATCCCGAGCCACCCGTTGTAAACAATCGCTGCCCATCCTTGTAGGCAGGCATGATCGTGATGTCCCAATCAAAGAAGCCTGGAGTGCCGGGTATGAGGTTCAGCCTCATATCGGGAACTTCCCAGATCCCAGATTGGATCATTGCGATTTTGCCTTTTCTGAAGAGTTCGCCAGCGTCGGTTTGCATGACGGATGCCAACTCAGAACTTGAGGGCATCCAGCCCTTTTTATTGATCAAATCTGAAACAAAATCAAAGGAGCGAATCGTTGTCTCGGATGCATAGGTCACTCGACTTGGATTTTGATAGTCGTCTAGTAACCGGGCGCCTTGACTGAAGGCAAAAGTTCGTGCCAAAAACGTCGGATCGCATGCGAAACCCCATTGAATGGTTTTGCCCGTCGAATCTTTCTTCGTTAGGCGATGCATCACGGTTAAGAAGTCGCTCCATCCCAGTTCAGGACGTTCTTGATAATCCCAAGTCCAATTGGTTTTTGGATAAGGAATTCCAGCCTCTCGGAACAGCTTTCGATTGTAGAAAATTAGTCCATGTGGTGCGATGTCTCGAGGCAGTACGTACAGCTTGCCATCGTAGCGGTGAGCTCGGATCATCTCTGGGTAATAGTCCGACAGATTGAAGCCGGGGGTGTTGGCGCAGAGATCGTCTAACGGGAGAAGCACATGTCGCTTTCCGAACGCTTGGAAATGCTCAAACGTCATCATCGAAACGTCTGGAGCAGTATTGGAAGCTACCTGGGTAAGAATCTTTTGGAAATAAACGCCGTAGTCGTTACCTTCCAGCTTTACTTTAATATTTGGATGAGCGGCTTCGAATTCGGCAAGAGTTTCCCTCTGAATTCGGAGAGCTTGATCCCCCTCCCAAGACGACAACCTGAGAGTCACTGGCTGAGAAGTAGCCAGTGACGTTGCCAAGGCAAACAGTAAGGAAAAGGCTCGTCGCACTACTTAGGCTACTGAACCCATTCTTGCCACCGGTTTGAGATCAGGGACTAGTTCTTGGTTGTGGGAATATCGCAAACCAGCGTGGCAGTATTGGATTACCAGCCCTTTTCGCTCCCCGTTAGACACATTGATTCCGCTCTTGTGCATGGTGGTGGACCAGAATACGGCTGCAGATCCCGCCGGAAGCGGCGCCGGAACTCCTTGATTCTCTGCATCTAACGAATAGCAAGATTTTCCGATCGAGGTGTCTTCATGAGGTACCACACCTTGCTTATGGCTTCCGGGTAGGAACCAAACGCATCCATTTTCTATTGTCACATCGTTCAGCGCGATCCAAATAGTGAGATAGGGGGATGGATCCACGTTCATATAGCCGTCATCTTGGTGCCAAGGAAACGGCTTGGTTCCGTGTCCCGACTTGTAGACGGATTGATTCCAATAGAGGTCAGTATCTGGTCCAAGGAGTGAAGTGGTGATGTCAATGAATTCAGGTCTCTTTACGAAAGCCATGATTTCGGAATCTGCTTCCGCGAGGTGGTCAGTAAAGGTGATTTCTGATGCACGAGAGATACCGCCATCAGTGCCGCCGAGAGCATTGAGTTGATCAATATGTCGCTGGCGATGGGCTTCGATCAAACCGGCGATTTTTGCCATATCAGATGGCGAGAAAAGGTTTTCCAGGACGGTATAGCCCTGTTCGTCAAGTTCTTGACGGTGAACCGATTGTATCAACGCTGACATGTCAGCATTCTACTGAATCGGTTCAGTAAACGGAAGACCGTTTTGTAATAATGGTTAGCCATTGAATGTCTTCCGCTGGAAGTTGATTAACGAGGTTGATTCGGATCAGTTTTATCGACTCCCGGCCAGATTCGGATATCGAGCCTTGATTCAGGAGTATGAGAGTTCTCGGAAAAGCATCCACGGGTTCAAAACTGAGGGATTAAGTCGAACAATTTGGAATACAAATTGACCTTTGAATCAGGACGTGTGCCGAATAATAACTGGGGCTGTCTCATAACCCGCTCCATAATGATCGAGACCTAATTTTGTTAGGTTTAGCCTTTTTGGTATGCCCATGGATGGGCATACCAAAAAAGGTTCAAATTGCGGCAGGATGCCGCAATTTGAACCCAAACAAGTAGATTGGCGAGCCAGGAGGGTGAGCCAAGGAGCACAGGATGTGCCATCCCTACACCGATCTGCACCTAATGATCTTAGGTCTCATAAGTCCTAAACGGACTTATGAGACCGCCCCCACTAGGTTTACTTGCCGATTTTCGGAGCGCCTTCGACTTCCACTGCAATGACAGTGTCAATTGTGTTTACAGGATCATGAGGGACGGTGAGCAGGACGTCACTGCCTGATTCTGCGTACGAGACTTTTGAGCCGCCCAAGATTCGGGCAGATCGGACCTTGTTGGTGAGTCCGGGAACAAGGAGTTTGCCATCTGTTGGCCAATTAAACACATGAAGGAATAGAGTCGACCGCTTGACGCCGGCACGGACAGTGCATCGGCCCCAAGGCAGTTTGTCGAAGACCGAAGCGGTGGTGTCATAGATGGAGTCATGATTGACCTTCATCCAGCTACCGATCCCTTTGAGTCGATCAATGGCTTCAGGTGGGAATGTCCCTTCTGGAGTTGGACCAACATTGAGGAGTAGGTTGCCACCTTTGCTCGCGATATCAACAAGATCATGGACCAAAACTTCTACGGTTTTGTAGTGGTGGTCTGCCTTGTTGTATCCCCAGTTGTCGTTCATCGTCATACAGGTTTCCCAATCAACGCCGGGTAATCCGGTAGCGGGGATCTCCTGTTCGGGAGTGGAATAGTCTCCCAGCTTTCGATCTCGTGCGTGACCGACTCGATTGTTTACGATAACCTTTGGATCAACCGTGCGGCATAGAGCGTACAGTTCTGAACCATATGGCTCTTTCCATGTATTCTCCCATTCTCCATCGAACCAAATCACACCCAAATGGCCATAGTCTGTGAGGACTTGTTGAACATCATTGCGCAGATATTGTACAAATCGACGGAAGTCTGCTCCTGCTTCCGGACGATCCTTTACTTCCCAACCCCGTCGAGGCAGATAGTCTGGATGATGCCAGTCCATGATGGAGTGGTAGAGGCAGAACGTCATGCCTTCGGAGCGGACAGCCTTGGATAGCTCTCGAATCGGATCCCTCTTGAAGGGAGTATTCGTGACCTTAAAGTCGGTGTATTTGCTATCAAACATGTTGAAACCGTCGTGGTGCTTGGAGGTGATCACCAAGTACTGCATGCCGGCGTCGTGGGCCATCTTTGCCCATTCTTTGGCATTGAACTTAACGGGATTGAACATGCCCTGGAACTTGTTATAGGTGTCGATAGGGATCTTGGCCGTTTCCCGAATCCATTCCGCATATTCGGTTTTTCCGTTCCATTCTCCAGATGGGACGGAATAGATTCCCCAGTGGATGAACATGCCAAATCGAGATTTTCTCCACCATGCCATTCGAGCATCATGCTGGGCTTGGGTTTCCTCGGGAATGACGGGAGTTGCTGGTGCCTGTGGCGGCGTTGCCTGAATGTGAAGGCCCGAAAGGGCGAGCGAAGCGATCAGCGTGAGTGTCACGCCATTGATTCTAAAGGAAATCCTCAAAAACTTGGCTAACAGCTTCAGTTTTGGGAGATAGATAGCTTGTCGGGGTTTAGTCGATTCACAGATATGTTCAACGCGGAAGCAAAACTCACCCAGAGAATATATGGGACCATGAGCAGGGCCGATAGCGGATGAATCGACCAGAACAAAACGGTCAGAACGATAAGTGTAAACCAAAGGGCCAAAATATCCGTTACGGACCAGGCTCCCTTTCGCCATTTGAAAAAGAGCCAAGTCCATACGGCATTTAGGCAAAGTTGCAGGCTAAATAGGCTCAAGGCAATGTAAAGTGCTTGCCCAGTCGCTCTTTGGCAGACTTGCCATAAAGCGATCGACATCATGATATAGAGCGTGGTCCATACTGGACCAAAGACCTTTGATGGGGGAGCCCAGCTTGGTTTTTCCAAGTCTCGATAAAAGGAGACTGCTTGGATTGAGGCAACTCCACCTATATAGGCGGTGACGATGGTCAGGCCAAATGGGAGGAGAAATGCCAATAGTGGATTCACTCTTGCCTCTACGACCTTAACGTTTCTGGTCGTTAGCGTTTCTTATCATTCTTGGAACCGGCCAGGATGTTCGCGTAGACCGACTCTAATACCTTCTTGTATTCGGCCAGCGGCTGAAGATTCATGGCCTTTCGTCGATCATCCACATGAACTGGATCTTGCAGATTCCCTTGCATGACGAACGATCCATTTTGGATCATCCACTGCGAGCCATAAACCTGTGGCTTTCCTTCTCCGATCCGAACGCGATCAATCAGAAGGGCAGCATCAGGGCGTTGCACTTCGCCACGGTCCATGTAAGGAAGTAAGAGGGATAAGCACCGCTTTTGGAAAGGCTTATCCAAGTCAGCATGTTGAACCATGAGGAAGGCATCGTGAGACGCCTCTGATCCAACTTTCTCCCGAGAGGGCCAACCTATTTGGTCAATCACTTGATGGAGATATGCCGTGTTGTCTCTGTCTACAGATTGCATTCTGCGGATGATCGCGGGGAATAGTTTTGAGTCCTTGTTCTCGGTGAGTTCGTTTCGTACAGACTGATCCTTCGAGCATCGGGAAACGATTTCGCGGGCAATAACCGGATACTGAGGGTGCTTCTTAGGCGGCACGCAGCAGACAGCCAATAGGGGGATCATTAGCGGCACCATGGTCGTTGAATTTAGGGGCGGAGTAAAAGAATGGAGTGCCGGCTTGAAACGACTTGCTTCAAAGCTGAACTACCAATCAACAACCGATCGGAGTATCCGTGACCCTGTGCACCCATGATCAAAAGTTCAGCGTTAGATTCGTCCATTTGAGCCTCGACCACTTCACCAAGATCTCCTTCCCATAGGCGATATTCCACTGGATAGCCAGCATCTTTCAGTTGCCGCGCTTTCTTTTTGCTCTGCTTTTCCAAGAATTGAAGGAAAGGCTGTTGATGTTCTTTGGGCATTCCGCTGACTAGCTTCTTATCAAAAGCTGTTAAGAGGACGAGTCGCCCGATTCCGTTTGGACTCATGGCTATCAATCGCTTGATTGCACGATCTGAGTACTTCGAGTGATCAGTTGTCAAAACAACTGAAATAGGCCCTGTTGCTGGCACGGTTCCCTTGGCAATAAGGAGGGACTCTTTTCCTGAAATGGTAAGGGCTCGTCCCACACTACCAAACAAGGAAGAGTTGAATTTGGAACGCCTACGAGAGCCAATTGCAACGATATCAGCTTTCAATCTATTCGCATGCTCCACCATCATTTTGGGTGGTGAGCCAAAAAGAGTCTCTCTGGTAGTTGCAAAGCCCAGTGCTTTAGCAGTCATTTCTGCACCGAGTATCAAGCTGTCATCTTGATCCATTCGGGCTATTTCCGCTGAGCTTGCGAATCCGAATGAACGCTTGCCATGCAATATGTTTGAGTCGTTTACATGGACTACTTCGAGCTGGAGGTCATCAAACGCAAGCCTGGAAAGCAAATTCAGGGCTGCTTCGTAGTTGCCCGTATTATCAATTCCTACTAACGTCTTCATTGGATTTCAAAGATAATAGCGCTTTCACAACTTCAGGATCGAACTGGATTTCACTGAGTCGTTCAATTTCGTCAAGAGCTTCCTGTGTAGTCCAAGCCTTCTTATAAGGTCGCTGATGAGTGAGGGCATCAAAAACATCGGCGGCTGCAACTATTCGGGCAGGCAAGGGAATTGCTTCCCCTTTCCATCCATCAGGATAGCCTGTGCCGTTCCATTTTTCATGATGTGACAAGGCAATCTCGCTTGCTAGCTTCATGTCATTTGAGTTGATGATCGATAGTAGTTGGGCACCAACGGTTGTGTGGAGCT
>Ga0164297_10001777_pt1 | contig 22279 bp, 22 predicted proteins | sample GEODES058metaG_FD_113539 | JGI IMG/M metagenome (GOLD analysis project Ga0164297, IMG submission 113539) | Dystrophic lake water microbial communities from Trout Bog Lake, Wisconsin, USA - GEODES058 metaG | ecosystem: Environmental > Aquatic > Freshwater > Lake | place: USA: Trout Bog Lake... | reverse complement strand
GACACCGAAATTTGCAGCGCAAGCAATCAAAAAATCGGCTGAATTAGGCTGGAAGCCAACCCAGTATCTGGTTCAAGTATCAAGTTCTCCTGGCGCAACGCTGGTGCCTGCCGGGCTTGAAAACAGTGTTGGCATTATCACTACTGCATTTTTTAAGGATCCAAGCGATCCACAGTGGAAAGATGACCCAGCAATTCTTGAATATCAAGCTTGGTTCAAAAAATATCTGCCAAACGCTGATCCGGTAGACACGTTTTATATTCAAGGCATGATGAATGCGCAAACAATGGAGCATGTGCTCAGACAGGCTGGCAATAACCTCACGCGCGAAAATATCATGAAGCAGGCGGCTAGTATCAATGATCTAAAGTTGCCCTTGCTATTGCCAGGAATTAACGTTCAGACTGGACCAGACGATTTTTATCCGATCGAACGCATGCAGTTGGCTAAATTCAACGGCAAGATGTGGGAGTTGTACGGTAAGATTTACGGTAAATAGCTCTCGTAATTTTGTACGAAGCGGCTAAACGCCTGGTAGACGACGTCTACCAGGCGAGCAATTCATTTGGAAGCAACAATGTCAGATGAAGTTTTAATAAAGAGTGACGTGCATCGCGGCTCGACTCTCGCTGAAGTCATCATAAAAGCAATTTCTCAATTCCCGGAGCGCACAGCGTTTGCCAATGACGAAGCGACCGTTAGTTATGATGAATTGGGCAAACTGATCAGTAAAATAGCTCAATATTTCGATAGCTTAGGTCTCAAACCCGGTGACACGGTCGCACAGCTTGGCGTAAACCGATTTGAGGTATTCGCGATCATCGTGGCAGTCTACATGCGAGGTCTGCGATCAGTCACCCTCCACGCACTAGGTAGCGAAGACGATCACGAATATGTGCTCACCGATTGTCAGGCTAAAGTGGTAATCGTTGACACCTATCACGCAGTGCGCGGTACAGCTCTTAAAGCCAGATGTAACAACGTGGCAACTTGGTTATCTATTGACTCGCTCACAGGTTTTACCGATCTGTACTCTGTCATCAAAGATTACCTGCCGGAGCCTCTTACTGCGTATGGCGATTCGGAGCATATTATCCGGCTTGCCTACACGGGTGGTACAACAGGTCGCTCTAAGGGAGTCATGCTGTCAAATCGAGCACTCCTTACCAATGCAATATTGGATTTATCAACAAAGGAGTGGCCCACAGAAGTCAGATATTTGTGCGTGGCGCCTATTTCGCACGGTGCAGGCTCACTTGTCACACCAACTCTGATGCAAGGAGGCTGTGTCACGTTACTTCGTGGATTCTCAGTCAATGGGTTTATTGAAGCAACCAATCGCTATGACTGTAACGTCACGTGGATGGTACCAACCATGCTTTATGCGTTACTAGACTCAACACGCACTGATGAAGTCGACTGGTCTCGCTTTCATTCACTTATTTACAGCGGTGCACCTGCATCCCCCACTCGCATCAGACAAGCACTCACTCTGTTGGGTCCGATTCTTGTCCAAAGCTACGGACAGACCGAGGCGCCTAACGATGTTTTGATCCTGAATCGACGTGACCATACTCAGTTAAACGATGAACAATTATCATCTGCGGGGCGCCCTTACCCGTTAATCAGGGTTGCTTTACTAGACGACTCAGGGCATGAGGTTGACGCGGGCGTACGAGGCGAAATCTGTGTTCGTGGCCCCATCGTCATGTCTGGCTATTTTAATAAGCCTCAAGAGACCTTGGCTGCGTTTGCTGATGATTGGCTGCACACCGGTGATATCGCTTATCGAGATAGCCAAGGCCTGTTTTATATTGTCGATCGAAAAAAAGACATGATTATTACAGGCGGCTTTAATGTCTATCCGAAAGAAGTCGAAGACGCGATTTGTGTCAATCCTGCTGTAGCAGCTGCGGCGGTCGTAGGCGTTCCGGACACAAAATGGGGTGAGATGGTTATGGCCTACATTCAACTTAAAGACGGCGCTCAATTGTCAGCAGACGAAATCATTTCGCAGGTGCGGGTTGCAAAAGGGGCTATCGCCGCACCTAAACGAGTGGAGTTTTTACCCCACCTACCTTTGACTGCGTTGGGTAAGATCGATAAAAAAGCACTGCGAGCACGGCATTGGGATACCAACGCACGAGCAATTAATTAATTGTTATCACCACGCCATGTGCAGCGTTTTATGTAACAGCTCACGCTCGGAAAGAAATTCTCGCTTTGGGTCGGCGTTAAAATTTTTGGTTGAGAACTCCACAATTTCAGTTAATCGATCCTGAGTTACGCCTAAGTCTCTGAGCCGTATCGCATATCCTAATGAACGGAAGTAGTTTTCAACGGCCTCTGCTAGCTTAAGATGAACATTAGCGCTTGGGTCGATTTCAACCTCGCCAGTCAGTGCCTCGAGCATTGCCGCCATGGCTTTGGGATCTCGATCGCCAAAATAACGAATTGCTGACGGCGTTAGCGTGGTATAGGATTCCCCTTGGGCCATCGTAGGAAAAAGATTAAACAGTGACGAACCAAGGGCATAAACAACTCTGGATACCCAGTGCACCTGATGTGTGAAACTGCCGTCCTGCTCCTCTCTGTTTTGTAAAAACGCTGCAGCACACATTTCCATTCTGGCGTTCAGGTCATTTTCATCTGCCATTCTGGCTAGCGCCGCTTTAGCCAGTTTGAATGCGTGGCGTCTGTCTCCTTCAACCAGGACATTTGCGTTGTCCAGCGCACCCATACCCATAAAGCTGAGCCAAAAAACGGTAACACCAGTGTGTAAACTTAAATGTCGAGGGGCTGTAGCAAGAGCACGCGGATCCCAAAATACCGCTACGGGTCGAGTTTTTGGATCAAAAAACTCCATCCGGTGATCTAAGTTCGGATTTTTCAATGCGGCTCCGGCCCGATTCTGAGCGTTAGTCGGAGCGGTCAAAACGTTTAAAATTGGTAGCTTAGGTTCATATAATTTTTGACTAATGGCCCGACCATCTGGAGGGTAAATAGTCATGAGATCCTCTATAGGTTTTGTCTCTGCCATCAAAATTGCGATGATCCGAACCGCTTTAATTACACTTCCAGCGCCGACTGCAAGTAACAGATCTGCTTGAGCATTTCTTGCCGCTGAAGTGGCTGCTTGAACAGCCGCCAGAGAAGCATCTTTATCAATTCCATCAAAGACACCTACACAGAGATCACCAAGAATATTTCTAATCAACTCTATTAACGATGTTTTATTCGCAACTGATTTTCCGCAAAAAATAAAAACTCGATTGGCACGTAATCGTTGAGCCTCTGGAAGTAGTTGCTCTAATGCTTCTGGACCACTATGCACACGAACAGGGAAATTTATTGCACGGAAAGCTAATTTGTTCATGGAATTATTGGCAACCTGAGCCTAACAATTGCTATTAAAGTAAGTAAATTATTTTTTCACTGACGCTGTGTCCGCTATAGATGGACGCGCAGAAATTTGATCAAACCAACGAGTCAGCTTGGGACGATTGTCACGCCAGTCGTAATCTGGGATTAAGTCAGCAAAACCTAAACCGCATATCAGTGTTATCTGAACTAAGTTAAGGTCACCACTCAAACTCGGATGATCAATCTCTTGCTCCCAGAGGTCTAATAAGCGTCGGGCTCGATCTATCTCGTGCGAGACGATTGAGGGAGATTGCTCATTCACCGGCCTCCTTTTTTCACGCCCCAAAACTGCTAGCCCGTCTAACATGCTTCGCGCTAAAGCCTCAATTCGCCGAAACTCCCATGTATCGTCAGTTAATGAAAGATCAAATACTGGCTTACCATCAAGATGATCAAGGTAATGACAAATCAGGGCAGAATCCTCAAAACCCAGCCCATTGTCAAGGATCAAATACGGGACTCTACCCGAAGGATTAATCTCGTAGTAAGGACTGTTAGTCGTTCGTGTCTTGGCTCGCAACACCTCAACGTGGCGACTTAGGCCCTTCTCCACTAAGATAATTCGCACTATCCTCGCATAAGGCGATCCGTCAGTTATGTAGAGCTTCATGTTTTTACCTTCATCATAATTATCGTCCATCATAATCCCTCCACCTGAACGACCTCTTTACATCAGCTAGTTATAGAGATAAGTTGAGAGTCACGCAAGGAGAAAAACAATAATGTCAGAGACAGCAATTTCTAAACTTGTATCACTTAGCCAACATATCTCGGTTTCTAACATGTCACAACAGGCAGTGACAGTTACGAAGCGGGCAATTCTAGACAGCATTGGTTGTGCCATCGCAGCGGTTGGGTGCGAGCCCAGCAAAATCGCTGCAAAAAGCTTCACCGCAGCTAAAGGCCAAGTAAGCGTAATCGGACAATCCGAAACCGGTAGCCTTGAACAAGCCATCTTGCTTAATGGCATTTTGTTGCGATTCCTCGACATGATGGATGTTTATTGGGCCCAAGATGTCTGCCACCCATCGGAAAACGTTCCTGTAGCTCTAGCAGCGGTAGAGCACTGTGGTGGTAGCGGTATGAAACTAATCGAAGTGGTGGCCGCAGCTTATGAGGCTCAAATGCGCTTGACTCACTTGTTTGCGTTGAATAAGTTGGCGATGCATCATGTTTCGGCTGCCGGGATCGTTGCCCCTATTGTCTTGGGCAAAGCTAGGAATCTCGATTCGGAGATCATCAAGAGAGCTGTAGCGCTTTCAGGCTGTAAACAATTTACGATTCATGCGATGTCTAAGGGCGGCCTAAGTATGGCCAAAGCGATCGGCTATGCATGGTCTGCAATGAACAGTGTTTTTGCTGTAGAGCTTGCCTCAAATGGATTCACAGGTCCAGCAGATTTTCTTGACTGGATTGGAAAAAATAGTCCCGCTTCAGATAGTTTTGAGCAAACAGCTCTCGAACCATCACCAGAACTACTCATTACTCAGACGAGTTTCAAGCAGTTTCCTGTTCAATTTGAACTACAAACACCAAATGAAGTTTCGATAAGACTACATCCCCAGATTTCCACACGATCAATCAAATCTGTACGAGTTTCCGTTTCACCGGTAGCAGCAGGGCGAACAGCCGACCCTGTTAAGTACAAACCACTTAATCGAGAAACTGCCGACCACAGCCTGCCAGTCTCAGTCGCGATGTCCTTGCTTGACGGAAAGTTAACAGCCAAACAGTTTGAAACTGATCGTTGGCGAGATCATGATGTGAAAACACTAGTCAATAAAATAAGTGTCGTAGGTGACAGGTCCTTTGATGAAAAATATCCTGGCGGGAGAGCAGCATTAGTTGAAATTGATTTCGAGGATGGTTCAACGATAAGTAACTTTCAGCCGGTGCCTTTTGGTGATGCAACGCGACCGATGGATGATGTCGCAATAGAAGAAAAATTTCTAGCAAACACGGTTGAGATAATCGGCTTATCACGAGCGAATTCCATTATCTGCTGTATAAAAAATCTTGAATCTTTAGACAATATCGCCGACCTGACTCAATATTTACGCTTTGAACTAAAGTGAGTACATGAGCAAACTTTCTTCTTGGATACGACGTGCTGTCAGTAGAACAAGCTACTTCATAGCCCTGATTACTGTGACGTGTGATTTCGCGGCAGCACAATCATATCCATCCAAACCGTTAAAAATCCTGGTCCCATATGCAGCTGGAGGTAGTGTTGATTTTGTTGTCCGAGTTATCGCCCAGGGGCTTTCTAAAAGCCTTGGACAACCTGTCGTTATAGAAAATCGACCAGGAGGCTCAACTAATATCGCTGCTGAAGCGGTAGCTAGATCACCAAGTGATGGCTACACACTATTTGCTGCCAGCAGAGCTAATGCGATCAACGCAGCTTTAAATAAAAATGGTACGGATATACAAACCGACTTCACCCCCGTCGTTCTCCTTGCTGAAATCCCCAACCTATTAGTCGTGAGCCCCGCGCTGCATATCCAGTCGGTCGATGACTTGATCAATATGGCTAAAGCTAAACCAGGCAAACTTACATTCGCTTCGGCCGGTACGGCAGGTAGTACACACTTTGCAGGTGAACTCTTTGCTACTAAAACCGGCATTCAAATTGTGCATGTACCGTATCGAGGCGGTAGTCCGGCCGCAGTTGACGTCATGTCCGGCCAAGTCACAATGTATTTCGCCACTATGCCAAGCGTCATGAGTTACGTACGGGCAGGTAAATTACAAGGGTTAGCAGTGACTAGTCTGAACCGATCAACAACCGAACCGCAATACCCAACACTACACGAACTCGGACTGACTGGATTTCACGAAACATCTTGGGTCGGCTTAGTTGCACCTAGAGATACGCCGATAGATATCGTGCAGCTATTAAATAACGCGACTAATAATTTACTGAAAACCCCAGAAATTATGCATCAGTTACATTCACAGGGAGCTCAAGTACTAGGAGGATCTTCAGTGGATTTTGCTAAGTTTTTAGAGTCTGATATTTCTAACTCCATCGACATCATTAATAAATCCCATATCGAAGTCACAGATTAGATACGAGAAAAATCTTTGTAGACAAAAAAATCGATTACGCTGCCTTATCTCTTTTTACGCGGTGGTAATCCCGTGTGCTGAGTCAACACCTTACCCGGCTTAACGGAACGTCTTAACGCGGGGGCAGGCGTGCTGTTTTTGCGTCGCGTACTGGTATAGCTTCCATCGGTTCTGGGCTGATGGAACGGGATAAGGTGTTTTTTGCCGTTTCCAATCAGATCAGAGCGTCCCATTGCCTTTAGCGCTTCGCGAAGCATAGGCCAATTATTAGGATCGTGATAACGCAAAAACGCTTTATGTAGTCTACGACGTCTATCACCTCTAACAATATCGACGGTTTCGCTCATTCGCGTCACTCGCCCAAGGGGATTGCGTCCCGAGTGGTACATCGCTGTCGCCGTTGCCATTGGACTCGGATAGAACGTTTGTACCTGATCCGCACGAAAACCATGGCTCTTTAACCACATTGCTAAATGCATCATATCTTCATCGCTCGTACCTGGATGGGCTGCGATGAAATAAGGAACTAAAAATTGCTTCTTACCAGCCTGCTCACTAAACTTATCAAATAGCTGTTTGAACTTATCGTAACTACCGATACCAGGCTTCATCATCTTTGATAACGGCCCGAGCTCAGTGTGCTCTGGTGCAATTTTCAAATAGCCGCCTACGTGATGTGTGACTAATTCGCGAATGTACTCCGGCGATTTAACAGCCAGATCGTAGCGCAGACCAGATCCAATGAGAATTTTTTTAACACCTTTTAAAGCGCGGGCACGACGATACATGTGAATTAAGGAGCTATGGTCCGTATTCAAATTCTGACATACGTCAGGATAGACACAACTCGGTTTACGACAAGCCGCCTCAATCTCAGGACTTTTACAACCAATACGGTACATGTTGGCTGTGGGGCCACCTAAATCCGAAATCACTCCAGTAAAGCCAGGCACTTTATCGCGAATATCCTCAATCTCCCTGATAACAGAGTCTTCGCTGCGACTTTGGATAATCCGTCCTTCATGTTCAGTGATCGAGCAAAAAGTGCATCCACCAAAACAACCTCGCATGATGTTGACACTAAACCGAATCATTTCCCAAGCAGGGATCTTTGTCGAGCCATCATGACTGCCGTTCTCGTCTGCGTACACAGGATGAGGACTGCGCGCATATGGCAAATCAAATACTAAATCCATTTCCGCGGTAGTAAGCGGTATCGGTGGCGGATTAATCCAAATATCTCGAGCAGTGCGCCCCTCTCCGTGTGCCTGAACGATCGCTCTGGCGTTACCCGGATTAGTCTCTAAGTGAAGTACCCGATTGGCGTGGGCATATAAAACGGGATCTGATTTAACTTGCTCATAGGAAGGCAGCCGAATCACACTGCGATCGCGCGGTGGCACCTTTAGTTTGCCTTTGACCTGCAAAGCTGGATTAGGTGCGAAAACCAGTGGAGATTCTCCAACTGGTAATTTTCGTTTGCTCGCTTTGGCATTATCAGCATCGGCTACCGCTCGGGCCTCGTCATTACGCTCGCAAGTCTGGCCTTGTTCAAGGGCTTGTTCGCTAATCATTAGGTAAGGATTAACATGCGCCTCTACCCTGCCGGGCGCATCAACGCTAGTCGAATCGATCTCCATCCAACCTTCTGGCGTCTCACGACGCACAAATGCGGTACCTCGGATGTCAGTGATTTGATGAACTGGCTCTTTTGCTGCCAAGCGATGAGCGATTTCAACAACAGCGCGCTCTGCATTACCGTACAAAAGCAAGTCGCACTTACTATCGATGACCACCGATCGCCGTACTTTATCCGACCAATAGTCGTAGTGCGCAATTCGCCTTAAAGAGCCTTCGATCCCACCTAGAATCACGGGTACATCTTTATAGGCTTCCTTACATCTTTGGGTATAAACGATTGCCGCACGGTCAGGTCGCTTACCACCAACATCGCCCGGTGTATAAGCATCATCACTACGCATCTTGCGATCTGCAGTGTAGCGATTGATCATGGAGTCCATGTTGCCCGCAGTCACACCAAAAAAAAGATTTGGCTTACCTAGTACTTTGAATGGCTCGGCACTTTGCCAGTCCGGTTGAGCAATAATACCAACCCGAAAACCTTGATTCTCAAGCATGCGGCCTATTACCGCCATACCAAAACTTGGATGATCGACGTAAGCATCACCGGTTACGATAATGATGTCACAACTATCCCATCCAAGCCGAGTCATCTCCTCGCGACTCATCGGTAAAAAAGGCGCCACACCAAAACGTTCAGCCCAGAACTTTCTATAGCTGCTCAAGGGCTTGGCATTGCGAGGAAAAAGAGAAACGTCAGCGTAGGTAGTCATATCAATCCAATCTGGGCATTGTACGCAATCTTGACTAGACTACCGTTACTAGTTTAGGGATTTAGCTTATCCTGAGTTTTTGTCGCAAAATCGCTTGCGTCATGTCGCTCATGAAGTTGCTCAGACGGCTCACCAGTCAGACGGTTTACCATCCGCCCTCGTTTTACCGCAGGTCGGTTAAAGATAAGCTCGGCCCAGCGCTGTACATTTTTATAATCAGCGACACTAAGAAACTCCGCAGCCCCATAGGACCACCCCTTGACCAATCCTCCGTACCATGGAAATACGGCAATATCGGCAATCGTATATAGTCCTGCAGCCAGATATTCGTTATTCGCCAGATGTCGATCAAGAACGTCCAGTTGACGTTTAACTTCCATTGCAAATCTGTCTATCGGGTATTCCATTTTTGTAGGCGCATAAGCATAAAAATGCCCAAATCCACCTCCTAAATAAGGTGCACTACCCATCTGCCAAAATAACCAGTTAAGCGTTTCGGTGCGCTCTGCGATATTTTTAGGAATAAACGCCTGAAACTTATCTGCCAGGTACAGCAAGATGGACCCAGACTCGAAGACTCGAAGCGGCTCTGGACCACTACGATCTAGCAAAGCTGGAATTTTCGAATTAGGATTGATATCAACAAAATCTGATCCGAATTGATCGCCTTTGCGGATATCAATTAACCAAGCATCGTATTCAGCTTCTGAATAACCGGCAGCGAGCAACTCTTCGAGCAAGATAGTAACTTTCACTCCATTCGGTGTACCGAGAGAATAAAGTTGCAGCGGATGGCGCCCAACAGGAAGCTGTTTATCATGCGTTGGGCCCGCAACGGGACGATTAATACTCGCAAAAGCTCCACCATTTGGCTGCGACCAGGTCCACACCTTCGGTGGAACGTAACTATTGGAATCGCTCATTTATTCATCCTCGATAAATCTTAACGAATTCAGTTTTTGCTTGTTCAGACATTAATGTCCAAGGCGATTATTGCATCAATTATTTGTCACAGATACCTTACACACATTTTAATGACTATAGACCCTACAAAAAGTATTGATAATGAACTTAGTTCAAATGACAATATCGTTATAGACTAATGGCAAGATCAATAATTAGAGGCAAATAATGATTCAAACTCGTCACATCTTCAAAATTGCGCTAACCGTGCCCGGCATTACCGATTTAGGACAAACGCCTATAGGTGGACGCCGGATTGCCCAAGTCAGCGGTGGCACATTCGAAGGCGATCGATTACGCGGTAAGGTTAAAGAGGCGCCAGGAGGAGACTGGCTGCTCATGCGCGCCGACGGCGTATTAACGCTAGACGTACGACTGGTCCTCGAAACCGACGATAAAGAGCTTATATTCATGAGCTATCGCGGTATGAGACACGGACCCAAAGACGTCATGGATCGACTAAATAAAGGCGAACCCGTTGATCCAGCAGATTATTACTTCCGCTCTATTCCAGTTTTTGAGACAGCTTCAGAAAAATACGGATGGCTTAACCGAATTGTATGCGTGGCAGTTGGCTGCCGAACATCAACTGGCCCAGTCTACGAAGTTTACGAAGTACTGTAGCGCCATCCGTGGTGTGATTATTTTGGTACGCGGAACATAGAGCAAATTTTGTTGCCAGTCGGGTCGCGCAAATAAGCAAGATAGAGCTTGCCTGCAGGCCCTTCACGGTAACTTGGAGGATCCTCGCAGCTCACTCCACCATTGGCTACACCTGCGGCATGAAACGCGTCCACTTGCTCTACCGATTGTGCAGCAAAGCCAATTGTTCCGCCATTGGCAGGAGTGGCAGGTTTGTTATCTATGGGCAAGGTAAAAGAAAAGACACCTGTTGGCGTTCTATAGAAATACCGGATGTCCCTATTGAGTAGCCCAGGCGCTATACCTAAAGTGGCCAAGGTTGCATCATAAAATTTCCTGGATGCCTCTAAGTCATTCGTACCCACCATAACGTGACTAAACATATTTTTTCCTCATGTAAATTCATAATTGATCAACATGTAACTAACGACTTTGTTAATGTGGTTCTACCATACCACTTATCCTGAAGCAGCAAGGCCAAGAACTAGCCGAAGTAGATAACAGCAAATTAAAAATTTGATCTAAAAATATGCATACTGAAATTCGCCTCGCCACGACAGATGATATTGGCACAGTAACCGACTGCGTGTGTCAAGCCTTTATCCACTACATATGTCGTATCGGTAAGCAACCAGGGCCTATGCTCGATGACTACCAAGATTTGATTGAACGACAGTTAGTCCACGTGGCTTGCGACGAAAAAAAAATTATCGGCGTCTTAGTTCTATTAGAAACAAGCGAAGGATTTTGCATTGAAACAATTGCCGTCCATCCAAGTGCACAAAGACTGGGAATTGGCGGGCAGTTGCTATCCTACGCTGAAACTAGAGCGAGACGCGCCGGTTACGAATCTATATATTTATCAACACATCGATTAATGCATGAGAGCCAATCGGTATACGCCCATCTGGGTTACGTAGAATTCGATCGGCGTGTTGTTCATGGCTACGACAGAATTTTTGTGCGCAAGCCATTAAGCTAAGCAATTGCTTGCGTCAATTTCAACTATCTTGATTGAACAATAAATAGGAGACTAAGATGACTTTATTTGCGGGATTTAAGCAGCAAAACATCCGGACAACCGGAGCCACTATCAATGTTGTGAGTGCTGGACAGGGCGAACCCATACTGCTGCTGCACGGATACCCCCAAACAATGGCCTGTTGGCACAAAATTGCGCCTGAACTTGCAAAAAACTATACCGTTGTGTGTGCCGATTTACGCGGCTATGGTGAATCCTCCAAGCCAAAAGGGCTAGCTGATCATTCAAATTACTCGAAACGCGCAATGGCTCAAGACATGGCTGAGGTAATGACCAAACTCGGCCACAAACGTTTCCACCTCGTCGGTCATGATCGAGGTGGCCGTGTTGCACATCGACTTGCACGAGATCATGGATCTCGTGTGCAGACATTGACCGTTCTCGACATATCACCAACTTTAAAGATTTTTGAAAAAACCGATATGAGACTCGCTACCGCCTACTACCATTGGTTCCAAATGCTGCAGCCTGCGCCCTTGCCGGAGAAAATGCTGCAAGGCATTGTTCCTTTTAATATTATCGGCATTTTGGGGCGAACCAAGCCTGATTTATCTGCATTTTCGAAAGAGGCCTTGGCAGAGTATGTAAATGCTTACAAAGACCCCAAGGCTATTCATGCAAGCTGTGAAGATTATCGAGCGGGGGGCACAATCGATCTGGAACACGATCGCAAAGACCTAAAGCGCAAATTAAAAATGCCCGTGCTCGCACTCTGGGCTAAACACGGTGTAATTAATCGCTTATTTGACTGCCTAGAAGATTGGAAAGAAGTGGCTCAGGACGTTCGAGGTAAGACACTGAACTGCGGTCACTTCTTGCCGGAAGAAAAACCACTACAGACATTGAAAGAAATCAAACACTTCATCAAGCAGTATCCACTATAAAGTAGATTTGACCTAAGTTATTCTTGCTAAGCGATATTTGAGAGATTGACCTGCACAAGAAAGCGAGAGGCACTGAAAAAGGCAAATGCGACTATGAAGTACGCCATGCTATCAAAAACGAGACTAAACGGAGACTCACATGACTTTTGCGGATTCCATTAAAACATGCCTAACAAAATACGCCGAGTTCAGCGGACGAGCCTCTCGCAGTGAATTCTGGTGGTTCATGCTTTTTTCAGTACTGGTTAATTGTGCCGCAGGACAAATAAGCAATGCTGTTTACGGGGTGGTCTCTCTGGCACTGATCCTGCCCAGCCTCGCTGTCGGAGCGAGACGGCTACATGATGTAGACAAAAGTGGCTGGTGGCTGTTACTTGGTCTTATTCCACTAGTCAATATCCTGCTTATATACTGGGAGTGCCACGCTGGCAAAAATGAGGACAACCAATACGGTGCGCCGACAGTTGCCTGAGTTTATGGCTGAAATGCTGACTAACTGTTTTTACGTATTTTGACAGCCAAAGATCCCGGTACTGCTGCTAAAGCAGATAAAGCGGCTAACGCTGTAGCAGCTTATTTGATCAAACAAGGAATGAACGAGCAGGAATTCATTGCTTTATACGACGCAACAGTTAAGCGTGTCCAAGATGCATTAGTAAGCCAGGATGAATGGGGCGGCATGGTTGATGAATGTGTGGAGTTTTACGAAGATCTGTAAGTCGCGCGTCACCTTACGCTAATTCTTTTTGACCTTCCAGATGAATAATTCCATCAAACAAATCATGGTCGGCATTCTATTAGCCATGCTATCCGGTTGCTCTCATTGCGTGTATCACCCTCCCGCATCCGAAGCAGGCCGTCAATGCGTCGTGCAGTGCGCTGGAGTGCGGGAAATGTGCATTGGCAATGAAAATGCTCGGGCTCAAAATGAAAGAGCTGCCTGCGAACAACGCAATCGTGTGAACTATCAAACCTGCATGAAGCACGCGAAAACTAACGACGAAGCCAACGCGTGTTCGCGAGCACAGAATTCCTGTTCGGCGAATGCGAGCACCTATCGTTGTGAAGATAGTTATCGCGCCTGCTACGTGAATTGCGGTGGAACTGTCCAAGTCGTAAAAGACCAATAGCCGATTCTTGATCGCGCCAGTTACATGCTTTGCTACGAGAACTTGGTGAGCTACATAAAATAATGGGCTGAGCAGCAAGTAAAGGAAGCTATCGCTTTAGATGTTGATCAAAAAATAAGCCCATTTCATCAAATGCCTCCTTGGTCTCTGGCGCGTTGATATCCCTATAGAACTGCGCGTGCGATTGTCCTTCAAAAACTTGAAGCGTCGCTGCGACACCAGCGTTGCGAAGTTTTCTATGCACCCGCACCGTATTACTCAATAGCAAATCTCTCGTACCTGTCGTTAGTATGGTGGGGGGAAACCCCGTAAAGTCAGCATAAACGGGCGATAACAAAGGATCTTTAGGATCATGTCCATTTGTGTACAGTGCGGCTCTTTGATCGCAATTTGCCCCCGAAGCCACTAGCACGTTATCCACCATGCTATTCGTTTGGAAGGAATCACCTACCCCAGTCAAATCAGACATAGGGGTCCCAGGCGCGATCGCTGCTGGAAGCGGTAACTTATCTTGCTTTGCACGCAAGACCATTGCCAGGGTAAGGTTACCGCCAGCAGAAGATCCAAAAATAGCCATTTTTCTGGGATCGTGATTTTTAGTCATCGAACTCCAAACTTTCATCGCATCATCAAGTGCGGCCGGATATGGATGGGCAGGAGGCATTCGATAATCAACACTGATTACCTTGACATGCTCAAGACCTGCCATGAAGATTGCTTCAGTTGTACCCGATAAACCGGGATTGCTGACAAAACATCCGCCATGGACATGAATTAGTAGCCTATTCTTATTCTGAGGTGCAATCACATCAGGCGTAATGACAAACGCTTTCACGCCATCAATCAACGTCGGCTCAATCTGCACCTGCAACTTACTTAAAAGTGCAGGAATAGTCTTTTCTATTGCCAACGCACCAGTGTTCACTTGCTCCTGCCAGCCCTCTGCAGTCTTGGGGATGACATTCCAGGTGGGAGTTAAAGGCAAGGCAATTTGTCTTTGAATTTCCGGACTGACTGTATTAGGCACCGGCAAAGACTTAGCGGGAACGTCTCTAGGCGCCAGCGTTTGTGCGAGCAGTGCCTGAACCGGTAACGCTAACAGAACCGCAAAAACAGTCAGATTTTTTAACTTCATTTCGTGAGACCTTTGGCAGTCAACCATTTTTGAATCAAGCCTGCAATTTGATCAGAATTACGATCCATCATCATCATATGGCTGTTGCCTTTTATGCCTTCGGCAGGCAGATTAAGCAGATCAGCTTGTCCGCCTTTGGAAATAATTGCCGAGCGGAACGCTTCCTGCTTCTTATAAATGTTCGCCCAGAATGGAACGTCATTAATGTTGTCGCCCCACACCCATAGTGTCGGTATTTTGGCAAAAGCACTGATATCAACTTTTACAGGATCAGGCGAGCCACTTGGCTCAACTAGCACGAGCGCCTTCACCTTATCCGGATTGTTCAGCGCCGCTGTAATACCGAAATTACCACCCTGACTATGAACCAAAATTACGCATGGACACGCCTTTTGTACATACTCGTCGTAAGCTTTTTGAGTAATGCCATCGTTACTTACCCAACGCGGGATACCTTGTTTTACAAACTGATCAAAAGCTTCTAGAGGAAAGAGTGTCCCCTCTCTAGCAACGCGTAATTTCGGATCGACGTTGTAAGTCACCCCAAACCGAAATAATTCCCAAGCTTCTTTTTTGGTTCTGAAAACTGGCTCGGTTTTAAATACTTGGGGGTAGCGAGCCCAAGATGCTCGACCTCTTTCAACTGCATCACTGACGTATGTATCCCAGCCCGCTGTCAGAAAATACATCTCCCAACCGGGTTTGCCGTCTGGCTTAGTTTCATAGGTGACGCCTGATAAACCACCGCCATGCCACAACAATAGTGGCAAGGTGCTTTTAGGCTGAGCGAGCTTAGTGAAGTGAACATACATTTGCTCAACCTCAAACTCACCATTTGGATCAACTTTGAGCGGCGGCGCACCTTCGCTAAAAATAAGCTCTTGCGTCGGCAGACCAGTAAGAATCACCTGTTGGCCACCAATGTGGTAGCTGCCGACCTCTTTTACATTGAGATTAGCCGTACAGCTCGACAAGATCAATGAGGCTAGAAGCATTAAGGGGGCTAACCAGGCAAATGGCTTCATCTTTTGTCTCCGTCAACTTTTAATTGATTACTAGTTATTAGTTGTTTATAGGCTCAATTTCAGCACATCGTCAACTTTTAAATGATGCATCAGTCATTGTCTCGCACCCAAGAAATCATCAACGAAGTGCTCAGAAAAATTAATTACTTAGGATGAGCCCGCACGCAGCCGCACTCAAAAATGGCCCAAACGGAATTTGATTTTGCAATGTTATACGTTTCATTATTATCATGACCAGTCCCGCAACAAGGCCTGATAGCGCTGCAAAAAAAAGTACTGGAAAAATCGCCTGCCAACCCAAAATAGCTCCGATTGCAGCCAATAATTTTGCGTCACCCTGACCAATACCTCGTTGTTTTTTATATCTGAAATAGATTTCGTCAACGCCGCGTATAAGCCCGTATCCAGTAACGATTCCAAACAAGGAATCAATACCAGAGCAAAATTGAATGTTGTTCCAAGTATTAAATATCACGCCACTTAGCATCAATGGCAAAGTAATTAGGCATTCGTCTAATGATCGAAGTCCCGGTTTTGGCAAAAATAGCCTTGAAAATTAAATGGCCTGTTCGCGACACAGAACTAAAAATTTTGAAGGATATAAAAATAGACGTTGAAGAGGGAATAAAACGGGGACGCTTCGCTGACATGCCCTCATCCATAGGCGTCAACCTTGTTTTCAGTACGCTCAAAAGCGCGCTACAAGAAATACTTTCAGCTACATGCCCGCCCGACTACGAAGAACAAGCCATTTATCAAATGCTAGTAGGTCTTGGCGTGGACGGGGAGTCGGCTCTGAAGATATCTAAAATGCCCTTTTCCGAACTGCCGCCTCTGCCAAACAATGGCATAGTCGGCAAAGTTTTAAGACTTATAGCCAGCGATCGTAAGCACTGAAAAAATCAACAAAACTAGAATCATCACAGCTTGATTACTAAATGCTGTGCGATGACTTATTAAAAACTAACGATAAATTCCGTCTGGTTATCTCGTTCACGCGGAACTTTTATGATTCATTTCTGCAACAAAATCAGTTGCGAAATTGGAAGCTTAATAAACTTAAAATAGTCACTCACTCTATCGAAAACGGATCAGATCAAATGCAAGAGTTTCCAGAGATTCATCCCCTCGATGCTACGCCAGAGATTTCGAGCATCTACGCTGACATTCGCCTTGTCTCCGGCGTTCCGATGGTCAATTTAATTTGGCGTCACTTCGCCGCCCTGCCTGGGATTCTTCCCTGGGCATGGAAAGCGGTGCGACCGCTGGTGAGTTCGCTAGAAATGATAGAGGCGCGTCATCGACTCATTGAGGCGGTACAGCTTCCAGACATCAGCGCCCTATCCCCTAGCGCTAGAGAGGCGTGTGGTCTTCACAACAACGTAATGACCTCGTTCACCGGTATGGTCGATAATTATGTACGCGGCAATTGCACCAATATTATTACGCTAACTGCTCTGCGATTGCGACTAGAAGGAATCAGTAGTCCTTCGGCTATTTACAATGTTGCTGCGACTTCTGAACCAGGCGCCCTACTCCCGCCTTTACCAAAGATAGAGAACTTACCTTCCGCTCTTGCCGAGAAAGTTCGTGGACTGGCTAAACGCCACGATGGATCTGACGGCACTATCATTCCAAGCCTATATCTAGAACTCGCTCGTTGGCCCGATCTCGTGGATGCGTTTCCAATTTGGCTCAGTCAGCTATACGTACCAGAAACACTGCGCGCCGCCAGAGAGAGCGCCTGTCGCGCAGCGGAGCGTGAGGCCTTAGCGATGTTGCCGGACCTTGACCCTACACCTCACAACGTAGCCCAAATGCGTCCTGCCCTAGAGCGTTTTACCAAATTAATTATTCCTGATCTGATACCAGTTTGTCTTGCAACGCAAAAGTTGATTCCAGTGCGAATTATTAAGTGACAGTGGTCAGTTAGTTACTTCCATTGGGTGGCGCTTTGTTGATAGGATAGGGACAGCTATTGGCTCTTCATCATAACGAGGGACAACGGTATTTATTAAACTTGTTTTTGCGAAGAAACATTTTTAATAGAGGTCATACCGATGTCCCAACTCGATTCTATCCTAGGTCTACCTGGTTTAGCCGTCCAACGCGTGGATCGCAAGCTGGGGATCCACGTCTGGGCTAAGCCCACTACCCGCCCGCCTTGTGTGCACTGCGCAAGCGAAACGGTCCGTATCAAGGCCACCCACAGCCGTACCCTAAAACATACCCGCCAAGGCAATCAGATCATGATTCTGCACTTGAGCATACCTAAGTACCACTGTCAGAACTGTGACCGTTACTTCCGACATCAATTCCCCTGGGCACGACCACGCCTGCGGGCCACTGAATCGTACCGTCTAGAGGTATTTGAGGCCCGTGAAGGTGGCGTCAGTCAGAGTAAGTTATCTGTGACACACCGCATCGGGAGCGCCACCGTCGAGCGCTGGTATCAACACTTGATTAAGCGACGCGTGTCTGAGTTGTCAGGCAGGGCTTGCCCGCAAGTGCTTGGGATTGATGAGCATTTTTTTACCCGTAAAAAGGGCTATGCCACGACTCTCGTTGATCTTAGAAACCATAAGGTCTTTGATGTGGTGCTTGGACGCTCAGAACTCAGCCTCAGACAGTATTTAAGCCACTTGCCGGGTCGTGAGCAGGTTCAGCTCGTGGTGATGGATTTGTCCGAAACGTACCGCTCGATTGTGCACAAGTACTTCCCAAACGCCAAGATCGTAGCCGACCGCTTTCATGTGATCCGGTTGGTCAATCATCACTTCCTCAATCTTTGGAAGCAACAAGATCCGGTGGGCAGAATGAATCGCGGCTTGCTCAGTTTGATGCGTCGACACCAGTGGAACCTGACCCAAGAGCAGCGCGATAATCTTGCAAGGTATTTGGAGCAATTCCCAATTCTGAGATCCCTCTATCTTGCCAAGCAACGGCTCAATAAGTTGCTATTGATTAAGAATCTGATGCCTAAACACGGCAGGAAATTTATGGCGCGTTTGCTTAAGTTGATTGCACAATTAGCTCAAAGCCCCGCCCGCACCTTGGCTCACACACTGACTTCTTGGTTGGAGCCGATCGTCAGAATGTGGCGCACCTCAAAATCAAACGGGATCACCGAAGGATTCCACACTAAAATGGAAATGATGTCCCGAAGGGCATACGGATTTAGAAATTTTGAAAATTACCGGCTAAGGGTCTTGGCCCACTGCGGTTGGAACGGCGTATTTAGCCGTGTTTGATGAGTACTGCTGTTTAATAAATACTGCTCATCCCCCGATAATGGGGTAGAGCCATAAATACGTCATCCCCCGTTAATGGGGTAGAGCCGAATATTGGCTCCCCGACCTGGACTCGAACCAGGGACCTGCGGATTAACAGAGCATCCGATTTTCTGAGTAGTATTCCGACGTTAACTCGATATTAGCAGAGAATATTGGAGTTTTAGAACAAAATAACCAAAAACACCTTTAAAGATGTCATATGGCAAACGCTCCGGCCTTACGTGCGCCCTAAGAACCTAATTGGAGCTGCTTAACTGCTCATGTATGTCAAAGGCTACGATGCACAGCAAGCCTGTCAAGATGAGGTATTGAACCCCGTAGTTCAACCTAGTCTTTGCCGACTCTCGGTAATAAGGCGATTCACCCTCACCGATCTGTTTGAACGCCATCCATAGGCCCGGTAGAGATAGAACACCGATTAGAATCAACAACGGACTGGGCTTCCAACAAAAAACTGCAATGAGCAACGGCAAACCAATGAACCATATTTTAGGTGAAACAACGGAAACAATACGCCCGCCATCTAAAGGCGTCAGAGGTATTAGGTTAAACAGGTTTAACACGAACCCAGCGTATGCTAATGACAATAACATTCGGCTATCAAACTGAACTGACAGCAAGTAAACAAGAAAAGCAGCCGCTCCTCCCAGGACTGGACCAGCCATTGCAACGTGCGCCTCGGTTTCCGAATCCAGGGGCTGACTTTTTAGCTCGATCCATGCGCCAACAAACGGAATGAAGGTTGGCATGCCGACTATCATCCCTCTGCGCTTCGCGGCGACATAATGCCCTAATTCGTGAACCAAAAGTAAAAACACAAAACCAATCGCGTACGTCCATCCATACCTGAGCGCATAGGCTCCAATTGACAAAAACATTGAGCCAATAGATATGAAAAATTTTCCAAATTTGGTGGCATTAAAAAGTAAAAATAACGCCTTCACACTCAGCTCTCTTTTTCTTTTAATGCTTGCTGATAGGCGAGATTAATTCTTTTTGCCTTTTCCTCTGCTAACAGTTGAAACTCAATCCCTAAACTAGCAACCTTGTCGGGATGATACTGTCGAATCAGATATCTATACGCCGTTTGAATTTCATCGAGACTTGCACCAGGAGAAATATTTAGTACATGAAACCATTGTTCTGAACTATCTGATACTCCTGGTATTTCACCTTGATTATCATTCGTTTTAGCAGAATCTCTATGAGCGGTAGGATCATATTTAGACTTGCTCCGCATAAGATTGAAAACAATCCAATATCCAAGAAATCCTCCCAGCAAGACCGTAGCTATCTCACTCGCCGACATTTTTTTCCAAACCTAATAATTTGGCTCTTGAATATAGAAGATTTTCGTCATTTTTATCGATTTCGCTCTCAGCGATCTCAAAATCAATAACCGTCAAAAGTGATTTCTTGCACTCGATCCAAGCGTCAGATCCGAGCAATTGATGACTCGTTGCAATAAAGTCTTTGTTTATTATTGTTGTCAACGAAAGGCGTCTGACAATATTTACAGTGACAATCGGACAAAAAACACACTCCAACGCAAGCTTTCTAGAGATTGGAGCGGCGATTAATCCCATTCTTGTGGATCTAAGAAGCTGGATAGCCGTTATCACCGAACATGTATATATAAGCGCAACAACGATCAAAACGACATCATCACTTCGTCTAAAGAAAAGTGCAGCAGGCAGTATTACAAAAATTAAAATTGCAGAGGAATAGGCAACAAAAGCAAACGTCCGATACCTGATTCGCAGCTCACTCCAATCGCTTGTCTCATTGATTGCAAGTTCCCGTGACCGCCACAATAGACGGTAAATTGGACGATGCACAGTAAAAATATTCAGAAAAAATAAATACCTTCCACTAAAAAAGGTGCCTCTCGTGGCAGGTTTGGCTTCCCATTTGCTGTTACCTCTCGGGAAAATCAAGCCTTCGTTAACGTAAATGAGAATAGCCGACTCGTAAAGGTAGAAAAGCACAGCAGCAGTGAGCAACTGCACTTCACCTGAGATCACTTTAGTTACCCCTTCTTCTTAAACAGTGCCTTAAGACCGGCCAAAGCAGCTACCACAGCAGCGGCTACTAACTTCCAGCTAGCTGCTAAAAAACCAACAATCACTCCCCAGAATCCTTTTTTTGTCGCGATAGCCGCAGCCCCACCTAGGATCAATGCCCCTAAGCCGTACGCGGCAATCTTGTCGCCTTCTTTAAATTCACTATACTTTTCCCCTGACTTGTAATCAAAGGACTGTAGTGACGCCTTAAATGAAGCCAAATCACGGTTTAAGGTGTTCGGCTCGGAGACTAAGATGGCATTTACATAACCATTACGACCCAAAATTCGTGATGTATAGTTAATTACAGGATCACCCTCCTCATCGTGATACTTGACTCCCCATTCCAATCGCTTTGTCGTTTGATCATAATGAGGTGGTACATACCATTCGTCAAGATACAGCACAGGCAATCCTTGCTTCTTTCGCTCAGATATAGATTCTTTGTTACCTTTTTTCAAGGTCTTCAGTAGGTCATCGGCATCTATCTTTTCATCGTCTTTAACATATCCTTCCGGCGCAAATGAAAAAACCGCGAACCAACCCTCAGAAGGACTTTGGATCGTATATCGATTATCAAGCTCAGGATTTTGAGTAAGTTTTAAAAATTTCTTGGTCTCTACCGAATTTAGATAACGAACGTTTCCTTCGAGCTTAACGGTCGCGTGCGAAGTAATGTCTACCGTAGCTGGAGACTTAACCCAGTTCAACGCGTTAATTTGACTTTCAACGTTGTCCTCAGCGCAAGCGGGACTCAACAACGAGGGTCCAATAAGCAGACACAAATAAACAAAATACTTGGTAAGGCTATGATTAACATGCGACCGCGCTGCATAGAAAGATTTCATATATCGAGACCTTAAATAAATTTACAAATTGGCGATTCAAATCGCCTCGATCAATAAATACGAACGGCCACGTAGATTGAGTTGCTGTCCTCAGACAGCTATCCAGAGTCAACTAGATAGGTCGATCTTAAAGGAGATTAATATCAAATTACCGTTTTGGCAACTAAATGGCTCCTGTTGACGCCGATCGAAAATTGACCAGTTTTAAGTGATTCTCAACACATGACAATTTATAAAGTTTAATAGCTTTTGCTACTACTATGCAATAGCGTTTGCTACCACATCAAATGTTACGGTTTGTAAATGAACGAAATCAACATGACTGAATATCGAATTCAGCGCCTGAAAGATGCTATCGACCATATTTCCAAGGGAAATAAGTCCGACTTCGGGCGCAAGCTCGAT